>OGKO01000660.1_pt1 | contig 24669 bp, 13 predicted proteins | sample 1572451 | NCBI WGS metagenome assembly OGKO01 (sample SAMEA2582089, study PRJEB24529) | metagenome | biome: Human gut stool | place: China | collected 2011 | reverse complement strand
ATCATCTTCATATGCCATCTTATTTTTTAGAGACATTTACTGAATATCCCTAAGTACTGTTATCAGCGGATAACGGGAACTTACGAAACAGTGTTGGTGATACCCGCCTGGGAAGGTAGGTATCACCTTTTTTTTGATCTATTCCATTAGTATTTGAAGACTTGTTCTTCTCCGGGTTCTATGGTCATGGCTTTCATTCCTTTCCGGGTTGGAATGTTCAGCACTCCCTTTCCGCCGTCGGACTTGATACGGATCTCTTTCTTATCCATATAAATATGGATATTGCCGTATGGAGTGGGCACGGTTCCTTCCATCCATTTCAAGCCGCCCAGACAAGGGGTGACGGAGTATTCCTCGTAACCGGGTTTGGTGGGTTTTACTCCCAGATAGTATTTGCCCAGCAAATAGATGGGGCTGGCTCCCCATGCATGGCAGAGGCTTTTGCCGTATGGACGTCCGTACATGGCCAGATGCCGGGTACCTGTTTCTTCGGGATTGTATTTCTCCCAGAAACTGGTAGCTCCTTCTTTCAACATACCGCCCCAATAGGCTTTCATTTCTTTCATCACCGATTCTTGTTCGCCCAAGGCGCACAGTGCTTCCAGTTCATAGAAACGCATATAAGGAGTGGTGATTTTCAAAATACTGTCATTCTGCAATACGGTGTGTTTGATGGTCTGCTGTTTATCGGCATTCAGATAATTGAAGAAGACAGAGAACATATTGGCGTAGCGGGTAACGGACTCACTCTGCTTGCCTTGAACGCGGTTGTGTACCATCGCCTGTTTCTGCTCATTCCAGAAAGCGGGTTCCAGCTTGGAACGTAAAGCGGAAGCCAGTTTCTCATACTTGGTTTTGTCTGCCGTATTGCCGGCCAGACCGGCACAAAGCGCCATGGTTTCCAAACTTTTGCAGAACAAGACTTGCTCAAAGGAGAGTTCGCCTTTCTTGTCCAGATAACCGTCTGCCCAGTCTACGAATACCCAGTCACCGGTCATGCCTTCCACCATACCGTTGGCATTGGTGCGTCCCAATACATAGTCCATCATGCTTTGCATACGCGGATAGAGTTGGGTTACAAAGTCTTTGTCACCGGAGTACATATAGTAATCGTAAATACTGAGGAACCAATAGAAGGTGTAGTCCATAATGGTATTGCTGTGGCTGGTCACAGGGTCTTTTCCGCGAAGCAGCCAGATGGTACGCTTCACGGTTTCATTATCGAAGAACAGATAGTAGTTCATCAGGTAGCTCTGGATGGCATCGCCACTCCATACCCAACGGTCGCGCTTGATGCCGTCGATAAAGAATTCACGGGTAGTAAGGTGCATGGTGTATGCTCCTACTTCCCAGATGCGGTTCAGTTCTTCGTCATTGCATTTGAATGAGCCCTGGTACTCTTCGGGCAGGTATTCGTATTGCATGGAAACGTCCTGTATCGTTACTCCCGGATCGCAAGTGACATAGACATAACGGAAGGCCTTGCTGTTGTCCAACGTGTATTCATCGTATAGTTTCCGTGTATTCCGGATGGCCAGATCGGTTATCTGTCCCGGCTCTGCCAGCAATTTGTCCAATGTTTCGCAATATTCCGTATCCAAGGCTTCTTCAGGACTTTCACCGTAATAGATATGGATCGTTCCTTTTCCCTTTACCTCTTTCAGAGTGATATAACCAAAGGTTTCTTTTCCGAAGTCGTACAATACCCCTTCTTTCCGGGGAGTGGAGGAAACTGCTTTCATCGGTTTTCTGGCCAATGAAAACTTGGAAGGCAGTTGGGTGGCTCCGTCAAAGTTCCAACACCCTGCATCCATATAAACGGTGGCAGAAGTATCACTGGCTTTTCCGCTTTCGTCTATCCATTCCTTGTCTTCGTAGGTTACTTTCCAGGTCTTGTCCGTATTTACGGTTTTTCCTTTCACATAAATAGTGGGGGGAGTGGACTGATTCCACACTTTGATGTTCAGACTGTGTTTTCCTGCGGGGAGTTTCAAGGTGGAGGGCATACCGAATTGCAGTTTGCCGTCCAATTTCACATTGTATTTTCCTTCGGCGGCAATGAAGATTTCTTCCGGTTCCGCCAGATCCAATTTCTTGCTGAATTCCACTACCACATAATGGCTGTCCGTTTTCCAGAAGGGAGGGAAAAAAGCACCGCGTTCCGTACGGCGGTTGTTCATCCGGTTGCCCAGCCATATCTCATAATCACCCGGATACCAGATCCAGGTCTGGGCGGAGGCGGCAGCACTCAATGCAAGTGCTCCGACTAAAGTGGCAAGTCTGTTTTTCATAATGGTATCACGTTTTATTTTTCCTTCAAATAGCTATATTCTTTGGGCAGTCCGGCATTTGCCTTGATGCTGTCGTTCACCATCGGACCATTGTTTTCCCATGTATTGCCCGGACCGTTGGCGTTCTTCAGGAACTTCTCTCCTTCCGTCCAGTTGTCCTTGACGGTGATAAATGAAGATCCTTCGTCGGTGTAAAGATAGAACCAATGATTGGGATCGTGTGCATAACCGGGTGAAAATATGTCGGAAACGCAATTTTCCGTAATCCGGCTATGGGGTTGTGAACCTAATGTATAAATACCGGCTACATCATACATGTGCTTGGCATAGTGATGAATCAGGTTGGCGTGCACGCGGTTATTGCGCATACAGTTTACTGTACGTGTCCACCCCCATCCCAGACTGATGCCCGAATAGGATACATCACTGATTTCATTGTGCTCGATATTGATATCACTGACATAACCGGCGCAAATGCCCAAAGTGCCCCAGTCTTCATTGGTCACATCATTGATGTAGTTGTTGGAAATGGTCAGTCCGGTACAGACCTCACGACGGTCGGCAGGATCGTATGGAAGATGTGTTTCGTGAGCGGCAGGGCTGAAACTGCCCGCTACAATACCGTTCCCGGCAATATCACGGAACAGACAGCCGTTTATATGTCCTCCATCGGTGGCCCATTCATAATCAATGCCTGTAGAGCCCAAATGCTGGAAACGGCACTTCTCGAAATCAATATCCCAGGCAGCCTTGACTACGACTGCCGATGCCGGACGGCCCAACCAACCTTGATTATCCAGCTTATGATTGTTCTTACGAATCATGGAAGGACGGATTTTATATCCGTCTGTCATGTACATACCTGCCTGAAGAGGAACATGACCTTGCAAAGAGGGACGCATCCAGGTGGTATATTGGAAAGCAATATTGTCAAAACGGATGTGCTTTACCGGACGGTCTATCGTTCCTTCCACCCATACCAACGTTTCGATGCCGGGAACTACGGCTTTGCTTATCTTCTCTCCTTTCCGAGGATAATAATATATTTTACGGCTTTCAATGTCGTGATACCACTCGCCGGGTTCATCCAGCAATTCCATGGCATTGGTCAGATAGAAAGCCGAGTTGTGACCATCCTTGGTCACCATAGGACGCGGCCACGGGTGCTCGAACTGGATGCGGCTTTCAGGATGATGGAAACGCACGGCGGCACTGTCTCCCTGTATTTCTACCGACTTGATACGGAGATTTGCCACACACCACATTTCATGAAGGACCATTTCGGCATATCGGGCCTTCTGTATTTTCTTTACAGCAGCGGCAGGTACCCACAGTATTTCGTTTTGGGGGTCGTTGTTGATGATGCGGTACATCTTTTCAAAGTCTGCCACATCCCTTGCACGAACAGCCTTTTGCCCATTGATCCACAGTTGCCGGAAATCCAACGGACGCCCGTTAAACATAGGGACATCGGCTACCCACAACTTTCCTTGCTTCTTCCAGTTCCTGATTTCCACCCCACCATTCAGAACGGCATTTCCATCCGAAGTGATGACGGTAGGTGACGCTTCCGTCCCGCTGTCCTCCGGACGGATAAAGACGGGTTCGTACAGATGGTAGTCACCTGCCTCCAGATGGATGGTGATGCCACCTTTTACACTTTCATCATTAAGACGACGAAGTTCCCTTGCCTGACGCAATGCGGCTGTAAGGGTGGCTTTCGGAGAGTCTTTGGTACCCGGATTCCGGTCATTGCCTTCCGGAGATACGAACAAATCGGCAGCTGACAGTGTACAAGCTATCAGCAGCGCGGCAGTGGTTATGAATATTTTTTTCATTTGTAACTAATTAGGGGTAAGTGGTTAGTGATTAGTCCGTGCCAAAGGCATCCATACCGTCATTTCAGCCTTTCCGCGGTTTCCCCATGCATAATAAGGAATCAGACGGATATGGACCGGTTTGTCGGCCTTTCCTACCTCGCGGTACAAGGTATCTTTCCATGATACTTCATCGACCAGACGGGCAGTACCATCCAATGCGACAATCGGACTGCCTTCGATGGTTATTTTTTTCGGAGTCAACCGGATATCGGCAGGTATCAGCACATTGTCTATCTTATGCCCGCCTTCTATATCCATACTTTCCAGACAGTAGACCAACGGGCCACGTTTCACCACTACCTGGTTACGGATTTCTTCGGCCAACGGATTTGCTTCCAGCAATTTTACAGGCATATCCATCACCCATTCCACACAATCCCCTTTCTTCCAGATGCGGTTTACCTCGGCGTATGTATTCGCTTTCCAGGTTCCTTGCACCGGTTCGCCATTTACCTTCAAAGTTGCCTTCTCGCACCAGTCAGGAACACGGAGGAACAAAGAAAACGCTTTCTTCTTTGACGGTTTCGGAGCTTCGGTAACAGTCAGCTTCACAGCACCTTCCCACGGATACTCCGTTTCTTGCACCAGCCCGATCTTTCCCGTTTCCTTCAAAGTTGTAGCCAGTGTATTCGCTCCATACAAATTGCAATATACCGCATTCGGAGTCACCGTATAAGCATAGTTCTGGGCTTGACAAACGGTGCGCAGCGTATTAGGCGGACAACAGAAGCAACTGATATACTCGGTACGTTCTTTAGGCCAGCGAAGTGTGTATGGCAAATCCGCACTGATGCGCAACGGGTTGGTATAGAAATATTTCTTTCCATCCAGACTGACACCACTCAACACACTGTTATAGAGGGCGGTTTCCACAATATCCGCATATTTGGCATCGCCCGTCACTTCCAGCATACGCCAGTTGAAAAGCATATTGCCGATATTGGCACAGGTCTCGTTATGCGCCGTACTATTAGGCAACTGATAAGGACGGCCATAGCTTTGGTGTACTTTCTGAATGCTGTCCGGCTCATAGCAGGTTCCATCCGGCGAAGTGCCGTCATACAGCGCACCGCACGCTCCTGTAACATACATCTTGCGGGTCACAATGTCTTTCCAGATGCTGGTCAGGTTTTTCATCAGTTGGTCTTCTCCTGTTTCGGCATACACATCGGTCACACCGGCATACAGGTAATTGGAACGCACGGCATGTCCCATCGCATTGTATTGCTGACGGAACGGAATACGGTCCTGATTATCATCGGTGCCGTTTTCCACCATACCACGGATATCAATCAGATTCTTGGAAAGTTCCAGATAACGGGGATTCCCTGTAGCACGGTACATTTCCACCACGCCCATATAATGGGAGGGACAAATGGCATTTCTTGCCAGTTCCGCAGAAGCGGTTTCATAGAAATGACAGAGGAAGTCCGTCGCTTTTACGGCAGCATCGAATAAAGTAGTCTTTCCGGTGGCACGGCGATGAATGATACCTGCCATCATCAGATGCCCCAAATTGTATGTTTCAAAATTCAGACGATTGGCAAATGCACCTTTCTCGTCCTCACCGCCTACTTTGGTGCCAATTACCGTCTGTTGCTGTTTGTCCGAATGAGTGTCAACCCCCTTATTCTTTTCCTCGATGATGACAGGGGTATGGATGTAACCGTCCGCACGCTGGGCTTTCACCACATGTTCAATGAAGTGGTCCATCAGTTTATCCAATTCGGGATCTTTCGTGACGGCATACACGGAAGCCACCCCTTCCATCCATTTATACATATCACCGTCATGAAAGGGAGGTCCCCAATGTTCGCCCTCGCAAACACCGGCAGCTATTTCAAAGTTACGGAAACCATGCGAAACATCGGGATTGTTCCATGTATCCCACATATTTTGCAAGGAGGTATGGCTATATACATTGAAACGGTCGCCCCAAAAGCCATCTGTCCAATGCACAGCACCTAATTCCGTATTGGCCATCTTGGCAAAACGACTTTGGCTCATATCCGTCAGCCCGCCCGATTGGGCAAATGCTCCCGTAGTTACTCCGGAAGCCAGTAAAAGTAGTAGTCTAATGCTCTTCATAATAATCTGTCACTTATTCTTTTCTTTATAAAGAGAGGACGATAATAAGAAACGTTTGTACTCTATTTATAATTATTTCATATTCTGTATCTTTAGAAAGAGCTTTCATTGGCAGATAATGAAAGTCTGTTTTCAAAAAACGGGTTTCTGATTTTTATTTCAGACACCCGTTTTTTTCAAGTTCTCCAATACTTTCTATCAAAGAACTCCTTTATCCACAATCGTATTATTTCAGTTTGCTCAAATCCAACTCTTTATAAGCCACACGCTGACGGCGCCAGGTATATACGGCATGGAGTTTGCCATCCTTGCCCTGAATGATGGACGGATAAGAATATTGGCTGATAGGGCTGTCTTCCAATGTCATTACATTCTTCCAGTGAATACCATCATCCGAAACCGCCACACACAACGGTGTACGCGGCCCTTTCGGAGTGCCCGGCAATGTACTGAAATCATTATAAATCAATACGTGACGACCATCTTTCATTGTTACGGCATCCGTACCCGAATTATTATTGGGAACATCAAGCAAGGTAACTTTACTCCATGTTTCACCGTTGTCACTGCTCCATGAAGTAGCAATCTGTGCGTTACGTGTACGGCAAAGCACCTGCAAACGCCCATCCTTATGACGCAAAATGCTGGGCTGGATAGCATAAATAGGCTTCTCACCTTCTCCTTTTATGGCTTCACCGCCTTCCTGATCGTCTACATTGGCTGCATTTGCCTTACGCAAAGCAGTAGGCACACTCATTTCCGCCTCTACAGGACCTACCATCTTCCAAGTCTTTCCTTTATCATCCGAAATTTCAAAATGGATACGCCATCCTCCATCACCTTCTGTACTGGAAGGACAAATAATACGGCCATCCACATACTCCGGCTTATTTTTAATAGGACCTAAGAAACCTTTTGGCAACGGTTCACGTTGGCTCCAAGTTTTTCCACCATCTTTAGAACGTACCAGCCAACCACTCCAATCGGCTACTTTCAATCCTATTTTATAGAACAGGATTAAATCTCCGCCGGGTATTTGGAAAAGCACAGGATTCCAACAAGCCTTGCGGCGTGCCCGGGACTTATCCCCTTTAAACGTAGAAGCCACGGGGCCGGCATCCGCCGGAGTGGATTCTGCTGTAATGCCCGCCAAAACAGCTTGCGGATCATCCAGACTAAACACCCCGTCGGCAGCCAGATAAGGTGCGCTCCATTCCGTCGCACCCTTCGGCTTGCGACATACCCAGATACAACAATCCGGATTACGCTCTTTAGTACCTCCAAAGAAAGAAGCTACCAGGTCTCCGTTCTTCAATTCCACAATAGTAGCGCCATGACATTCGGGAAAAGAAGCTTGCTCGTATAAAAACTGATCTTCCACGATACCTGCACGGTTTTTACCTAAAGATGGATCCATACTAACCGAAAAATGATAGTTTCCCGAAGGAACACTCCATACGGTAGAGTTGCCTTCCCGACGTACAAAGGTAACGTCCTTATCCTTTACCGCCTTCTCGTCCAAGGTAGGAAGATAAACCAATGCAGTAGTATTACAAGGAATCGTGATATCCCATTCCAGATGCGTAAGAGTTTTCTTCCAATTACTAATCATCTTACCATATAAAGTGTTATGCGAAGCTTTGACATAACTCAACTCTTGGATGGAAAAATCCGGTTTAAAGATGATTTGTTTGTAAGCGGGCTGTGCCGGATTAAATCCGGCTAAATCACGGAAATACCAAGTCAATAGATCACCCAATATCATCACATGGTTACAACTGTTCATCCAACGATTGGCGGTATCACCGTTCCACAATTCCCAAATGGCAGTAGCTCCCTTTTCTATCATATAGCCATAACTGGGATAAGTTTTGTTGCTTGCCAACAAGAAAGCAACATCGCCACGCCCCATACGGGTAAGCTCACGCATCATCCAGTTCATACCTATCACCCCACTGCTGATGTGACCTTTATTCCGGGTAATAATGCCTGTTATTACATTTTTTTCCACTTCTTCCCTATAGGCTTCAGGCACCATATCGAAAGCCAGTGGCAGGATATTAGCCGTCACTGTATTGTTACCATAGAATATGCTGTCGGGATAAAGAACATGGGGCATTTGTACCGGAGAAGTTCCCTTCTTAACTGTAAGGAAACGGGCATTGAAGCAGTCTTTAATTTTTGCTGCATCCTTCTCGAATTCCTTCGCCTCATCTTCCAAACCTTGCAAACGGGCGAACTTGGCCAGCATTTGCGATACCTTATAATAGTAGGCTGTAGCAATCAGCGCTCCATCCGTCTTGCGGGCAGGGTCCTGACTGTGAATCAATTCCGGTGATTCGGGAGGCATACACCAGTCACCGTATTTATCGGCGTTAATCACTCCATCCTCTGTAGTGAACTCACTGCGTATATGGTGCATCCATTTCTTGATAGCGGCATAATTTTTACGAATAGGTTCGATATTGCCGAACTGTTCATAAACCATATCACAGATTACCGGAAATGTGGATGACCACGTCATTTCCGATGTATAATAATTGTAATAAGCCGGACAAATATCAGGAATACAACCGTCTTCACGCTGCGCTTCACGGATGTCATCCGCCCATTTGGCATAGGTGTTTCCATTATTGAACATGAAACTTTCCCCCCACGTTCCCATAGCATGGTCGCCCAGCCAGGGCTGGCGCTCGTCACGCTGGGGACAATCCAAAGGCACTCCTTTATAATTACTGGAAATCCCCCACCAGGCATTCCGATAAACCCGATTCATGATATCATTGGAACATTCGAAAGTACCGTTATCTTCCAAGTCATCATATACTACTTCAGCAACCAAATCTTCCGCTTTCAGATTTTTATAACCTGTCACTTCTACATATTGGAATCCATGATAAGAAAAACGAGAACTCCAGGAAGTGTTGTTTTCTTTACCGTTGCAGATATAATAATCCGTACTCTGGCTATGGCGGAGATTTTCCACATCCAGTTCCGTACCGTCATTCTTTACCCGTTCGGCATAACGTATGCAAATCGTATCTCCCGCAGCGGCTTTCGCTATGTTAATACGCACCCATCCTGCCATATTCTGACCGAAATCAATCATATAACGGTTACCATATTGCTTGAAGACAGCCGGCTTCAGCGTTTTCATCACTTTCATGTTGGGAGCGGTATTGCCACGAAGTGTACCGTACGGCAATGAAACACGTTGCGCTTTCAGCCATTTGGAATCATCATAACCGGGCTGTGTCCAGTTTCCCAATTCCATACGGGCATCGTAAATTTCACCATCGTATTCATTATTGCTACGTATAGGCCCTTGAGCCGTCAAACGCCATTTCTCATCACTGTTGATGCGCTGTATACTGCCATCGGTATATTCTATAATCAGATTCAAACGTAACTTGGGGTAACCAAAAGTAGGAATCTTATAAGGTTTGTAATTTTGACGCATAGTGTAGAAACGTCCGTTGCCCAGGGTCACTCCGATGGCATTGTCGGCATTTCCTCCGGCAACCTGTTTAGTGACATCAAAAGAATTGTAAAGCACAGTACGACGATAATCACTTGGAGCCGGCGCCAATACCTGATCACCTATCCGCTGACCGTTAATGAACAGTTCGTACATTCCCAAACCACACAAATGAAGGGTAGCATACTTTATCTCCTTGGCTTGCGTTTTAAATTCCGTGCGTAAATAACGAGAGCTCAAACGGCTGTGTGAATCTTCCCGATCCCATGCAAACGCAGCGTCCCAACCTATCCATCGTCCTTTCCAATGAATCTCACCTAAAGGTCCCATCCCCCATCGGGCAGGCTCGCTCCATTCTGTCTCACCTCGATTGGTATAGCTTCTCACTTTCCAGTAAACACGCTGATTGCTTTTCAAACGCTTCCCTTGATAAGGAATCCATACGGACGCATCGGATTCCACTTTTCCGGAATCCCACAAATCCCCTTTATCCTGTGCTAAAAGTTCAGGAGAAGAGGCAACCAAAATCCGGTAGGCGGTCTGCATCACATTTCTTTGAGAAGATTCCAGCCGCCAGCTCATACGAGGGACAGCAGTATCCAGCCCCATGGGATCTACCATCTGCTCGGTACGCAGGCCGGTAACCGAAACATCCGCTGCTTTCAACCACAACGGAAGTGCCAGAAGAATGATTAATAATACTTGTTTTTTCATGATATGCATATTTCTTACTTATTCCATTTCTGTATGGCATCCGGCAAGGCTGTCCAAGCTTTCTGCACATAATCCTTCGCAGAATCCACAACAATCAGAACCTGGTCATTACCGCTCAGATAACCGCTATCATGCTGGAAAGGAGTGACTTTACTGTCAAACTCACCGATATATTCCAACTTACCGTCCTTCGCGCTATACCACCATGCATTCTTTTTCGCACCGCTGATTTTGCTCAAATCGATCTGCATAGGACGTCCTGAGTAATTGTAAACCAGCAAATAGTCATTTCCACGGGTAGCGATGGCACGGTCATAGCGTTCGCCGTTAGTTCCTGCAATGACACTCTGATCGGGCACACGTTCAAAGAAAGGAAAAGTCAGCATCAAGTTCTTCAGATATTTCATCTGATTGAAACCGGGGTCTTCCAAAGCATCCCACCATGCTTTCTTACGTCCGTCGGCACCGAAAGAGGCTCCATATCCGGGACGGATAAATTGCATGATATCATTATGACCGTATGAGTGCCCGAATGATCCGGCAAATACCGACCAATAGGCATAACGACGCACATCGTGCTGATTCCAACGGGTTTCATTGGGATCATGCAGCCCCTGTGGAATGTCTTCATAAATAGGTTCGTCATCAATCACCGGTTTCAACGGAGTCTTTGCCTGACTGGCTTCCACAAAACGCCAGTTATCTTCTTCCGTATTCTCTTCGATAGGATAATCACCATCACCGTTACGCTGCCCGTAACGACGGTGTCCGCTTTGGAACATATTGAAATCCAGCCATTCGCGGTCATTAAACCAAGTAGCCGACGTGGTACGTCCACGCGGATGGAAAGTCATCAGATGACCTTTGTCTATGCTGCGGATACTGTTTGCCAACGCATCCCATACCTCCGTCTTATTATCACCGCGGATATCCCCTCCTATCATCCAAATAATATTCGGCTCATCCTTGTAACGTTCTGCAAGAAACTTACCGTATGCCACGGCTTCTTTTTCATTCATCAGCCCTTGTTCCACGGGAGTTCCCCAAATACATACCATCCCTATATAGATGCCCCGTGAAGCGGCACTTTTAATAATATAGTCCATGTGGTCCCAATATCCATAAATCCCTTTGCGGTTGATATCTTTGAATTTAAAACCGTCTGTCATGGAATACTGGCCGTAAATATTCATGGAAGGCACACCGTTCAATACCTGCACCTGCACCATGTTATATCCAGCATCCTTGCACTTATTCAGATAGTAAGAAACCTCGTCACGATTCAAGCGTTGCGGCATCAGCCATCCGGTTTCACCCAACCAGAAGAAAGGTACTCCATTTTCATGCTTCAGGTAGCGTCCCTCCTCGGACACCACCAGTTTGCCGTTCTTCCAGGGAATATACGTTTTCGCTTTCTGCGCCGGCAACGAAGTAGAGCAACATAGCAATAAAGCCAATAAGGAAAGTAATGCGTGTCTGTTCATCATTGTATTTTCAAATTCGTTTATTAATTAATTGACAATCTCCAAACAAGAGCTTTTATCAAAACAACAAGGTGTTTAAAAAAGGTCCTGATGTTTACGGAAAAGATGAAGACCTTTTTGACAAATGTCCTCATCTTTTTCAGATTATTCCTACTGCTTCATTTTCTCATATTCAATAGCTGCCAAAATAAAGGAACCTACTGATTTCGGATCGTTCTCTATCACCGGCTCACCTATGTAATAAGCAAAACTTCCATCCCGGTTTCCTTTACCGCCTAATCCTGCAACAGCACAACAGTTGGTAATAGTGTATGAACCATCAGGCTCTTCTTTAATGAATTGTTTTATCAAACCGTTGAATCCACGCTCTGCGGCCGCTTTATACTCCACAGGAATATATCCTTTGTTTACAGCCTTACACAGAAAATATACAAAAAGCGATGAAGCGGAAGATTCCAGATAATTTCCTTTACGGTTATTCTGGTCAGTCACCTGCCACCATACCCCTGTTTCAAGCTCCTGGTATTTTACAATGTCTTCGGCCAACGTATTTATAATCGTCATAATGCTGTCGCGTCCTTCGAACTGCACCGGCATATAGTCCAATACATCCACCACGGCAGCGGCATACCAGCCTATACTGCGGCTCCAGAAGTTGGGTGAGCACCCGGTTTCCTTATTTGCCCAATTTTGTGTCTTGCTCTCATCCCAGCCATGATAGAACAAACCGGTTTTAGGATCATACGTTTTACGGGCAATCAGCTTTATTTGATTCACAATATCGGCATTGACCGTAGTATCCTTGAATACGTTACCATATTGAGCCAGATAAGGAGAAGCCATGAATATACCATCCAGCCACATCTGGTGCGGATATACCAGTTTGTGCCAGAAACCGCCTTCACTGGTACGGGGCTGTTCGGCCAGTTGTTTGCGAAGAGTATCCATCGCCACCTTATAACGCCCGTCTCCCGTCTTTTCATAAAAATCGAATAAAATCTTTCCGGCATTGATATTATCAATATTAAAAGAAAGATATTTCATGGTCTTTATCTTACCGTCGGTGTCTATCAGACTGTCTGCATATATTTTTGCATAATTATAATAGGCAGTGTCACCGGTATGTTTCCATTCCTCCAACATGGATTTCACCACCAGTCCGTGCGTATAGCCCCAACGAGGCTTTTTCGCTTTTTCTATCATCCAAGGCTCAGGGAAACGTTGCATTTCCGACTGAGCCATACGTTCGCTCCATTTGATTTCTTCGGTCTGTTTAGGAGTGGCAGTACATGCACACATTCCACCAGCCAGCAACAATGAGCAAATAATGTTTAATCCTGTTCTTTTCATATTTCTTCTTTTTACTATTTTTCATCCTTACAATCAATGCAAGAATCATCACTTACCTAAGAATATATACTCTTCACCTGCTTTGGTTTCCAGATCATAAAGATAAGTTTTTTTCAACTCAACTTTATTCAATTTCGCTTCTTTATTTATAATCGGCTGTAAGATTTCGGGTATGGCATACAATTTATTCGGATTCTCTCCTTTCGCCTTTCTCAGCCCTTTGCCTGCCAGCGGATTTAAAGAACGCAAACGACAGTTTCCCCCATTACGGGATTTCACCACCAACCGGCTCACTTTACCATTCTTCCAACTCAAATCCAATTCAAAACCTCCACGGGCTATAATCCCGTTCACGCTTCCCTCTTTCCATTGCGCCGGCAATGCGGGAAGTAAATAAATAAAACCATCGTGGCTCTGCATCAGCATTTCTACGATACCCGCCGTACAACCAAAATTACCGTCAATCTGAAAAGGTGGATGGGCATCAAACAAATTAGGATAAGTTCCTCCTTTTTTCTTCTCGTTACGTACGAGAGTCAACTGATCGGTTATCAGTTTATAAGCATGGTCACCATCCAACAGACGGGCCCACAAACATACCTTCCATCCCATACTCCATCCGGTAGACGGATCGCCACGATGAATCAGCGAAGTACGTGCCGCATCAAACAATTCGGGAGTACGGTAAGGAGAAATCTGATTACTGGGGAACAAACCATAAAGGTGTGACACATGACGGTGCACATCCTGCGGATTGTCCCAATCCATCATCCATTCCTGCAATTGCCCCCAACGTCCTATCTGCATGGGCGCCATTTCCTTTAAACGCTGTTCCAAACGGGTGGCAAATTCAGCATCCGTACCCAACAGACGGGCGGTCGTGATTATCTGATTCCACAAATCGAATATCAGCTGGTTATCCAAAGTACACCCGGCAGCCGTAGTCGCTTTCCCGTTACTGCCTGCATGAGTATTCTCCGGAGAATTGCTCGGACATACCACCAACCAGTTATGCAACGGTTCCTTCACCATGATTTCATCAAAAAACTTACCGGCTTCTTTCATGATAGGGTAAGCCGAGCGGAGAAATTCCATATCGCCTGTATAAAGATAACGTTCCCACAAATGACGGCACAGCCAGGCTCCACCCGTAGGCCATAATCCTGACGGAGCCTTGTCTATAGCTCCGGTAACACGCCATATATCCGTATTGTGATGCAATACCCAGCCATCCGCCCCATACATAATCTTGGCCGACTCACGCCCTGTTTCACTCACTTCACGGATCAGTTGTATCAAAGGCTCGTGCAATTCGCTGAGATTCGTCACTTCGGCCGGCCAATAGTTCATTTCAACATTGATATTACACGTGTATTTACTATCCCAGGAAGGAAATAATTTATCATTCCAAATGCCTTGCAAATTAGCAGGCTGCCCACCCGGCTGTGAAGAACAAATCAACAGATAGCGGCCGAAACGGAAATAAGTGGCCACCAGAAAATCATCCTTCGTTTCCTTGAAATTCTGTACACGCATATCAGTGGTTACCCCTGCATATTTGTCTATGCCTAAATCCAAAGAGACACGGTCCATATATTGCTTGAAAAAATCGACGTGTGCCTTACGTGATGTCATATAATCTTTACTTACAGCCCGGCGCAGATAGTTCTTCGCACGCTCCACTTGGTTACCTGTTATATCCTTGTAATTAGTAAAGTTGGTAGCAATGGAAATATAAATCACAGCCTCGTCCGCCCCTTCTATACTCAAGACTCCGTCACGACAAGACCGGGTTCCTCCCTGAGTACGTGCAGTCATACGTCCCTGAAATTCAACCTTCCCTTTGAGTCCTTCATGCCAGGAAGATACGCCCGAAAGGGTAACCTCCTCCCCTTCCGTCGCAACCATCACATCCTGATGCGGAGTAGTAAGATTGGCGTTACAAGTAATCTTTCCGGATTGGCTGGCAGTAAGACGCACCATAACTACCTGATCGGCAAACGACGTCAGTGTTTCACGCTGATAAGTCACCCCGTCCACCTTATAACGCACGATGGTACGAGCTGAATCCAGGCTCAGTTCCCTATAGTAATCGGAATAACGTGTATGCCCCGGAAAAGAAATATGCAGATCGCCAAACGATTGATAGGGCATACCGCTATTGGTCTTCGCCATTACTTTCTCGGTAGCCAACGTTTGTGCTTCAAGATATTTTCCCTCGAACACCAACCGGCGCACTTTGGGAATATATTCCAACGCATCGGGATTAGCATTATTATTGGGACGTCCTGCCCAAATAGTTTCTTCGTTCAACTGGATATGCTCCACACCGGGATTGCCGAATACCATCGCTCCCAACCGCCCGTTACCCAGCGGAAGCGCTTCAGTCCAAACCTGAGCGGGTTCGTCATACCACAGTTTATATTCCTGTGCGGCAGCCTGCAAGTAAGAACTTGCCCATAACAGCCCCCCCACTATCCATTTTATTTTCATATTGATCTCTAGCTTTTATTAAAGGGAGACGAAAAAAGAAGACGGATGTACTCTGTGGAAAGAAATAAAAAAGTAAATATCATGAAAAAACTTTCCCTGGCACCTCAACAAATCCGGCTTCTCTATTGTTATTAAAATAAAACCATCTTATAAAATTAGAATTATATGAAAATAGCAGAGATTAAAGGAAGAGAGATTTTGGATTCACGTGGTAACCCCACTGTGGAAGTGGATGTGATATTGGAATCAGGGATTATGGGCCGTGCCTCTGTCCCATCGGGTGCGTCAACCGGTGAACATGAGGCATTGGAGCTACGTGACGGTGACAAGACCCGTTACGGGGGCAAAGGCGTATTAAAAGCTGTAGAAAATATAAATACCCTTATCGCTCCGGCATTGAAAGGAATGGACTCTATGGACCAACGTGGCATTGACAAAGCCATGCTTGATCTGGATGGAACCCCAACTAAATCAAAACTGGGCGCAAATGCTATTTTGGGCGTATCCCTGGCTGTGGCAAAAGCTGCCGCCAACTATCTGGATATCCCTCTTTACAGATACATCGGCGGAACAAATACCTATGTCATGCCCGTCCCGATGATGAACATCATTAACGGAGGCTCGCATAGCGACGCTCCTATCGCTTTTCAAGAATTCATGATTCGTCCTGTCGGCGCAAAGACATTCCGTGAGGCCTTACGGATGGGCGCAGAAGTATTCCATGCTTTGAAAGAGGTGCTGAAAAAACGCGGACTAAGCACAGCCGTAGGAGATGAAGGCGGTTTTGCCCCTGCACTGGATGGCACCGAAGATGCTTTGAATTGTATCCTTGCCGCTATTGAAGCTGCCGGATATGAACCGTTCAAACATATCACCATCGGTCTGGATTGTGCTTCTTCCGAATTTTATCATGACGGCATCTATGACTATACCAAGTTTGAAGGCCCCAAAGGGGAAAAGCGCAGTGCCGCCGAACAGGTTGCCTATCTGGAAAAATTGAGTTGGGACTACCCCATTGATTCGATAGAGGATGGTATGGCAGAAAACGACTGGGAAGGATGGCGCATGCTGACCGAGCGTCTGGGCAACCGTTGCCAGCTGGTAGGTGATGACTTGTTCGTTACCAATGTGAAGTTCCTGGAAAAAGGAATCAGTGAAGGTTGTGCAAACTCTATCCTGGTAAAAGTAAACCAGATCGGTTCGCTGACTGAAACTCTGGATGCTATCGAAATGGCCCAACGTAACGGCTACACCACTGTGACCAGCCACCGCTCCGGTGAAACGGAAGATGCTACCATTGCAGATATCGCAGTAGCCACCAATAGCGGACAGATTAAAACCGGTTCACTGAGCCGTAGCGACCGTATGGCAAAATACAACCAGTTGCTCCGCATTGAAGAAGAATTGGGTAACCGTGCCGTATATGGATATAAAAAAATAGCACGCAATTTTAAAGCGTAAGCGGTTTATATCCCCAATTCCATAAATGAAGACTGCCTCAAGAGGGATCGTGACGATTCCGGCTTGAGGCATTACTTTTGCACTATTATTTAATCTCAACTGGGCTACAACGTTTTTTCCTCCCATTCCTCCACCGTCATGGTTTCCGATGAAAAACTGACACCAATAGCCGTGACTTTGCGCGTGTCTGTCTGATAAGGTGTAGCATATCCTTTGTCCTCTATCTGCTGCAAGGCTTCAGCAGCCGTACCATCCAGTTTAAACTCAAATATATATACATAATCCTTTGTCTCCAATACACAGTCCACTCTTCCTCTTGACTGAGTTTTCTCCACATGCAACAGGCAATATACCCCAAGCAAACGGAGAATCAGATAGAAAGTATATTGAAAATGTTTTTCTGTCGCTTCAACCGTCTTTATCGAGCCATGAGAATCATAAGGTATATCCGCAAGGAAAGAAGTTAAAGCTGAACAAAAAACCGTAGTTTCCCCTTCCTCAAGTAAAATGACGGCATCTACAATCCAGTTGGAAACTTCAAACTCTTGGGGTTTGAAATAATTGGCTGCCACCATGGTCAGAAATCCCTTTTTCACCTCATTATTTGGAAAGTCCAACAGGTAACGGTTTCTCCGGGAGTCGTATTCCTTGATCGTCAGATAGCCGCTTTGATAAATCATAGGCAGCGGTTTTTCCACATCGGCCTTATAATCGACAAACATCGAAGGATCATAGTAACGCCCAGTCAATTCATCCATCTGCTCGTGGTTATGCCGCAGAAGTTTGATCAAATAAGTAGGAGTACCTGATGCAAACCAATAGTCGCGGATATCGTTCATATCAAAAGCATTGAGCAGGCTGAAAGGATTATAGACACCAAGCAAGCCGCTGCCAAAATGATAGCCATCGTATTGCATTTTGAGTACGTCTTTCATTTCCTCCACTGTATAATTGAACTTTTCAGCCAAATTTGCAATAGGTTCTGCAAAATAATGTTCCAATTCCACCTGAGTCACACCACACAATGCTTCATAATGATTATCCATACTTATATCTTTAGGCTGGTTGAACCCGCTGAACACACTGACTTGCGAAAATTTTGTCACTCCCGTAAGCAACACAAACCTCAAGTATTCATCAGCCCCTTTGAAGGTGGAATAGAAAGCTTTCAAGATTTCGCGGTTGGCATCTTCCAGAGGAGTATCCAATGCATCGAGAATAGGCTTGTCATATTCATCTACCAGCACCACGGCACGACGCCCCGTTTGCTGATAGGCTAGAGAAAGTATTTGTTCGAACCGCTTCCCCATAGGAACCTCACGGGGAGTTTCTCCGTAGATTTTCTCCCAGTTGGCAAGATAATATTCTATGGTAGCTTCCAAGTTTCCTTTTTCCGTAAAGTTAACACCGTTGAAATCTATCTTGAACACAGGATACTGATGCCAGTCTTTCTCCAACTTCGCTATCATCAAGCCGTCAAAAAGTTCCTTGCGCCCCTTGAAATAGGCATCCAACGTGCTTACCAACAAGCTCTTCCCAAAACGACGGGGACGGCTAAGAAAACAAGTTTTGGTCGTCGTTACCAAACGATAAACCAAATCGGTCTTATCCACATAGACCCAATTACCTTCTATTATTTGATCAAAACTCTGTATGCCAATGGGATATTTCATCATTCTCTTTTTCTTAAATGGATTGTTAATGCGAAGATAACGACTTCTCTTCGCATTAACAATAAAAGTGGGAAAACAAATTCATTTCAAGTGAATTTTAAAGACAAGTCCTCCTGAAAAATATTTTCCGTTATTCAGTTCCGCCGATTCTTACAAGGCAGGGACAGTGGGGACAGCAGGGACAGCCCCTTTTTTTCTCACACACGTGCGCGCGATACAATAAGGTGGAAAATGAGTTTCCCAATGACACCAACGAGGAAGAACAACTCACCGAAGGCTCCGAACCTTATTTCCCCCTGCCTGCCTTTCCACAGGATGACATATGGCCGGAGCTGCTAGAGAAAATCATCTCTTACAGTAAAAAAACCAAATAACACAACACACTGCTCCCGGGAGGCCCCCTGCATGCAGACCTTCGTATACGCACCGAGGTGAAAAAGGCGATGAAAACCTACTACCAGGAAAAGGCGGCCCAAACGGTTCACCAAGCAAGGGGTCCGATGAGTGTGGACGGTAGGGGGAACGTATCACAAGAGCTGACCCCGGCTTTATACGCGCGCACGTGTGTGTGAGAAAAAAAGGGGCTGTCCCCACTGTCCCCGTGTCCCCGCTGCCAGTTGCAACTAGTCTGCCTCCACTTGGAGAGCCATGATTCCCCCCGCAATCCGCCAAGGGGTCAAAAGGGGTCGGAAGGGGTCACGCCGCACGGACGTGAAGTTATCTTTGCAGTGTCAGAGGGAACCAACCGCACCCCGGCACAAGATTACAAAAATCCTGGTACAAGATTCCGCGGATCTTGTACCAAGTTTCACCGGACGCCGCAGCAGTGTGCGCCTTGTTCCTTCCTGACACTTTTCTGATAATAACAACCCTTTAAAAACAAAAACGATGATCAATTATCACAACATTGTCTTCCCGTTCCTCCACCGTCATGGTTGCCGACAAGAGGCTGATTCCAACTTCCGTGACTTTGCGCGTACCAGCCAAATAAAGAGTATCATTCGTCAAAGTCGTTCTCTTCGCATTAACAATAAAAGTGGGAAAACAAATTCATTTCAAGTGAATTTAATGCCCATGTTGTCGGCTATCAAGTAGAGGTTGTGTCAAAACGTTGGCACAACCTCATATACTAACGTGAAATCATACAAGGCAAAATTAATTTCGCCAACGAGTTATATTATACAGCCCTTACAGCTGTCATTCCACAACACAAGAATATTTTTCTTTCAATCCCTCCAAACTCATCCCCGTAAAATAATCCTCTATAAACTCCCATCGCTGCTCATCACTTAACTTCGTATTGCCAAAGAACAGCCGGAACAACTCTATCTGTTCCTGGAATATTTTCTCATTATTCTCCAGCACATGGTTCTGATAGTCTCCCGAAGCAGCTTCCTTTTTCAATATCTCCGCATCACGGACACGTACTCCAACAGAAGGAACACCCCCCTCTACGGTAAAGTCCACCACATTGAGCATAGACAACAAGTTGAGCAACATATTGAGATCGGAGAACGGAGTGACATAGAACAACAGCCGGTCTCCTTTCTTTCCTGTGATACGCTGGGCACACAACTTCTGGTAACGGGAAAGCAACAAATCAAAACCACGGGTAACGGTAAACATCAGTTTGTCTTCATCTTTCTTCTTGGCACTGGTGATGTAACTCACACTTCTGCCCTCCTCTACCCTGGACTCCAGTAACGAAGTGATAAAACGCTTGGCAGAAGGAACATCCATATCATACGCCGCAAAAATACTACGCAAATCGTCCTCCTCGAACTTTCCTTTATTACCATACAGACTCACCGTCAACAAATCTTTCAAACTCTTCAAGAGACTTGCCAGCTTGGAGCAGATATCCGCCGCACTCTCTTTTAACAAGACATCATGCTTACCCACAGCTGCCGCACGAACTCCCTCAAAGAGATTTCCATTGTATAAATCGCGCTTAAACTCACGGTATCCCATCTCCGAGAAACAATTCTCCCACAAAGATTCAAAAGCCACCTTATAGACTCCTTCAACCCCTTTCACGGGAACCATGTACTGCTTGTATTTTTTACGGAAAGCGGCATCACCCGTCTTTTCCTGCACATAGCCATCGGAAAACAACGTCTGTGAATTGATTTCAACAGGAGAACCGCCATGCCGGAAACTCAAATCCTCTTCTATCCATAACAAAGCCGTTTTGACGACTTGCTCCAAATCCGATTCATATTCCAGCTTGTTCTTTTTACGAGGCAACTTCACTGCAAATTCAAAATCGGATAAAGACATCTGCATTTCATCACTACAGCCTTTCATCAGATATATTTCCCAAACTTTCTTCAGAATCATCCCCAACTGTTCCTGGGAGATGGCACCCGCAGAATGCAGGCGTTTCATATAATAAAAGTCGCGCTCATTAAAATCCGTCACCGCCACACCCGTAATGTTCTTATCACGGGCAGCACGGCCAATCTCCTGAATATAATCGACAAAGGTGCTGGATGGAGCCACATGATATACACGGTCAATATCGCTGATATCCACCCCCATACCGAAAGCTTTCGTAGCAACGATTATTTTTTTCTCACCCTCCTTAAAAGCTTGTATAATTTCGGCTTTTTGCTCTTTATCCTTTTTACCATAATAAGATGCCACCCAATGCCAGTTAGCCGGATACACCCAGGTCTTCAGTTTCATATCTATACCTCCGGCAAAAGGATAATAAATGATAGTCTTATGCCCGTCCAGAAAATCCTCCACCCGGGCGGCAACAGTACGTTGCTTGGCCTTATCGTAGGTTTCCCCCTCCTCTATGGTCATGGCGGTAATGTCAAAGCCGATATTTTCACGCTTCACCGTGCCCACATACAAGGCACACGGAGCAAGATGCAACGACCGGATGGTATCAAAAATCATATCGTTCCCGCCTTCGGGATTCCACACAGCAGTGGCCGTCAATGCAAAAACAGGGAATACATACCCCAACGCATTCTTTAAAGCTTCCAAATGACGCCCTAGAAACCAATAATCCACCCGGAACTCTTTACCCCAAGTGGTCACGGTATGAGCCTCGTCAACCACTACCAGTCCGATACGGCGTTCATCTACAAAATAACTGATATCATACGCCAACAATAATTCAGGGGAAAGATAAAAAAGATCAACCTCCCCTTCACGGACACGACGATATACTTCGTTCTTTTGTTCAGGTGAAAGATCGGACGAAGCATACGCCACACGTTCATACCCTAGTTCCCGCAACGCCTCAACCTGGTCCACTATCAATGCTTTCAGCGGAGAAACCACAAGAGTAAGAAGCTTATATTCATTACCCAGATAAATAGCAGGGAGCTGAAACAACAATGATTTTCCGGCTCCGGTCGGAGCTGTCAGGAGCAAATTATGAGCAGACGAGTCACCCTTGATCCCTTTTTCGGCTTCCATAATGACCTCCTCAATTAATTGTCCTTGAGACAATTGCAATTTTTCCTTACCTCTGAACAAGTCATCATAAACTTCTAAATTACGGAAATCTTCATATCCGTACACTTCCTGCAAAAGGACTTTTACCGCTTCACGGCATTTAGACGGCAATACTCTTGCCACAATCTGTGACTCTATCATAAAAAAGAACTCTTAAATAACGGTTGTACCAACCTTAAAACTAATATCAGCGCAAATATAATAAAAAAAGCGAGAAGAATGAAGATTTCTTCGTCCTTCTCGCTTTTCCGAGCCTCTTGTCGGATTCGAACCAACGACCCCGAGATTACAAATCACGTGCTCTGGCCAACTGAGCTAAAGAGGCGGGGTGGGCAAGCGGTTCATATCGCGCTGCTACAACCTACTACCCTTGCTACGTTCCCGTCCTGGGGGATTCGAAGGGAGCTAGCCGTATGAGACTTGCCCGTGTTGACTTCCTTTCGAAAGCGGTTGCAAAGGTACTTGAAATTTCTCGATTGGGCAAAGAAAAAAGGAGGAACTTGTCCTCCTTTTAGTCTTTTTTAGGATTTTATTCCTCCAGCAACTTTTGGATTCTCTCTTCGATAATCGCTACACCACCGAAAGTGTTGGACTCGATATTGAGCACCATGACAGGATCGTGGAGTGAGAGGCGAAGCAGGAACCATCCCTGCTCAAACTCTCCCGTGCAACTGATGCGCACGCCCTCGTAGTTGGGCTCAACTATGTGCCAGTCGGGTTGCTCTGCCACCTTGCTGCGGAGGCGCTCCAGTTTTTCCTTGCCTTCCTCCACGAAGCGCTCAGGATCGAGTTTGATGCGCTTCTCCTTGCTCTCTGCCGGCTTTTTGAGGTCGTGGATCAGGTCGGAGAGTTCCTTGCCCTCATGCTTCATGCATGCAGCCTCGGTGATGAGCTTTGCCACAAGGTACGCACCATCGTCCAAGAAGTAGTTCTCGCGCAGGGCAGCATGTCCTGATGTCTCGATGGCAAGCCAGCACTCCTCGCCCTCGTTGTTGAGTCGGATGGCCTCGTCGATGACGTTTCTGTAGCCGCGCTTGAAGCGATGGTGTTTGCCGCCATGCGCCTTGATAAACTCGGCCAGTCCCTCAGAGGTCACGGAGTCGGTGACGATTGTCGTGCCCGGGTGCTCCCTGAGTATTATCGCAGCGATGAGTGCGATGAGCGAGTTGCGGTTGATGGGGTCACCATAGTGGTCCACGATGGCCGAACGGTCCACGTCGGTGTCGAAGATGATACCCAGGTCGGCATGGTGACGGGTGACGGCCCGGCAGATTGCCATCATGGCATCCGTGCTCTCGGGGTTGGGAGCATGGTTGGGGAAGTGTCCGTCCGGATTCAGATAGATACCACCCGAGGTGTCAGCCCCCAGCGGCTTCAGTACCTTCTCGGGGAAGAAACCACCCGATCCGTTGCCCGCATCCACCACGATGTCGAGGCCCGCCAGCGGCTGGTCCCCCTTGTTCACCTCTCCCTTGATGTAGTCGCGGAGCAGCTGGCAGTACTTCTCCATGAAGTCCCACTTGGCCGCCTCGCCCGAGAGGTTCTCTTTTTCATACTCGCCCTGCTCAGCCATGAGGAGCAGTTCCTTGATGTCTTTCTTGCCAAGGCCGCCTTGTGGAGTGAAGAACTTCAGTCCGTTGCGGTTCCAGGGCAGGTGACTTGCCGTCACCATGATGGCACCATCAACCGGAGACTCGTTGTCGATGGTCGTCATGAACATCGCTGGCGTCGAAGCCAATTCGCAGTCGAAGGCCTTCGCACCGCTGGCTTCCAACCCCTCGATGACGGCATCCTTGACCTGCGTACTTGAGAGTCGCGGGTCGTGTCCTACGCTGACGCTGATGTGTTGTTTGTTGTTGCGCTTCGAGAGCCATGCTACGAAGCATCGTCCCAGAATGCCCGCCACCTCACTGGTGAGGTTGACGTCTTCTCCCTCGACACCTGCGAGCGCTACGCCACGGATGTCAGAGCCGTTTTGGAGTTTCTTCCAATCTGTCATATTGCCAAAGGTCTTTATTTTTGTTACGTTATATTATGGATGCGAAGATACAACAAGTTTTTGGATTGCTCAAACGATTTGAGTAGTTTTTTCCTCCGTGTTTGTTGTGCTCGCAAACATTTTGCATAGTGTCGTCTGCCAAGATGCTCCTCTGCAAAAAGCAAGGGCTGCAACGGACGGCTTGTCAGCCATGGTCCGTGCAGCCCCTCGTGCCTTTGCGTCTCACTTATTTACTCAACTTTCGCATGTAAGCTCCACACGCCCTGAAAGGGCAGTAGCTCCTA
>OGKO01000649.1_pt1 | contig 24970 bp, 19 predicted proteins | sample 1572451 | NCBI WGS metagenome assembly OGKO01 (sample SAMEA2582089, study PRJEB24529) | metagenome | biome: Human gut stool | place: China | collected 2011 | reverse complement strand
TGTAAGTACTGAAAACATTTTTTATGAGGTAGTTGGAAACAGACAGTTTAGAATGTATGAGTATGTGATAGAGTAGAAAGTATTAGAAATACGCATATAATGTGCAGTATCTACCTTACAGCAAGCTATAATGAAAAATCATAGTAAAGAAGGAACGATTGTGAATATAAGATATGCAACAATGGCTGATTTAGACGATATTGCATCGGTCGAATCCGAGTGCTTTCCTGTTTTAGAGGCAGCAACTAAAGAAGAATTTGAGCAAAGAATAAAGTATTTTGGAAATCACTTCTGGCTTATGTTTGATGAGGGTAAACTCATTTCGTTTGTAGATGGTTTTGTTACAGATGAGGCTGATCTTACAGATGAGATGTATGAAAATGCATCAATGCATAATGAGAATGGTGCATGGCAGATGATTTTTGGTGTAAATACTCTTCCTGAATATCGTAGATGCGGATACGCGAAAGAGCTGATTAAGAAGGCTATCTTAGATGCCAGAAAACAGAACCGGAAAGGGCTTGTATTAACCTGTAAAGAAAGCCTTGTTCCATATTATTCCAAGTTTGGATTCATTGATGAGGGGATAACAGATAAATCCACTCATGGAAATGTCCTGTGGCACCAGATGAGATTGGATTTTAAATTAAGAAATAATGGAGTAAATCCTTCAGATAACAAAAAAGTGACCGCAAACAAGAAATTTGCAGCCGACAGAATACTATCATATTTTAAAGAAGAGTGGAAGGTACTGCTTATAATAACAGTTTCAGGTCTTATATATAACTTTGGACTTTTGCTTGGCCCTTGGTTTGAGGGTAAGATGACAGGATGTCTTATAGATATATTAAGCCAAAATGCTGTATACAAGGATATGTTTATACTTGTAGTGTCATATATTGTATCTATTGCAGTTGTCCAGATATCAAGATATATAAAACGTTTTTATGTTCGCAGGTTCGCCAATAATGTTAATAGAAGAATGAAAAAAATATTATATGGAACACTTGTATTAAAGAGCAGGACAGAGCTTGAAGCTGAAGGCATGGGCGATATTATGACAAAGGCAATCCTTGATGTTGATGATTGTGCTGAGGGTATGAGAAAGTTCACAACAGAGGTGTTTGATACAGGAGTAGCACTGGCTGCATATGCAGGAATGCTGCTTGTATATGATGTAAGGCTGGCACTTATTGCAATGATATTTCTACCGATATCTTATCTGCTTGCAGAAAAGATGAAGATTATCGTACAGAGAACAGGTGCAGAATATAAAAGACAGTCAGGAATATTAAGCAATGCCACACTCGATAGAGCTTCAAATGCCATAACTTACAGGGTATACGGAAGGGAAGAGGACAGAAGAATTGCATACGAAGATAATCTTTCATCATATGAGAAAGCTGCTATCATGGCAAATATATGGAATTCTTCAATGACACCCTTATACAGGATTATATCAATGACAGGTATAATATTTATATTATATTTCGGCAGTAAAAATGTACTTGGAACGGGGTGGAAAAGCTGGAATATCGCGGCATTTACGACATTCCTTGCCTGCTTTATAAAGTTATCTGATAAGTCTTCAAAGGCGGCGAAGCTGTTTAATGCGGTACATAAAGCACAGGTTTCATGGAAACGTATTAAGCCGCTTATGGTTATCTATGATAAGGATACAGACTGTAAAAATCAGACATCAGGAAAGCTTGAAGTAAAAAACTTAAGTTTTACATATCCAGATGGAAAAACTGTATATAATGATATTTCCTTCACTGCAGAGCCGGGACAGATTATAGGTGTTACAGGTCCGGTTGCCAGTGGTAAGTCAACATTTGGAAGGACATTTCTGTGCGAATATCCATATGAGGGAAGTATAAGGTATAACGGATGTGAGCTAAGAAATACTACGGATAATGTAAGGTCGGGGATAATAAGCTATCTTGGACACGACCCGGAGCTTTTTAATGACTCTATTAAGAATAACGTGCTTCTTGGTGACGATTGCGATGTATCAGAATACCTCAAGAACGTATGTATCGATAAAGAAGTTTCACAGATGGAAAATGGAGTTGACACACTTATTGGTAATGGTGGTGTAAGACTGTCAGGTGGACAGGCACAAAGAATAGCACTTGCCAGAACGCTTTGTCATAAGAAGCCGGTACTTGTGCTTGATGATCCATTTTCAGCACTGGATATAAGCACTGAGAAAAAGATATATAACAACCTTTGTGATATAGCAAAGAATAATATTGTAATTATTATGACACATCGTCTGTATATGTTCCCTAAGATGGATAAGGTTATATGGATGGATAATGGAAAGGCAATAGTTGGAACACACGAAGAGATTATGTTACAGTGTCCGCAGTACAGGAAGCTGTATGAAAATGTCAGCACATCGATGAGGTAGACGTGGCTGAACATACCAGAAAAAGTACATTACAAAATAAAAATACCAACGAAAATAAGAAAAAGGAGGTGGATAATATTGAGCAGTAATAATGTAAACAGCACAGAAGCCAATAATTATTATATTAATAACGTTGATAATAAGAAAATGAATAACAAGAATTCACACAACGTAGTTTCAATAATATTACATACTATAATAAAGAGAAAATGTCTCTCTCTTGGAATTATAATTTCAGTATGTGGTGCGATTATAACAGCTCTTTATCCCCCACTTGTACTTGGAAAAATAGTAGATACCCTGACAACAGGAAGTCAGGTGCCTGTATATTTAGTATTTGTTTATATGGCATTTACAGTTATTGCAGGTCTTATGGAAGCCACAAGAGAAGGGCTTCTTACAGTATTTGGGCAGAAGATAACACATGCACTTAGAAGTGGACTTATGGAGCATTTTGTAAGACTTTCTGCTGACTCACTTAATAAGCAGGAGCCAGGTGCTGTTGTATCAAGGTTTGTAGGTGATGTTGATACAGTTGAGAACCTTTTCACATCGGGAATTGTAAGTATGTTTGCAGATGCCTGTAAGATAATAAGTATTCTTGCAGTTATCTGGTTCAGAAATAAAGGACTTGCAACAGTGCTTATAGTGCTTCTTCCATTTTTATTCTGGTTTACAAGACATATACAGAAGAATATGCTTGATGCCCAGTTAAAAAATAGACGAGCAGTAAGCCGTGCTTCAGGACATGTACCTGAAACACTTCACAATATCCGTACGATCCATAATCTTGGCAAGGAGAAGTATATGGAGAAAAGATACGATGAATATATAAGCGACAGCTACAAAGCTATGGAAAAGACCAACTTCTACGATGCCGTATATTCACCAGTTATTCTTATATTAAATGCAGTTGTAGTGGCGGTAGTTATGTTGTTTTCAGCCTCAGGCAATGCCAAAGTCCTTACACTTTTTGGTATGTCAGCAGGTACAGCAGTAGCAGTTATTAACTATATATCACAGATATTCTCACCAGTTGAAAGTCTTGGAATGGAAATCCAGACGATACAGTCAGCGATTGCGGGCGTGAGAAGAATAAATGAATTCTTTGAACTTCCAGTACTAGATAATAATGAAGAATTACAGACAGAAAAGACATTTGATAGTAAAAATGATACACCATATGTACAGTTCAAGGATGTAACGTTCGGATATGAGACTGATCACATTGTAATAGCTGATAAGACATTTGTTGTAAATAGAGGAGAGCAGGTTACACTGTCAGGAAGGACAGGTGCAGGTAAGAGTACAATATTCAAGCTGCTTTTAGGACTGTATAAGCAACAGAAAGGTTCTATCCTTATAAATGATATGAATTCAGCCGCGATACCAGATAACAGAAAGAGAAAAATATTCGGTTATGTTGAGCAGTCATTTCATATGGTTCCGGGAACTATTAAAGACCAGATTACACTTTATGACAAGTCCATATCTGACGAAGCTGTTATCAAAGCGGCAAAGCTTACAGGACTTCACGATACAATTATGAACTTTGAAAATGGATACGATACCCAGTGTACACAGGAATTATTCTCGCAGGGGCAATGGCAGTTGTTATCCATAGCAAGAGCTACAGCTGGCAACCCAGAGCTGCTTTTACTTGATGAGATAACAGCCAATCTTGATGCCAACACAGAAAGAGATGTTCTTGCAGCACTTAAAGGTGTATCTGAAAACAGAACAGTTATATCAATATCACACAGGGTTACGGCAAGAACAGGACGTGTAATAAGCTGTTAAATACAATATTTTATAATGACAATGACGCCAGAATGTGATATTATTTCTCATATTGGGTAATTTAATGAATTAAAGTATATCAGGTGGACAAAGTGGAAGATATTATGTATAGCATTAACAGGTTGTTAAGCATTACAATTGGAAATAATAGGGCATATTTAGATGTGCAATATGTTAATATTGCTATGTTGGTCTGGGGTTGTGTATTCTGCTTAATAGCAGGGATGGGAATGATTTTAAGTAAGAATTTTGACCGCCGTAAGAGGCTGTGGATGATACTTTTGCAGTTTGCAACAGCTGTTCTGTTGCTCAGTGATGCAACCGCCTGTATATTCAGAGGTTGGACGGGTATATTTGGATATTGGATTGTAAGGATAAGTAATTTTATAGTATTTCTTGACAATAATATAATATTATATTTGTTCCACAGGTATGTGTGCAGTTTTATTTTTACGGAACAGGAAGAAAGAACTTTAAAAAGAGCAACATTTATAAATATACTGTGTGCCGTGGCAGTAGCTCTGGTTATTATTTCACAGTTTACAGATTTGTATTACTATTTTGATGCACAGAATGTATATCATAGAAGTGAAGGTTTTATAATATCTATTTTTATACCTGTAACAGGAATGATGGTAGAGATGTCATTTTTGATAGAATACAGAAAGAAATTAAGCAATATTACAATTTCTTCACTCGGTTCATATATTATTCTTCCAATTGTAGCGGCAATAATACAGTTCTACTTTTATGAAATTTCGCTGATTGATATAGCTATATGTAATTCAATGATAGTTATGTATATAACTGTTATTGGTGAACAGAACAGGAAACTTGACAATCTGGAACAGAAGCAGATTAAGACGGAGGCTGAACTTGAAATATCTATGGTGCTTAACCAGTGTATAGCAGAACTGACAACTGAAGCGGATATTAACATAGCTATACATAATCTTCTTGCAATTATTAATAATTATTTTGGTGCTGACAGATGTTATATTTTTGAAAATAATTACGATGATAATACAATGGATAACACCTATGAGTATGTTAGTGATAGTATTACAGCAAAGAAGGATAAGCTTCAAAAGCTTTCAATGAATATTGTAAGTTTATGGATGGAGAATTTTAAAGAGGAAAAGCCATATTATATAGCAGATATCAGCAAGCAAAAGGAAGAACCTGTATACAATATGCTGCATGAACAGAATGTAGACAGACTTCTTGCAGTGCCATTAAAAAGAGATGGAAATATAATTGGATTTCTTGGAGTGGACAATCCGGTTAATCATTACGAGGATATGGCATTGTTGTCTTCTATACAATATTTTGTTACTAATAGTCTTGAAAAGCGTGTGCAGCAAGATAGGATGCGTTATTTAAGTTACAGGGATATGCTTACAGGTTTGTACAATCGTAACAAATATATAAGCATTGTTAAAGCGGCTAAAGACCAGATACTTAAAAATGTCGGAGTTGCTTACATAGATCTTAATGGTCTGAAAGCAATTAATGATAATTATGGACACTCTAATGGTGATAAGTTCATATGTACAGCAGCAGACACATTCAAAATGGTATTCCCGGATAATTCTTACAGGATAGGTGGGGATGAATTTGTAATTATAGAGCAGAATATTGAGCGTGATAAATATGAAGAAAGAATTACAGCCTTGAAAAATATAATGCAGGATAAACAAGTAAGCATATCCATAGGAGTTCTGTGGAGAGAGTATGTTGACGATTTAGAAGAATTATTAAAGGCGGCAGATAAGCTTATGTATATGGAGAAAGAGATGTATCATAATAACAGAGAATAAAGTTAAAATAAAAGGGATTTGGGATACACCTTCCAAATCCCTTTTGTGTTCTTTTTGTGCTGTTAAGGGATTTATATTAAAAGTTATGATGGGTATGTATCCCCAGCACAAATATAATTATAAAATGTTGTTAAAACAGCATAAAATGCTTGTTACTTTGGAACAAATGCTTGTTGTTTGTTATATTGATTGTTATAGTCAGACCATATTAATCAATGCCATTTGATATTTGAATTCAGTGTTAATATCTTAGGCAGGAAAAGAGGTATAATATGGCTGGAAAGAAATTTATTAACGCAAAGTTAAAAGGATATAATGAATTACAGGAAATACTTGTTGAGGACGGAGTATTTAAGGCAATTGCACCACATATAGATGTAGATAGTGATTGTGAAATTGAGGATTTGGGAGGCAAGCTTACACTGCCACCATATGTTGACCCACATATTCATCTTGATTATGTATTCACAGCAAGAAAGCAGGGCGCAACTAACGGAACAGGAACATTATTTGAAGGAATTCAAAGGTGGAGTGAAACTAAATCAGATTTAACAATTGATGAGATAAAGGCAAGAGCAATAAAGGCAGTTAAAATGGAGGTGTCACACGGTGTCCAGTTCATAAGAACACACGCTGATGTAACTGACCCTAACCTCACAGCCTTAAAGGCGCTTCTTGAATTAAAGGAAGAATTAAAAGATATTGTAACAATCCAGATTGTATCATTTCCACAGGAAGGAATGTATTCTTACAAAGATGGCGACAAGCTTGTTGAAGAAGGACTTAAAATGGGTGCTGATTGTGTAGGTGGTATTCCACATTTTGAGTATTGCAGGGAATTTGGTGAGAAATCAATCCATAAGGTTGTTGAATTAGCTGTGAAGTATGACAAGCTTATTGATGTACACTGTGATGAGAGTGATGACCCAATGAGCAGGTTTGTGGAGCTTCTTACAGCACTTTCAATTGTTGAAGGAATCGGACATAAGACAACAGCAAGCCATACCTGTTCATTAGGTTCAGTAGATAACAGCTACGCATTCAGAATGATGAAGAATTTCAAGAAAGCAGGACTTAACTTCATTTCCTGCCCAACAGAGAATATATATCTTCAGGGCAGACAGGATACATATCCTAAGAGAAGAGGTCTTACAAGAGTTAAGGAATTATATGAAAATGGAATAAATGTATGCTTTGCACAGGACTCAATTCAAGATCCTTGGTATCCGGCAGGCAATGGTAATCTTATGAACGTGCTTGATAATGGTATACATATAGCACAGATGATGTCATTTGAGGAAATGGATAACTGCCTTGACCTTATAACTGTTAATGGTGCTAAGACTATGAACATATCAGACATATATGGAATTGAGGCAGGCAAGCCAGCTAACTTTATCGTTGTTGATGCCAGGAGTGAATTCGAGGCGGTATGTGAAAGAGCTGATGTTGTTGCAAGTGTCCGTAATGGTGAATATCTGTTTAAGAAAGCACCAGTGGCTTTCGAGGTTTTGAGTGAATTTATGGCATAAATAAAAAGAAAAAAATGATATAATGAGCACAAGAGTGCTCATCTTAAAAGTTCCTTATGGCACTATAAATAATTATAATAATATGTAAATAATAATTACAACATACAATATAGGAGCAGCAATATGTTTCAATGTAAAGATCTTCTCACTCTCCCCTCAATGGCGAAAGCCAGAATAATAGCAGGAAAGAGTGGTTTGTCCAATAGAATAAGGTGGGTATATAAGCCTGAGAATATGAATTTTGCGAAGTGGGTAAAGGGACAGGAGCTTTTGATTATAAGCACGCCTGTTATACAGAGTAAGGATTTTGACCTGCAAGCAGTTATTAAGAAAGCTAAGAAGCTTGATATGGCAGGTGCATTGCTTCTTGTTGGCGATAAGTACATTGCCAGTATAGGCAGTACAATAATATCCTATTCCAATCTTAACGATTTTCCGATATTTGTCATATCAGGTGAAATTCCTCTTGTTGACATTTTTGAAGAAATCGGACACGCTATTGCGTATAATAAAGACTCAGATGTATTAAGTGATGATATTCTTTCAGGAATTATATTTGGAAAGGACATCAATATAGAAGCATTTTCTATTAAATTTGAAGAAGCTGGCTATGACATCAATGGTAATAACCGTATGTTTATGATTAATATTCATTCAGATAATAAGATAGAGAATTTTGATTATGATTTTATTATGAATAAGCTGAGGGACAGTTTTGCACAGAATAATGGAAGTCTGATTTTATCAAGATATGCTAATAACATAGTTGGCTGTTTTAATTGTTTGGAAAATGCTGATGATACACACGGTCTTATTAATCAATCTTATGAAGCATTATCTGAATATGTGCAGGGCAGGTATACGGATATAAAGCTTGTTATGGGAATTGGACGTGAATATAATGGAATATCACATTTGCAGAAAAGTTTTACGGAGGCTTCAAGGTGTGTAATACTTTCGGAGAAGATACAGCTTAATGGAAGTGTGTTCTGGTATGAAGAAATGGGAATATATAACCTGTTCTCTGAATTTGGAGATAAAAAGCTTATACAGGACTTTGTTGACAGTACATTAGGCATAATTATTGACTATGATAAGGAGAATAATACGAATCTTTTACAGACGTTAAAAGCGTACCTTTGGAACAATAACAGCCTGCTTCACGCTTCTGAACAGTTATTTACGCATCGTAATACAGTAAAGTACAGAATACAGAGAATAACTGAGCTTACAGGCAGGAATTTTGATGATGCGATGACACGTCTGGAGTTTATGAATGCTTTGATATGTCTTGAGGTAAGATAGACATTTGTGCTGTGAGAACAAATGAAGTAATACAAGATTGTTATTAGAAGTCATAACAATAAAATATTTATAAAAGAATGTTGAAGTATATATGTCTTAGTGATATATTCTTGAACATAGACAAGAAGCAAAGGGGCTTCTGCTAATGGTAATATTAGCGGAAGCCCCTTTTTGTGTATTAGTAAAAATGTTAATCTAACTGGCAGTAAAGGCTGAAATAGAAATTACTAAAGCACATTCATTGTTTATCTTGCGGTATATAAAATGTACCGCTGGACGCGTCAGATATTAATAAATATTTATATAACAGGAGGAAATGATTATGAGTTACGGTCTTATAGCAGTAATAATTGTAATCGGTATTGTCATAGGTGCTATAGCTACTAAGAAATGTGAGCCATTTCTTATAGGCGGTTCAATTATAGGAGCAATATTTTTATATAAGCAGGATTTTATAACCGAATGGGTTAATACACTTGAAGGTGTTATGAGTGATGAAGCATACTTAATACTTGTATGTGGTTTGTTTGGAAGTATAATAGCACTTCTTACAGCCTCTAAGGGACATTTTGGATTTGCAAAGATTGTTTCAAAGATATGTAACAGCGAAAGAAAGACTTTATTCACAACATTTATATTAGGTGTAATTATATTTATTGATGATTATCTTAATGTATTATCAATAGGTACAGCAATGAAGAAAGTATATGATAAAGTAAAAGTACCAAGAGAAGCACTTGCATATCTTCTGGATAGTACAGGTTCACCAGTCTGTGTTATGTTCCCATTCTCATCTTGGGCAGCATATTTTGGAGCTATCTTTTTCGCACAGGAGAGTGTTCAGGCACTTGGTGCAAAGACTTGGATGGGAGCTTATATAAAAGCAATTCCATTTTGTATATATCCAATAGTTGCATTACTTATTGTAATTCTTTTCTCAGCAGGTGTATTTCCTAAGCTTGGCGGAATGAAGAAGGCTTATGAAAGAGTTGCAACAACAGGTAAGGTTTACAGTGATGCAAGTAAGAAGTACAATATGGACGATGGCGAAGGCGAACAGGACGGCAACATATTCAATTTCCTTGTTCCAATGCTTGTACTTGTAGTTGTAGCCTGTGTTACAGGTAACCTTGTAGTAGCACAGATTATATGTCTTGCAGTAACACTTGTTATGTATCTTGTAGAAAAGCTGATGACATTTACAGAATACTGGGAGAATTTTGTAAAAGGATTTGCAGATATGCTTCCTATTATAATTCTTCTTATAGCAGCACTTACATTCCAGACAATTGCAAGCCAGATGCAGATGACAGAGTTCTTCATAGATATTACACAGCCAATATTATCAGCAAAGATTTTCCCAATGCTTGCATTTATCATTACTGGTATATTAGCATTTATGATAGCCAATGCGTGGGGCGTATGTACGCTTGTTGCACCTGTACTTCTTCCACTTGGTGCAAGTGTAGGAGCCAGTGCAATACTTATAATGGCAGCAATTCTTTCAGGTTGTGCATTTGGTAATCACGCCTGCTTCTACTGCGACACAACAGTTCTTGCTTCACAGGGTTCAGGTATTGATAACTTTGACCACGCAGTATCACAGCTTCCATATGTACTTATAGGAGCTGGAATAAGTATAATTGGTTTCCTTGTATTAGGATTTGTTATGTAAGTTATGTAGGGATTAATTAGAAAATGTTAATTGGAAATATGACGTATAAAAAATTATAATATGATTTCATACATATAGAAATTATAATAAAACAACAAATATGATTTCAGAACGGAGGCAGTTATGAGTGATAAGAAATATGTCGTTACAATAGCAAGGCAGTTTGGCAGCCTTGGACGTCCAATAGCCAAGCTTATGAGTAAGAAGCTTGGAGTTGAATATTATGACAGGGATATAGTGGAGCAGGCGGCTAAGAAGCTTAATCTTCCGGTGTCGCAGATAGATGAGCTTGAAGAAAAGGTTAAAAAGACAGCAACTAATTCATATAAGAGAATGATGTATCCTCTTGGAACACAGTCAAGCACAGAGCAGGACAGAATATTTGAAGCCCAGCAGAATATTATGAAATTCTTAGTTGAGAGAGAAAGCTGTATAATAGTTGGACGTTGTTCAGATTTTGTTCTTTCTGATGAAGAAAATGCGGTGCATATATACATTTATGCTCCATATGAACAGAGAGTTAAGAACTGTGTAAATGATCTGCATTTAAGCGAAGAAGAAGCCAAGAAGATGATAAGGTCAGTAGATGAGGCAAGAGATAACTACCATATGCACTATGCAGGATTTCTCCCATCAGATCCTAAGCACAAGACTATAATGATAGACAGCAGCTCTCTTGGTATTGAGGGTACAGCTGAGTATCTTGTGGATTTTATTCAGAAGAAATTTGATTTAAAAACATATACGCTTGACTAAGTATGTGTTATCATATGCGTAATCTAAACATTTATGGCTTACAATAGTTAATTTAATGAGTTGATAAATATGTAACCAATAGAAAGAGCATATCAGGATAACCCTATGAAAATGAGTGTAGAACAGGCATATAAAATATTAGCAGTACCCCGGTCTGCTGATATAAAAGCGATTAAGAAAAAATATAGAAAACTGATGTTAAAGGTGCATCCCGATTCATTAAAGTCAGGGAAGAATACATATCAATATAGTGCGCAGGAGATTAATGAGGCATATTCAATTATTATTAAGTATTTATCTGATAATAAAATGTCCGATTATTTCAATAATTCCGGCGATGATAAATATTCATCAGAGTACACATATGACGAAGAATATTATCAGAACTATAATTCGTATGATTATGATGGCGGTAATTGGTATACAAGCCGTAATATATATCATTATGCAGAAGGTGCAAGAGGAAATATTACCGGAAGCTTTGTTATAGCAAAAGGCAAATATATCTGGACGATAGAAGAAGATTTTACATTATTCATAAAGAGTATATCAGAAAGCAGTGATAAGCTGTTATCAGGTATAGATAACAGAAGGAAAGGAAGCATATCGGATACAAGAAGGGCAGTTATAAAAGCACAGCTTGCATATCTTTTAGCCCAGCAGTATATAGATGCAATCTACACACTTAATGAGCTTATTACGCCAGTAAAGCAGGATAGTGCGCAGATATTTTATATAGATTCAATGCTTGAAATGCCAGCCAATGCTCCATTCTTAAGGGCAGGTATGACACTATACCCACAATCACTTAAAAATCACCGTCTATATTTAAAGACTAAATCGGGAAATGCCGCAGGCTATATATCATTCAGGGACGACAGGCTATATTACATAATAATTCCACTTCTTGAACAAAAAAGAGCACAGGTAAAAGTCCAGATTGCCACCAGGCAGGATAAGAACAACACAAGACACAATGTGAAATACAAGAATCTTGACTTTTGGATAAAAATTTCTGATAATAATTCAGGAACATTTCCTGAAAGCATAAATATGCAGATTGAGGAAATACTTACTAAATATTCTAAAATGTAATTGGAGGACAATCAATGAATAGACATATAGATAAAGCAATGCAGTTAAGAAATGAAACCCCAATGGTAAGCAACTGTGCCCAGACAATAATGAGAGCCTACGCCGATGAATTAGGAATGACCGAACAGCAGGCAGCAGCAATAGGCTGTAACTTTGGTGGCGGAATGAAATGCGGCGGCACTTGTGGAGCAATAACAAGTGCTCTTATGGTATTAGGTGCAAAAGGAATAGACTCCCCTGCCGTAATAACAGAATTCAGAAAAAGAATAGCTGCCAACCACGATGGCTTAACAGACTGCGTAGACCTCCTAAGAAACAACGCCCAGAAAGGCGGAGTAAAGAAGGAACACTGCGATAATATGATAAAAGAGTCCATAGAATTAATAGACGAAATCACCAACAAAGAAGATTAATGTTGCAAAATATTCCAACAAGTGATATAGTAATAAACAATTAAATAAAAAACAAATAGAGTGAATTTCAAAGAGTTCACGAAGGGGAGCACCACCACCGGCGCTTCCTTTCGTGAACTCTTTTTTGCGTGAGTAGCGATGAGAATACACTAACAAAGACACTTGCCGAACTCTGCTTGCAGAAGTGAGCAAGAGGCTTTGTTAGCGTATTCGAGGAGCACCGCGACAGTGACAGAGCGAAGCTCTGGAACGCGCTACTCACGCAAAAACAGTGGAGGGACGCCACCCAGCAAACCTTATCCCCTCAGTCAGCAACTCCCAGACAGAGGAAGCGAAGCTTCCAAGTGTCGTCCGACAAAGCAAATTCCCCCTCCCACGCCAGCGACCCGCAGACAGAGGAAGCGAAGCTTCCAAATGTCGTCCGACAAAGCAAATTCCCCCTCCCTCAGTCAGCAACTCCCAGACAGAGGAAGCAAAGCTTCCAAATGTCGTCCGTCCTACACTCCAAAAAAAAAATTCACTCTCTCAATCCCCAAAGAAAGAAGGACCAGCAATGATAACAATAAAATTCAACGGCAAACCCACCCAAATCCCTACATCAACCCCAATCACCACCTTCCTCACCACCCACAACTACAACCCAATCCATGTAGTAGTCGAACTCAACGAGGTCATAATCCCGAAAGAGTCCTACCCTACCACAACCCTGTCACCCGATGACACCTTAGAAATCCTTACATTTATGGGCGGCGGTCAATAACCTTCCGTCATTAACCCCACCCAACAACCCCTACCAATAAATAACCAAAAAGAAAAGAGGACAAAACAATGAACAACAACGACACATTCAAATTAGGAAAATACGAATTTACATCAAGATTCATCTTAGGTTCAGGAAAATATTCCCTTGAATTAATAGATGCCGCTGTAAAACAGGCAGAAGCACAGATAGTAACACTTGCACTAAGGAGAGCCAACGATGGCGGAATTGCCAATATTCTTGATTATATTCCAGAAAATGTAAAGCTTCTCCCTAACACATCAGGTGCAAGAAATGCAGAAGAAGCTGTAAGAATTGCAAGACTTTCAAGAGAATTATGCCACAGTGATATGGTTAAGATAGAAGTTATAAGAGATACTAAATATCTTCTTCCAGACAACTACGAAACAGCCAAAGCAACAGAGATACTTGCCAAAGAAGGCTTTGTAGTAATGCCATATATGTATCCAGACCTTAATGCAGCAAGAGATATGCAGAATGCAGGAGCTGCCTGTATTATGCCGCTTGCAGCACCAATTGGTTCTAACAGAGGTGTATGCACTAAAGATTTTATACAGATACTTATTGACGAAATTGACCTTCCAATTATTGTAGATGCAGGTATAGGTCGTCCATCACAGGCATGTGAAGTTATGGAAATGGGTGCAGCTGCGGTGATGGCTAATACAGCTATAGCGACAGCAGGAGATATTCCAGCGATGGCATCAGCATTTAAGAATGCAATAAATGCAGGACGTGAAGCTTATCTTTCAGGCCTTGGAAGAGTAAAGAAGGACGGTGCAAGTGCCTCATCTCCATTAACAGGCTATATACACGAATAATAATGCAATAGATTACAGAAACGAGGATAATTATGAGCGACAGCAAAGATATGCACATCAATGAAAGTATATTGAGTGATGAAATAAGAGAAGATTTGAAGAAAAACAGAACTAACCATATGGAATATCTTCCAGATATGGAAGTACTTGAGTCAGATATACAGCAAAAAGTTATAGATGCTATGAACAATTATGACTACGATAAATATACAGCAAAGGATGTTCTTAATGCTATCAATAAAAGCAACAGGACACCAGAGGATTTTGCTGCTCTTTTATCACCAGCTGCACTTCCGTATCTTGAACAGATGGCACAGGCAGCCAAGGATGAGAAAGAAAGACATTTTGGTAATTCCATATGTTTTTTTACACCTATATATATTGCTAATTACTGTGAGAATTATTGTATATATTGTGGTTTTAACTGCCACAACAAGATTAAGAGAGCCAAGCTTAATGCACAGGAAATAGAGGAAGAAATGGAAGCAATTGCAAGGTCAGGCTTGCAGGAGATACTTATTCTTACAGGTGAAAGCAAGAAAATGTCAAGTGTGGAATACATAGGAGAAGCCTGTAAAATAGCAAGAAAATATTTCAAGGTTGTTGGACTTGAAGTATATCCTATGAATTCAGATGAGTATGCTTATCTTCATAAATGTGGTGCTGACTATGTAACTGTATTTCAGGAAACTTACAATTCAGACAAATATGAGACGCTTCATCTTGCAGGACACAAGAGAGTATTTCCATACAGGCTTAATGCACAGGAGCGTGCATTAAAGGGCGGTATGAGAGGAGTTGGTTTTGCTGCACTTTTAGGACTTGATGATTTTAGAAAAGATGCTTTTGCTACAGGTATGCACGCATATTTATTACAACGCAAATATCCACAGGCAGAGATAGCATTTTCTTGTCCAAGATTACGTCCAATAATCAATAATGACAGAATTAATCCTAAAGATGTACACGAAGCACAGTTGCTGCAGGTCGTAACAGCATACAGATTATTTATGCCATTTGCCAGTATAACAGTATCTACAAGAGAGTGTGCCCGTGTGCGTGATAATCTTATGAATATAGCGGCAACTAAAATATCAGCAGGTGTAAGCACGGGCATAGGAAGCCATTCAGAAGATATTGAAGAAAAAGACAGAGGCGATGAGCAGTTTGAAATATCAGACGGAAGAGATGTTAAGCAGGTATATGATGACCTTGTAAAAATTGGACTTCAGCCAGTTATGAGTGACTATATATACTGTGGCTGATTAAGATTAAGGAGATTAGGAATTATGCAGGACGTGATTGCAATTACTAACCGCAGGCTTTGTGACAGACCATTTTTAGAACAGATAGAAAGAGTATGCAAGTTTTATCCAGCAGCTGTTATTCTAAGAGAGAAGGATCTAAGTGATGCTGAATATGCTGCACTTGCTGCAGATGTGTATTCGGTCTGTAAGAAATACAACGTAAGACTGATATTGCATACTTATGTTGCAGTGGCAGAAAAGACTGGCATTAATGCTATACATTTGTCAATTGATAATCTAAGAAAATATCATAGTCAGCTTAAAGATAGTAATGTAGCTATAACAGGCTGTTCAATCCATTCAGTTCAGGAAGCCATTGAAGCGGCAGAACTTGGTGCTTCATACATTACGGCAGGACATATATATAGTACTGATTGTAAAAGAGGTGTTCCACCAAGAGGCCTGGAATTTCTGAAAGCAGTATGCGAAAATGTTAATATTCCGGTATATGCCATTGGTGGAATTAACATAGATGGCGGCCGCAGGCAGGAAGTACAAGCGTGTGGTGCAAAGGGAAGTTGTATTATGTCTGGAATGATGAAGGTATAAATAAAAACAAAGCTTGTAGAATATTATTATAAAAATCAAAAAAATAATAAATAAAATAAGTTGACATTTTGATAGAAAATGATACACTAATATTAGTAGTTGTTACTATTATTGGTGTATCATTTTTGATTTAAAACCAATAATGAGCGTGATTTATCAAATGGATATTATACACTATAGAAAATATTAAACGAGTAAAAGTATATAATAACAATATTTATTTAATGTAATTTGAATAGAGGAGTTACAATATGGCAACAGTAAAAAGAAGCAGACAAAGAGATGCAATCAGGAGCTTTTTGATGTCAAGAAAAGACCACCCTACGGCAGAGGTTGTCTATGATAATGTCAGTAAAGAGTTTCCTAACATAAGTCTTGGAACTGTATACAGAAATCTTACATTCCTTGTAGACAATGGAATGGCTATGAAAGTGCCGTGTAGTGATGGTTCGGTGCATTTTGACGGCAACGTGAACCCACATTACCATTTTCAATGTGTGAATTGTGGCAAAGTTATGGATTTGAACTTTGACTCAAGGAAAGTTGAGAAGAATTTTAATGAAGCGGCGGCAAAGAATTTTGATGGTACAATTCAGGGAAATGTGACATTTTTCTATGGAGAATGTCCTGAGTGTATAGATAAGTAAAAATATTAATAGGAATTATTACTATTTTGCTTGACAAAGGAAATAAGTAGTGTTATATTAAACTCACAAACAGTAATAATTACTATTTTTAATAAATTAAACAAGAAAAGGAGATTAAGATTATGAAGTATGTATGTACAGTATGCGGTTATGTTTATGAAGGAGAGTCACTTCCAGCAGATTATGTCTGTCCAGTATGTAAGGCACCAGCAGACAAGTTCTTAGCTCAGGGAGATGACAAGGTATGGGCTGCTGAGCACGTTGTAGGAGTTGCTAAGGGAGTAAGCGAAGATATTATTGAAGATTTAAGAGCTAACTTTAATGGTGAATGCTCAGAAGTTGGTATGTATCTTGCTATGGCTAGAGTTGCTCACAGAGAAGGTTATCCAGAAGTAGGTCTTTACTATGAAAAGGCAGCTTGGGAAGAAGCTGAACACGCAGCTAAGTTCGCAGAGCTTCTCGGTGAAGTTGTAACAGACAGTACTAAGAAGAACCTTGAGATGAGAGTGGAAGCAGAAAATGGAGCTACAGCAGGTAAGACAGACCTTGCTAAGAGAGCTAAGGCTGCTAATCTTGATGCAATTCACGACACAGTTCATGAGATGGCTAGAGATGAGGCTAGACACGGTAAGGCATTTGAAGGTCTTTTAAAGAGATACTTCGGTTAATCATAAGCTGGTATATGAGTAGTATACAGTATCAGAATTAATGGTACAGTTAATTGGATAGCTTACATTAATCTATAGATTAATAAAGTATTATTACTGCCGTCAGTATTACACTGGCGGCAGTTTTTATATAATAGGAAATTTAATGTCATAAAATTCTATAGTAAGTCCAATTAAAACATTAAATGCCAGCGTGACATTTTCTCCAATATGTGATATTGTATATTCAATTAAGAGTTTCGTAGAAAATGGTCGAATAATAATGAAGAATAAAAGCTTGTTTTTTGCAAGTTAAACAAGTGCTGTAGGTGTACAGTGCTGGAATGGAGAACTTCAATGGAGAATGATTTAGAGCTGGAAGACAGAATACTTACAATGCTGTCAACCCAATATGAGGGGATTTATCAGATTGATATTGATAATGATAGTGTTCTGTGTATTTATAATAGGGGTAATAAGTTTAAGAAAGATGGTAATGTAGAGTTAGAACAGTGGGTTCAGAGAATGGTTGACAGATGTCATTATGAGGACAGAAGCAGGCTGTTAGATTTAATATCAGTAGAGGCAGTTAAAGGCTTTGGCAGTAACGATGAATTTAAGAAAAAGCTTGATGTAAGGCTTATGTATGATGGTAAATATAAGTGGATATTAGTGACACTTATGTATGATAAGACATTTAACCAGATAACAGTGACAGAACGTGATGTATCACACAGATATGAATATTATGAGATAATAAAGCGTAAAAATGCTGAACTTAGAAAGCTTTTGCAGACAACAGAGCAGTATAAAGACGCACTTATGTCAGAGTCAATTGTTATGTATCAGGTTAATTTTTCAAAAGATACAATAGAAAATGGCATATATCAGCGAAAGAATAATAAAATGTATAGTGCACTTGATACAGTAGGTATTAGTACATCTAGTTCTTATGATGAATATTGCAGAAGGTGGCAGAAAAGGGTTTCCAAAGATACAATTGAAGATTATTTAAAGCTTGCGACGTCAAAGAAGATTATCGAGCTATTTAATAATGGTAATACTACTGTATCTATTGATTACAGGACAATGGATACACAGGATACGGAGATGTGGATTGATAAGTCTGTATATCTGTCAAAGGACAAGCTTACAGATGATATTTTAGGAATTATAAGCTTAAGAAATGTTACAGAAAGATATAGACAGGAGTATTTGAAACAACGTCTTGAAAAGCAGGCATCACTTGACCTGCTTACAGGTCTTTATAATCACGTTACTGGAGAATTGCTTATAAAGAGCAGGATTGATAACAGTGCCCATATGTATTCGGCATTTGTTATATTTGATATAGACTCGTTTAAATTAGTTAATGATACTTATGGCCATTATTTTGGCGACTGTGTTATACAATATGTTGCCAAGAGATTAGCAGAATGTACAAGGGAAGATCAGGATATAGCGATAAGGTATGGAGGCGATGAGTTCGTTGTATATATTGAATATAAAGACAGCGATAATATCGAAGATATCGTGAAGAGAATATTTAATTATGTAACAGATGAGTACGATGGTTATAAGATAAGCGTAAGTATGGGAATAAGCTTATCTGTTAATTGTGGTTTGCATTATTATAATATGTACCAGTGTGCAGATAAAGCGTTATATGAAGCCAAGAACTCGGGACGTGGATGTTATAGGTTTTATTCTGAATAATAACAGGGTGTCACATAAAATGAATTATTTAATGTCAGTAAGACAGTGAATAGTTCATTCGTGTGACACCATTATTTTTATAAGAGAATATTTGTTATTAATAGATATATTCCACCAATATGTATTGCATTAAGTAATTATTTATAAGCATATTTCTTCAAGCAATTTCGCAGTAATAGCGACATCGTTCATAGATATTCCAGAGTAGTTGACAATTGCTATATGCGAATAATTATCAGGTGAATAGCTGTTTCCAGTTATATAGTCAGAAAGAAATGATATGAGGAGTCCTTTCTTGCTGGCTTTTTGTTTTAACTGCTCATCAGTTAATTCTGTATTGTATTTTAGGAGAAAATGTAGTCCTGAATTCTCTTCATATATGTTAATACGGTCTTTGATACTGCTTTTCATAAGCAGACCTATAAGATTATCCCTTATGTCACGGTAGTGATTGCGCATACGGTTAATGTGTTTATCAAGAAAGCCGTCTTCAATAAAATGTGCCAGTGTATATTGTTCAAAGTTAGATACTGTGCAGGCATAAAAGCCAAGCTGCTGTTTGAAGCGTTCAAGGAGTGGCACAGGAAGAACCATGTAACTGATTCTTATAGTTGAAGCAAGACTTTTAGTAAATGTATTAAAATATATTACCTTGTCTGTGGCATCGATTGAAAAGAGTGATGGTATTGGCTTTCCCTGAAGTCGGAATTCACTGTCGTAGTCGTCCTCTATTATATATCTGCCGGGTGAGTTGTTAGCCCATTGTAACAGACCATATCTTCTGCTTATAGATGTAACTATACCAGTAGGAAAATGGTGTGACGGAGATATCTGTATTATCTGGGAATTCGCAAGTCCAATGCTGTCAGGTATTACACCTTCATCATCCATATCAAGTGCGTTGACCTTGACACCTAATGAGCGGTATATATTTACGATTTTTCTGGAACTTGGATTTTCAAGTCCGTAGGCAAGGTCACGTCCAAGAAGCTGGACGATAAGCCCATATAAATATTCAGTTCCAGCACCAATAATAATCTGCTCAGGATTTACCGTAATTCCCCTGAATTCATATAAATGATGTGCAATTGCACATCGCAGTTTCATAACGCCGCCGGTAGGTGGAACATTGAGTGCATCATCACCTTCATATGTAAGTACCTGACGCATAAGCTTTGCCCATATTGAAAATGGAAAATTATCTTTAGGGGTGTGGCTGTATACAAGGTTGACAGCTACATTTTCCAGGGAAGCACCCACATTATTATTCACATTATAAGGCTGGTTACTGCTTGAAATATTATTTAATGCGGTATTCTTGAAAGAATGATTATCTATTGTATTGTAATTATTATTAATCTCCGATACATAAAATCCCTTTTTAGGAAGTGAATATATGTAACCTTCTGCAAGAAGCTGTCCGTAAGCATTTTCAACAGTTACGACGCTTATTCCGTGATTTTTGGCAAAATCTCTCTTGGAAGGAAGCTTTGTATCGGGTGTTAATTTGCCGGATATAATATCATCTTTAATACAGGTGTACAGATATTCGTAAAGGCTTTTTTTGTTTCTATTATTAAAAGAATATGTAAGCATATATTTATCCTCGTTAAATAAGGCAGGTTTATGATTACTGACTTTATAATTAATCAAATGATTATTAAGAATAATAATATCAGATGAAATATAATAAATCAATGGACATAAGATATGATATATAATAAAATTACTGTGTATACAAATATTTATAATATGTATGGAGGCTTAGTTATGAGTGATTATATTATTTCGTGTTGTTCTACAGCAGATTTAACAGAGGAACATTTTAATAAGAGAGATATACATTACATATGCTTCCATTATGAGCTGGACGGAGCAGCTTATATGGATGATTTAGGGAAGACAATGAACTTGGATGATTTCTATAAGGCTATGTCGGAAGGTGCTGATACTAAGACATCACAGATAAATGCAGATGAATATGAGACATATTTTGAAGAATTCTTAAAAGAAGGAAAAGATATACTTCATCTTACACTTTCATCAGGCATATCCGGAACAATTAATTCTGCTAATATAGCGGCGGAAACACTTAAAGAGAAATATCCAGACAGAAAGATATATGTAATTGATTCTCTTGCGGCTTCATCCGGATACGGACTTCTTATGGATAAGGTTGCTGATTTAAAAGATGAAGGTATGGGTATAGATGAGTTAAAGGACTGGGTTATTGAGAACAGATTAAAGGTTAATCACTGGTTCTTTACGACAGATCTTACATTTTTTATAAAAGGTGGAAGAGTGTCAAAGGTGTCAGGTTTTGTGGGTAATCTTCTTAATATATGTCCACTGCTCAATGTTAATTTTAAGGGAAAGCTTATACCTAGAGAGAAAATCCGTACTAAGAAGAAGGTTATTGCAGCAACTGTTGATAAGATGATTGATAATGCTGAAAATGGGCTTGATTATGATGGAAAATGCTACATATCAATGTCAGCGTGCAGAAAAGATGCAGAAGCTGTTGCAAAGCTTATAGAGGAAAAATTCCCTAAGCTTAACGGCAGGGTGGAGATTAATAATATAGGTACAACAATAGGCAGCCACACAGGACCTGGAACAGTTGCATTATTCTTCTGGGGCAATAAGAGAGTAGATTAATATTGTGGATGTATATATGGTTATTTATAGCAGTAACAGCACAATATAATTAAGTAAAACAAGAAAAGATAAATAGTATAACAAAATAAAATATCAAAAGAGAATTAACAATCAGGAGAGAATTACAATGAATAAATTCGGATTTGGAGCGATGAGGCTTCCGTTAATCAATCCAGATGATAAACAATCAATTGATATGGATGAGTTAAAGCGTATGGTTGATATATATATGGAAGCAGGATTTACATATTTTGATACTGCATTTCCGTATCACGACCAGATGTCAGAAACAGCGTTAAAGGAAGCTTTGGTTGACAGATATGACAGAGACAAGTATGTATTTGCTGATAAAATGCCTACAGTGCTTATAAAATCAGGTGAGGAGTATCCGTTATATTTTAATAAACAGCTTGAAAAGACAGGCGTTGGATACTTTGATTACTACCTTATGCACAATATGGGCAGGGACAGATATTATAATACGGACAAGTGGGGTGGCTTTGAATTTGCTAAGAAGATGAAAGCCGAGGGTAAGATTAAGAATTTCGGCTTCTCATTTCACGATGATGCACAGTTCCTTGATATGATATTAACTAATCACCCGGAAGTTGATTTCGTTCAGCTTCAGATTAATTATCTTGATTGGGAAAATGATATTATCCAGTCAAGGTTATGCTATGAAACAGCAAGAAGGCATAATAAGCCAATAGCTGTAATGGAGCCTGTTAAGGGCGGGACACTGGCGAACCTTCCAAAGGAAGCAGAGAATATTTTAAGGGAATATAACAAGAAAGCTTCACCAGCTTCGTATGCTTTAAGGTTTGCAGCTAATCTTGATGGTGTATTTATGGTGCTTAGTGGAATGAGCAATTGTGAGCAGGTGCTTGACAATACTAAGATTATGACAAGTCCACAGCCGCTTAACGATAAGGAAAAGGAGCTTCTTAAAGAGGTTGTAGCCATAATTAACAAAAAAACAGCAATTCCTTGTACTTCCTGTGGATATTGTATGGAGGTCTGTCCTAAGAATATTAATATTCCAGGACTTTTTGCCCTTTATAATAATTATTGCATCAATGACAATTTTTCTAATATGTATTATCAGAGGCTTATATATAATAAGGGAAAGGCTTCAGACTGTGTTAAATGTCACAGATGTGAGAAGAATTGTCCACAGCACATACATATAGCGGACAATCTTGAGCTTATAGCAAAACTAGCGAAATAAAGCTTATATTGTAAGCTTATATTGTAAGCTTATATGTTAAAAGGTGTTCACCAATTAAGATTATTGTGTTATAATCCAATCTTGATATTATTTAGAAAATGTGTATACTACACGGAAATGAGGGCAAATATGAGTATGAATATAGTATGTTTAGATCTTGAAGGAGTATTAGTTCCAGAAATCTGGATAGCATTTGCAAAGGAAAGCGGTATTCCAGAGCTTACAAGAACAACAAGAGACGAACCTGATTATGACAAGCTTATGAACTGGAGACTTGGAATTCTTAAGGAACATGGTCTTGGACTTAAAGAGATACAGGAAACTATTGCAAAGATAGATCCACTTCCAGGAGCTAAGGAATTCCTTGATAAGTTAAGAGAAACAACACAGGTTATTATTATTAGTGATACATTTACACAGTTCGCAGCACCTCTTATGAAGAAGCTCGGCTGGCCTACTATATTCTGTAATACCCTTGAAGTAGCTAAGGACGGAACAATTACAGGCTTTAAAATGCGTTGTGAACAGTCTAAGCTTTCAACAGTTAAAGCACTTCAGTCTGTTGGCTTTGAAACAATTGCCAGTGGTGACAGCCACAACGATTTAGGTATGATTCAGGCTAGTAAGGCTGGTTTCCTATTCAGAACAACTGACCAGATTAAGGCAGATTATCCACAGCTTGAAGCATTTGAAGAATATGATGACCTCTTTGAGGCAATAAAGAAGGCTTTATAATTAGAGAATGGAGATAAGTGCTTAGCCCTGATGGGCGTACTTTGAAAAGGCACGAATGGAGATATTATGTTTGGATTAGGTAAGAAGGAAAATGGCTTAAAAATCATAATAGTAGGCTGTGGCAAGGTAGGTGCGAATCTTGTTGCCCAGTTAAGTAAAGAAGGACATAATATAACTGTTATAGATAAGAAAGCAGAGAAGATACAGGATATTACCAATACCTATGATGTTATGGGACTTGTAGGTAACGGAGCAAGCTATTCAACACAGATGGAAGCTGGTATTGAAGAAACAGATCTTATTATTGCGGTTACAGATTCGGACGAGCTTAACCTTTTATGTTGTACAGTAGCCAAGAGAGTTGGCAAATGTGCGGCAATAGCAAGAGTCCGTACACCGGATTACAGTGAGGAAACAGGCTATTTAAGAGAGAAGTTAGGTCTTGCCCTTATAATAAATCCTGAGCTTGAAGCGGCAAGAGAGGTTGCACGTATATTATATCTTCCAACTGCACTTGAGGTTAATTCATTTGCACATGGACAGGCAGAGCTTGTCAAATTCAAAGTACCAGAGGGTAATCTTCTGAATGGCCTTAGCTTAGCTTATCTTGGTAAGAATATTACTAATGATATTCTTATATGTGCAGTTGAAAGAAACGGAGAAGTATATATGCCTAACGGTGATTTCGTGCTTCAGTCAGGCGATGTAGTTTCATTTGTTTCAGAACGTCATATTGCAAGAGATTTTCTTAAGCAGATAGGCTTAGCAACCAGGCAGGTTAAGGATACTATGATTATAGGTGCAAGCAAGGCAGCATATTATCTTGCTAAAGAGCTTCTTAACATGGGCATCTCAGTAAAGATTATTGAAAAGGAAAAAGAGAACTGTGAAAGCTTAAGTGTTAAGCTTCCTAAAGCTATAATTATTAATGGTGACGGCACAGACCCGGATATATTGAAGGAAGAAGGCATAGAAACAGTTCAGTCATTCATTCCACTTACAGGAATAGATGAAGAAAATATTATGCTGACACTTTATGCAAAGCAGGTATCAAAGGCTAAGGTTGTAA
>OGKO01000566.1_pt1 | contig 27634 bp, 21 predicted proteins | sample 1572451 | NCBI WGS metagenome assembly OGKO01 (sample SAMEA2582089, study PRJEB24529) | metagenome | biome: Human gut stool | place: China | collected 2011 | reverse complement strand
AAAATCGTACAAACGAAATATGATGTTCCTGTTCGCAAAACTCACAAAGGAAATCATATTTGTCTGCACGATTTTTCTTTTATTTACGCAGTGACTGACATGTGCATGTACTTTTATATCTGCCCTGCTTTACGTTATGAACGCAGCCACATAATCTGCCTACATTACTGTGTTAAACTCTGGTTAATCTTCCTTCGGCATCTTAATTGCAATATGCACATCATCCAACTGTTTCTGTTCAACAGTTGCAGGTGCGCCCATCATGATATCCATTGCATTTTTGTTCATTGGGAATGGAATGATCTCACGGATACTTTCCTCTCCACAGATGAGCATGATCATGCGGTCTACACCCGGAGCGATACCGGCATGTGGTGGCGCTCCATAACAGAATGCATTGTACATGGCAGGGAATTTTGCTTTCACGTCATCTTCGCCAAGTCCAACCAGCTCAAATGCCTTGATCATGATTTCAGGATCATGGTTACGAACTGCACCTGAAGATAATTCCACACCATTACATACAAGGTCATACTGGTAAGCTAAAATATCCAATGGATCCTGATTATTCAGTGCATCCATTCCGCCCTGCGGCATAGAGAATGGGTTATGACAGAACTCTAATTCTCCGGATTCCTCACCAATCTCATACATTGGGAAATCAACGATCCAGCAGAATTCGTAACAGTCTTTCTTCATATGCTTGTCGCTTGCTGCACCGAGAAGCTTACGGAGTACACCTGCTGTCTTCTGTGCTGCCAATTTTTTGCCTGCAGTCAGACCAACAAAATCACCCGGTTTTAATCCAAGGGCTGCGATCACAGCTTCTTTTCTGTCCTGTAAGAACTTAGAAATTCCTCCGACAAGTTCTCCATTTTCATCTAATTTAAACCAAAATGCTTTATTTGCAGTCTGAACCTCTACTTCTGCGCAGATTCCGTCAATTACTTTTCTTGTGGCAGTAAAACCATCTACTACGATTGCTTTTACAGTCTGTCCCTCAAATGGTCCGAATCCGCAGTCTGCCATAACTTCTGTTGCATCCTGTAATACAAGGTCAATACGAAGATCCGGCTTGTCACTTCCATACTTATCCATAGACTCTAAGTATGGGATACGCACAAATGGAGCTTTGGAAGCAGTCTTGTATACACCATATTTTTCAAATACTGGTGGCAGTACTTCCTCAACAACGGAGAAAACATCTTCCTGAGAAGCAAATGCCATCTCCATATCCAACTGATAAAATTCTCCCGGAGAACGGTCTGCTCTCGCATCCTCATCACGGAAGCAAGGTGCGATCTGGAAATAACGGTCAATTCCGGATGCCATTAAAATCTGTTTGAACTGCTGTGGTGCCTGTGGCAGTGCATAAAATTTTCCCGGATGATTTCTTGCTGGAACAAGGTAATCTCTTGCTCCCTCCGGAGAGGAACAGGTAAGAATCGGTGTTGTGATCTCCATAAAATTCAAAGAATTCATCTTCTGGCGAAGTTCTGCAACAATCTTACTTCTTAAAACAATATTTCCTTTTACGGCTGGATTACGAAGATCCAGATAACGATATTTTAATCTTGTGTTCTCATCTGCATCTTTGGACTGATTGATTTCAAATGGAAGTGCATTGTAAATACATTTTCCTAAAATCTCAATCTTTTCCGGAACTACTTCAATCTCACCTGTTGCAAGATCTTTGTTCTTGCTGGAACGCTCTCTTACCACACCTGTGACAGAAATGGTAGACTCCTTATTTACACTGTCGATCACCTGCATCATCTCTTCGGTCTCGATCACAACCTGCGTTGTGCCGTAGAAATCACGAAGGATCAGGAATCCAAGATTTTTACTTACTTTACGGATGTTCTCATACCATCCAACGATCGTTACGTTTTTTCCCGCATCAGAAAGACGTAACTCGTTACAATTATGAGTTCTTGACTGAATCATTTTCTTAACTCCCTTTATTATTCATTTGACGCTTTTTCTATCTTACACCATGAAATGCGATTTTTCAACGTTTTCATTTTTAGTTATTGAAAAATTCCTCAATATCCTTATAGCCTTCCGCTGCAAGTTTTTCCTTCTGGAATTTTTTGTTCTTGTTCATGCGGACAACTAATACCTGTTTGCCAGCCTGACGCTCCTCCTGCGCTTTTGCGATCACATCGACGAGCTTGTCTGCCGGATAGCCTTTCTCGATGAGATATGCAACTTTCGGACGCTGCATCGGAACTGTAAATCCGCTCTCCATCAATAAGAGTACAATACGTTCAAAACCGATGGAAAAGCCGCATGCCGGTACATCCTGTCCTGTGAACTTGCCAACCATCTTATCATAACGACCGCCACCTCCGCAGGCTGCACCAAGCTCTGGCATTGCGATCTCAAAAATTGTTCCGGTATAGTAGCTCATGCCGCGAACCAGTGTCGGATCAAATACCAGTTTGAAATCTGCCTGCTTTGCAGCATTCACGCTATTAATGATCTCTAATAAGTTTTTCTCAACATCTTCCTCTAAAAATCCCTGCAGAGTCTTTGCAATGTAACGGATTCCTTCCACTCCGTTTCCTGCTGTTTCCACGCCTTTGAAAAGTCCAAGATATTTCTCTATGGATTCTTTTGCATAACCCTCTTTTTCAAGTTCTTCTGCGACACCCTCAAGACCAATCTTGTCCATTTTATCAAGGATGATAAATACGGTATCATAATCTTCCTCTGCAAAACCGCTGAAAGCTGCCATTGCTTTTAAGATGCGTCTCTCATTGATACGGATCTCAAAATTTTTGAATCCAAGTTTTCCAATTGTTGTAGTAGTTGCAAGGATCAGTTCGATCTCTGCAAGGTTACTTGGCTCTCCGATAATATCAATGTCACACTGCATGAACTGACGGTAGCGTCCGCGCTGTGGTCTGTCTGCACGCCATACATTTCCCATCTGCAATGCTTTGAACGGAGAAGGCAGATCATTGGCATTGTTGGAATAATAACGAACCAATGGAACAGTAAGGTCATAACGCATACCAAAATCCACTAAATCAGTCTCATCCTTTGCCTCTGCGATTTTTAACTTCTCGCCACGCTTCATTACTTTAAAGATCAGCTTCTCATTCTCTCCACCCTGTTTGCTGCTTAAGTTTGCAATATTCTCCATGCAAGGTGTCTCGATCTGTGTAAATCCGAAATTTCTATAGGTTTCTTTGATCACCTGCTGCACATAATCACGGATCTGCATTTCCTCTGGTAAAATATCTTTCATGCCGTTTACCGGCTTTTTGCTTAATGCCATGCGAATTCCTCCATTTTTATCTATCTTAGACCGCCAATATTTTACTGACGTTAGTTATCCTTGTCTATTATACGGTTTGATATAACTCATGTCAAAGTATTTTGTATAAATCAGTACGCTTCCGGAACAAAGAGTTGCTTCGCAACTCTTTGTGCGCTGATGCGCGCAAGCTTTAGCTTGCATAATTCTTCTGCGCATCAGTCGCATCCTCGCGGAGCGTTTTTATTACATAGGAAGTAATTTCCTATGTAATAAAAAAGAGCGGTACGCTGTGGTATCGCTCTTTCATCAGTCTTTTCGGTTTTATATGCTTACTGCTTTTCAACAGAAATGACAGTTCCCTCGAATGGATCAACCTCTGATATTTCTCCTGTATAAGTAACCTTGACAGTATCTCCGTCAGCTACATTTTCGAGTCCTTCCGGTGCTGTCTCAAAGCTGAATGCATATGCTGCACCAGACTCATCTGTGATAACAAACATGAAATCTTTGATCTCATCAATTGTTCCTGTGATCGTCTGCTCCTCTCCCTGATCTGCTGTGTTCTGTACACCTTCTGTCTGCTCTGTACTCTCTGCTGCCTGTGATTCAGAAACCGCCGGTGAAGAAGTCTCTCCTGCATTATCCGTCTTAGCACCACATCCTGCTGCAAGTGATAATGTTAATAAACCTGTCAATAATAATGCATATCTTTTTTTCATAATATTTGATATCTCCTTTTCATCTCTGCTGGCTCTTCTTTTGTTGTCTGCCAGATTTTTCTTTTGAACAGGTATCACTATAACACATAATTTTAAAGCATTCTTTAAGATTTATGGAAGAATATCTTTTTCATTTTTTAATTTATCATAAATGTTTTTCTGATCCCAGCTTTTGCAGATATTTCCATCACTTTATCTGTCTCTCAAATATCAGGTATACGATTCTGCAAACAGTTTCTGCTTTCTTTGGATCATCTCATCAATCTTTTCAATATAAAGTTTCACATCCTTCACATTATCACAGCGATCAATTCTGCCATCACCATACACACGTTTTGTGACAGTTCCTGCGCCGCACGCCACGATGGTCTGTTTCTCTTCCATGATCAGAATGTTATAGATGCCTGCTTTCCCCGGACTTGCGTAACCGACATTTTCCAGATTGCCAGCCATGCTCTTCTGCCGGTACAGATAATATGGTTCTAATCCCATCTCTTTAGCGTATTCTGCGGTGAGGTTCATATGCTCTGTGGTGTTGACCATCTTGTAATCTTTATAATCTTCCTTAAACATGTTAAGGCGTGCCGCCCTCTTTAATGCAAGCGAATGCACGGTAAGATTATCCGGCTTCAACGCTTTTACCTGCTCTAAGGTATCCCTGACATCCTCAAGGCTTTCCTCCGGCAGACCCATGATAAGATCCATATTGATATCATCGAATCCAAGCTCTCTCGCAAGCTGAAAACTCTCCACGGTCTGTGCCACGGTATGTCTGCGTCCGATGATTTTTAATGTCTCATCCTTCATCGTCTGTGGATTAATGGAGATTCTTGTGATATCCCATTTTTTCAGAGTCTCTAATTTTTCCCTTGTAATACTGTCCGGGCGTCCCGCCTCCACAGTAAATTCCAGACAATGTGAAAGGTCAAAACTGCACCGGATTTTACGGATCAGACGGTCTAACTGATATGGTTCCAGCGTGGTTGGTGTTCCTCCTCCGATGTAAATGGAATTCAAATGTTTCTTTCCGAATTTGACTGCAACATAGTCTAATTCCTTTTCCAGTGCTTCAAGATAACTGTCCACTTTCTGCCGCCAGCTTCCCAATGGATAGGAAGTAAACGAGCAATACAGACACGTTGTCGGACAGAATGGGATTCCGATGTAAAGACTATAACCATTTTCATAATCGATTTTTTTCAGGATTTCAAGTTCACGCTCTGCAATTTCAATGGAAAGATCAATTTTTTCATCCGAAGCGAAATAAGTGTCCTGCATATAGGCTCTGATCTCGTCCTCTGACTTTCCTTCCTCCAAAAATTTCATTGGTATTTTGGTCGGGCGGATTCCAGTCAAAGTTCCCCACGGAAGTTTTTTTCCGGTGATCTCAGATAAAATCAGATAGAAATTCTGTTTCAGTCTGTTTTTTGTTTCCGTGCGGTCAGAAAAATCTACCTCAAATGCCTTTTTGCCACATTCGTGCCTGTTTCCTTTCCAAAGGATCGTAATCTGCTGTGGCTCGTAATCCACCTGAAACCGTAACGTAATCTCTTCCTCATATTTTTTCTCTTCTGCCGCCACACTCACATTTTCCTCCGGGAAAAATGCTTTGATGAGCGAATGTATGTCATACTCAAATTCCGGCTGATTTAATTTTGCTAGTATCATAAGTTTTTCCTTCTATATATTATATTGACTGACTGCAGATGTCCCTTTTTTCTCTGCCACATCTATATGGGGTGCCTGCGTGAACTTCTACAGATAAGGATTGTACATCCGCTCTGTGCCGATTGTTGTCATATCTCCGTGTCCAGTATACACGGCTGTCTCATCCGGAAGCGGCATGAGTTTTTCCCGGATAGCATTCACTAACTGCGATGCGCTTCCCTTTGGGAAATCAGTTCTTCCGATGGATGTCTGAAAAAGGCTGTCTCCACTAAATAATGTATTCTGATAAGGGAAATAGTAACAGCAGCCACCTACCGTATGTCCCTGTGTTAAAAATACCCTTATATGAAATCCTGCGAGATCTATTTCCTGCTCATCTTTTACATATTCATCTGCATGAAAAATCAGTTCACTACCCTGCCAGCCACTTAAATTCAACTGTGGATTCTCCAATGTTTCCTTTTCTTTTTCATGCGCATACACTTTGACCTGCAAAAGTTTTGCCAGTTCCTCTGCCCCGGTCGCATGGTCAAAATGACCATGGGTCAGTAAGATTGCTGCCGGTTTTAATCCCTGCTCCTTCACTTTTTCTGCAAGCTGCTTTGCACTTGCTCCCGGATCAATGATCAATACTTCTTTTGTGTCATCATTGATTGCAAAATAGCAGTTGGTCTGTACCGGTCCAACCACATAAATCTGTATACTTAATGGTGCCATACCTGTTTCCTTTCTGAATCAAGATAATGGAAAAAAACAAAGAATCGCAATGCGATTCTCTGTGCACTGATATCTGCATATCCAAAGCTTTACGGTACATCCGTACCAGATCAGCCGGTAGTTCTCTCAATGTCGATAATGCTGTCGATCTGACGAAGCTTATCGATCACGCTCGTCAACTCTGCTTTTCCTTTTGTATTAAATGAAATATCAATGGTTGCGATTCCCTGTTTACTCGTTTTCGAATGGATCGCATTGATATCAATCTCACGCTCTGTAAAGGCTCTTGTAATATCAACGAGAAGCCCCGTACGGTTATTGCAGAATACTTTGATCTCCGCCAGATAAAGACCGGAATTGCCGGATTCTTCATCATGCTGCCACTCTGCATCGATGAGACGTTCTCTCTCCATATCTGAAAGATTGATGATGTTGATGCAATCCGTCCGGTGAATGGAAACACCGCGTCCTCTTGTCACAAATCCTACGATCTCGTCCCCCGGAACCGGACTGCAGCATTTTGAAAAATGGACTGCCACGTCATAAAGTCCCTTTACAATGATACCGCTCTTTGATTTTTTCTCCGGGACTTTTTCTTTATTCTCAGAGATCGTCTCAAGAACTTCCTCGTCTGTAATACGTGCAAGGTGATCTTTCTTATATTCCTCGTACATACGGTTTACGATCTGACCTTCTTTTAAACCGCCATGACCAACGGTTGCAAGGCAGGAATTCCAGTCGTGAAAACCATACTTGCGCATGATTTTATCCTGATACTCTGGTCTGTTGATATCGGAAAGGTTGATCCCTTTTGATTTACAACAGGATGCAAGCAGCTCTTTTCCTCTTACGATATTTTCTTCCTTCAACTCACTTCGGAACCACTGATTGATCTTATTCTTTGCCTGCGTGCTCTTTACAATATTCAGCCAGTCGCGGCTTGGTCCCTTGGAATTCTGAGAAGTCAATACCTCGATCCTGTCACCATTCTGGATCACATAATCAATCGGAACAAGCTTTCCGTTGACTTTGGCTCCGATCATTTTGTTTCCGACCGCCGAATGGATGCTGTACGCAAAATCAATTGGCGTAGAACCGTTTGGCAGGTTTTTTACATCTCCTGTCGGTGTGAAGCAGAAAACCGTATCCGAAAACAGGTCAAGATCACTTTTTAACAGGCTCATAAACTCCTTGTTATCGGACATATCCCTCTGCCACTCTAAAATCTGTCTCAGCCAGCTTAACTTCTCTTCCTCGGTAACGGTCATTGGTGCTGCAGCACCGCCATTATTGCTTGCCTCTTTGTATTTCCAGTGAGCGGCAATACCATACTCAGCAGTGCGGTGCATCTCATAGGTACGGATCTGGATCTCGAACGGCTGTCCGGTCGGTCCGATCAGTGTCGTGTGAAGTGACTGATACATGTTCGGTTTTGGCATGGCAATGTAATCTTTGAACCGGCCAGGGATCGGTTTATACATCTCATGAATGACGCCGAGTGCCGCATAACAGTCTTTTACGGAATCCACGATAATACGGATCGCAAACAGATCATAAATCTGATCCAGCGTTTTATCCTGATTCTTCATTTTCTTATAAATACTGAAAAAATGCTTTGCCCGCCCATCGATCTGCGCCGGAATTCCGGCTTCGTGGATATGTTTTTTTACCTCTTCCACAAGGCTCTGGACATAATCATCCCTGACACTTTTTCTCTGGGCGATCTGATGAACCAGATCATAGTATGCTTCTGGCTCTAAATATTTTAAAGAAAGATCATCTAACTCAATCTTAATCTTGGAAATACCAAGACGCTGGGCGATCGGCGCATAGATATCCATTGTCTCGCGCGCTTTTTCCTTCTGTTTCTCCGGTGTCATATATTTCAATGTCCGCATATTATGCAGGCGGTCTGCCAGTTTGATCAGGATCACACGGATATCCTTTGCCATGGCAAGAAACATTTTTCTCAAATTCTCTGCCTGAACTTCCACCTTATCCGCATCGTAGGACAACTGCCCTAATTTTGTGACACCATCTACCAACAGTGCAACCTCTGCACCAAACTCCTGCCTGATCTCCTCATCGGTCATAACAGTGTCTTCCACCACATCATGCAAAAGTCCCGCTACGATCGTCTCCTTATCAAGCTCTAACTCTGCTAAAATAATCGCAACGCACAATGGATGGATGATATACGGTTCTCCCGATTTTCTTACCTGCCCCTTATGTGCCTCGTATGCAATGTTGTATGCCTTCTCTATCAGACTGATATCCGTAGATGGATGATACTTACGGACACTGGCAATCAATTCCTGATATAATTTTTCGGGACTCTCAAACTCCTTCATTGGTTTGATACTATTGTCCTCTTCTTTTACGATTTTCTCTAATTCTTCTGATGAAAGTTCTGCCATGTAGATCACCCACTTTATCTATGCTTTTGTGTATAATATATGATAATATATGATTATATTTTATTTTCTATCAAAAATCAACGCTTAAACTGTGCTTATAAGCTTCCTGTATTCTTCTTATAAGCTGGCATTACCATTTCTGCTGGTAGTCCGACATCAGAGTATTGTCTAATATACGGTCGCCACAATAGGAAAAACCTAATTTCTGTGCAAGTTTTTCTGATATATTGTTTCCTTTTTTGATCAGACAGTGCAAAAGTGATGCCTGAAGCTCCTCTTTCGCATATTCGACAATCGCCTGACAGACTTCATATGCATATCCCTGATGCTGAAAAGATGTCCGGATCGCATATCCTAATTCCATTTCACCGTTTAATTCCTCCCGGTGCTCTAAACCAGCCCTGCCAATCAGCGTGCCTGTTTTTTTCTCAAAAACGAGCCACATTCCATAGCCGTAAAAACGATACATATTTTCGATATAGGCTTTCTGATACTGCAATTCCTCCTCGTACTCAAAAAGCCCTTCCATATAATCGGTCATCCCCGGCTCTGCGTACATCGCAAAGAGTTCACCCAGATCTGAAAGTTCTAATTCCCGGACAATGCACCGTTTCGTTTCTAAAATTGTCCATGGGATATGATAATGTCTCTCATACACCCTCTGCAAAAAGATGCTGTCAACTTCCTCTAAGCCCTCCACAACCATATCTGCCTGAAGAAATATATCCTTCCCCGGCTGCTGATAAGCAATCGTTGGAATATCTGCCTCTCTGGCAAGATCTAGGAGTGACTGATCTGAAGTGATAAAAAGAGGGGCTGCGTCCGAAGAATATTTCTTATTTTTTTGCAGATTCAGTTTTTCTTCTGCTTCCATTGGGTTTATGCAGACAAATGTAGTTTTATCATTTTCAAACAGATTCTTTTTTAATAAAGTGATTTCCTCATCTGGTATCTGGGACACCCATATTTGTTTTGGATACTCTTTTTTCTCACTATATTGCATGCCTGTTCTCCTTCTCTCACTTACAAAACAACCGGTATCAAAAAGATACCGGTCATTCGTTTGCAATGTATTAGTACGCAATATTCACATCAACATTTCCCTTGATTCCAGGAACGCTTCCTTTGGAAGAATACTGCCACATATTGTATTTTCCTTTGTAATTGCAGGTTGTATTGTACTGTGCAACCCAGATAAAGTAGTTACTGAATGCAGATGCATCAATTTTATTGTTATACCAGCTCTTACTTGCGTAAACACCTGCTTTTCTTCCACCATTTGCAATGGTCTTACAGAACGCAGCCACACATGCCGTTCTGGTGCCTTTATCTAATCCATTGGCACGGGCTGCTCCGCTTCCGTTCTCTGTATCGACAAAGATCGGGTATGAAAGATTGTACCCGGAGCATAAGGTCAATGCCATACTTGCCTCCTCAACAGCTTCTGCCTCAGTTGTAGCCTGTGTAAAGAAATAAACACCAACATTAATGCCGTTTGCAGTTGCACCCTGAATATTTTTCTTGAAGCAGGAATCCTCTACTAATGCTCCTGTCTGTGATCCGCGGTAACCGACACGGATAATTGCAAAATTGATACCTGCTGCCTTTACAGATGCCCAATCAATATTTCCCTGATGGCTGGATACATCAATACCATTCTTTCCAGAACCCTGCTGTAATGCTCCATCACTTCCGAAGTTGTAAGAGATACCGCTGATCACCTGACTTCCTGTTACACGCTGATGGTTGCTGGTATAATAATATACTTTTCCATCAATGGTCTGCCATCCGGTGTAAACCGGCTCGGTGTAGTAAGTTCCGTTTGCATTGTAATCTGCCACGGTTGCTGGTTTTTTACACTCGGAATCTTTGTAAAGTAATCTGCCTGACTTATCCTTTAACTGTGCTGTTGAATCAGTTGAAAACTGCTTCACTGACACTGCACAGCTGACTGTCGCTGTTGCTGTTGTATTTTTATCTCCCGGCTTTGATAAATATGTAACAGTTGCCGTGATACTTGCATCTCCTAATCCTGCTGCTGTTAAAGTGCATCCTGATTTTGAATCCTTTGAAATCTGGACAACTTTGCTGTTACTGCTGGACCAGGATATTCCTTTGATAATACCACCCGCATCTGTAATTGAAGTAGAAATAGCTAATGAATTAGCACTGGCATTATTATAAAGTGTTACACTCTTTGGAATTGAAACTGATGCTGTCGCTGCCGCAGCCTTTGTTGTCCACTTTACTTCAAAAATATTCTTTGATGCATCTGCATCAAGAACAAACTCTGTTTTATCGGTTGTTGTATAATCTTTGCTGTAATCTGTTGCTTTTACAGTAGCTCCTACTGCTCCAGACTTGGACTCTGCCTTTGTTGCATCTTCTTTCCCATTAAAATAGTGCTTGATGGTATATGTTACAGTAGCTGCCTGCTTCTCTGTCCATGAAACTACATACTCTGATTTTCCGGCTTCAATTGTCACATTCTGTGTTTCGCCATCATATTTTTTAGGATCAGGATTGCTTACTTGGATTACCTTACCAGCTTTTGCTGTACCTGTGATTGGATCACCAATCACAGTTTCACCACACTTATTCTTTATTGTATAGTTAATTGTTTCTGTTGACTCAGTTTTCTTCCAACTGACAGTAAATGTATTTTCTCCCTCTTTGAGGGTAAACTCTAAACTACCTTCTGCTGTATATCCGTCACCAGAATAGTCTGTTGCACTCACAGTAGTGCCAACTGTTCCAGATCCTGGCTCTGACTTTTCTTTACCATCAGAAAACTTATGTATTATCGTATATTGAACAGAACCAGCTGGGTTTTGGTCTGTACCACCACCTGAACCTTCTGGTTTACCTGAGTTTTGGTCTGAACCTCCTGGATTACCTGGGTTTTGGTCTGTACTATCTGATTTACCTGGGTTTTGGTCTGTACCACCTTCTGTAATCACACTTAGATTCTCCGTAGCCCGATAGCTTCTTGCTTTAGCAGTTGTGGTTGCTCCCTGTGCAATGTTTACAGTATTTGTTCCGGAAGAAGCCGGCTGTGAAGCATTAAAATTAGATGTATCCACATCTGCACCGCTCACTTTAGCAGGTGTGCAGGTGCTGTCAACTGTTTCCACTGTATCCTGAATTACAGCCTCGACCTCAACATTATCTACCTCTGCATCCTCTGCCGGTGCTACTTCTGCTGCAGATTTGATCTCATCCTTGACATCTACCTTGGTGTATTCGATTTTATCTTTGACGGTTACTTTATATGAATTTTCCTTGGAAATAAATCCATCGATTTCATTCAGGGAAACATCATATTTTCCTGCATCAATGCTCTTAATATAAATAATACCGTCTTTATCATCATCGGAATATGTAGTTGCTTTTGCTTTCTTCTTATCAGCTTTGATCGTGATCTCAAAAGGCTGTCCTTTTACATTCTTCGAGGACTCATCCTGAATCTTGATCTTTAAATCCTTCTCAATGGAACTTCCAACTAAGGTAACTGTTTCCGGTTCAGCAGCCTCTGTCTCTTCCGTAACAACTTCTTCAACTGCTACCACTTCCTCCGTTGGTTCCTCTGCCTCTGTGCTTATAATAACATCAGCTACGATCGGTTCCGGCTGATGAAAATGATCATATAAAAAATATCCTCCTGTTCCAACTCCTCCTACTGCTGTCACAGTGGCTACACCTGCTATGATCGCCTGTGTCTTTGTCAGTCCGTTAAGCGCAGTCACAACTCCTTTTGCCTTTCCGGCTACGCCCTGAACTAAATTAAGAAAATTCATTCTCGTCTCCTCCTCGCTTGCATATCCTGTTTCTCTGATGAATCATCCATAATTCATACTATTATTATAAAGAATATATACGTAACTTTTTCAGTCACTGTCCTATCTTTGTAATCACACGAAGTTTATTATAGCATTTTTCCATATTATGTAAATAACATCTGCCATATTTTCTCTGGAAATTTTTTCCCGATCAGTCACTGTCAGCTATGTTTCAACAGCTTCCCCGCTGTCACACTCCCTCACAGTCAAAGGCCGGGATAAAACTCTCCTCCGCTGTGTCCCCCTCCTGGACAAAACCATTTTCTATTCCGATATCGATTGCATAATCCACCAGTGTCTCATATTCCTCATCGGCAATCTTACGATTCAATTCCGGATACTTTTCCAGATTGGAAAGTGGGGTAAACTGGTTCATGATACTGATATAAATCGTATCTCCGTAAGTTTCATGCAGATATTTTAAAATCTGCATGGAATCCTCCATACAGCCGGGCAGTGTCAGATGTCTTACGATCGTTCCTCTTAAAATAAGGTTATCTTCATCTCCATTTACAAACACAGCCTTTCCTGTCTGCCGCACCATCTCTGCGATCGCTGCCTTTGCAACCTCTGCATAATCCGGAGCATGGGAATACTTTTTACTCAAACCCGGGCTCATATATTTAAAATCCGGCAGATAAATATCGACGTACCCCTCTAACATTTTGATCGTGTCAACCGTCTCATAACTGCTTGTATTGTACACAACCGGAAGCGTAAGCCCTTCCTTTCGTGCCTGATCCAGAGCCTTCACGATCTGCGGCACAAAATGTCCCGGTGTTACAAGATTGATATTATTGGCTCTTTTTTCCTGCAATTCGAGAAAAATATCCACGAGCCGCTCCAGAGAGATTTCTTTTCCCACTGTTCCGTTTGCGATATTCTCATTCTGACAGAACACACAATGCAGCGGACATCCCGAAAAAAATACGGCTCCTGATCCCGCTTCTCCTGAAATACAGGGTTCCTCCCAGAAATGGAGCGCCGCCCTTGCAACCTTTAATTTATCTGTCTGCCCACAGATTCCCTTTTCTCCTTTTGCCCTGTCTGTCAGGCATTTTCTTGGGCATAAATCACATTTCACACTTACTACCTCTTGCTAAACACAACATTTTCCGCTATTATATAGCAGTCAAAATGATTTTTTAAATAATTTCAATATTTTCCATTATAACAAAAACGGAAAAAATGGATACTGTTTTTAACAAAAGTTAATCAAATATTAAGGAGTAATCTATGAGTTTAAAAAATGTAATGGTCGCACAGTCTGGTGGCCCGACAGTCGCAATTAACGCAAGCTTAGCAGGTGTGATCCGTGGCGTAATGGCATCTGAAAAGTATGAAACCGTTTACGGTTCTGTAAATGGAATCCTTGGCATTTTAAACAATGACTTTTTAAATCTGACCGAAATCATGAAGGAAAATCCTGCATACCTTGATCGTCTGGAGACAACTCCGGCAATGTATTTGGGTTCCTGCCGTCATAAACTGCCAGATTATCTGGATGACGATTCCTCTTATGTTTTTATTTTCAAGCAGTTTGAGCTTTACAACATCGGCGCATTTTTCTATATCGGTGGAAACGATTCCATGGATACTGTTTTAAAATTATCCGAATATGGCAAAAAAATCGGCAGTGATGTCCGCATTATCGGTATTCCAAAAACGATCGACAACGATCTCTGCGAGACAGACCACACCCCTGGTTTTGGTTCCGCAGCAAAATATATCGCTTCCTCTGTTTTGGAGATTGCACACGATACGTTTATCTATGCTGTTAAAAGTGTAACGATCATTGAGATCATGGGACGTGACGCAGGCTGGCTGACTGCTGCCGCTGCCCTTGCCAGAAATGGCTATAACACCGCCCCTCATCTGATCTATCTGCCGGAAGTTCCGTTTGACACCGACGACTTCCTGTTAGATGTAAAACGTATGCTGTTCGAGCGTAACAACGTTATCATTGCCGTATCAGAGGGTATCCGCGATGCATCCGGCAATTACATCAGCGCTTCTGAGAAGTCTGTAGATACATTTGGCCACAGCCAGTTAAGCGGTGCCGGAAAAACCTTAGAATTCCTTGTAAAAGAGAAATTAGGCGTAAAGGTTCGTTCCATTGAAGTCAACGTATTACAGCGCTGTGCCGCCCACTTGGCTTCCAAAACAGATCTTATGGAATCTGTGGAATTAGGAAAAAAAGCCGTTGCACTCTCCGAAGAAGGCGTAACAGCTTCTATGGTCACCATGAACCGTGTATCAAACGATCCATATACAATTGAATATGGATATGCCGAGATAAAAAATATTGCCAACGAAGCAAAATCCGTTCCTGCTGAATGGATCAACGCCGCTGGCAACGATGTTACACAGGAATTAATTGATTATCTCACTCCATTGATCCAGGGTGAATCCAATGTCACCTATGAAAATGGTCTTCCTGTTTATATGGACGTCAGTCATTTGACAAAACATCAATAAATTTTCCAATCTCAGCCCACGCTTTTCTGGATTCTGGCAGCATTTTTGCTGCCATCTGGAAAATGTGGAACATTCCGTCATAAATACTAAGTCTTACTTTTACTCCCTGATGTCTCGCTTTCGAGGCAACACTCACTGAATCACTTAACAGCATTTCATAAGAGCCAACCTGAATGAGCATTGGCGGAAATCCTCTGAAATCCCCATACAAAGGCGAAATATAAGCATCCATCGGATCATGGTCACCGACATAATCTTTATTATAGATCAGACTGTCTCTTGTGTTGCCAAACAGCGGATCTTTCTCATAATTCGTGTCATAAGACTCGCCGCTTGCCATAAGATCAGTCCATGGCGACATTGCAACAATCCCACATGGAAGCTGTATTCCGTGGTCTTTCAGATAATGGCACAGCGCCATTGCAAGTCCACCGCCCGCGGAATCACCTGCCACAATAATATCTTCTGCAAACCAGCCTTGATCTAAGAGCCACTGGTATGCTGCCACTGCATCTTCTAAAGCTGCCGGATATGGATTTTCCGGTGCCACGCGATAATCAATGGTAAGCACACTCATTCCTTTGCTGACCTCATTGTAAAGTCCTGCAAACATCCGGTATGCATTCCGCATAGCTCCTATATATCCGCCACCGTGAAGCTGCAAGATCACCTTTTCCCTGTTCGGATTCTCTTTCAATTCCAGCCATTCCATCGTAAAATGTTCCATTTCAATAGTCGTCAAAGTGAACATATCCGGACATTTCCAAGGCGGTTCTACCATTTTTTTCCGCAGTTCGCCGCTCTTGATCTTGCGGCCGATCAGGTTATCGTTTGTCACGTGTGCGATCAGATCACGCATGACATTTCCGGCAACACTCGCATCATTTTCCTCATGTGTTCTCTCTTTTTTTAATGTTAATTTTCGGATCATTTATCCCCTCTGTTTCTGTTTTTTTCAAGCTTTCGCGATTGTTCCACCAGCTCTGTTTTCTCAAGCTTTTGTGATCGGTTCAAACTCATTTTAAGTTCCCGATCAACTTTTGCATGCTTCATCCTGCTTTATTTACCGCACATGAAATCTTCTCTTTAATTCCACCCTCGCTCTCCTGTCTCCAATGATCAGTGTTCCAAGGAATAAAAACACAGAAGTGCCAAGTGCCGCAAGTGCCAGATATGGTACATAAATAATACCTGTCAGGTACAATATGATCGGTATAAAACTGCACAAAATCATAAAAATCTGCCACATAATATAACTCTGCCAGTTTCTCCTGTTCACGCACATTAAAATCAGGATACCTGCATCTACCAGTATGATTGTTGCCGGGAAAACATACCGTACCGACCATCCCCGGTAACCACTCACAAAATCAATTGCGATCAGAATCAGAATCGCTATAAGCGTTAAAACAATTGTTTTTGCGATATATCCGGTTTTTCCGAGAATTGCAAACCGGACTACGAGGTACCCATAGAAAAAGAGTAACCCGGTCACCAGGCTCCATGCCGTCTCAAAGTTGCCATAATGATTCACCACAACTAAAATTGCCTCTGCCACAATTGCCACAAAAAGATAAATTCTTGACAACAGCATCATCCGTCTTGTCTTAATCTTTACATCCGGATACATATTTTCCACTTCAACCGTTGGTTCTAACACGGAATGGCAGAGCGGACAGCGCTCCGTCTCATCCAACACTTCTATATTACATTGTTTACATCTACTCATCTTACACCATTACTTTCCTGTTATTTGCTGTTTCAAACTGTTTCCGCAATTAATCGGCAGTCACGCCATTCGTCTCTAATTCCACTTCAATTCCATCTGCTGCGATTTTCCGGAAAAATCCTCTCTGAACAGATACATCCTTCAGATCAAAGCTGAAGGAAAACACAAGCGTACTGCCATAAGAACAGATCGTTCCTTTCAGATGCTGTCCCTTAGACATGGCAAGAAATGCATGGAACATCTCGACATATGGACGATAGGTTTCGTCTACTCCGATATTTCCGATGTTCGTGATCGTAGTGGTATTTGCCAGCGCGGATTTTGTATACACAAGCTTCATTGCAATATTTTTCAAGAAAAGCGGCACTGCCCGCGCCACCAGAAGTTTTTCATTTGAAACATTGTAGGAAAAAAGTTTTTCCAGATGTTCCCGGTTGATCTGGCTTCTGAGATTGTCCCTGACACTTGTCAATACTTCCTCAAATGTATAGATCTCTTTTGTCGGGTGGAACTCTGCGGATACCATAACAAAAAAGTTTTTCGTTGTGATCGAATTAAAATACGGCCGCAGATTCACCGGAACCGCGACACGGATCGGTTTTTCGGAAGGCATTCCCTTCATGCACTCTGTATACACGCTCCAGATATAAACGGATACCAGATATTCATTGATACTGCACCCGTATTTATGACAGACTTCTTTTAACTGAAAAACCGGCATATATCCATGCATGACACCAAATTCGCCAGGTCCTAACCGCTCTCCCTTTAAAAGATAAGCTTTCTTGGTCTGATAGCCTTTTGCAGAACTCTTCTTATAATTCTTTAAAAAACTGTCCTCTCTGTTTAAGGATGTACCGCTGTTTAAGGAATCCCCCACCTTCTCTTTCAGTTCCGGGTGCGCAAGGCGCAGATACTGGTACGTCAACTCTTTCAAAAAATTAATGCCGCCCATTCCATCCGTCAGCACGTGGAACACTTCCAGATTAATCCTGTATTTATAATAAGTCACGCGGAACATATAACTGTGGTTTTGATTCTGCTGGATATAGCGGCATGGAAAATTACTCTCCTCGCGTACTTTCGGCGCAGATTTTCCATTTTCCTCGAAATAATACCAGAACACTCCCATACGAAGCCTTAAGTTAAATCCATCTATCTTCGGAAGCACCAAATTCAGTGCCTGCTGCAAAATATCCGGCTGCACAGACTCTGTCAGCGTTACACTGATGCGGTATACATTGCTCATATTCTCTCCTGCGATCACAGGAAAAAGATGTGCGGTATTATCAAGCCTGTCCCAGCGGATCTCGCGGTAGGCTTTCTTTTCTCTCTTTCTTTTCTGTTTCTTATTGTCTATTTTAATTTCTTCTGATTCCTGCGAAGAATTAACATTCTTTTTCTTCATTGATTACTCCACTCTTTTCTCATTGCCTACGCACAATTATAGCGGAATCCCTCTTAAAATACAAGGTTCTATCCTGCCGCTCCGCCTGCTGTTTTCTCCCTAGCGCCTATCCCGGTGCTGTGTCACTGCCACATACCATAATATTTTTATAAAATTTTCACAAATACACTTATTGATTTTTCTTAACATATTTAATAAAATAATCTCGTGGTCTCTGGTCTATCCAGAACCATCCATTATACTTTCTATTAGAAACAGGAGACATTATGGAATTTAGGAAATTGAACGCACCTTCCCTCAAGGAACTTTTTGTAACTGAACTGCAAAATATGATATTATCCGGCAAACTTGAAATCGGCTCAAAACTGCCACCGGAACGTGAGCTGGCAGAATCCATGAAGGTTTCCCGCGCAGTGATCAACTCCGGGATCACAGAACTGGAAAAGAAGGGATTTCTTGTGGTACGGCCAAGAATCGGTACTTTCGTGGCAGATTACCACAGGGACGGCTCGATCGACACACTGGTTGCCATTATGAATTATAACGGTGGTGTTTTAAAAAACAAAGAAGTGAAATCCATTCTGGAAGCAAGAATCATGTTCATGGTAGAGGCTTCCCAATTTGCGATCGACCGCGCATCTGACGAGCAGATTTTAGGACTTCAGAAATATGTATACCAAATGGAAAACTGTACTGAACCCGAAAAAACAGCTTCCCTTATTTTTGAGTTCAGCCATGAGATTGCCTACATCAGCGGCAACACTTTGCTCCCACTCTTTTTTATCTCATTCAAAGAACTTGTGTGCAGCCTCTGGATTCGCTACGGGCAAAAATACGGAACCAAAGAATTGTATTACAGTGCAAAAAAAATCTTTGACTGTCTCCTTGCCAGAGACAAAGAAGCGGTCAAAGATTTCATCACAACTTCCACCATGGAAAGTATTGACGGTACACGTACCATTTATTATATTGATTAATGATTCTTCAGCAAGTAGGCACATTTTCTGTGTATACTTGCTGTTTTTATGCCTGCGAGGATGTGTTCACAAACTGGCTCTCATACAGATTTGCATAGAATCCTTTTTGGGCAAGCAGTTCTTCATGGCGTCCCTGCTCGATAATATGTCCATCCTTCATTACAAGAATAATATCTGCTTCCTGAATCGTAGACAGACGATGTGCAACAATAAAGCTGGTGCGTCCCTCCATCATCTTGGCAAACGCTTTCTGGATCTTAATCTCTGTTCGCGTATCAATGGAAGAAGTCGCCTCGTCTAAGATCAGCATTGGCGGCAGACATAACATAACTCGTGTAATGCAAAGCAGCTGTTTCTGTCCCTGTGAAAGATTGCCTCCGTCTTCTGCCATCACAGTATCATATCCCTGTGGCAGACGCTTGATAAAACTGTGTGCATGGGAAGCCTTGGCTGCTGCGATTACTTCCTCATCTGTCGCATCCGGTTTTCCCATGACAATATTGTCGCGGATCGTTCCGCTGCGCAGCCATGTTTCCTGAAGCACCATACCATAATTATTCCGAAGGCTTTCTCTCGTCATATCGCGGACCGGTACTCCGCTCACACGGATTGTTCCCCTATCTGTATCATAAAACCGCATCAAAAGATTGATTAGCGTTGTCTTTCCACAGCCGGTCGGTCCTACGATTGCCACCCTCTGTCCCGGTTTTACGGAAAGATTAAAGTCTTCGATCAGCTTCTGTTCCGGCACATAAGAGAAGGATACATGCTCTAATGCAACATGTCCGTCTGCCCCCTCTAAAGTTACTGCATCCGGTGCATCCGGAACTTCCGACGGTTCCTCCATTAATTCAAACACTCTGGCTGCACATGCCAATGCGTTCTGTAACTCTGTCACAACACCTGAGATCTCATTGAACGGTTTGGTATACTGGTTCGCATAACTAAGCAGTGCTGAGAGCTGTCCGACAGAGATTCCTCCTGCGATCGCTGTAAAAGCGCCTACAACCCCAACCACTGCATACACTAAGCTGTTGACAAATCTGGTTGCCGGATTGGTAATGCTGGAAAAGAAAATGGCTCTCAAGGAACACTTCTGTAATCTGTCATTGATCTCGTCAAATTTTTCCAATGCCTCATCTTCATGGGAAAATGCCTGTACCACTTTCTGGTTGCCGATCATTTCCTCAATAAATGCGGTCTGTTCTCCTCTTGTCTCTGACTGTAACTTAAACATGGAAAATGTTTTCTTCGCAATAAAGCTTGCGACAAGCAGGGAAACCGGAGTGATCACAACCACTGCGATCGTGATTTTTACACTGATTGTCAGCATGAAGATCAAAGTGCCTAAAATAGTCACGATCCCGGTAAAAAACTGGGTAAATCCCATTAATAGACCATCTGCAAACTGATCCACATCTGCGATCACACGACTCACAATTTCGCCATAAGAATGTCCGTCAATGTATTTTAATGGAAGCTTTTCAATTTTTTCAAAGGCTTCCTTTCGGATATCGCGGATAATATTATAAGTGATTTTGTTGTTGCAGGCATTCATGATCCACTGTGCAACCGCTGTCAGCACAATGATAACTGCCATCTTTTTTAAGATTGCAAGGATTCCTGAAAAATCTACCAGTCCTTTTTCAATGATCAGATCCACTGCGCGTCCGGTCAATACCGGAAGATATAAAGTCAGTGCAACTGTCACTGCTGCAAGCACAATCGACATGCCAAGATAACCCCAGTATCTTCTGATGTAGTTCATAACTTTTTTAATTGTTGATTTCTGCTGGCTGTTGATCACCTTTTTCATTTATCTTCCCTCCTTTGCATCTTCGTTCTTCTTGAACTGGGAATAATAAATTTCCTGATATACTTCACATTGCTGTAAGAGTTCCTCATGTGTTCCCATTCCTACGATCTGACCATCATCTAACACAATGATCTTATCTGCGTACATAATGGATGCTGCCCTCTGGGACACGATAAATACGGCTGCCTTGTTCTCCATATCACGGATCGCCATACGGAGTTTTGCATCTGTTGCAAAGTCAAGCGCGGAAGCACTGTCATCTAAGATCAGGATATCCGGCTTTTTCACAACTGCACGCGCGATTGTCATTCGCTGTCTCTGTCCGCCGGAAAGATTCTTACCGCCCTGTTCAATCTCAAAGTCAAGTCCGCCCTCTTTTTTATCCACAAACTCTTTTGCCTGAGCTATCTCTAATGCCTGCATAATATCCTCATCCGTTGCATTTTCATTTCCCCAGAGCATATTTTCCCGAATGGTTCCTTTGAATAAAACTGCTTTCTGAAGCACCATACCGATTTTTTCACGAAGTTCTTCCAACGAATACTCACGCACATCTTTTCCCTCAATCTGTACGCTTCCTTTTGTCGCATCATAAAAACGTGGGATCAGATTGACAACCGAAGATTTTCCGGAGCCTGTACCTCCAATGATACCGATTGTCTCGCCTTTTTTCACCGTAAAGTCAATGTCCGTCAGAGATTCCTCTCCTGCACCGGCATAGGTCAATCCAACATGGGAAAATACAACTTCCGGCACATCTGCACCGGATGTTCTTTCTTCCACGGCTGCCAGAGCCACAGCAGAGTCTGTGATAGACGGCTGCAATTCGAAAATAGCCTGAATACGGTTTCCACAGGCAATCGACTTATTAATGTTAATAATAAGATTTGCAAGTTTAATAAGTTCTACTAAAATCTGTGACATATAACTTACAAGAGCAACTACTTCACCCTGTGTGATTGCACCGTCATTCACACGGATTGCACCGGTCCATACCAAAACAACGATTGCACCGTTAATGATCACATAAGTAAGCGGGTTCATCAGCGCAGAAATTTTTCCAACGTAAAGCTGGATTTTCGTGAGTGCATCATTGCTCTCATTGAAGTTTTCAATCTCATCCGCTTCCTTATTAAATGCGCGGATCACTCTGCTTCCGGTCAGGTTTTCCCTTGTAATTCCAAGAACCTTATCCAAAGCGGACTGCACTTTTTTATAAAGAGGAATACTCACAAGCATAATGCCGAATACAACGATCGACAGTAATGGAATCGTAACTACAAAAATAAGTGCTGCCTTGACATCGATTGTAAATGCCATGATCATTGCACCGAACACGATAAATGGGGAGCGCAGAAACAGACGCAGTACCAGATTCACACCGTTCTGTGTCTGGTTAATATCACTTGTCATTCTTGTGATCAGTGTAGAAGTTCCAACTGTATCCATTTCCGAGAACGACAGTGTCTGAATATGCTCAAAAAGTGCATGGCGCAGTCCGGTTGAAAAACCGACAGCCGCCTTTGCAGCAAAATACTGTGCGGTGATCGAACATGTAAGACCAATGACTGCAAGCAGAATCAGCACCAGACACATTTTCATAATGTACGGCTGATCTGCATTTGCCACACCCTTATCAATGATTGCCGCCATGACAAGCGGTACGATCAGCTCAAAGGACGCTTCCAGCAATTTAAAAAGTGGTCCTAACACGCTTTCTTTTTTATAGTCTTTCAAATATACTAATAACTTTCCCATTTTCTATTCTCCCGTTATGATTGTAAATCTCATAGTAATACTAAAACCGGCACAAGCCCTGCGCCGGTTTATAAATTATTTCTTAATATCTTTCATCTTCTGCAAGCCAAAAATCACTGCCCCACCAATCAGGAAAAACAGAATACTGAAATCATGGATTCCCATAGCCGGCTGCGGAGTATCCAAAGTAGTTGGTCCCATGATAACCGCATAGATTGAACCAAGCATCAGACCAATGATCGTATAGATTGTCTGTGCCCTGAACTTTTCCAAAGCCCTGCGGATCAGTTTTACCACACTGAAAACGCCGACCAGAACACCACAACCAAAAATAAATACCGTCCAGAAGCTTGAAAAATCCAGATGCAGTAAGTCTTTGATCGCCGTAATAATCGGAAGATACAATCCAAAGATCAATAACAGTGTTGAACCTGAAATGCCCGGAAGCACCATCGCTGAAATAGCGATCACCCCTGCAAAAAATACAAACAACGCAAGTCCCGGTGTCAGATGCGCCAGATTCACGCCATTGTTCCCTCCGGAAACCGGATTAAAGTAAGTGATAGCACACACAACTGCAACACCCAGTAAAATAAATGGCATGAATTTCTTACCTGCACCTAAGCACTCTTTTTCCTCTTTTACCACGATTGGAATTGCAAAAATAATAAATCCGATAAACAACGAGCTGATGTAGTAAATATGTGATTCAAACACGCTCGTTAAGATCAGAACCGCGATCACAAATCCGCTGACCCAGCCGATTCCAAGCTTGAGAAGAAAGAAAAATGCTTCTTTTCTCTTCTCCTTTGTGCCTGTCAGAAGATCATCAATGGAATCAATGAACTTATCATAAAATCCAAGTAAAAATGCAATGGTTCCACCTGATACACCCGGAACACTGTCTGCCAATGCCATGCAAAAACCTCTGATAAATTGAATAATAAACATCTCATTCCCTCATTTTTTCATTTTATTGCTTTACAGCACTGCATAACATTATAGCCTATGTGTGTTCTATTTGTCTATATATTTATCCAACTGATGTGAAACATCCGTAACAGTTCAGCCTTCCGGCTGACCTGATTCCACGTATCGTAGCGATCCAGACAAGTCCAAGCACCCAGACATAATATACGATGACTCCCATCGTCAGGAACTTATTCGTTCTTTTGTTCTTTTTCCATTCATTCAATCTCCCTGTTTTGTATAATACGCAATTGGCTATATTACCCGGAGATCTTAATTATATCGTGATTTCATCACTCAATAATTTCGCCGTTCGTTAAATACAAATAAATTTGTATTTTCCTCGCTTGCGCTCATTATATTATCTACATCATAAAAAAAAAGTTACAGTTATTACGCCATAACTTTTCCGGTTATCTATACTTTTTTATTGAATATTGTGATCCCTAATCAAATGTAAATCCGGCAAAACAGAGTTCTGCATCTGTCCCGTTTATGAAACTTTAATAAGATCTTTTACAACTTCTCCGGCAATGATCAGTCCTGCCACGGAAGGCACAAATGCGACACTTCCCGGAATGTCCCTGCGCTCTGTGCATTTATGCTTTGCGCCCGGCGGGCAGATACAGTTTGTCCTGCAGCTGATCGACATATCTTCGATCGGTCTGGTTGGGATTTCCTCAGAATATACCACTTTTAATTTTTTCACCCCGCGTTTTTTCAGTTCGCGGCGCATAACCTTCGCTAACGGGCACACTTTTGTCTTATAAATATCTGCTACTTTAAACTGGCTTCCGTCTAACTTGTTTCCCGCGCCCATACTGCTGATGATCGGGATATCCTTTTCCTTTGCCTTCATGACAAGCTCGATTTTCGCAGTCACTGTATCGACTGCATCCACGATATAGTCATATTCGTCAAATGGAAAATCATCCGCATTTTCCGGAAGGAAAAAGCACTTATGGATTCTGACATCCGCCTGTGGATTAATCTCTAAAATGCGGTCGCGCATTACTTCTGCCTTATACTTTCCAACGGTTTTTCTTGTTGCGATGATCTGACGGTTCAGATTTGTCAGACAGACTTTGTCATCATCGATCAGGTCAAACGCTCCGACACCGCTTCGCACAAGTGCCTCACATACATAACCGCCAACGCCTCCGACGCCAAAAACAGCCACTCTGGAATGTTCTAACTTCTCCATGGCTTCTTTTCCTAACAATAATTCTGTTCTTGAAAACTGATTTAACATAATGAATTTTCCTTTTCTTTTTCCTCTATAAACATTAATAAAAAGCTGATGATTAACGTTGCACTGGAAATCCAGATTGCCTTAAAGCCAAGCAGCATTGACAAATTTCCACCGATTCCTGCACCCACTGCAAAAAACAGGATGATTCCGAAATAATACATTGCCTGCCGGATCTGTTCCGGGCGTCTGTCTCTCATATAGGCTGACAGCGCCGCTGTACCGCTTCGCAGATTTCCGATGCACATCGTGCTCGCATAAGAATATCCGCCCACTTTACGGAATGTCTGCACCTGCATTGCACATGAAAATGACACCAGTGTCGTCGCAAGCATATTATAATCCTGCGGGATAAATCCTACCCCAAATAAAATCACGATCTCAAGCAGTAAAATCCCCTGCCTCCAATGAAGTCTGTTGGCATATTTATATCTTCCCTGGACGCAGTCTGCAAAAAAGACACCGCCTGCAAACGCAAGCAACGGCAGCAGATAATGCAGTCCTCTCATCCATTCCCCCGCCATGAAATGCTGGCTCATCAATACCACGTTTCCGGTCTGGGCATTGGAGAATACTTCGTCTCTGGTAAAGTAAGTATATGCATCCTGAAAGCCGCCTGAAAGCGCCAGAAATACACTTGTTATAAAAGCTTCTGACATCTGGACTTTTGCATTTTTCGATTTTTTCTTTGATATAAACAATCCTGTCACCTCGCATCTTCATTTTAACCGTGTCGTATTATAACGCTTTTTCTGTAAAATGTAAAAAATGTTCGGCAAAAAATACACTTTTTTTCTTATTCTGTGCGCAGGACTTTAAAATCCTCCCCCTTCTGTGATTCACACACCATGATGCTTGATGCATTGAATCTCCTTTATCTGATGGATGGGATGCAAACAGGATTTTCGAACATTCTATCTGTATAGTATAGAATCCCTCATTATTCTTCAATGCTGTCTGCACCGTTTTTTTGTCTGTTTCTGAATGTTACACGGATTTCGTGTATGATAGCTGATTTGGAAAGAAAGCAATGCATACACCAATCAACGCGTCAAAGTGTGCTCACAATGCAAAACATTTTCATATATTATATTGAAATTGCTTGCTATATTGGTTATAATTTAAGCACATTAATAAGAAAGGGGTATTTTATAATGTCAACAACTAATATTAATGTCCGCATTGACAGTGAACTAAAAAAATCTGCCGAGGAATTATTTAATGACCTTGGATTGAATATGTCTGCAGCGATTACCATGTTCCTTAAGAGTGCTGTCAGCCATGATGGCATCCCTTTTGAAGTAAAACGAATTTCACCAAACGCTGAAACGAAAGCTGCACTAGCTGAATATGATGAAATGAAAAAGAATCCAAACAAATATAAACGCTACAGTTCCTTTAATGATTTGATGGATGAGGTACTTGCAGATGCTTAATATTGTTCCTTCCAATCAATTCAAAAAGGATTTGAGGCTTGCAAAAAAACGTGGGTTAGATCTAGGGCTGCTCACATCAGTAATCGACACACTAGCTTCCCAGAAACCACTTGATGTCAAATATCATGATCACAATTTGTCTGGAAACTATCGTAGCTTTCGTGAATGTCACATTGAACCAGACTGGCTTCTTGTTTACCGCGTAGATGATGATCAACTAGAATTATTTCTTTTTCGTACCGGAACACATTCTGATTTGTTTTAAATGCAAAGAGGAGTGTGATAAAAAAACACACTCCTCAGTATATCAAAACATTTTTCATTACCGTTAAAAAATTTCCAGTTCAAACCATTAGTATATAACTTTTTTAAACGACTTAATATGTCCTAGTAATTGTGCATCATTGTCATCTAAAGCCCTCGTTGGCATTTTAGCTTCTATACATCCATATATTAGAGCATCTTGAACTTTTTTCTTTCAAGCAATGCAAAATCGGATGAAAAAGGCGAATCAAAAGGTGGCAGAAAGTTTCCGCTAACCAATGCGATTAACAGCCTGTTGGAAGAACTAAAAGCAGTCCAAGAGTGCAAATGGATTCATTCTGAATTCGTTTTTTGCCATGAAAATGGGGAATGGATTAAAACGGATGCATATATCACTTGCTTAAGACGTATGCTAAAAAGTTTAGGCTTTGAAATTACTAATAATCATGCTTTCAGAATGAGCTTAAACAGCAACATACTATTCAACGTAGAGACCGAGGTCTCACCTAGGTCTCACCAAAATGTCATATATTTTGACAAAAGAAAAAAGCCCGAATCGGCTAAATTCAAGGCTTTTATCTAAAAAATTCTAATGCGGAAGATGGGACTTGAACCCACACGCTCGCAATGAGCACAAGATCCTTAGTCTTGCTCGTCTGCCAGTTCCGACACTTCCGCATGTCAGTCATCTCTCGTGACGACTTCCTAATAATACCAAAGGAAAATAAAATTGTCAACTACTTTTTTCAAAAAAATTGTAAAAAATTTTTCAAACAATTAAAACAATTTTTTTGCAAAAAAAGCTTGACTTATTATCAAAAAACCGATACAATACTCATTGTTCGCAGAAGTGGCGGAATTGGCAGACGCGCAGGCTTCAGGTGCCTGTGGTAGCAATATCGTGTGGGTTCAAGTCCCATCT
>OGKO01000524.1_pt1 | contig 29056 bp, 15 predicted proteins | sample 1572451 | NCBI WGS metagenome assembly OGKO01 (sample SAMEA2582089, study PRJEB24529) | metagenome | biome: Human gut stool | place: China | collected 2011 | reverse complement strand
TAAAACAATAAGAACCAATAACGACGAATTTTATGAAGAAACTCACCACCAACTCAAAACTGATCGGGTGCCTGATGGGCCTCAGTATCGTGGCGTTGGGCACAGGATGTACCGACAGCGACTACGATTTGTCCAGCGTCGATTCCACAATCGGCGTGGGCGGCGAGGGCCTGGAGCTGCCAACGAGCAGCACGGAGAACATCATTCTCGACGACGTGCTGAAACTAAACAACAGCGACTTTGTGAAGATAGCGGCCAATGGCGACTACATGTTCAACAAAGACGGCGACGAGGCCACGCCCTCCCATCCCTACATCAACAAGATCTGGGTGGAGAAGGCCAACGTCAACAACAACTTCCGCTTGCACATCACGCTGCCGAGCCAGAGTGCAGGAGCACGCAGGACGAAGCTGAGCAACCCCGTCACGGCAGAGGGCAAGCTGGCCGAGTTCCACTACACCGGTGCCGCCTCCAACGATATCCGCGAATTAAAAGAGGCCAGTGTGTCGTCCGACGTGGAGATCAGCGTGGCCGTCAGTGCCGATTTGAAGCGTGCGGTGAAGACCTTCAAGACCCTCACGCTCACCGTACCCTCCTATATGTGCCTCGACCTGCGCCAGTGCTCACCCTCCCAGCCCGACTACGATGCGGCCACGGGTGTAGTGACATTTCACAACGTGAGCAGCACGGCCAACATCAAGCTCCGTGCCGCGGTCAAGACCTTGGACTTCCAGAAGCCCGCCACGACGGACAACAAGCTGCGCTTCACGCCAGGACAGAATGGCAAGGATGGTCAAGTGGACCTCAATGGCGTGCTGAATGTGGGTATCTCTTTCGACGAGATCGATTATGCCCAGAGCGGTGGCGACCTCTACCTCTCAGCTAATATGTCGATGGGATCCATCACGGTGCTTGAGGCCACGGGTAAGTTTGATCCCGAGATCTCACTCCGCGACCTGGGACGCACCACCATCGGCTCCGTGCCCGACTTCCTGACCGACGGCGAGGTGTCGGTCAACCTCTACAACCCCCTCATCGACATCAATATCCAAAGCGACATCGACGTGGCTGGATTTGTCTCCGGCACACTCTATGCCGAGGATGCAAACGGCCAGGAAATGGCCAGGGTACGCATCCCCGAGTTCTACATCCGTCCGGATGGCTCCACCCATGTCTGCATCTGCAAGTATGCTGAGGGTGTGGATGCCTCCGCCTACGACCAGGTGGTGGCCGTTCCCCAACTCTCCGACATCATGCGTCGCATTCCGAAGACGGTACGCTTTGCCGCCGAGGCCCGTGCCGATGCCTCCCGCGAGGGCACGATGGAGCTTGGCAAGAGCTACACCATCCAGCCCGCCTATTCCATCATGGCACCGCTGGCCTTCGACGAGGGCGCACGCATCGTCTATAACGACACCATCGACGGATGGACTGACGACCTGGAGGACATCGACCTCATGGCGGGCAGCGCCATCGAACTGACGGCCAACGTGGAGAACAAGATTCCCGCCTACCTGACCGTATCAGCCACCGCCATCGACGTCCAGGGCAAGCCGATCCCCGAGAACCGCATCAAGGTAGAGGTGTCCAGCGTCATCAATGCCTCCGAGGACGGCAAAACCCCTGTCGTCACACCACTCAAGATACGACTGACCGAGGGCGAGCCGGGCAGCGTGGCTCTCGTTGATGGACTCACATTCCGCATCGAGGCAGCCTCGGGCGAGGAGGGTGCCAAGAGTATCGTAGGCCAGACCATCAACGCCTACAACCACACGCTGAAGGCGCGCGACATCAAGGTGCGACTCGTCGGAAAGATCATCGTAAACAAGGACTGATAACCACTTTTAGACCTAACACTACATCATGAATAGAAGCAAGAAATATATGATGGCCGCCGCACTGGCCACACTGTCCTGCGGCGCGATGGCCCAGGGACTCAATACGGGCTACTTCATCGACGGATATGCCTTCCGCCACAACCTCAACCCGGCGTATGGCAACGACCAGAACTATGTCTCGATACCCGCTCTCGGCAACATTCAGGTGCGCACGCAGGGCAATTTCGGACTCGGCGACGTACTCTTCGACAACCCGCGCTATGGCATCGACAGCGACAAGAAGAAGACCACCTTCATGAATCCTTATATCGCTGACGGCGAGGCACTGAAGGGCTTTGCCTCGGGCAACAATCGCATCAATGCCGACGTGGATATCACGCTGCTCTCTGCGGGCTTCAAGGCCTGGGGCGGCTACAACACCATCTCGCTCGATGCCCGCACCAACGTAGGTCTGTCGCTGCCCTACGAGCTCTTTGCTTTTGCCAAGAACACGGGCAACCAAAGCTATGACATCGGCGACATCCACGCCCATGCCCAGTCGTTTGTGCAACTCGCTTTGGGCCATTCGCGCCAGATCGACGACCGCCTGCGTGTCGGTGCCAAGATGAAGTTGCTTTTCGGTGTGGCCCGTGCCGATGCAGAGATCAAAGACCTGCGTGCCGACCTCAGCGGTCCGGACAAATGGACCATGACGGGACAAGCGATGGCCAATGTGTCGATGAAGGGCTTTACTTATAAAGAGGAGCAGAAAGAATACAAGGTCGATGGACAGGGCACCTACCGTCGCGTGAACGACGTGGATGTCGATGGTGCCGGCCTGGGTGGCTTTGGTATGGCCTTCGACTTCGGTGCTACCTACAAGATCGACGACGACTGGACGGTGAGCGCCGCGCTGCTCGACCTTGGCTTCATCGGATGGAGCAACAACATGCAGGCCGTCAATCGCCAGACGAGTTTCGAGTTCAACGGCTTCCACGACGTGGCTGTCAAGAAAGAGGACGCCATGGGCAACCCGAAGGACAACAGCCTGGAGTCGCAGGGCGACCGCTATGCCGACCAGATTGCCGACTTTGCCAACCTCTCCAGCGATGGCGACAAGGGTAGCCGCAGCACGGGTATCGGTGCGACGATGAATTTCGGATGCGAATACACGCTCCCGGCCTACCGCCAGCTGAAGTTCGGCTTCCTCAGTTCCACCCGCATCAATGGCAAGTATAGCTGGACCGACGCACGCCTGAGTGCCAATGTAGCCCCGCTGTCATGGCTCGATGGCGGCATGAGCTTCTCGGTCAATAGCTTCACGGCCAGCATGGGATGGGTCATCAACGCCCATCCGAAGGGCTTCAACTTCTTCATCGGCATGGACCACATCCTCGGCAAGACGAGCAAGGAGTTTATCCCCCTCAGTTCCAATGCCAGTCTGAACCTCGGTATGAACGTCACCTTCTGATAGTCAGCTACGGTTCGCCCAGACGGCGACCTGGCATGATTTCCCATAGCTGCGCCCGCCATCAGCCCTCACAGGCCGTTGGCGGGCGCAGCCTTTCGTCAGCGACTCCATCCTTTTGTCCCGTCTTTTCCGTCGCGATTTTCTTCTCGTTTTCCATCATTTCCACCGCCATTTTAGTCCCTTTGCCGCCCCGTCACGGCACCCTGCTGCCTTGTCCCCAACATTTCTCCCTCATTTATTTGGTCGTTTCGGAAGAAAACTGTAATTTTGTCGCATATTTTAAACAATCTCCTGAAACAAGACGAACATGAAAGATGTAAGAATTGTAGAGTGTGTCCCCAACTTTTCCGAGGGCCGCAACATGGACGTGATTAACCAGATTACCCGCGAGGTCGAGTCTGTCAAGGGCGTCAAGCTCCTCGATGTCGATCCGGGTGAGGCCACCAACCGCACCGTGGTGACGTTTGTCGGCTCGCCCGAGGACGTCTGTGAGGCTGCTTTCCGTGCAGTCAAGAAGGCTGGCCAGCTCATCGATATGCGCCAGCACCATGGCGCACACCCCCGCTTCGGTGCCACCGACGTGTGCCCGCTCGTACCTGTAGCCGGCATCACGCTGGAGGAGTGTGCCGAGTTGGCCCGCAAGTTGGGTGAGCGTTTCGCCAACGAGTTGGAGATTCCTTGCTACCTCTACGAGGCCGCCGCACAGACCGAGGAGCGCAAGAACCTCGCCGTCTGCCGCCGTGGTGAGTATGAGAAGCTCGCCGAGCGTCTCGGCACGGAGGATGGTCCCGATCTGGGCAACCGTCCCTTTGACGAGAAGGTGGCACGCACGGGCTGCACCGCTGTCGGCGCACGCGACTTCTTGATTGCCGTCAACTATAACCTCAACACCACCTCCACCCGCCGCGCCAACGCCATCGCGTTCGACGTGCGTGAGAAGGGACGCCCCATGCGCGAGGGTGGTAGTCTCACGGGCAAGATCCTCCGCTACGAGAATGGATCACCCATCATGCAGCCGGGCACGCTGAAGGCCACAAAGGCCATCGGATGGTTCATCGACGAGTATGGCATCGCACAGGTCTCGATGAACATGACCAACATCAATGTCACCCCGCTCCACAAGGCCTTCGACGAGGTCTGCCGTGCCGCCGCCGAGCGTGGCGTCCGCGTGACGGGTACGGAGATTGTCGGTCTCATCCCGAAGCGCGTGCTCATCGAGGCTGGTGAGTATTTCCTGCGCAAGCAGCAGCGTTCCACCGGCATCCCCGAGGAGGACATCATCAAGATCGCCATCCACTCCATGGGTCTGGAGGACCTCAAGCCCTTCAACCCGAGAGAGAAGGTCATCGAGTATCTCCTGGAGGACGAGAACAAGACGGCGAAGCTCGTCGATCTCACGGTGAGCGAGTTTGCCAACGAGACTTCCCGCGAGAGTCCAGCACCGGGTGGTGGCACGATCGCCGCCTACATGGGTTCGCTCGGAGCTGCCCTGGGCACGATGGTGGCCAACCTCTCCGCCCACAAGCGTGGATGGGACGAGCGCTGGGAGGAGTTCTCTCAGTGGGCAGACCGTGGTCAGGATATCGTCCGCCGCGCCCTGCACCTCGTCGATGAGGACACCGAAGCCTTCAACCGCATCATGGATGCCTTCGGCCTGCCCAAGGGCACCGAAGAGGAGAAGGCTGCCCGCAGCCAGGCCATCCAGGACGCCACGCTCTATGCCACGAAGGTGCCTCTGGAGACGATGAAGACCGCCTATGCCGCCTTCGACATCTGCCGCGCCATGGCACAGGAGGGCAACCCCGCCTCTGTCAGCGACGCAGGAGTAGGCGCACTCGCCGCCCGCTCGGCAGTGCTCGGCGCATGGCTCAACGTCCGCATCAACGCTGCTTCTCTCAAGGACCGTGCCACTGCCGACGCCATCTTGGCCGAGGCCAAGGAGATGGCCGAGAACGCACAGCAGCAGGAGAAGGAGATCCTCGCCATCGTCGACACGAAGATCGAGGGATAAGACACCATACCGAAGCCCTTTGGCCGAAAGACGCCAAAGGGCTTTCACCATTGAACAAAAAGTAACAAAATAATGACCTTAGCAGAATTTCAGGCCGACATCCGTGCCGGCATTCCCGCTGAGCTGCCAGCATTGCAGCCCTACGACACTACCATCAACCATGCGCCCAAGCGCAAGGATATCCTCACCCCGGAGGAGAAGAAGCTCGCTCTGCGCAACGCGCTCCGCTATTTTCCGAAGGAGCTTCACGCACAGCTTGCCCCCGAGTTCGCCGAGGAGCTGCGCCAGTACGGTCGTATCTATATGTACCGCTACCGTCCCACCTATGAGATGAAGGCCCGCAACATCTCCGACTATCCCCATCGTTCGGAGCAGGCTGCAGCCATCATGCTGATGATCCAGAACAACCTCGACCCGCGCGTGGCACAGCACCCGCACGAGTTGATCATCTATGGAGGCAATGGCGCCATCTTCCAGAACTGGGCACAGTATCGTCTGACGATGAAGTACCTCTCCGAGATGACCGACGAGCAGACCCTCGTGATGTACTCTGGCCATCCCTTCGGCCTCTTCCCGTCACACAAGCGCGCACCGAGAGTGGTCGTCACCAACGGTATGGTCATCCCCAACTACTCCAAGCCCGACGACTGGGAGCGCATGAACGCCCTCGGCGTGAGCCAGTACGGACAGATGACGGCTGGTTCCTATATGTATATCGGCCCGCAGGGCATCGTCCACGGCACGACGATCACGGTCCTCAATGCCGCCCGTCGTGTGATGCACGATCCCGCCCGTGGTGCCAAGAACCCCATCCCCCTCTTCGTCTCCTCTGGCCTCGGTGGCATGAGCGGTGCTCAGCCCAAGGCTGGCAACATCGCCAAGGTAGTCAGTGTCGTGGCCGACATCAATCCGCTCGCTGCTGAGAAGCGTCACGAGCAGGGTTGGGTCGATGAGCTCCACACCTCGCTCGACGAGTTGATTCCCGCCATCCGCGAGGCCGTGAGCACCAAAACGGTGAAGTCAATGGCCTACGTCGGCAATGTCGTCGATCTCTGGGAGCGCTTGGCTGAGGAGGATATCGAGGTCAATCTCGGTTCCGACCAGACCTCTCTCCACAATCCGTGGGCCGGTGGCTACTATCCCGTGGGTCTCACCCTGGAGGAGAGCAAGCGCATGATGGCCGAGGATCCGAAGGAGTTCAAGGCCCGTGTCGAGGAGTCTCTGCGCCGCCAGGTGGCTGCCATCAACAAGCTGACCGCCCGTGGCATGTACTTCTTCGACTATGGCAACGCCTTCCTCCTGCAGAGCTCACGCGCCGGTGCCGACATCATGGCTGCCGACGGTCACGGCTTCCGCTATCCGTCCTACGTCCAGGATATCATGGGTCCGATGTTCTTCGACTACGGCTTCGGTCCGTTCCGCTGGGTCTGCACCTCTTGCGATCCCGCCGACCTGGCACTGACCGACAAGATTGCCGAGGAGATCATGATGGACGAGCGCAGCCATGCCACCCCCGACATCCAGCATCAGCTCGACGACAACATCCACTGGATCCGCGAGGCTGGTCCCAACCACCTCGTCGTCGGTTCACAGGCCCGCATCCTCTATGCCGACTGTGAGGGCCGTACCCGCATCGCGCTGGCCTTCAACGAGGCCGTCAAGGATGGCCGCCTCAAGGCTCCCGTCGTCCTGGGTCGTGACCACCACGACGTCTCCGGTACCGACTCTCCCTTCCGCGAGACCTCCAATATCTACGATGGTTCTCAGTTCTGCGCCGACATGGCCGTACAGAACGTCATCGGCGACTCCTTCCGTGGCGCCACGTGGGTGAGCATCCACAACGGCGGTGGTGTAGGCTGGGGCGAGGTCATCAACGGTGGCTTCGGTATGGTAGTCGATGGCTCCGAGGAGAGCAGCCGCAACATCCGCGAGATGCTCTTCTGGGATGTCAACAACGGTATCTCCCGCCGTGCATGGGCCCGCAACAAGGGATCCATGGATGCTATCCAGCGTGAGATGGACCGCACGCCCGACTTCCGCATGACCATGCCGAACCTCGTCGACGACAACATCATCGACGCTGCGTTCTAACATATTGTCTGGGGGCCGCAACAGGCTCCCAGACAACCTGTTGCGCGATATGTTTTCAAGCAACGATAAAATCAAAACATCAACCCATCGGGCCTTCACGGGCCTGACAACACTTTAAGAAAGAAAAGAAGCAATGGAACGTAAAATCCATTATATCAGCGCAGAACATCTGACGCTCGATACCGTCCGCGCCATCATCCGCGAGGGCTATGAGCTGCGTCTCTCCGACGACGCCAAGGCACGCATCATCCGCTGCCGTGAGTATTTGGACAAGAAGATTGCCACCGCCGAGGCACCCATCTACGGTGTGACGACAGGTTTCGGCTCCCTCTGCAAGGTGAGCATCGACGAGGACAAGCTGTCCCAGTTGCAGATCAACCTCATGATGAGCCACGCCTGTGGCGAGGGCGACCGCGTGCCGACGGATGTGGTCCGTCTGATGATCTTCTTCAAGATCCAGTCGCTCTCCTACGGCTACAGCGGCATCAAGCTCGACACCGTGGAGCGTCTCATCGAGTTCTTCAACCACGGCGTGTGCCCCGTTGTCTATCAGCAGGGTAGCGTGGGCGCCTCTGGCGACCTCGTGCCGCTGGCTCACCTCTGTCTGCCGCTCGTTGGCCTCGGCCATGTAGAGTATGAGGGCAAGATCATCACGGGTGAGGAGCTCAACGAGAAGATGGGATGGAAGCCCATCCACCTCGCCTCCAAGGAGGGTCTCGCCCTGCTCAACGGTACGCAGAACATGCTCGCCTTCTTCGCCTGGAGCGTCCTGAAGGCACAGGATCTGTCGAAGTGGGCCGACCTCATCGCCACGATGTCCCTCGATGCCTTCGACGGCAGAATCGAGCCGTTCCTCCATCCCGTACACGCCGTTCGCCCCCATCGTGGCCAGATGGAGACGGCAGACCATATCTACGAGTTGCTCCAGGGTTCTGAGCTGATCAAACAGCACAAGACCCATGTACAGGATCCCTACTCCTTCCGCTGCATCCCGCAGGTGCATGGTGCGTTCAAGGATACACTCCACTATGTGGAGGAGGTCTGCACGACCGAGATGAACTCCGCCACCGACAACCCCACCGTGGTACCCGAGGAGGATATGATCATCTCTGCCGGCAACTTCCACGGCGAGCCCATCGCCCTTCCGATGGATTTCCTGGCCATCGCCCTTAACGAGTTGGGCAGCATCTCCGAGCGCCGTATCTACAAGTTGGGCGACGAGCAGCGCGGTCTTCCCTCCATGCTTGTGGCCAAGCCGGGTGTGAACAGCGGATTCATGATCACCCAGTATGCTGCCGCCTCGATCGTCAGCCAGAGCAAGATGCTCTGCATGCCCAACTCTGCCGATAGCATCCCCACCTGCCAGGGTCAGGAGGACCACGTCTCCATGGGTGCCAACGCCGCCACGAAACTCTATCGTGTGGCCGAGAACACGGAGCGCGTCCTTGCCTTGGAGCTCTTCAACGCCGCACAGGCCCTCGACTTCCGCCGTCCGCTGAAGTCCTCGCCCGCGGTAGAGAAGTTGCACGCAGAGTACCGCAAGATTGTCCCGTTCATCGAGATCGACTGCGTGATGTACCCGCTCATCGCCAAGAGCATCGACTTCATCGCCAAGAATCAATTCTAAACGTTTTATCCCCATCGATCGTTAGGCACGGCCTCATGATCGATAGGAAAACTAAAACGATAAAAAAGTAAGATCCGTGCGGGGGACGGCAAGGGTGTCCATGACGGGCGCGCTTGCTCTCCCCCGCACTTTTTTTATTGGTATCATCATTATTTATATTATACGAAGACAATGAGAACGATATACACCAACATCGCCCAACTCTGTGGCATCACCCACGGAGAGCTGCGCAAGGCGGGACAGGAGATGGCCCGCGTAGAGACGATGACGGACGCATGGCTCGCCGTCGAGGACGACAAAATCTTGGATTTCGGCACGGGAAGCGTGCCTGCGGAGCTGACGCAGGGCGCAAAGGTCATCGACACTAAGGGCGCCTTCGTCATGCCGCGCTTCTGCGACAGCCACACCCACCTGGTCTGGGCAGGCAGCCGTGAGCAGGAGTTTGAGGACAAACTCCAGGGATTGTCCTACGCCGAGATTGCCGCCCGCGGCGGTGGCATCCTCAATTCTGCCGACCGTCTCCACGAGACGAGCGAGGAGGACCTCTTCGAGCAGACCATGCGCCGTGCCGAGGAGATCTGGCAGAAAGGCACAGGATGTGTGGAAATCAAGTCTGGCTACGGACTGACGACCGAGGATGAGTTGAAAATTCTGCGTGTCGCCCAGCGTGTAAAGGCCCATTCGCCACTCCGCATCGTGACCACCTTCCTCGGTGCCCATGCCGTCGGCCGAGCCTACAAGGGACGCCAGTCAGAATATGTCGATCTCGTCATCAACGAGATGATGCCCCGTGTGGCCGCCGAGGGACTAGCCGACTTTGTGGACGTGTTCTGCGACGAGGGTTTCTTCACGCCAGAGGAGACCGACCGCATCCTCGAGGCTGGCGAGAAATATGGCATGAAGGGTAAGATTCATGCCGACGAGCTGGCCTTCTCGGGTGGATCCCGTGTTGCCATCGCTCATGGTGCACTCTCTGCCGACCACTTGGAGGCACTCCCCGAGGAAGGCATAGAGCAGTTCCGTGGTGCCGTCACCATGCCCACTGGTCTGCCGGGTACGTCCTTCTTCCTTAATATGCGGTTTGCCCCGGCCCGTGGCTTCATCGACGCTGGCCTGCCCATCGCTCTCGCCTCCGACTACAACCCAGGCTCCACGCCGTCGGGCGACATGAAGTTTGTCTGGTCCCTGGCCTGCACGAAGATGCGTCTCACCCCCGAAGAGGCTTTCAACGCCATCACCCTCAACTCCGCTGCCGCCATGGGCCTGTCCGCGGAGTATGGCAGTGTGGAGCGTGGCAAGCACGCCTCCCTCCTCTTCCTGCGCGACGTCCCCTCGTTGGCATGGCTTCCGTATCAATACACCACTCCGCTGCGCCACGCTACGTTTTAAGACCAAGCGCTTCAACGTTCGCAAAGAGACCACACACCGTTGCACGTAGCAGGGTAGTGGAGACTTTATACGATAGACAAAGCCACATTCGCAAGGGAGAAACCCGTTGGAATGTGGCTTTTTGCATCCCCATCGGGATGCTGCAAAACACTAATCAAACACAAAAAAGCTTGTGTGAGAAATGGCTGGCGACCGTGAAGGCAGAAGCTATGATCAGCATCTCCATCTCCTGCGGTAGCCTACCTCAGTATATCTTTAAAGGCAAGGTTGGCCAGCAGGGCTGTCGATTGACTGAGCATGCGGATAAACTCCTGGGCCGACGACTTCATATAGGAGTCGCGCAGCAAGTGCACACAGCCGTCCATCTCGTTGCCCTCCGCATCGATAGGGATAGCCTTCATACCTGGCTGGGTGAGCGTGGTGGATTCCGAGAGGATGGAGACGAGCGAGCTGCGGCTCAGCAAGTCAAAGATGATATTGACATTGTTGACCTCCACCATGATTTTGAAGTTGTTGTCGCGCCCCTCCAGCAGATGTTCAAATGCGTTGCGTGCCTGCAAGCCCTTGTAGGGCAGAATGAGATCATAGCGTTCAAGGTCAGCGAGGGTGACGCTCTGCTGCCTTGCCAGCGGGTGGTGATCATTGACGATGGCTGCCAGACGATTGCTGAAGATCGCTCTGCTGTCTATCGCCTTGTCCCGTTTCAGCGGCTTGAAGGCCAGCACAAGGTCCAGTTCACGCTTCTTCAGTCCGTCCATCAGTTCCTGCATAGATCGATAGACGATGTTGAGCCTGACGTGGGGATAGGCGTGGATAAACGCGATGAGCGTCTCGGCCATGATGTTGCTAAAGGAGAATGTCACTCCGATGTTGAGTTCTCCAGCCAGCATCTCGCGCAGGTCGTTCATGTGGTCCGCACAGGCCCCGGCCGCATTGACCGTCTTTTGGGCGTAGGGCAACAGTTCTTTTCCCGCCTCCGTGAGATACACCTCGTGGGAATTGCGCTCAAAGAGCGGCATTCCTATCTCCTGCTCCAGATGGGAAATCTGCTGCGATAGGGTACTCTGCGTGACGTAGAGCTTCCGCGACGCCTTGGAGAAATTAAGCGTTTCGGCCACCTGGAGGAAATATTTCAATTGTCTGATTTCCATTCTTATCGGTCTAAATCCGTTTGCAAAGATACTACAAGAGTTTCTATTCGTGCGTATCGCGGGCATGATTTTTCTCCTTTCTTGTCCTTCTGTGTGCACCCACTCTCGCTCCTACGGCATGGGGCGTGACAAACTCTCCGTTGCGCTTTTTCCGTTCCACGAGCATGGCGAGCAACTTCCGCTTGCGTGTATCCTCGATGAAACGGCGAAAAAAGAGATTGGGCACAGCCACGCCGAGGGCGATGCAGATGATAGCCAGCGAAGCTTTGATGGCATTGTTCATGCCCACCGTGACCTCGCCGACGACACCGTGCATCTCGATGAAAGCGAAGAGGGCGCGATACATCAGCACACCCGGAATCATCGGGATGACACTCGGGATGGTGATACACTGATGGGGCACATGAAACCAATGGCGCGCCTTGATGACAGCGATACTCACCGCCGTGGCTCCCGCCAGCGACCCGATGGTCAGTCCCATGTCCAGGCCGAGGTTGCCATTGCTCGGACCGAGGTTGATAAAGTTGCGCACACACACGGCGATGATACCACCCACGGCCACGACGGGCAGCAGGCGTCGCGGGATGTTGAAGATGGTGGAGAATCCCATGGCCGACACGGCGGCGGCAATGGCATACTCCCAATACTCATGATGGGGTGTCATGGTGAGCGTCTTGGCAAAATTGTCGATGCCGCAGACCTTGATGGCAAAGGCGATGCCGAAAGCCATGGCCAGCACCATGAGCAGCGTATTGACGGCACGGATGAATCCGGTCTCGATATAGCCGTCGAGCATGTCGCTCACGAAGTTGATGAGCGGCACACCTGGTACGATGAATAGCGCGCACGCCATCAGTGGGTGCCATGGCGTAGTGGAGATCATCCACGACGGCATGCCCGCCATCATCGCTGGATCAGTAGAAAGGAGTGCTGTCGCCCAAGCCAGCAACGTGGCCACGAAGGCCGAGATGCCGATGGCGACGTAGTTGTTGCAACCCACCGTGGGGAAAAACATCCGCAGGCGGAAACCCAGGATGGCCGCCAGGGAGCAATAAAAGAATGCGGTCCAGTCGCAGCCAAACTGGATGCAGAAGCCACCGCAGGCAAAGCCGCCACCTATCGCCACCTGCCAGGGGGTGAAGCCACGTGGCGCATCGTGGATGTCGTCGAGGGCCTTCTCATACTGCACGAGCGAGAAGTCCTCGCGGATGGCCGTCCAGGTGAGGCGGCTCACCTTGGCGATGGTGGCCAGACTGATGCCGTGACGCTCGCAGCGCTGAAACTTCGTAAACGAGTGGAGCTCATCGCTGTAGTTGACCATGAGCACGTTCCAGTTGACATAGAGGTGTATGTAGCGCTCGTCCAGTCCCAGGAAGGCCATCGCACGCTTCATCGTCCGCAGGATGCGCGAGGTGTCGGCGGCACTCTCCATGAGCAGGCTTCCCGTGCGAAGTAGCAGGTCGAGCTTGTGGCAGAGTTCCGTTTCGGCCACTCCGCGCCGCCGCCTCGGCTCTTCTACTGCCGAGGGGCGCACTGAAGGGGTCTCTGTTTTGACGTTTCTCATTCGTTTATCCGAATACAAAGATCAGTATCTGAATCGTGACGATGCGCAGGAACATGGCGAAAGGATAGACCGTGGCGTAGCCCACGGCGGGCGCGTCAGCAGAAGTCTGCTCGCGGACGTAGGCCAAGGCTGCCGGATTGGTATGGGCACCAGCGAGCACACCGAGCATCGTGTAGTAGTTGATGTGGAAGACGTAGCGGCCTATCAAACCACCAACCAGGATGGGCACCATCGTGATGGCGGCACCATAGGCAATCCACTGCGCGCCCTCACCCGTGGCAAGGGTTTGTACAAAGGGCGATCCCGTGCCCAGTCCGACACAAGCCAGGAAGATGCAGATACCCACCTCACGCAACATCAAGTTGGCCGAGATCGTATTATAGGTCACGAGGTTATATTTCGGGCCGAAGAAACCGATGAGGATGGCCACCACCAGCGGGCCGCCGGTGAGTCCCAGTCGCAGACTCTCATTGATACCGGGAAGGAAGAAGGGGATGTTGGCCACGATACAACCGAGCATGATACCAAGGAAAATAGGGATGAGGTTGGGCGCGTTGAGCCGCTTCATCTGGTTGCCAAGGAGTTTCTCCGTATGGGCAATAGCGAGCTCCGTACCCACCACCGTCACACGATCACCAAGCTGCAGTTTCAGATGCGGGGTAGCGATGAGGTCCACACCGTTGCGGTTCACTCGCGTGATGTTCGTGCCAAGGCTCGTGCGGATACCCATCTGGCCGATGCTCTTGCCGTTGACACCCGGCTTCGTCACAAGGATGCGACGCGTGATCAGATCCTTGCCAAAGGTCTCGGGTGCCACCTCTACCTTTTCGCCGACAAGGGCCACGATGGCCTCCACGGCCGTAGGATGGGCCACCACCTGGAGCAGGTCGCCCTCGTTGACTACCGTCGCCCCGTTGACTACTTCACTCTTGCCACTGCCGTCGCTATGGATGATACGCGAGATCATGAAGTCGCGTTTCAGTACTTCGTGGATCTGGCGCACCGTGTCGCCAGCCACCATTTTGTTGGTCAGGCGCACGGAGAACGTATGGAGCGTCATCTCCTTCAAGTGGCCTGCGCCCATTTTGGCAGCGTCCTCCTCATGGTGTCTGTCGATGCGCAGGGCATAGCGGAGGATGACGAATGAGAGGATTACACCCAGCACACCCACAGGGTAGGCGATGGCATAGCCTGTGGCGATGGATGGGGCGTCAATGTGGCGCAGGTCGCTGAAAGCCTGCTGTGCCGCACCCAGTCCCGGGGTATTGGTCACGGCACCCGAGAGGATGCCGACGAGGGTCGTGGCAGACGTGCCAGAGAAGGAATAGACCACGAGGGTTGTCACAATACTCAATGCCACAACTACAATACTGAGGATATTGAGGCTCTTGCCACCTCCACGGAAGGAGGAGAAGAAGCCCGGGCCCACCTCAAGGCCGATGGAATAGACGAAGAGTATCAAGCCAAACTCCTTGAGGAAGTGGAGTAGATGCTCGTCGATGGTGATGGGAAGGTTGCCCATCAGCAGACCGATAAACAACACCCAGGCCAGCCCGAGCGAAACTCCGCGCACCCGAACCTTGCCCAAACACAGGCCGAGCGTGATCACCAGGGCCAAAATCATCACTGAGTGGGCCACGCCTCCTCCCCACAACTCGGGGAATCCGTAAAACAACTTTTCAAGTATTTCCATTTGTACTTTATTATTTTGATTAATTTCCTCTGCCTTGCCGCAGCGCCACACCTATCTGAAGTGGCATCCGCGATTTTCGATTGCAAAGGTATAGACAATGGCGAAAGCCGCAGATCATCGGCATTTAAAAAGCACAAATGCAGCTATAAGCATTTTCGATAAAGCGATTTCTGCTTGTTTCCTTTCCTTTTTACCATTATATATCAATAGGTTACACGCTGATTATACGCCGTCTTACTCTAATTTTTACCACCCCATATTCCTGCAGACTTTCATCCATACATCAGCCATCGCATTCTAAAAGACTGATAGTCGCATACGGATTTACTTTCTTTACGTGCAAATTCTTGATTCAAAAATCGAATGGAAAAGGGTAGATTGGATGGTAAAAACGCAAAGAGGGGCACCACGATGGGTGCCCCGATAAATTTGATACATATATATATTGTGTCCAGTAAGTAGAGCCCGCAGTCGCTGCGGGTGTGCCGTTCCGCTACGGCAACTAATCGTGTTTCATATATTAATGAGGAGAAAATGGGAAAAGTAACCCCTGTTTTGAGAAAAAAATCAAAAAAAAGTTTGTTGAGATTTGGTTATGCGATTTTGTTTTCTACGGTTTTATCTTGAATACCAGCAGTTTAACGGGTCTTTTTCGTAAGTTCTCTTTTTTATTTCGTAGATGCTTTTTTCTGCGCTTTTGTTCGTGAAAGCTATCAGTTTGGGTCGTGAACAAGGGGAGGGGATGCAAAACGGTGGGAGACGAACCCGACTTCACAGCCGACATTCGTCATCCCACCGATGGAATGAATTCATAAAGGGAAACAGCTTACGAGATTTTCACAAACCCCAGTAAGCGTAAAAACCCCAAACGAAGTTATACTTCCAAGGTTGTTTCCTTGAAGTCAGAATGATGAGAAACCGATCGTAGCCCTGTTGGGGACAGGGCAAGTCTTTTGATAATACAGGAATCCAAACGACAGGCAACGACGCATGCGCTCTCCATTTCACCTACTTCGCCGACTGCGCTTTGATTTCCAAAGACCTTCCAAAACATCGAGAACTGACTTCTCCGGTTCAACTGGAATTGATAGTATGGTAAACTCTTTTACCATAAGGCTGGCTCTAAAATCAGACCGATAGACCTTTCACCCTCAATGGTTTAGGAAGTCCCCGAACTAATTGTTAGAACCAGCCTTAACAAGCATTGATTACTTGATATATACTTTCTTGACACTTCCGTCAGCATGACGGATCATATATATGTTGCCCTTGCAAGGAGCCTCGACCTTCTGGCCGCCGAGCGTATAGAACGTTGCACCCTCGCTCATCATCCTCTGGATGGAACCGATGCTATTAGCCTCTGCCGCAGCCTTGGCATCAGCGAGCAGCTGCTCGATGGCAGTCTTGATGGTCTCCAGGTCGATGGTGCTATTTTCGTCGAGTTCCACGGCCTCATAGAGAGCCTTCAGCTCATCCTTCTTCTTGTTGATGTCATACTGGATGCTGGACTCCACACCGACAAACTGTGCGGCCACGATGGCGTAGTCCTTCTCGATGGTGGCCTTCACCTCGTCAAGGCGAGCCTGCACGGCGGCAATCTCGTCGCTCAGGCGCACATAGGCAGCCTCATTGGCTACGAGCTTCGCATCGGCGACCTTTGCATCAGCGAGGAGCTGCTCGATAGCGGCCTTGATGGCCTCCAGGTCGATGGTGCTATTCTCGTCGAGCTCCACGGCCTCATACTGAGCCTGCAGCTCTGCCTTCTTCTGGTCGATATCACCCTGGATAGCGGCCTCGGCATCAGCAAACTGTGCGGCTACATTGACATAGTCCTTCTCGATGGTGGCCTTCACCTCGTCAAGGCGAGCCTGCACGGCAGCAATATCGTCGCTCAGACGCACATAGGCAAGCTCATTGGCTACGAGCTTCGCATTGCCGAGCTTCGCATTGGCGAGAAGCTGCTCGACAGCAGCCTTGATGGCCTCCAAGTCGATGGTGCTATTCTCGTCGAGCTCCACGGCCTCATACTGAGCCTGCAGCTCTGCCTTCTTCTGGTCGATATCACCCTGGATAGCGGCCTCGGCATCAGCAAACTGTGCGGCTACATTGGCATAGTCCTTCTCGATGGTGGCCTTCACCTCGTCAAAACGAGCCTGTACAGCAGCTACCTCCTCGGTCAAACGGACATAAGCGGCCTCGTTAGCCAGTTTCTTCAGATGCTCTGCCTGGGCGGCAGCAGCTTCCTCCAAATATTTGGCGATGGCCTCATTGACACCCTTCACGGCCTCGGCGTCCAGCGTAGAAGTCTCCGTGAGCGCACAGTCGGCGTTCTTGGCATCAAGGTCTGACTGGATGGCATCGATCTGAGCCTGAATGGTCTTCACCGTCTCTGCAAAGTTCTCGGCCACATCCGGGCAGTCCTCGGCAACCTTAGCCTTGGCGTCGTCGAGGGCCTTCTGCAGGACAGCCACTTCCTCGGTAAGGCGCGCATAGGCAGCCTCGTTGATGGCCTTGAGACTCGTCACTGTGACATGAGCGTCCGTGATGTCGAGTGAGTACTCCGTCGTCTCATTGGCAGCGAGTACATTGGAAAACACGATGGCTGAGGTCTCGTTTGTCGCAAAGTCCGGGTCGGCCACGACATTGAACGAGAAGATCACGCCGTCGCCATCCTTGTAAGGCTGGATCTTGTCGATAGGCAAAGAAGAGAGTGCGACGCGCACGATGCCATTCTTCTCTCCGGAAGAGATGGCGAAATTGCTTGACAAGCGCTCACTATACTGGAAATTCATTTTCCCGTTGCTCTTCTTCTCGATATGCAATCCCTCAGGCAGCGTGATGTCGGCCTGAAGGCCACAGAAATAAATATCGTTCTTCAGCACAACGTCCACCTTGTGGGTACCGCCAGGCTTGATAGAGAACGCCTGCTCGCCCGTGCAAAGACTTCCCACCATCGGCGTGATAGCCTGATAGTTGGGGCAGTCGATAAGCACCTTCTTGCCCTGGCGGTCGCCTCCACTGCAAGTGGAGAACCCGATCTGTGCATCGTCGGCAGCAGAGAAGGTGGACTTTGCTCGAATCTGGAACGTACCCAGTGCGCCCTCAGTGCCCGCGATGGGGGTGAAGTCCTTGGTAAGGAGGGCAATGCGCCACTTCGCATCAGGCTGTTGGATCATCGTAGCAATGAAGCATTCACGGTCTATGCGCTCCTCGTTGATTTTGAAGCTACCCGGGACAATCTCGACCTGCGGGGAAGTGAAGTCCATATCAAACTGCATTGCATAGATCACCTCGTCATTGACGAGGTTCACAGTGATCTCTTTCGTCTCGCCCGGCTTGATGGCAATAGGACCACCGTCGTTGAGCACAAGTCGGTTGCCAGCAAGGACAGAGATCGTCCCGCTTATGGCCAAGACCATCATCAAGGCCATTCTTTTGAAACTTGTTGTAATCTTAAACATAACCATTTACGTTTAGAAGATGTATGTTGTCGTTGTTATTGTCAAAAATAGGCGCGGCTGTCACATACGTGGCAACCACGCCCTCGTAATTGAGAAAAAATTACCGATGTATATGATTATTTACCAGTAACCTTCTGGGTCTTGCCGTTGGCGTTGCGGACAATGTTGATGCCCTGCTTCACCTTATCCAGCAACTGACCGCCCACAGTATAGATCTTCTGCTTCAGGCTGCCCTCGGCCTCCATGCCGTTGATGCCGGTCGCATCGCTGCCCGTGATGTACGTCTCACGGCCGTTGGCCTCGGCAAAGATAACCTTGTCGAGCGCCACCTTTTCGATGCTGCCGCCCTGCACGTCGAGGTAGAGGATGGCGGAACCATTGGTGAAGCAGTTGTTCTCTATCGTAGAGATGACCACGCGGTGCACGCCGTCGATGTCCTTGGAGTAGAGTGCGTGACCGTTGGCACGGTTGCCCACGCTCTCACCCACCACCGTCATGCCTGCGGGCAGGATGATGTCCATCTGGCAAGCCACATAGTCCTTGCGGTTTTCGAGATTGATAGCGATGCGCTGTACGCCGTTGTTGTCTTCTGCCGAGACGGTGAGGTTTTCGGATCCCACCATCGGAGCGTTCAGACTGCCACCCAGCGACGGCCAGAGACCATTGGTCACCTTGGCTGCAATGAGGGTCACATCAGCGATGGAGATCTTGCCGTCGCGGTTGACGTCGGCAGCGGCAAATACCTTGCCACCCTCCAGGGTCTCCGAATCGAGCAAAGCGTTGAGCACGGCGAGGTAGTCGTCGGTCAGGACAACGCCGTCCTCGGTGACGTCGCCGAGCACATACGTGTTCTCCTCGATGGAAGTTCTGAGAGCATTCATCGACTCGACCAAAGACTCAGACGTAGCAGCGACCAACTTCACGCCATACTCCTCGTCCTTCGGATAATTGATCGGCTTTACCGCAGCTACGCTACCATCAGGATTCAGCCATGCATTTCCGTTGATGTCCTTCGTGGGAAGGATAAGATCAATTCGGCCATTCTCGCTGGTGAGATAATTGTCGAAGTTTCGACAAGCAAGCTTCAAGTTATCAAACTGTTCGCGCAGCGCACCGTCCTCGTCATAGATCTTCGCTCCTGACTTATAGAACGACTTCTCCATGTCGTCGAGAGCGCTGAGAACATTGGGCTTATACACTTGCTGTGTCTCATACCAAGCTCCAAACACCTCTGCCACTGCAAGCTTCGCATAGGCATCTTTAAGGCTACCGTCCTTGTACGACTCCACCTGACTGTCGGTCAGAATGGCCGACACAGGGCCTTCCTCCAGCGTCTTGGCAGCCTGCTCAAGGACGCCGCTGACCTCCTCGGCCTTCTCACTGGCCACATTGAAGAACAGCTTCTCGTAGTTCTCCATGTAGGACTTGCCGCGCTCAAACACGAACACCTCATTCCCTACCTGTTTCCAAGATGACTCTTCAAGCACTTCGGAGACATGCTGGTAAGACGCTATCAGCTCCTTCACTCTGGTCTGCTCAGCCACCAGAGCGTCATAGGCGTCCTGAAGGTCCTTCATTGCCTTGGCGTGGGCAACATAGGGCTTGTTGGCCTCGATGATATCCATGCGGGTAGCACCCATGCGGTCTATCAACACGTTGAGGAGATGAATAACCTTCGTCTTGTAGGTCACGATCTCGTCGCCATAAGAGGTGATGAGGTTCTTCACACCATCGAGTTCGTTGCGGCAAGCGTCCAGTGCCGACTTGTACTCCACCTTCACGGGCGTATATACTCCGTCGTAGGTACTGTTGACATTACTGTAGGACGACTCGGCCTGCGATACCAGCTTCTCCAAACTGTTGGCTACGCCCTCGATCAACTCGGCATTCACGAGCTTGATAAGACCCATGCGAGCCTGCGCCACCTTCTTCTCCAGAGCCAGCAAGCCAGCGTCTTTCTTCGCCTCTGCCGGGGTAGCGTTTTCGTCAAACTCCTTGAGCAGATCGTCAAGTTCCTTGGCGAGGTTCTTGCAGTGCTCGTCATAGTATGCCTTGACCTCGTCAGCCGCTGTTCCCGTGAGGTTGTCCAAAGCCTCGCGCTTCTGGGTCTCGATGGCAACAATGTCGGCCTTGATTGCATCGACCTCGGCCTGGTTGGCTGCATTATAGATGCCGTCGATGCTGAGAATCTTGATGCTATGGCAGTCGTACCACTGCTTGTCCTCACCGATGATCAGTCCATAGACACGCTTGCTCATCTCCTGCGAGGCGTTCTGGCGTGTGAGGTCAGCCTGCCAACGCTTCACCTGATTAAATGCTGAAGCGATGTTGGCCTCGATACGGCTGCTTGCCACATTGAATGCACCATAATACTCCTGCGCAGTCTTGATGCGCTCCGTGACGGTATTGTAGTCGATGGTCAACTGGTCGAAGTTCTTGATATTGGCATCGTATGCGTCAGCCTTGGCCTTGGCGCTGGTATAGACAGCACCAGCCTCTGCGTAGAACGCATCGATATAGCGCTGCAGATCAGCGATCTTGCCCGTGAACGTGCCATCGGCAGCCTTGGCAGCCAATTCCGTGGCCGGAGTGAGGTATTTGGCGACGCGGTCCTTGTAAGACTTGAGATCGTCATCCTTGCCCTCATAGGCGAAGCCTTCCAGGGCGGCAAGCCACTTCTCGTTGTCGGCCTTGGCACCAGCGTAGCGGTCGTCGCCCTCTGTCAGCGTGCCGTCCACACCGACATAGACACCCTCGTAAAGGGCCTTCCACTCGTTCTGTGCAGCCTGCTCCAGGTCTGCGACGAGCAAGTTGGGCACCATGCCAAAGATGTTCCAGTCGGCATCGAGGTTGCTCACGAGCAACTGCGACTTCTTGTAGTCGTCGGCACTGACTCTGTCGTAGAACTCCTGCACGTTCGCAAAGGCGTTGTCGCGCACGTTCTTGTCGTAGGAAGCCACCTTCTCCTTGGCGGGAGCGAGCTGGTTGTCGTTGAGGTTGGCCAGCATCTCCTCCAGCTTGGCTCTCACGGCCGTATTGACTGCCAAGTCGAGCTCCTTCTTGTAAGCCTCGATCTGATCCGTGTACTCCTGAGCCTTCTTGGCGTTGGCCTCGGCGATATCCCAAAGAGCGGGCGACGTGGTATTCGTATAGGATGCGGCGGCCTTGTCCTTCAAGTTCTTGATGAGGGCGGCATACTTATAGATGTTCTCCTGGGCAGCGATGATGCTCTCCACATTGACCAGCTCCTTGAGCTCCTCAGTAGAGACGTTCTGGTAGCCAGCAATCTGGGCCGTACCCTCACCATACTTGTTCTCCGTCTCCTGCACCTTGGCACAGAAGGTATTGTAACGGGTGAGGTTGTCTTTGGCGATGGCACCGTTGTATTGGCTATTGCCCTCGATGAAGGCCTTCAAACCGTCGAGTTTGATCTTGATGTCACGGTAAGCATCGCTGACCATCGAGTGGTTGGTGGTGGTCAGACCCTCGGCATAGTACTTCTCCACCAGCGCCTTCTGCTCCTTGATGCGCTTCAGGAGACCGCCGAGGTCACTGAGATAGGGCTTCAGCGTCTCAGGACGGAGGTCGGAAGCGTTGAACAAACCGTTCACTTCATCCCAAAGTGCCTGGCTCTTATTGAGTTCATCCTCCTGGGTTTTATGGTTGGTGTAGTCGTCATAAGCCCGCTTGGGAAGCACCTGGAGCTCGTTGGAAAGTTTCTCCATGCGCTCGACAATCCCCGTATTGAGCACCGGCCTACCGTACCAGTCCACAGTCCAGGCTTCGCCTGCCTTGTAGGCATCCTCGATGGCTTTCTTTATAGCCTCGAGCTCCTTGAAGTGTACACCGTCAGGATTGGCGATCAGGCCGCTGTAATAGGTACGGTTGGTTTTATCCGTAAAAATGTCGACATAGTACCTGACCATTTCGAAAGCATCGGCGAAACCAATACAGTTGGTCGTGTACTGTCCGCCCCAATTATTATACCCGACCCAAATCTTTATAGTCTGCTTGGCAATGTTGTCCTTCAGCCTCTGGTAGGCATTATAGTTGGCCGTGGAGTCGGTGGCCAGTTTCTTGAGCGCACTGGCCTCCAACTGCAAGTCGTTGAGACGACTGGTGATGCCCTTGACGACATGCCCCTCGGCATCATAGCTATCCTTGCATGATTCCTGAAGGATCTCCTTGGCGCGCGCCGTAGCAGCCTCCGCCTTGAGTGCTTCGAGCTTGGTGGTCGTAGCCTGGATCTGTGGGTCGATGCTCTCGCCGGGGATATCGAATGCGGCCTTTGCCTCCGTCAGCGTGCGGCTGACCAGCTCAGCACCCGTCGCGTAATAATAAGACTGATATCCGATGAAGTCGGTATATGCTTGCTTCTCCGCATTGACATGTGCTTTTTGGGCGTTCACGCGCGTCAGCAACTCGCTCAGAGCGTCGTTGATAGCGTCAACGTCACCCTTGATGACGCTCAACAAGGACATAGCCTCTACTGCGTTGTCCTCGGTGATGTCGTCCTTGGTGGCTGCTACAGCCTGGATCTTGGCCTTCTGCGTGTTGGTGCTGGCCTCGATATCATTGAGCTCCTGGAGCAACTCGTCATACTTCTGTCCGAGGTTGTCCTCCGTCCACGTCACATTGTAATACTCATAGGGCACGCCCTTGTACTTGTCGATGTCGGCCTTGATGGCGTCAACGATTTCGCTGGCAGCATCATACATCGCCTTGGCAGCCTCTATCTTGGCAGTCTTGTCGGAATTGTCCTTGTCTTTGGCGAAGGCAGCATTGAGGGCCTGGGCGTCGGTGAGGATGGTCTCCTTGAGCGGTACGGCCAGCAAAGCAGCAAGGTGCTCGGCATCGAGCTTCTCTTTGGCGGCACTGAAGCTGCCTGCCACAAGGTCGATCTCTTTCTTGAGCTTGGTGATGCGCTCTCCGTAGGTCTTGCCCGTGACCTCCGTGGCCGGAGTGGCAACGACGAGCGTCTTCGGACCGACGGTCACACACAGCGTGGTCAGTGCGGCCTCGTAGTCCTTGATGGCGGTGCTCACCACATCGTAGCGGTCCAGGGCAGCCGTGGCGTCATCCTGATATTTGCCGATGGCCATAGCAGCAGCATCTATCTGCTGCTGGAAGTCCCCGCGCACCGTCTCGGTCAGCATCTTCTCCTGATAGCCCTTCTCGACGGCGGCCTTGATCTGGTCGATGGTCTTCTGCAGGTCGGCAGCCGTTTTCTGGAAGTGGGCAGCCACATCATACGTATCTTTCTCGGCGGCTGGCTTCATCTTGGCCACAGCAGCCTTGGCATCGTCGAGCATCTTCTGCAAGCCCGTCTCTGTGCCCAGCGCCTTGAGCAACTTCTGATAGTTCTCGTAGTTCTGGATGATGGCACCAGCATCGCTACGCAAGCTACTGATCTTGGCCTGGATGGCATCGCGGTCGGCATCATAGCTGGCCGTGCGGATATTGTGGGGTGCCTTGTAGTCCTTGGCCACCTTGCCCTTGAGGGCATTGATAGCGGTACGGATCTCCTTGACGCGATTGGCATACTTCAGGTTCACATCCTCGCTCTTCTCCAGATACAGGAAGTCGTCCTCCAGATCGGCAAGGAGCTGGTCGGCGGCTTTCTTCTTGGCCTCGGCATCGGCATGATAGGCGAGATACTTGTCCCTTATGGCATTGATTGCCAACACTTGTTCTTCCTTCAGTGTGCGGAACTTCTTCTCCTGCTCAGAAGCCTTCGTCTTGTCGGCATCGATAGTCTTGTACAGGTCGGACACCTTCTTCCATTCCTTACGCATGGCGTTGAGAGCCTCTTCGTTCCAATCGGCATAGTTGCCGTCGTCCGGCATCCGGGTGTGTATCTCCTCCTGAGCGGCGTTGAACGAGCTCAAACCATCCTGATACGTAGCACTGATATTGAGCCAAGCGTTGCCAGAAGTACCGATATTGGCCTTCAGCGTATTAAACTGCCAGCTGAAGTTTTCCGTAAACTCATCCGTTTTCAGTTCATTGGCCGCGCCTGCGTTGTACTTTTGCTTCGCCAGCGTACCGAAGTCTTCAATATCTTTCTTTATCTTGTCATAGTCAGCCTGATAGGTATCCTTCATGGCCTTATCCGTATAATACCAAGTCCAGTAGAAACCGTCAAACTGACGCTTTGCATCCGTATAGGCATCCCATGCACTCTTGTAGGAGTTCTCGTTGACGTTGGCTTTCTCTACGACATCGGCAAGGGCACCAATACCATCGGTCAGTGCACGAAGTTCGGGGCTGTTCTCTCCCTGCCAAAGGTGGTTCTTCACATAGACTTCATAATCACCCTTCTCAATGATGTCAAGCTGGCTGGCATAGTCGGCCACCTGCATCTCCAGGCTGGGCTTTTCGTCATTGCCCTTCTTCCAAGCATCGGTTGTACGGAAGTATTCGCTGGTACCGCTGACGATTTCGCCGAGCTGCGCACTGAGCTCCTTCACCGGAGCAGCGAAGTCGAAGAGCAAGGTAAACTTGACACCAGAGAACTTGAATTCGCCCGGGGTCACGGCACGAACCTTGACTTTTACTTTCGCTGGCGCGGCACCATCGATAGTAAAAGCGACGCCGGGGGCATACTCCTTGCCCTTATAGACAGCGACAATCTTGGCATTGTCGGTAAACGTAGCAGGCTGCAGCATGTACTTGCCAGGAGCCAGTTCTTTCTCGATGGAAACTTCCTTTCCTGTGGAGACGGTCACGGAACCGTCTTCCGATACGGTCAAATCATCTCCTGTCCATGCAGTCTTGTCGATCACAACATCAGCGTCGGCCAATGCTGCAACGGGGGCGCCTGTGATGGCAAGGAGAGAAATCAGTACATCTTTTCTCATAATCTTATTTAATTGTATAAATTAATTATTTCCGTTTCTATTGCTCTTCCCGTATATATAATAAGGTAAAGAGACTTTGATAGACCACTTTTTGTCAGTGCAATCGTGTACAAAATTATACATAATCCACGGAGCCATACGAAACCGCAATGGTCCTTTTCGTGAACCATCGTGATTTTTTCGTGAATGAAAATACGCCACAAAGGGTGTCTCACATCTCACACTATGGGAAATGTCCATTCAATCCACGGATGGGGGGGGGTAAATCCACACCCCTTTCCTTCGTCAGGATCGAGGTCAGGGTCGTCGGGCTCATCCGACGGCAGCGTCGCATAAGAGCTACGCGCGTCCTGCATCAAGCTTTTGAGTGCTGGTTTCGATACATTGAGTACGACCACCTGCCCATTGGAGCCGTAGAGCGACACCGTCTGCTTGAGGGCATTCATGTGGAAGACCCGGTTCTTATTGATGATGTATTTCCGGCCCATCCTGACCAAATTGTTATGGTCTGGAAACCTCGTCCGAATCTCCCGTTCTATCTCCCCGAGGCAGAAGGGCACCATGATCTTGTTGCCATACAGATTGTGTATTTCCGTGTAGTGGTCATCAGCCTCAAACAGCAAAGCGTCATCAAGATTGAGCATATAAATCTCACCACAGAGGATGAGACACATATTGCTTTTGTGTTCCATTTCGTTTACGTTGTTTGTTTGTTAGTATCTACTAGATGGTAGTATCTCCTAGTTATTAATGTTCGTTTTGGTAAGGAAGTAACTCCGTCCCACTGCAAAAATAGAGAAATTCTTACTGCCAAATCTATCATCCCATTCTGCTTTTCGTGAACCACGCGCTTTCCTTCGTGAGCGAACGCATAATAGCTTTCCCATCGTGAAAACATCTACTCAATTCGTGAATATAGTCCGAGGCTGGTTTGCAAGGATCCAATGACTGTCGGAATAGGTGGTTTTGAGACACAAGAGGGATTTTATGTGAAAAAGTGCGACGAAAATCGGTGGTTATTTTCCTAAATTGTCCTAAAAGATTGTTTGAACGTCTGCGCACACAATCTCCCGTTACATGGGGGATTCGGGGCGATTTTGGGGTAGGTGAGCGGTTTTTTGCAGAATGTGAAGAAATATTAATGGGCTGGTTTTCAGCCCTATTTTTTACTACCTTTGCACCACGAACGTGAAACAAAGGCGCTGCAGGAGCGGTTTTCCTGGATAGAAACGCGCTATGGTGGACACCCCCTTTTGTCGGGTTTTCGGCCAAGTTTCAAAACCTTATTTTATGAAGCAATACAGAAAAGAGACCAAATTAGAGAGCATTGTCTATCAAGTCATCATCACGCTCGCCCTCATTGCGCTGCCCGTCTTCGGCCATGCTGCCACGACGGAGCAAGCACTACCCGCCGAGGTAACGGAGACAGCGGGCGATGGAAACGGATTTGACTGGAACAAGCTCATCGATGCCATCGCCCATTTCGAGAGCAAGGGCAACGCCCGCGCCGTAAACGGACAGTATGTGGGCCTGCTGCAGATCTCGCCGGTGCTGGTCCGCGAATGCAACAACATCCTCAAGGCGCGCGGAGAGAGCAAGCGCTACACCCTCAAGGACCGCTACAACGCAGAGAAGTCGCGCGAGATGTTCGCCATCATCCAGTCGCACCACAACCCGTCCAACTCCATCGAGCGCGCCATCCGCATTTGGAAAGGTGGCATCGGATACAGCATCCGCAAAACACAAAACTACGTCAACCGCGTGCTTGAGCGCATGGGACTGTAGGCCGCCACTTGTTCTTCGTTGATAGGGTTGAGGGGGATCGCCTATGATTGTTGCGATCCATCCACGGCAAAGAATAACCGCTAAAAATGTGGCGGATTAGGAGGAACAAGAAGAAAAAATGAATCGTCGGTGTTCATTTTTTTACTATTTTTGTTAGGTTTTTGCGCAGAAAATATTACTTTTGCATCCGAAACATGGTCTTTCGGACACGCCTTGCGCACTCGTCGGCCTCCGTTTCGCCCCCAACGGGGGGACAACCCAGTTTGTTATCAATGAAAATTCAAAAAATGATCAACTACCGTATCCGTTCCATACGGATGCTTTTTGTCATACTTATGACCCTCGCTGCGGGTGCCCAGATGGCGCATGCAGCCAAGGGCGGACGCTCCGACTTCTACCAAAAATATATGTCGCGACCCTCCGAGGAGCTGATACGCATCGGCAAGGACTACCGCCTCAGGAAGAACAAGCCCGACTCGGCACTGCTCTTCTTCACCATCGTGGCAGGACGCTACACGCCCAACATGAGTGCAGAGGAGAAGAGAGAGGTGGTGGAGGCACTGAACATGAACTACTTCATCTACAGCTTCACCTACCTCAACTATCCCAAGGCTTACGAAAACCTGCTCCGCGCCCACACCATCTCGAAAGAACTGGGCGAGACAAGTGCCGCCCTCTACTTCAACCTCGGATCCATGTACCAACTTGTGGCAGGACAGGGACGACAGTGGAAACTCTACAGCAAGGCCCTGGACTGCTACCGAAAGGGTGTGCGCTTGGCCCTGGCGAAGAAGGACATGACCACCGCCGACATGGCCTTCACCAACATGACAACACTCGCCGACGTGGTGGGAGAGTTTGCCAACACGAAGAAGGAGTGGAACCTGTACCGCAAGGCACACACGAAGCGCAACACGGAGCACTACAAGTATAACATCACCCTCTACGAAGGCACAAGACTGAAGATAGCAGGACAGCTTCAGAAGGCTGCCGAGGCCTACGGCCGGCTCATCGACATCGTGCCAGACACGGAGCGCAACTGCCGCCACCGCGCATTGGCATTTGTGGAGGCCGCGGAGGTACAACGACTCTTGCACCACTTCGACCAAGGACTGGCCTTCGTGGCGGAGGCGGAGAAACTCTATGTCAAATACAAGATTGGCGACGGCATGCAGAGCGTCTATCAGACCTACGCCATCTTCTATGAGGACATGGGGCGCAAGGCCGACTACGATCGCAGCATGTACCGATACTACCAGATCAACGACTCGCTAAAGGCATACTCGCTGCCATCCAACGTATTTAATATGGGTCTCAACGAGAAGGTAATCGAGCTCAACCAGGAGATGGACGGCATGAAGGAGCGTCAGACGCAGCACCGCATCTGGCTCATCGTGGCCGTACTGACCACGCTCTTCTTCGTCATCATCCTGCTCGTCGTGATGCGCGAGAACCGGGAGTTGCGCCGCCGCAACCTCGCTCTCTACCACCGAAGCTTGGAGGTGCTGAAGAGCGATGAAATGGCAGGAAAACAGCGAAAGACAGTCTCTGCACCCGCCGTGGAGGAGAACAATGCGGCTACGGCTTCTTCCAAATACCACCACAGTACGCTCTCCGATGCGGACAAAGACCGTATCGCACAACTCGTGCAGCAGGTCATGGAACAGACCGAGGTCATCATACAGCCCGACTTCACGGTCGAAAAACTGGCGCAAAACATCAGTACGGGACAAAAGTATGTGTCGCAGGTCATCAACGAGACCTTTGAGTGCAACTTCAACACGCTGCTCGGACGCTACCGCATCCGTGAGGCTTGCCGCCGCTTCAACGATCCGCAACGCTATGGAAGCTATACCATCGAGAGCATCGCAAGGGATCTCGGGTTTAAGTCGCGATCTAATTTTGCCACCACTTTCAAGAAGCATACGGGTCTGAATCCGTCGGAATACCTGCGCCTGGCAAAGGAGAAAAACGGACTTTAATCCAGAATTTCACCTACCTCTGCTGCCTCTTGCTATTTGCGGCTATTTTTGCCCGAAAAAAGTATGTTGACTTCATTAGCTGATGAATATAACTTCAGAGGCCTACGAAGTTAACTTCATCGGCTTATGAAGTTATATTCATCGGCCTCTGAAG
>OGKO01000515.1_pt1 | contig 29442 bp, 29 predicted proteins | sample 1572451 | NCBI WGS metagenome assembly OGKO01 (sample SAMEA2582089, study PRJEB24529) | metagenome | biome: Human gut stool | place: China | collected 2011 | reverse complement strand
AAATCCCGTTTCTATGATTTCTACCTGAACGAATTAAAACCACAATTAAGCTAAATAGTTGTTGCTATGGAAAAGAAACAAGGAATTGGATTTTTTGAAAAATACCTGACTATCTGGGTTGCCTTGTGCATCATTATTGGAATTGCTGTGGGACAATGGCTTCCGGCAATTCCGCAAACATTAAGCAAATTTGAATATGCCAACGTGTCTATACCCGTGGCAATCCTGATTTGGTTAATGATTTATCCGATGATGCTAAAAGTGGATTTTCAAAGTGTTAAGAATGTCGGCAAGCGTCCGAAAGGAATAATAGTCACTTGCGTTACAAATTGGCTGATAAAGCCATTTACCATGTTCGGAATAGCTTATTTGTTCTTCTATGTGGTTTTCAAAGCCTTTATACCTGCCGGATTAGCCGAAGAATATTTAGCCGGGGCGGTATTATTGGGGGCTGCACCTTGTACAGCTATGGTGTTCGTGTGGAGTTACCTTACTAAAGGGGATGCCGCTTATACACTGGTACAAGTGGCAGTGAACGATTTAATCATATTGGTAGCGTTTGCCCCTATCGTTGCTTTCCTGCTGGGAGTTGGCGGCGTATCTATCCCGTGGGACACTCTGTTGCTATCCGTAGGGCTGTTTGTTGTGATACCACTTGCTGCCGGGGTCATTACCCGAATAATGGTTATCCGCCGCAAAGGTGTGGAATATTTCAATAACGTATTTATTAAGAAATTTAATAATTATACGGTAGGTGGGTTGCTATTAACGCTTATTATCCTGTTTTCATTTCAGGGAGAAACAATACTGAACAATCCTCTGCATATCTTATTGATTGCAGTTCCGCTTGTGTTGCAAACGGTTCTGATATTCTTCGTTGCTTACGGTTGGGCGAAATGGTGGAAATTACCCCATGATGTTGCCGCACCTGCCGGAATGATTGGGGCAAGTAATTTCTTTGAATTGGCGGTTGCTGTAGCTATTTCCCTTTTCGGTTTACAATCCGGGGCCGCTTTAGCTACGGTAGTGGGTGTATTGGTAGAAGTCCCGGTGATGTTGATGTTAGTAAGGATTGCCAATAACACACGAAGTTGGTTTCCGGCTACAAAATAGTAATAGGGCAAAAGTCCTAATCTAACTTTATCGTAAAAAGGCTTGGTGCTGGAAATGTTTGTTCCTAACATTTCCGGCATTCTGCCTTTTACAAAAGTCATAATAAAGATACATTTTTCGGCATTAAGACAACCGTTATAACATGAGCAATGAAATTGATTTTGAAGAATTTATAAGAAACATAGACTGTGCTATCTATGAAAAAATAGATGTTGATAACTGGAATATTTCAATAGAGGTAGTTCTCGATGTAGTCGAGTTCCTACAACGGTCACTCGAAGATTTGAGAACATATATTGTCAATCATCCTTTCAGCAGCAAAGAAGAAGAAATTTATTTCTTCAAACACATCAAACCGGAAGTATTGAGTAGATTATTATACTTTACAGAGATTTACAATACCGAAATGCGAAAACCGCATGGAAGTATTGAAGTTTTAAAAAAGTATTATAACGACAGATTGGATGAATTGACTTCCTATTTTGAAAGTAATTTGGATTTTTACCAATATTACCGTTCTAAAGCGACCCACTTAGACAATCATTATTTTGTACGGGGGCATATTGATTTTAAGTTGTGTCCGAATTGTGTACCTTATGACCGTGACCCGGAGTTTTCCACTTGTTACGACCACAAAGCAGCACAAATATTAGCGAATGATATGCTTTGCATTTATCTGAATAAAAAGCTACATGGGGTTGATAAGCAAGTAATCATCGCAAAAAGTCGGTCTTTCTTACCGGAACACCCTTTCCGGTGGACTGCAACCAAAATAGCAGCCGTAGAATTAGGCTATGCTATCTATGCGGCGGGTGTCTTGAATAACGGACAAGCGGATATAAAAGAAATTATGACTTTTATGGAAGCGTCGTTTCAAATCGACTTAGGCGACTACTACCGGACATACATAACTATGAAAGACAGGAAAAAAGACCGGACTTCTTTTCTAAACAGCTTAATAAAAAGCCTGCTTAAAAAGATGGATGAAGATGATAACCTATAAATAAAAACAACCAAGTTCTTACCAACTTGGTTGTTTTTGTTTTCACCCGTTCCCTAATCTATTTTTTTCTTTATTATTGCGAAAATAGGTAATATTTGCCTTGTTTTACCTACAATTATTCCGAAAAATAAATCTTCCAACTTGGAAAGAGGTTGGAAGATTTATTTTTTAAAACGCTCCAACTTTGCGGCAAATCAATTAGTTAGCAAAATGGAGATAATAACATTTGAGTCAAAAGCCTATAAGGAATTAGACAACAAGATTACCGCTATTGCGGATTACATTTTCAACCACATGGAAGCGGAAAGCACCAATGAAGATGAAATTTGGGTGGATAGTTACGAGGTCTGCACATTTTTGAAAATCAGTGAAAAGACACTCCAACGTCTGCGAGTGGCTGGAACTATTGCCTACTCCAATATTCGGGGGCGTTACTTTTACAAAATCAGTGAAGTAAAACGGATGTTGGAAGAACGTCTAATAAGAAGTAATAAAGAAAACATTCAAGACCTGATAACCAACCACCAGCTATATGTTAAGGAAAGAAGAAATCTTAGAAAGGACAAGTAACGGGCTATCCGTATTCAAGCATTACATATCCGGTAATTGGCGGATAGGTCGTAATTTCTTAAACCCACTTTACGAGGATAATAAAGCGTCTTGTAACATCTATTTCGACCGCCGAAGTGGTATCTATAAAATGAAAGACTTCGGTAACGACAGTTATAGCGGTGATTGTTTCTTTTTCGTAGGACGACTTAAAGGGCTGGACTGCAATAATTCAATGGATTTTGTGGAAATATTGGAAACCATAGACCGGGATTTAGGATTAGGACTTGCAACAGGTAATCCGATACCAGTTACCCGTACATCTTCCCATATAATAAATGATATGCCGGAAGAAACATCTGACAAGGAAAGCAAACCTTACCAGTTCAGAGAACAGAAATTCCCGCTTGCCGAATTGATGTACTGGCAACAGTACGGCATCACACCGGAAGTGTTGGAACTCTACAAGGTATGTTCCTTACGGGATTTTCAGAGCGTAACGGCGGACGGGACACCGTTCACTTATACTTCATCCGTAACAGAACCGATGTACGGGTATAAGAACAAACGGTACATAAAATTGTATCGTCCGTTCTCGAAAACCCGTTTCCTATATGGTGGCAATTTCGGAGAAAACTATTGTTTCGGATTGGAGCAACTGCCCGCAAAGGGTGATACCCTGTTTATTACGGGCGGAGAAAAAGATGTCATGTCATTGGCGGCACATGGTTTTCATGCAATCTGCTTCAACAGTGAAACGGTGACTATCCCACCTACATTGATTTATAAACTGACATTCCGTTTTAAGCATATCATCTTGTTATATGATACCGATAAGACGGGCAAGGAAAGCGCACGTAAACAGGAAAAGCAGTTGGAAGAATTGGGGGTAAAACGTTTGCTCCTACCGCTTTCCGGCACAAAAGAGGAAAAGGATATTTCCGATTATTTCAAGGCAGGGAATACTCGTGAAGATTTCCTGAAATTGTTTATCGAATTTTTAGATAACCTATATAGTGATACATTGATTATGCTTAAATCGTGCGAAATAGACTTCAATAATCCTCCGGCAAAAGCACAGGTTATAATTTCTGCCGGAGATGTTCCATTGGGAACACAAGGAAACCTGTTTGGTATTACAGGCGGCGAGGGAACAGGAAAGAGTAATTATATAGCTGCCATGTTAGCGGGCTGTATCTGCCAACCGGATAAGGAAATAGATACGCTCGGCATACAGATAGCAGCCAACAGTAAACACAAAGCGGTATTGCTCTATGATACGGAACAGTCCGAAGTACAACTGTTCAAGAATGTAAGTAACCTACTGGCACGTGCCAAGCAACCGAACAAACCGGAAGAGCTGAAAGCATTTTGTCTGACGGGTATGTCCCGAAAAGAACGACTGCACGCTATTGTTCAAAGCATGGATAAGTTTTATTACCAGTACGGGGGCATACAATTAGTTGTGATAGATGGCATTGCTGACCTTGTAAAAAGTGCTAATGATGAAGTGGAAAGTGTGGCGGTTATAGATGAACTGTACCGATTGGCAGGAATTTATAATACCTGTATTCTCTGCGTACTGCATTTCGTACCCAGTGGTTTGAAGTTACGGGGACATTTAGGCTCGGAATTACAGCGTAAAGCAGCAACAATTCTTTCCATCGAAAAGGACGAAGAACCCACACAATCGGTGGTAAAAGCACTGAAAGTAAGGGATGGCAGCCCATTGGACGTTCCTTTGATGCTGTTCGCATGGGATAAAGCAGCCGGGATGCACCTTTACAGGGGTGAAAAGACCCGTGAGGAAAAAGAGAAGCGTAAGGAAAAGGAACTGGTCGGGGTTGCACGTGAGGTGTTCGGCAGACAGGAACATATAACCTACATAGACCTGTGCGAACAGATACAGCAGATTTTGGACGTGAAAGAACGTACCGCAAAAAGCTATATCCGCTTTATGCGGGAACGGGACATCATACTCAAAGACCCGTCCAACCAAAGTTATTTTATGATTGGTACAATTTAATCAGACAGCCTTATGTATATAGATAAAGATGAATTTACCGCATGGATGGAACGTATCATGGATAGGTTCGATATGCAGGATAAGAAGATAGACCGAGTGATAAACGGGCGTAACTGTTTAGACGGTGAAGAACTGCTGGATAATCAGGACTTGTGCCTGCTTCTGAAAGTAGCCCCCCGAACACTGACCCGCTACCGAAAAAAGGGAATACTCCCTTTCCTTATGCTGGATGGCAGGTGTTATTACCGTGCTACGGATGTACACAAGTTAATTCGGGAGAAAACCGATTAATTTTTTCTTTTCTAATGGCTTTCAATCCTGTTTTGTCGTGAGATAAGGCAGGATTTTCTTTTTCCTGTTCGAGTATATCCGGGACTTTCTGTATATTTGCAACAGTTTCATTAGAAAAAACAGTAGAGGTTGAGAACTTCTACCTTATATATAACATAACGTTCGCAGAACGTCTTGACACAGAAAACTGGTAATTTTCAAAAAAGACAAGACCCAAAGCGCAATGTTTCATGCTGTATGTGCATACGGCGTGGACTTGCCTATCTTGTCTTTTAGGTATACCAGTGCCTCTGTGTCGGGATAGCGTGAGTTCACGCTTTTTTTAGACGTACTGGCGAACAGTTTGCAATTAAAAACTGTTTGATACCAACTTATGAAACATTTAAAAACTTGTATTGCTGTATCTCTCGATGGCTTCATTGCCCGAAAAGATAATGATTTGGACTGGATGCTGGAAAACGTTAAAAAGGAAATTTCGGCAGCTTATGAACAACCCGGTGTACTTCTTGCCGGAGTGAATACTTATAACATGATTTTTAAACGTTGGGGCGGATGGCCGTACAAAAGTAAAAAGACTTTTGTAGTGTCCCACTACGATACCAATGTGACGAAAAAGGAGAATGTAACCTTTCTTACTGATATGCCCTTACGGGCAATCAATGAACTTAAATCAAGTTCGGAAACCGACATTCAGGTTATTGGTGGCGGTAAGTTTATAACCTCGCTGATTGAAGCGTCCCTGCTGGATGAAATAACGCTGTATATCGTTCCGGTCATGCTGGGGGACGGTATCAAGTTCATAGGAAAGACTTTCGGGTCGAAGTGGGAACTGACCGGACACCGGGTGATAGACAATCAGGTCGTTTGCCTGACCTACCAGTATAAAGGAGAGTGATTTAAAAAAGCACCCGGTGTCCCTCCGGGTGCTTCAACCACAAAAATTTCAATTATAAATCTATCTATAATGAAACTTTCTATGGCAAATATAACGATTTTCGTTTTATTTCTTCGGTTTGTCTTTCTTTTCCGGAAACACGAAAGTAACATTAAACTGCTCGTCAAAAGCAAGCGAAGCATCGAATACTTTGCCGTTCCTGCTTTTGAAACCTTTGATTAGTGCGGTTTTCCCGGTAGTCACCAGTTCGGTAATCTGTTTGTCCGTCAGTTGCTTTTCGCTCTTGTTGCGGAAGATGGTAACGGAACAGTCCACATTGGAACATTTGGCGACTTTGGGATAGAAAAGGATGCGCCCGGTCTTGCATTTGGGGCAAATGCAACCATTACCCGAAGCGAAAGAAAGCTGAACGTCCAAAAGTTCAGCCGTGATTTGCCGTGCGTACACTTCGATACCTTTACGGAACGTGTCGGGGTTCATTTCCCCGCTTTCGATTTTGGCAAGTGTATTTTCCCACATTCCCGTCATTTCAACGTCTGCTATCTTTTTGTCCCGGATGATGTTGTAAACGGCAAGACCTTTCTCGGTCGGGACAAGGTTCTTTTTCTCCCGGACGATATACTGGCGGGAAAACAGCGTTTCGATGATGGCTGCCCGTGTTGCGGGCGTGCCTATACCCGTATCTTTCATGCTGGCTTTCAGGTCGGCGTTTTCCAGTTCCTTACCCGCCGTTTCCATCGAAGAAAGCAGACTGCTTTCCGTGTGTAACGGTTTGGGCTTGGTCTGTTTCTCCAGTAATTCAATGCCGGAAAGCGGTAAACTATCTCCGTCCTGCATGGCGGGCAGGGTGGCGTTATCTTCCCCGTCCTCTTTCTCGCCGAATACGGCACGCCATCCGGCGGACTTGATTACAGACCCTTTGACCGTGAAAAGCGACCCTACACATTCCAGCGTTGCACTGGTAACGTCTTTGATACATTTTTCTGAAAAGGCTTCCAACATTCGTCCGGCTATCAGTTCATAGATTGCCTGTTCGTCTGTTTCCAGTTTACCGGGCAGGTTTTCAGTCACTATCAGGGCGTGATGGTCTGTTACCTTGCCATCGTTCACGGAACGGGAATTTAAGGCTTTGCCTTTCATCCCGGCAGCATATCCGGCAAAACGGGCGTATTGTTCCAAATTAACAAGACGTTCCGGGATTTCCTCGAACACGTCCTGTGAGATATAACGGCTTCCGGTTCGAGGGTAGCTGATTAGTTTACCTTCGTATAACTTTTGGGCGATGGATAGGGTTTTGTCTGCGGAAAAATTCAGTTTGGTATTCGCTTCTTTTTGAAGTGAAGTTAAATCATAGAGCAACGGCGGTTCTTGGTTTACTTCCTTACGTTCTACGGTTTTCACCTGTACCGTTTCCGCTTCCTTTATCCTTTGCAGCGTGTCGATGGCGGGCTGCTGCTTATCGTATTTGTCTGCGGACAGTGCAGCAAAGGAAACATTATCTTTTGCCGCCTGTAATTTCAGTTGCCAATACTTTTGCGGGATAAAGTTCTTATTCTCTAAAAAGCGGGTACATATCATCGCCAACGTGGGCGACTGTACCCGTCCCAAAGAAAAAATGCCTTGTCCGGCTGCCACACTTAAAGCCTGTGTACCGTTTATTCCTATCAAATAATCCGCTTCGCTGCGTGCCTGTGCCGAAAGGAAAAGGTTATCATAAAGGCTACCGGCTTTCAGGTTTTGCAGTCCCTCACGGATTGACTTGTCCGTAAGACTGCTTATCCATAAACGGACAAAAGGCTTGTTGCATCCGATATACTGGTAGATGTAGCGAAAGATAAGTTCTCCCTCTCTCCCTGCATCGGTGGCGACAATTATCTTATCCGACTGGTCGAATACTTCTTTGATTACCTTTAGTTGTTTCAATGCGCCGGGGTCTGCCTTGTACCCTTTTTCCGCTTTCACTTGTCGGGGTGTAAGTTGAAAACTATCCGGGATAATAGGCAGACTTTCCCGGCGGAAACTCTGTATGCCGTATGCTTCCGGCATTGCCAAACCTACAAGATGGCCGAACGCCCAGGTAACGAGATACCCGTTACCTGAAAGATAGCCATCCTGTTTTTCACTCGCTCCTAAAATACGGGCAATGTCCCTTGCCACACTTGGTTTTTCTCCGATTACTGCAATCATTCTAATTTTGATTTTAATTGTTCCACTTCTTTTTGTCTTAGGATTTTCCGGTCATAGTAGATGTGATAGCCATCTATATAATATTGTCGGTTCTGCTCGTCTATGGCTTTCCAGTCTGTTTTGTAACAGACAAGGGTAAACAGGGCGAAACCGACAACCGGGATAAGGATTAATACCGCTATCATCTTTTGCGTCCCCTGCTCTGTTTGGGTTTGTCCGTCTGCTCCTGCTTCTCCTTTTTATCCTGCTTGGTCTTTTGTTTTTCAGTGGGCTTGTCCTGACCCTTTTTCAAGGGTTCTTTCACTTTCTTGGTGGCTTCGTTGGTCTTGCCCTCCGAATTGACCGCTACCTGTGTGCGGTTCTTGCTGGCGGGGGTAATCTCTTTCACGGCGGAACGGTCAAAGCTGGGGTTGTCACTGTAAAAGTCCAACTTTTTCTTATCATGGTTCACTTGAATATAAGCATCGTATTCGACCCCTCGCTTGTCTTTCAGCCCGGCAACAAAGATGGTCTTGTCATTGACTAAATCCTGCTGTTGCTGACGGGATAGCTCTATTCCTGAAATGCTTTTGGGAATGGTTACACCGTCACTGGTGACAAGGCTGTTCTGCCGCGTCTGTTTCTGTTGCTGCTCCTGTGACTGTTTGGCATTGGGATAGATAAATTCCAGACTTTTCTTGTCGGCATTGACCTGAACGGTTGCGGAAAAGGGATTTTTACGGTTGGAAATCATATTTTCAAGGAATACCCCTTTTCCTTCCCGTAAGGCTTGCTGCTGTTCCTTGTTCAGTTTGACACCCTTTATTTCATCGGGTATTTGGACGCTGCTTGCACGCATGGAAACCAGTTCGTTTGTTACCTTATCCACGCTGACGAAAGAGGGTATCATTTCTCCCGTGATATAGTTTTTCAGGTTTACTATCCGTCCCATGTTTCCCGTTTCAAGAAGATTGGCTTTGTCTTCTTTGGAAAATTCATGTCCGAAGAACGGGCGTTCAAGTTCCGGCTTTTGTCGGATGCCGTGTATCGCCAAAACTACATTCCCGTCTTTGTCGTGCCGGAAAGATAAACGTGCGTCCAGTTTCATAATGGCTGAATTGTAGTTACCTGCAATGGTAAACGCTCCGGGCGACTTGTATCCCCTTAACATGGGTTCTAAAGCCTTTGCCTTTTCAAGCTGTTCTTTGGATAGACCAAAATTCTTCAAGGCTTCCCAGTCCACTTTATCCGGGTCAATCACATACTTGCTTTTGTCGGGTTGCTGCGGTGCTTGCGCCGTTGCTCCCGTTTCTTTGGCTGGCTGCTGTGGTTGTTGGGTTTGGGTTTCCTGCTGTTCTTTCTTCGCTTCCTGCTTCACGGTTTCAGGTGTTACCCGGTAACGCTCTATGCCCGCTTCGTTTTCAGGTGTCGGATGATTGAAGTTATCCCTGATTATCGGCTCGATTTTGGGAAGTTCAATCTTAGGGATTTTGAAGAAGTTAAAACGGGTCGGGTTCTTCAACTGGTTCATCATGTTGGAAAAGAAATTGGAAAAGAAATCACCGTGACGGTCGAATTTCAGAAGTTCGCTGTTGTTCTCCGGCGGTACGGTTTGGAGTTCCCCGTTTTCATCCACGCCTTTTACTGCGCTGATTGTCTTTTTCTCCTTATCCAGTACAAGAAGAATATCCATCATCTGTTCGTCAGTGGTGGACTGGTTGGCTGTGTTTACATCCATAATGTTTTGAATTTTAGTGAATAAATAAATTTTTCGGAAGTAAAAGTAAGGATGAAATAGAGTATATTTAAGGATTTGGGAACGGGTGGCTTCATTAGTCCTCGTTTGGCTTCATTAGTCCGCACAAACAGAAACGGCAACCTGTAAAAAGCTGCCGTTTGTCTGAAAAATCTTTTATTCTTCTGTTTTTATTAAGTGCTGCAAATTGGGGTCGTTCTTTATCCGTTCCATTTCATCCGTGACAATCTGCTGAACTTCCTGCTTGACCCGGTTGTAATTTGCCTGTATTTCTTCCTGCATCCGGTCGTTCCCGTCCTTGTCCCTGAAATCTATGATTTGGGGTAGCTTTTTGTAGTTGGCTGTTTCCCGTTTCACTTGCTCGTTATCCACCACAATTTCCGCATGGAATATTTTCTGCTCTATCCGTTCATCGAAATTGTCGCTGACCGCACCCACGAACATGCCCTGCGTTAAGTTGGATATTTTACTGGGCGGTATCAAACTATCCATCTGCGTACTGATAGAGGTTGATTTATCATTCCGGTTGATAGTCATGCTTTGGCGTTTTTGCAGTACCTTTCCGAAACGGTCTGAAAGCGTTTTTGCCGTTTCAGAAACCACTTGACCGCTAAAGATATTACCAACCGTATTTTCGATTACTTTGCTTTCCTTGTCCCCATAGTCCCGGCGTAACTGGCTGAAATCCTGAAAGCCCAAACAGACCGCTACCTTGTTGCTTCGTGCCGTTGCTATCAGGTTATCCAGTCCCCGAAAATAGATGGTCGGTAATTCATCAATGATTACAGAACTTTTCAGTTGGTGCTTCTTGTTTATCAGCTTCACGATACGGGAATTATACAATCCCAAAGCACAGGAATAGATGTTCTGACGGTCGGGATTGTTACCTACTACTAAAATTTTAGGTTCTTCCGGATTGTTTATATCCAGTGAAAAATCATCCCCTGTCATTACCCAATATAAAGCGGGTGAAATCATCCTCGAAAGCGGGATTTTAGCGGATGCAAGCTGCCCTTGCAACTGGTCTTGGGCGTTGGATTCCCATGCGTCCATGAACGGTGAAAGGTAGTTTTCCAGTTCGGGATAACTGGTTAAAATTGTAAACGTATCGGCATATTTCTTATTCAGGAACTCGATTGCGTGCGGGAATGTACAATACTTACCACCTTGATATATTTTCAAAAACCAAATGATAGAAGCCAGTAAGATAATCGGGCTTTCCACAAAGAAATCTCCCTGTTTGGTTATCCAACTGCGGTTCAAATTTAACATGATTGTGTAACTGGCTTCGTATGCGTCCGATATGTCCGTCATAAACGCCGGATTTATCGGGTTGCATCGGTGGCTTTTGCGTGGGTCGTCAAAGTTAATCATGTAGAATTTAGGCTTTACCTTATACCCGTCTAAATGGTTGATTAAGTGATTGTAAGCTATCTCTGAAAGGTCAGGGAATTTGTAGTCATAAATATAAACAGCAAAGCCTTTTTCGATTTGCTGTTTGATGTAGTTATTGACTATCGCATACGACTTTCCCGAACCGGGCGTACCCAATACCATGCTTGCCCTGAACGGGTTTACAATGTTTATCCACCCATCGTTCCACTTCTTTTTATAGTAGAAACGGGTCGGCAGATTGATAGAATATTCGTTTTCTATCAAGCGTGTTTCCTGTGCGAAACTTTCATTTTCCAAATTAAACACATCATCCATTAGGTTGTTTTTCAACAGGCGGGAAATCCATACTCCGGCAGCAAGTAGCGAAAGATACCCGGCGGTCATGGTAAAGATATACAATGCTGTGTTTGCCGCCAGTGGCAACGGCAGAACCAACAACCACCAGTTCAGGAAAAACAGGATAAAACCGATTGTCAGGAATACATAAATCTTGTTCCATGTGATTTTTTCCTCTTTCACTCCCTTTGTACCCAAACAGGAAAGCGCAAGGAATACCACTGAAAAAAGTTTGGTGTACAGGATATTGGAGAACAGCCCGGCGGTACGCTGGAAGTTCAACAGGATTTTATCGACTACCCCGATATTGATACCCCATTCCCGGAACGACTGGTAACAAAACCAGTAGATGTTTATCACTACAAATAAAATACTGATTGCCCGCATAAAGTCCATGACCTTTGCAAGTCCCCTTAAATCATCTTCATTCTGCATAATTGAAATTTTTATAGTTATTAAATACGTCTTTGTTTCTTCTTCTTTTTCTTCTTGGGTGGTGGAACTTGGCTGTTGTCGGGTGGCGTATCGTCCCCACCGGATAACAGGCTGAACAGTCCCGCAATGGTTTTGCCTGTATTTTCAAGGTGTCCGGTCGGGTTAAATTCCGGCGTGCGTTCCTGCATTTCCTGTTTGCTGTTTCCCGTCAAAGTACGGGAGCCGGAAAACAGGTCATTGAACACATTGGCGGAAAAGCCCTTTCCCAACCGTGAACCGTTCAGGACGGTACGGTTTTCGTGGTCGATGAATGTCACACCGTATATCCTGCCTGTATCGTTCTGCCGGAAAAGTACATCTATGCCTTTCGCTTTCAATTCCGTAATAAGCTGTTCCCGGCTACGGGCGGATTGCATCACTGCGCCGACCGTCCGGCGGGTATGCTCTTTCAGGTTCTTGTCCTGAATGTCCTGTGCGGATTTCTTGATATGTCGCTGGATGGCTTCGTAACCTACCGACTTACCCAAAGAGGAAGATTTGAACGGGTTTCCCTGCTTTTCTCCCTTGTCATTGGTCGCCGAATAGACAATGCCGTTATAAGGTTTACCGTTCACTTCCCCTTTCACTTCCTCCGCCTGTACATTATATATAGATAGCAACGCTTTGTACTCCGTGAAACTCTGGAAACGGTAACTTCCGGCAAGGGCTTTCACCGTATTGGATAACTGGTGCTTTACGTCCCCTGCCCGGTAGTCCACCTTTTTAAGTTCGGGGCGTTCGGTTGTCTGTTTCTTCTCTGCCGGATGCAGCCCGTACTTCTGTTCCAGTTCACGGGTGATTTGTTTGCTGCGGATATGCTCGAACTTGTCGTTTATCTTTTTGCCCGTATCATCCACCCGGATGGAAACGATATGGATATGATGCCTTGCAATATCTTCGTGCTTGTAAACCATATACGGCTGGTTGCCGTACCCCAACTTATCCATATACTCTTTGGCAATATCCGCCAACTGGCTATCGGAAAGTACATCATCCGGGTGCGGGTTCAGGGAGATATGGATAATCGGTTTTTCCGTTTTCAGGTCTGCGGGCAGGTGCATATCGAAACATTCCATACATCGCCGGATGCTGAAATTTCCGTCCTCGCTTTCAAACATACGGTTACTTAAAAGTACCTTTCCCTGTTCTTCGTCCACCTTGTTTTGGTTGTAGGAAAGCGCACCGAACAGGGAACTGCCTACGCTTATCTTTGCAACCATCTTGTTTCAAACTCACGGGTCAGTTCAATAATTTGGCGGTTCAGGTCGGCAAGTTCTATCGTTGCCTTTTCCAGTTTATAGAGAAATGCGAGTGCTTTCTTCTCTGAAAAATTGGTATTTAGTGCCTTTACCACCTGATTATAATTCACGGCGATACCCCTGTACTGGGAATATAAAGCGGTCAGCCGGGTATAATATTCTACTGCCGCCTTGTCGATTTTTATCACTTTGAACGGTTCGCCAAAGATGCGGGCGGTGATAAAATGCGCTTTGGTGCGCATACCGGACTGGTCGAACAATGCCAAAAAGCGGGCGTGGTCTATCGAATTGAAGCTGATAGAGTACCGGAACACTGCCGGGTCTGCTTTGGGCTTTCGTCCTGCGCCACCCGGACGGGACGCATTTTCATTTTTCTGTTTCATGCTACATTTTTTTTAAAGGGTTACGACTTCGGAGTGACCCTATCCCGGCTTCGTCCGGGCAAGGCGTTCAAAGCTGCTGAAAGAATTTCAAGCTGCTTAGAACACACCTTGCTATTTGCCAGTGCAAATAAAAATCCGCCTACGGACGGATTGGGGTTAGCGGATATTGGAACGCTCCCGGCGGTGGGGGCTTGGTTAGCCTGACCGATACCTTTCGGTTGCAAAGTAACGGGTATTAAAAATGCTGTGAAATAGCGGGTTATAGGACAAATGAGGACAAACGGGGACATTTGAGGACACATCTCGAAAGGGGTTGTTTTTCTACGTTTATTTGTCCCGGATTTAAGAAAGAAAGCAATATGGATAGATGGATATATGTAACGGAAAGCGGACGGAAAGAAAGCGGTTTTGAAAACTTGAAAACAAGATTTCAAGATTGCAATCTTTCAAGAAAGCAGGAAAGCAAACCGGATGGAATGATTGAAAGAAAACTGTCATTCAATCGGGAAAGCAAACGGTCTGCAAAGAAAACAAGCTGTCTTTGTGGAATGAATGAAAACAAAAAAGCAAGGAAGAAAACAACCTGCCTTTGTAGAAAGATAGCAAGAAACAAGGAAAGAGAAAAAGAAGTCATTCCGGCTTTTGAGCTTTCAACATGGCACGAAAGAAAACCATCCGTTAATCTGTACGGATGGAATGAAATAAAGATGTATCACAAAAAAAGAATTATTACAATGAAGAAAGAAACCTTGTATGTGGCTTTCTCCACCCAAAAGGGTGGGGTCGGCAAAACAACGTTCACCGTCTTGGTGGCAAGTTACCTGTATTACCTGAAAGGGTATGACGTGGCGGTCGTGGATTGCGACTACCCGCAGCACAGTATAAGTGCCATGCGCAAACGGGATGCCGAACAGGTGAACGGTGACGATTATTACAAACAGCTTGCTTTCAGCCAGTTCAAAACACTGGGAAAGAAAGCGTACCCGGTGCTGTGTAGTTCACCGGACGAAGCGATAAAAACGGCGGATGAATTTCTTGCGTCTGCCGGGTCGGATTATGATGTGGTCTTTTTCGACCTGCCCGGAACAGTGAACAGTGAGGGCGTTATCAATTCCCTTTCAGGGGTGGACTACATTTTCACTCCCATAGCCGCCGACCGGGTGGTATTGGAAAGCAGCCTTTCCTTTGCGGTGGCAATCGACAAACTGCTGGTAAAGAATGAAGCGTGCCGACTGAAAGGGCTGCACCTGTTTTGGAACATGGTAGATGGACGGGAAAAAACAGACCTGTACACCCTGTATGAACAGACCATCGGGGAACTGGAATTACCCCTTATGAAAGTATTTATCCCGGACACCAAAAGGTTTAAAAAGGAACTGGACGCACAGCGTAAAACCGTATTCCGTTCTACGCTGTTCCCGGCGGACAAACGGCTGGTAAAAGGCAGCAACATGGAAGAACTGATAACCGAAATCGCATACCTTATAAAACTGTAACGATATGGCAAAGCAAAGCGGCGGGAAACCGCAAATTGACGAGGATTTTATGAAAGAGATTATTTCACAGGGCTTGCCCGTGAAGAAACAGGAAACGCCATCGGTGGCGGTGGAAACACCGGATAAGCCAGAAACAGTGAATAAGGAAGAAATCAAGGCAGAACCAAAGGAAGAAAAGGCAGTGAAAGAACCTGCCCGCCGGAAAAAGAACACTCCGGGCGATTACCGGGAAACCTATTTCATGCAGGTGGACTTGACCGACCGCCAACCGTTATATGTCAGCCGTACCACGCACGAAAAGCTAATGAAGATAGTAACCGTTATCGGCGGACGCAAGGCAACCGTCAGCAGCTATGTAGAAAATATCCTGCTCCGCCATTTCGACCAGTTTCAGGACGAGATAAACGAACTGTACGAAAGCAAATTTGAAAAGCCGTTCTGATATGTTGAAATGGTTTATTATCGGAACACTCCTGTATTACGCCGTTCTCTTATGGCGATACAGGGATAGCTTGGGAACATGGTTCACGGGTGGGAAAAGAGAGCCGGAACAACCGGAAAGCAAACCGACCGTGAAAGCCGGAAACGGGGATTGTCTTGTAGGTGCAAGCCGTTACCGGATGGGACAAATGAGGACAAACGGGGACATCTTAGGACACCTTTCAAAAGGGGGTGATAATGCTTCTATATTTGTCCCGCAAAGCGATGAAACGGTGGCTGAAACACCTACTGCGCAAGCGATTGAAACCGAATTTGAAATGGAATTTGAAACGGAAGATGCGGAAGAAACGGACGTTTCGGCGGATGAAATCGAAGCGGAAGAAATCGCCTGCTACATGGGTGACGGTGAACCGGAAATGGCGCAAGGTATCACACTGGGGGAACTGGCGCAAATGGTTCAGGTCATTCAGATAAAACAAGCATCCGAAACGGAAGAACGGCAAGCGGTACAAACCATCTGCCGGACGGAAACAAACCTGTTTCATTCGCTGGTGGAGCAGATTAATGGGGGCAGGTCACGGGTGGCGGAACTTTTACAAAAGCATGAGATACCCGTGCCCGCCACCGTCCCGGCTGCCGGAAGTAATGAAATGGCAGACTTTGACATGAACGATTTTCTTTAATGGTAAACTTTAAATAATAAGATGATGAAACAAAAAGATTACGGTTAAACAAACCTTTCCGAACATGGGGAACATTCCCCACAACCACAAAAATATCAATTATTAATCACTCCGCCGGGCGGACTATCCAACCGTCCGGCAATTTAAAAATCAATGTATTTATAATGAAAAAGAAAGTTCTCTTTTCGGTAGCCGTGCTAATGGCTGCATCCTCCGCTTTTGCACAAGGTAACGGCATGGCGGGTATTACAGAAGCTACCAACATGGTAACAAGTTATTTCGACCCGGCGACAAAATTAATTTACGCCATCGGTGCGGTGGTCGGCTTGATTGGGGGCGTGAAAGTCTATGGCAAGTTTTCTTCGGGCGACCCCGATGTTTCAAAAGTCGCTGCTTCATGGTTCGGTGCTTGTATCTTCCTGATTGTGGCAGCCACTATCCTACGTTCATTCTTCCTCTAAAGAAACAGACTATGGCAGACTATCCGATTAACAGGGGGATAGGCAATACAGTTGAATTTAAAGGGTTGAAAAGTCAGTATCTTTTCATTTTTGCGGGCGGGCTGTTAGCCCTGTTCGTGCTTTTCATCATCATGTACATGGTGGGTATCAACCAGTGGGTGTGTATCATCTTCGGCGTTACTTCGGCAACGCTGCTTGTATGGCTCACATTCCGGTTAAATGAAAAGTACGGGACACACGGGTTAATGAAATTGTCCGCACGCAAAAACCACCCTTTCTATATCATCAACCGAAAAGCCATATCCCGATTATTCACTAAAAATCAGAAACAAGCATCGAAATGAGAAATATATTAAAAGCTACTACGCTGGAAAACAAGTTTCCACTGTTCACGGTGGAAAACGGCTGTATCGTTTCCAAAGATGCCGATATAACAGTGGCGTTCCGGGTGGAACTGCCGGAACTGTTCACCGTTACGGCAGCCGAATACGAAGCGATACATTCCGCTTGGAACAAGGCGGTAAAGGTGCTGCCCGATTACAGCATCGTACATAAACAAGACTGGTTCATCAAAGAAAACTATGCGCCTGACATCCAAAAGGATGATTTGAGTTTCCTTTCCCGTTCCTTTGAACGGCATTTCAATGAACGACCGTTCTTAAACCATACCTGCTACCTGTTCCTGACGAAAACGACAAAGGAACGCAGCCGGATGCAGAGTAATTTCTCCACCCTTTGCCGGGGCTTTCTTGTCCCCAAAGAGATAAAGGACAAGGAAACGGTTACAAAGTTCCTCGAAGCGGTGGGGCAGTTTGAAAGCATTATGAACGATAGCGGTTTCATTACCCTTACCCGCCTGAACTCGGACGAAATCACCGGAACAAAGGAAACGGCGGGTATCGTGGAAAAATACTTTTCACTCTCTCAAACGGACACTACCACATTGAAAGATATTCAACTGAACGCCGGAGATATGCGGATAGGTGACGATATTCTTTGTCTGCATACCCTTTCGGATGCGGAAGATATGCCGGGAAAAGTGGGAACTGATACCCGCTATGAAAAGCTATCCACCGACCGGAGCGATTGCAGGTTATCTTTTGCTTCTCCGGTGGGCGTATTGCTTTCCTGTAACCATATCTATAACCAGTACATCTTCATTGACGACCATACGGAGAACCTGAAACAGTTTGAAAAGATGGCTCGCAATATGCACTCCCTTTCCAAATACAGCCGTGCCAATCAAATAAATAAGTCTTGGATTGAGGAATATTTGAATGAAGCACATTCACAGGGGCTTATCTCCGTGCGATGCCATTGTAATATCATGGCTTGGAGTGACGACCGGGAAGAACTCAAACACATTAAAAATGATGTGGGGTCACAGCTCGCACTTATGGAGTGCAAGCCACGCCATAACACCACCGACACGCCGACCCTGTTTTGGGCGGGAATACCCGGCAATCAGGCGGACTTCCCGGCGGAAGAAAGTTTCTACACCTTTATAGAACAGGCTCTTTGTATGTTCACCGAAGAAACGAACTATAAAAGTTCGCTTTCTCCCTTTGGTATCAAGATGGTGGATAGGGTAACGGGAAAGCCGTTGCATATTGATATTTCAGATTTACCCATGAAGCGGGGCATTATTACCAACCGCAACAAGTTTATACTTGGGCCGAGTGGTAGCGGTAAATCATTTTTCACCAATCACATGGTGCGCCAATATTACGAACAAAATGCGCACGTCCTGCTGGTTGATACCGGAAACAGTTATTTAGGTCTATGTGAAATGATAAACCGGAAAACGCACGGGGAAGATGGAATTTACTTTACCTATACCACTGAAAACCCGATAGCGTTTAATCCTTTCTATGTTGAAGATGGGGTATTCGATATTGAAAAGAAAGAGAGTATCAAAACGCTTATCCTGACCCTGTGGAAAAGGGACGATGAAGCACCCACACGGGCGGAAGAAGTGGCTTTGTCAAACGCTGTAAGTTCCTATATCGAACTGATTACTAAGGATAGTTCGGTTACTCCCTGCTTCAATACGTTCTACGAGTATGTGAAAACCGATTATCGGGAACACCTGCAAGAAAAGAACGTCCGGGAAAAGGATTTTGATATAGACAATTTTCTGAATGTATTAGAACCTTACTACAAAGGGGGCGAATACGACTACCTGCTGAACTCCGACAAGGAGCTTGATTTGTTACATAAACGCTTCATTGTCTTTGAGTTGGACAATATCAAAGACCACAAAATTTTATTCCCGATTACTACGATTATCATCATGGAAGTTTTCATCAATAAGATGCGTAAACTAAAGGGTATCAGGAAATTAATATTAATCGAGGAAGCGTGGAAAGCGATTGCATCGGCGAACATGGCAGACTATATTAAGTACCTCTATAAAACCGTTAGAAAGTATTTCGGCGAAGCGATTGTAGTTACCCAAGAGGTCGAAGATATTATATCTTCTCCCATTGTAAAAGAGAGTATTATAAACAATTCGGATTGTAAAATCTTGCTCGACCAAAGAAAGTACCTGAACAAGTTTGACAGCATACAGAACCTTTTGGGACTGACCGACAAGGAACGTTCACAGGTGCTTTCCATCAACCTTGCCAATCATCCGAACCGGAAATACAAGGAAGTTTGGATAGGCTTAGGCGGTACACAATCAGCCGTATATGCTACCGAAGTGAGTTTGGAAGAATATTTTACATACACAACGGAAGAAACGGAAAAGATGGAACTTTTTGCCTTGTCCGAAAAGTTGGGCGGTAATCTCGAACTGGCTATCAAACGGCTTGCCGAAAGCAAGCGCAATCCTGAAATATAATCAATTAACAATTTAAAAATCATTCAGTATGAAACTTTTAAAATTCCTGTTTCCGGTGCTGTTATGCACCTTGTTACTGGGGCTTTCCTCCTGCAAAGAAACGAACGCCGACCGTCTTAGGGCGATGCGTGGTGACTGGGAAAGCGTGAAAAACCGTCCTGCGTTCTCTCTCTTTGAGGAAAACGGGTATTACCGGGTAACGACCTATCGAAAGACCTACCGGGGAACTATCCAAACGGAAACCTATCAGATTTCAGAACAAGACGGAAACCTGTTCATCGAAACGGGGTTGTCCGTCCTGCTGACTTATGACAAAGAGAATGACCGGATTCTGCTTTCTCCCGGCGGAGAATATAAACGGAGTAACCAACCAATAAAGAAGTAAGCGTATGAAAACAAAGATTATAATGCTGCTCGTAGTATGCAGCCTGTTTGCCGGAAAGGTAAATGCACAGTGGGTGGTGAGTGACCCCGGCAACTTGGCACAAGGGATTATCAATGCGTCAAAGAACATCGTGCAGACATCATCCACAGCCCAAACAATGATAAAGAATTTTCAAGAAACGGTAAAGCTGTACAATCAAGGCAAGGAGTACTACGATGCCTTAAAATCAGTGCATAACCTTGTCAAAGATGCACGGAAAGTACAGAAGTCTATTCTGCTTATCGGTGAGATTTCCGACATCTATGTGAACAGTTTTCAGAAGATGCTTTCGGATGAAAACTATACGCCGGACGAACTTTCAGCCATCGCCTACGGCTACACCCAACTGTTGCAGGAAAGTTCCGATGTACTGGAAGAAATGAAAAGCGTGGTGAACATCAACGGGCTTTCCATGTCGGATAAAGAACGGATGGACGTTATCGACCGGACGTATAACTCCATCAGGAACTACCGGGATTTGGTGAGTTACTATACCCGCAAGAATATTTCTGTTTCCTACCTGCGGGCGAAAAAGAAAAAGGACACCGACCGGGTAATGGCTTTGTATGGTTCGGCGGATGAACGTTACTGGTAACTTCTAAAAATAAGTAGTATGTTATTAGCAATCGAATTTGATAACCTGCATCAGATACTCCGTAGTTTATACACGGATATGATGCCGTTATGCGGGAACATGGCGGGGGTAGCCAAAGGAATAGCGGGACTGGGGGCTTTGTTTTATGTGGCTGCCAAAGTATGGCAGTCGCTCGCCAGTGCCGAACCGATAGACGTTTACCCTTTGCTCCGTCCCTTTGTAATAGGCTTCTGTATTATGTTCTTCCCCACATTCGTACTGGGTACGATTAACAGCGTGATGTCGCCAGTAGTCAAGGGGTGTAACAATATGCTCGAAACGCAAACTTTCGATATGAACGCCTACCGGGAACAAAAGGACAAACTGGAATATGAAGCGATGGTGCGTAATCCGGAAACGGCTTACCTTGTTTCGGATGAAGCATTTGATAAACAGATTGACGAATTGGGATGGTCTGCCAAAGATATTGCCACAATGGGCGGTATGTACATGGATAGGGCAGCCCACAATATCAAGCAATCCGTCCGGGACTGGTTCAGGGAACTTTTGGAACTGCTCTTTCAATCGGCAGCCCTTGTGATAGACACTATCCGAACCTTTTTCTTGATTGTCCTTGCCATACTGGGTCCGATAGCCTTTGCCATCAGTGTATATGATGGCTTTCAGGCGACACTGACCCAATGGATAACAAGGTACATTTCCGTTTACCTGTGGCTACCCGTTTCAGACCTGTTCAGTTCCATTCTTGCCCGAATACAGGTGCTTATGCTCCAAAAGGATATTCAGGAGCTATCAGACCCCAATTTCGTACCCGATAGCAGCAATTCAGTGTACATAATTTTTATGATAATCGGTATCATCGGTTACTTCACCATTCCCACCGTATCGAACTGGATTATTCAGGCGGGCGGAATGGGCAACATGAGCCGGAATATAAACAGTGCAGCTAACAAAACAGGTAGCGGAGTTGGTGCGGTAGCCGGAGCAGCCACCGGGAACGCTGGCGGCAGGGTCGGCGGTAAACTAATCAAAAGTAACCAATAATTAAAAATCAAGATGGAATTTAAAAGTTTAAAGAATATTGAAACCAGTTTCAAACAGATACGGCTTTTCGGTATCGTGTTTGTCGTTATGTGTACCCTGATAACGGGTTATGCCGTTTGGAACTCCTACACGTTTGCCGAAGCGCAACGGCAAAAGATTTATGTGCTGGACGGTGGCAAATCGTTGATGCTTGCGCTTTCGCAAGACCTGACACAAAACCGTCCGGTCGAAGCAAGGGAACACGTGAAGCGTTTTCACGAACTCTTTTTCACGCTCTCACCGGATAAGAACGCTATCGAAAGCAATATCAAACGGTCGCTGTTCCTCGCTGATAAGAGCGCATTTAACTATTACCGTGACCTCTCGGAAAAGGGATATTACAACCGTATCATTTCGGGCAATATCAGCCAGACCATACAGATAGACAGCGTTTCTTGCAATTTCGATGTGTACCCGTATGCGGTGGCTACCTATGCCCGCCAAATGATTATCCGTGAAAGCAGCGTGACGGAAAGAAGCCTTGTCACCCGTTGCCGGTTATTGAACGCCGTAAGAAGTGATAATAACCCGCACGGCTTTATGATGGAAAGTTTCGAGATAACGGAAAACAAGGATTTGAACACCATAAAGCGGTAAGCCATGATACGGAAAATTCTCTCTCCGGTGAATCAGGTAATTACCCATGTGCAGGACTGGGCAGATGAAAAACTCCGCCGCCTGTGCGGGCGCATGACACCGGAAATAAGGCTGGCGGTAATCTTGCTTATGCTCCTGTTCTTCGGCGGGCTATCCATCTACTTTACGGTATCATCCATTTACCGGATAGGAAAAGAGGATGGCGAAACCATACGGATAGAACACATCAGGCAGTTGCAGTTACAAAGTAAAGACAGTACGAACATTTTTAATCAGTCAGACAATGGAAGAAAAAGAAGTGAAAAATGAAGTTCCCGCACCGGAAACGGACAGGAAGAAAGAACCTGAAAAACAGGTAAAGGAAAAAAAAGAACTGACCCCGCAGCAGATACAGCAGCGAAAGAAGATGCTGATTTACCCGCTTATGGGACTGGTTTTCTTGGGGTCTATGTACCTGATTTTTGCACCGTCCGATAAGGACGAAGCAAAGGTGGAAAACGTGGGCGGATTTAACGCCGATATTCCGCAACCCAAAGGGGACGGGATAATCAGCGATAAAAAGACAGCCTACGAACAGGAGCAAATGGAGAACAAACAGGCGGACAAGATGCGCTCCTTACAGGATTTTGCATTTTCGCTGGGAGAGGAAAACGGGGAAGATTTGACCCTGATAGATGATGCTCCGGCGGAAAAACCGAAAACCAATGTAATAGACTTCGGGGCGGGTGCGCCGAACAATAGCCGTTCCTCTATCCAGTCTTCGGCGGCAGCTTACCGGGATATGAACCGTCAGTTAGGCAGTTTTTACGAAACGCCGAAAGAGGACAAGGAAAAAGAGGAACTGAAACGTCAGGTGGAAGAACTCACTGCCCGGCTCGATGCGAAAGAAAACGGTGCGGGCAGCATGGATGAACAGGTGGCTCTTATGGAAAAATCCTACGAACTGGCGGCAAAATACATGAACGGCGGACAGCAGGAACAAGTAGCGCAAGTGATACCTACCGCAGCCGTTCAGGGCAAAGGAAATGCCACACCTGTAAAATCGGTATCGGACAGGACGGTTTCAGGATTGCAGCAACCTATGAGCAACAGCGAATTTATCGTCGAATACAGCAAGCCACGCAATTACGGGTTTAATACGGCGGTCGGCAGTGGTTATTCGATGGGGAAGAACACTATCCGGGCGTGTGTTCATAACGACCAAACACTTATGGACGGGCAGACCGTCAAGCTCCGGCTGTTAGAACCGTTACAGGCGGGGAACGTGATTGTCCCGAAAAACAGCCTTGTTTCAGGAAGTGCCAAAGTGCAGGGGGAACGGCTCGACATACTGGTGTCCTCGCTCGAATATGCGGGTAACATCATCCCGGTAGAACTTGCCGTTTACGACAGTGACGGGCAAAAGGGGCTTTCCGTTCCCTCGTCACTGGAACAGGAAGCGGCAAAGGAAGCGATGGCGAATATCGGTGCGGGACTGGGAACGAGCATTTCCTTTGCGCAAAGTGCCGGGCAACAGGTCGCAATGGATATTACAAGGGGCTTGATGCAAGGCGGGTCACAATACCTTGCCAAGAAGTTCAGAACGGTAAAAGTACACCTGAAAGCGAACTATCAGGTGATGCTTTACGCCAAACAACAGTAATTTATTTATCAACCATAAAAATTTCAATCCAAAATGAAAAAGTTAATTATCATGTTCGCCCTGCTCTTGGGCGTGGTTTCAATGAAAGCACAAAGTAACGATTTGTATCAGGGCATTACTAAAAAGCTGCCTTACCGCCAAATGGTGACACCGTACGGCATACAGGTGACGTTCGCCAAAACAGTACATATCATTTTCCCGTCTGCCGTTAAGTACGTGGATTTAGGCAGTAACTACATTATTGCCGGAAAAGCGGACGGGGCGGAAAATGTTGTCAGGGTGAAAGCCACAACAGAGGGCTTTCCCGGTGAAACCAATTTTTCCGTTATCTGTGAGGATGGTAGCTTTTACAGTTTCAATGCAAAATACGCACATGAACCGGAAATGCTGAACATTGAAATGAAAGACTTCTTGGAGAATGAGGACACAACGGATTTCAGCCATACCCGGATGAATATCTATTTCCGTGAACTGGGTAACGAAAGCCCGCTTTTGGTAAAGCTGATTATGCAGTCCATCTACAAAAACAATGACCGGGAAATAAAGCATTTGGGATGCAAACGGTTCGGGGTGCAGTTCTTGGTAAAGGGCATTTATTCGCATAACGGGCTGTTCTACTTCCACACACAAACAAAGAACAGTTCAAACGTGCCGTTTGATACCGATTTTATCCGCTTCAAAATTGTGGATAAGAAAGTAGCCAAAAGAACGGCGATTCAGGAAACCGTTATCGACCCGGTGCGGAGCTATAACGAGATACTGGTTATCGGTGGTAAAAGTACCGTCCGCACCGTGTACACCGTTCCGCAGTTCACCATACCGGATGATAAGGTCTTGGTTATCGAACTGGTGGAAAAGAACGGGGGCAGACACCAAACCATCCGGGTGGAAAACTCCGACATTGTGGCTGCCAAAGTGATTAACGAACTTAAAATCAAATGAACATGAAAAGGATATGTTGTATTATATCCCTTTTTGTGCTGTGCCTGACTTTCAACCAGGCACACGCACAAAGATGTCTGCCGGGAATGAAAGGCTTGCAGGTTACGGGCGGCATGGCGGACGGTGTTCACTGGAACAGTAAAAGTGATTTCGCCTATTACTTCGGGGCTGCCATGAGTGCCTATACCAAAAACGGGAACAGGTGGGTTGTCGGCGGGGAATACCTCGAAAAGCATTACCCCTATAAGGATTTGCAGATACCTGTGAGCCAGTTTACAGGTGAGGGCGGTTACTATCTGAATTTCCTTTCAGACAGAAAGAAAACCTTTTTCCTTTCACTGGGCTTGTCTGCCCTTGCCGGGTATGAAACAAGCAACTGGGGGGACAAATTGCTGCCCGATGGCTCGACCCTGACCGATAAGGACGGTTTTGTCTATGGCGGTGCGCTGACGCTGGAACTGGAAAGTTACATTACCGACCGGGTGGTGTTCCTGATTAACGCACGGGAAAGATGCCTGTTCGGTTCTTCAGTCGGAAAGTTCCATACACAGTTTGGCGTGGGACTGAAATTTATAATGTGATAAACTAACCTATATATATAATGTATATGAGAAATGTAATTTATAAGATGCTAACAGGGTGCTACATGGTGGTTGCCTTGTTATTAGTGGGTGCGTGTAATGACGATGTGGATATACAGCAGTCTTACCCGTTCAGTATCGAAACGATGCCAGTGCCGAAAAAATTAAAAGTGGGTGAAACCGCCGAAATCAGGTGTCAGCTTCACCGGGACGGGCGGTTTGAGGAAACAAAGTATTTCATCCGCTATTTCCAGCCGGACGGGGCGGGAACGCTGAAAATGTCCGATGGGACGGTTTTACTGCCGAATGACCTGTACCCGCTTCCGGGTGAAACATTCCGGCTTTACTATACCTCTGCATCGACCGACCAGCAAACTGTGGATGTATATTTTCAGGATAGCTTCGGGCAGGTGGTACAACTTACGTTTTCATTTAATAATGATAATAACAAAGAAGTAGAATAGAAAAGTTTTTATAGAATATGTTAAGAAGCATCGGGAAGAATTTTCTCTGATGCTTCTTTATTTTTAATTTTGCAAATTATTGGCTATTTATGTAAAGTCACCATCTAATATTAATTATAAATGCATATATATGAAACAATTAGCATTACCTGCAAGATTTGAAAATTTAGAGAAAGTTGATAATCTCGTTGTAGGATGGGAAAATGTAAAACTTGCTATTCGCCCTGATTGTAGAGATGAAGTAAGCCTTGATAAAGCAAAAACTGCTATTGAAGCTGGATTAAATGATGCTGCAATCAATTATATTTGGAACCTTGCTATCTTTGATTTACAAAGAAAGATTATAGTTTATGGGGTTGATTATTTCTCGACAGCTATTAACTGGGATGGTAAGCCACTAAAAACAATAGAAGATTTAAGAGAAGTCAAAGACCATCAATTAATTTCAGGTGCATTTGCATTAGGAATAATACCTGCAGAAGCACATTTTTTTTTAGAACAATGTCGTGAATTACGAAATAATTTTTCAACCGCACATTATCCATTAGGTGAACTTGATAAATTAGAAACATTTAATTTTATTAAAAATTGCGTAAAATACGTATTGACATTTGATTTACCTGCACCGGGATTACAAATTAAAGATTTAGTTGAAAGTCTCACTATTGAAAAACTGGAAAGTGGGGATGATATTACTGCAATTATAGAGAGCCAGTCTGCTAAAATACATGGTCCGATACTACATAATCTTTTTTCAAACTTTATAAAACAAGATTGTAACCCTAACCTTAAATATAATATAAAACTAATAGCTCCTTGCCTATGGGAGTTAGTTTCTGATGAAATCAAAAGTAGCATTGCTGCAAAATTTGCTTCATTAAGAGATATAAAGGGAAAAGACGCAGCCAGCGAGGCATTAGCTTTCCTCAAGTTGGTTGATGGGGTAAGTTATATACCTGAAACGTTTAAAGAAATCATATTTAAGAAACATGCCCAATTCCTAATTGATGCACATAACGAATGGAATAACTTTTACAATGAACCGGGATATGCTAAAGATTTAGCTTCTTTGGGAATAGATGTACCCATATCTGCCATATATACCTATGTAAAAGCTATTGTTCTTTCTTTCATAGGGAACACTTATGGAATAGCAACAGATGCGCAATCATATAACAAAACAATGATTGCTAACTTATCACAAACAGGTATAAGAACCCTATTTAAGATTATAGATACTGACATAAATGTTATCCGTGAACTATCACATAACAAACCAGCTTGTAGAGTACAAGAGTTAATGGATTTGATTAGAGATAAAACAATGTTGCCAAAGCAAAAAGAACAATTTGACTTTATTACTTCCAATAAACCTGAACGCCTTAAACGACACTTTGAAAAACGTTATTGGGAATTAATCGAGAAATAAATGATATGAATAAGTAATTTTAGAACTAACGAAACATTATAGCAATTTATGACAGTAAAATACTACTGATGATAAAATAGCATTATTTAAAATATATGGATATACAACGGTTTCTTTGCTACTTTCTTTTTCGTTTCAACTCATGAAAGAAAGTAGTTTTATAAGATTTTACTTTTGAGTTTTCAGCTATTTCCCCATGCAGTAGGCGAGATTCTTCAAATATTTTTGTAAGGCTTGAAAAATATTCGTTCAAATAGCAATAATTATACTAATAGTAAAATTATCCCCTAAATGTACCTAAAAGCATTTCTTACCCCATTTTAGTTTAAAGTTTCCATCTTGTTATGAGTTATCAGATAATTAAAAATAAAAGCAGGACAATGAAAATAAAAGCCATACAAAACAGGTAAACGGCAGAGATAAACAACCGGAGAACGAACCGGATAATAAAAAAGCCTATGATTAGGGCTATCCACATTCCGGCGGTGCTGGTGGCTGCCTGATAGATGATAAAAGCAAGTATAAACCATCGTAAAAAAGTCGTTATCTTATTATATACTTTCATTGTCTTGGTGTATTGTGGGTGGATTGCTCCACCCGGTTAGTAATCAGGCGCAACGGAAAACAAAGCCGTTATCCATCCAGTAATCAGTCATAAACAGGTCACGGGCAAAAGCCGAATAATCAAAGTAGGTCTTTGCGAACTCCGGCAAGTCGTAACATTCCTCTACGATTTCATAGGCGTAATCTTCCTCGTCCTTATATTCTCCCTGATATTCGTCCTCAAAAGAAGAAATAAGGTCGTCCGCATCTTCTCCGCTTATATCGCTGTTGTGGTGGTCGCACCACACGAAAAACGCTTCCTGCTCGGTTTCGCTTAGTTTCTCGATGGCATCCCGAAGTTCAAAGAACTTATCGGAAAGCCAACTTTCGGAAATCAGGATTTCCGGGATATTCTCGTAATCCTGAAACATCAATTCCGGGTCTTGGTCGTCCTTGTGCAGTTCCCGGCACGCTTCCATAAATTCGTCCTTGTCCGAATAATCGGAAAGGTCTAACCACTTGCCGAAAAGTGAACCACTGTTATACTTGTTGTAAGTACCTACATAAACTCTTGCTTCTGATAATGTTACTGTTTCCATGACTTTTGAATTTTAATCGTTTACATCGCTTGTCGCCCACCACATAAATTTTTCCTTTAACTGAATGGGAACATTGTCTTTTCAAAGGTTCGGGAATGGTACAGGGCAAATTATTATTTATGAAATACTACCCGCAGGTGTGGAGATTTCTAAAAAATAATTTGAACAGTAACAGGCACGGATATACCTTTGACAATGTTCCAATCAGTTTTAGGGAAAATTTTTCTCTTGTTTAAGAGGATAGAAACAAAAGCCATCAGGCTTTTTGTATTGGGTAATGAGAGAGTAAAAAAAGGGCTTATAAAAGCCCCTCGTCTGTGAAACTGTAATAGCTTTCTTCTGTTAGGATGATATGGTCTAACAGGTGTAAATCCAAGACCTTGCAGGCTTCTTTAATTTTTGAGGTGATTTGCTTGTCCGGTTCGCTTGGACGTAGATTGCCCGATGGGTGGTTATGTGAGAGGATGATGCCCGAAGCATGGACTTTTAAGGCGGTTTGCAGGATGATTTTCACGTCCATTACAGTTTCAGCCATGCCGCCTTTAGAGATAAGGGAAACGCCTAAAGCCTTATTTGCTCGATTGAGGAACATTACATAACTTTCTTCGTGATGTTCCATACATTCGGAATAGAAAGGTTTTAAGTAAGAATAAGAAGTTTCAGAAGAGAGTATTTTTATTCTTTCGGATGCTTTTACATTGTCTTTATAAGAGATAGTAATTTCCGGCATGGTAAATTCTGTTGTTTTCATAACGCTTGAATTTTAAATTAAACAATAAGAAATTTTGCCGGACACCCACAGCTTGGCGGGGACTTCAACCTAATCTTTTCAAAAAATACGACCCGTAGGTGTGGAGATTTTTTAGAAAACCGGAACGGCTCGGATTTGGTATTTGTCCCCACCGGGCTGTAACTTTGCTAAAATTTGTGATTGAGATACATTACTTTAGGGAACTGAAAAAGGGGTATCA
>OGKO01000513.1_pt1 | contig 29517 bp, 27 predicted proteins | sample 1572451 | NCBI WGS metagenome assembly OGKO01 (sample SAMEA2582089, study PRJEB24529) | metagenome | biome: Human gut stool | place: China | collected 2011 | reverse complement strand
CGGTCTGGGTCAGACCGCGGTAGCCGCCCTTGTCCACGTTCTCCCGGTCGTAGCCTATCTCCAAGGTGATGGATTCCGTCACCAGTTTCTTTTCGGTAAGCCGGAACATCAGAATTTCCGCCATCTCCCGGACGATGAGTTTTGCTTTATCGTTGGGGTAGGGGCAGGTCAGCACCTGTCCCTCACTGATGCTGTTGGTGCTGGGCTTGTAGCTTTTGATTTCAGCCATACCGCAGGGCTCATAGCCCCATGCGTGGTCAATAAGGATTTCTGCATCCACGCCAAAAATCTCATACAGACGATCTTCTCCGTGGATGGAAAACCGTGCCAAATCCCCCATGGTGTAGATGCCGTGGGCTTCCAGCCGCTTGACGGTGCCGGGGCCAGTCATCCAGAAATCCGTCAGCGGTCTGTGGTTCCACAGCAGATACCGGTAGGACTGCTCGTCCAACTCCGCAATGCGGACACCATCTTTGTCTGCCGGGATGTGCTTTGCCACAATGTCCATGGCCAGCTTTGCAAGGTAGAGGTTGGTGCCGATGCCTGCCGTTGCGGTGATGCCGGTGTTGTACAGCACCTCCCGCACCATGGTCATGGCAAGTTCATGGGCGCTCATGTGATAATAAGGCAGATAGCCCGTCACATCAATGAAAACCTCGTCGATGGAGTAGGGATAAATGTCTGCCGGGGACACATATTTGAGGTAGGTCTTGTAGATCTGGGTGGAAACGTCCAGATATCGCTGCATCCGGGGCGGCGCTACGATGTAGCTCAGCCCAAGCGCCGGGTCTGCGTTTAGGGCATTGGCATCGAAAGAGGTGCTGGCAAAGTGGTACTTGCCATCCTCCCCACGCACTGCCTTGTGTTGTTGGAGGGCAGTTTGCAGCCGCTGGGCGTTGACCTCCCGGACACGCTGGACGGCTTCAAACAGCCGCGCTCTGCCGGGTATCTTGTAGGCTTTCATGGAGGGCGACACCGCAAGGCAGATGGTCTTTTCGGTGCGGGAGGCGTCCGCCACCACCAGATTGGTGGTCAGGGGGTCCAGATGACGGTCTACGCACTCCACCGAGGCATAGAAACTTTTCAGGTCGATTGCCAGATAAGTGCGCTGCGCTGCCATGATTCAGCCCTCCTCTGTGTTATTTGGTTTCCACCTCCACGAACCATCTGCCGAACCGGGAGGGAAACCGTGGGTCGGAACGCTCGAAAAACAGGTGCCGCTCCTGTCCCTTTACCATTACAGTATAACAGTCGCCGGGTATATCGGCAATGGTATTTGCAGGGCGAAAGTCCCGCACCTGCTCGATGGGATACGTCCGGCCGTCGCCCCATGTGATCTGCCGGGGCTGCATATAGCCGGTTGCGTCAAAATCAGAGTTCACCTTCACGTAGACCTTTTCTGTTTTACGGCGGCAGTTCCGATTCATTCTTCACAGCTCCTTTGTACGAGATACAACCATTTATCTTATTATAATAAATCTTTGCGCTGTTTTCAAGATGAAACGGCTATTTCGTCTGTAATCCGGACAACAAAAAAAGAGTGGCACATTCCAATGGCGAAATGCGGTCACTCCTTTAGGATTATAATTCTTGAGTTCTTAGGGCGTTTTCAAGCATTTGGCGGTAATCTTCGCAAACCTTTTGAGGGGATACAATCTTAACCAATCCATTCCATCCAAAGACCCATCTTAAAAAGGTAGGGCTTACGCACACTTTAATCCATGCAGTAAAATGCTCAGAATCGGCGGCTTTGGTTTCAACATCATTTCCAAAAACATCAATTAACGCCTTCATCACAATCTGATGACAGAAAAGCTCAACACACGTTGTGTTATCTGCTCCAAACATCTGGAAAATTGATTTTCGGTACAGATTAAGATCAAACCCATTTGGCAGAGGTTCGCAGTTATCTTCCAAAACTTCCGGCCTTTCTGAAATACGGTCAAGTCTGAAATTTTGTACCTTGCTACGCCCATCGTTATATCCTACCACATAATAGAAGTCTCCGTCCCAAATCAGTTCGTAGGGACTTACAATATATGGCTTTCCATCATGCTTAAGAAATTACTTGCCTGTGACATCATAATCTACATATTGAAAGGATATTTTCTTTCTGGAATCAATGGCCGAGTTGATCGCATCGAGAATATAATATCCCTTTTCATTATCTGACTTCACTCTTTCGGACACATCAAGATGCCGTTGAAGTTGCTTGGCGTTGTATTCGTTCGTTAGCGATGCTGTGCCATCAAACTCAAAACACCGTATTCATAACGGCTCATATACACCTCCGTTCCGTGTTTGAAAACACGGTGGTGTTCCAAATTGATCTCCAGACCGGGACTTCTCAGAACGTCTGTGGAATTCCGCATCAGATCGACCCATTCAAAAATAGTCTGCTCTTGCGGTGGGCAGTGATCCTTCGTGATGCGAACAACAACTTCGATTTTTTGCATACAATAGATAATCCTCCCCAAAAAAACGAAATCTATATCACTCGACACGGAAAACCGAGTGCAACTTGCTTTTCCGCATTGACCGTACACTACAATGCAGTGTGCTTTAGTCGCCGTCGTTTTTGGAATTCTGAAGGTTCAGAGTTGCCATCAGGCATCCAAACGCACCGCACCTTGAAAACCGCATGACCGTCTGCATGGGATACTCGGCGAAGATCCTGAGAAGGAAAGCCGGAAAACACTGCCGGAAGGGGGACAGGAAATCCATGCAGAGAGAACGGCTAAACGTTGATTCCTCAGTCACCAGAAAATTATGTGACCACATTGATTTTCCCTAACGCTAGTGAAAAGAGAAGGGAAGCTCCATGTATATGACAAATGAAGGCTGGTAGCAAAATAATTAGGATTATCTGAAAGAATTGTAGGAGAGAACGGGTTTTACTGCCGGAGGATACACTGTCCGCAAAATCATCTGCGGAGGCTGTGGTCGAGTATTCTACACCACGTCCAGTTCCAAAAAATACTGTCATAGCTACAGGTGCGGCAATCAGGCCAACAGTCGGCGGCAGCGGGAATAATGGATTTAGCCTTTTCAAACAAGTGCTTCCAAACAAAAGACAGCACCAGAGGTTCAGCTGCTCCATACAGTGAATCTCTGATGCTACTTTTAGAACGTCAATTATTATTCAAAACCCACTCAGGAAATGGTGACCGACGATATTGCGATCTCCATTTTTCCATCAATCGAAACTTTTCCGGTGCCGAACGGAATAATCAGGCTTTCACTTTGCTTGACGGGTTCTCCATTGATCGTGCCACTGCCAGACAGAACATTCAGGATTTCAAACGGAGCATCCATCCAGAAGTCATATTTATCATACACTCTGACGTGAGAAAGGGTAAAATACTGATTCTTAACCAGTTCCTTCCAGTCATAGTCCGGTGTGCAGCGGGACTTCTGAAGCAGCGTCGGTGCCTGATAGGGGCTTTGGATCACATCCTCGCTCTGCTGGATATGCAACGCTCTGGGCTTGCCATTTTGCAAACGGTCGTAGTCATAGAGCCGATAGGTGATATCGCTGCTCTGCTGTACTTCCAGCAAAATCGTCCCTGCACGGATCGCGTGAACCGTACCGGGAGCAATGTAGAAAAAGTCTCCCGGATGGATCGGACGCGGATGCAGCAGCTTTTTCCACTCGCCGTGGTCGATTTCTTCGCAAAGCTGAGCATCATTCTCTGCAGAGTGGCCGACAATGATATCAGCTCCCGTCTCACAGTTCAGAATGTACCAGCACTCTGCTTTGCCAAGACTGCCGTTTTCATGGCGGCTGGCATAGCGGTTGTCCGGGTGCACCTGAATGCTCAGGTCTTGCTTTGCGTGAATGACCTTGACCAGAAGCGGAAAACGGTCACCACCAATGTTGCCAAAAAGCTCCTGATGCTCTTTCCACAACCAGCTCAGGGTCTTTCCCTGATAAAGTCCGCTTTCAATCTCACAGTCTCCATTAGGATGCGCACTGGTGATCCACGCTTCACCGGTATGATCGCTCGGAATCTCAAAGCCCATATCTTTCAGCGCATCACCGCCCCAGATCGTCTCCTTAAAGACAGGTTTCAAACGAATGAATTGCGGCATAATGAAAAGCCTCCTATGTGATTTTTAGTGAACTTTGTGGGTCTTTTTACGGAAGAACAGGATCAGTGCTGCGGCAACGACAGTGCCGACTGCAATGCAAAGCAGGAACAGCAGCAGATTATTGGTTGCACCCAGAATGCCAACGATGGGGCCACCGTGAGAAAACACATCGGTGATGCCGAACACGCTTGCCAGTGCGCCGGCCACGCCGGAACCAATGATGATGCTGGGCAGGATATGCTTAGGATCCGCAGAGGCAAAAGGAATTGCGCCTTCGGTGATGCCAATCAGACCCATGAGGAATGCGGACAGGCCGGAACCCTTTTCTTCTTCATCGAACAGGTCACGAGCAAGGAAGGTTGTCAGACCGACAGCCAGCTGAGGAACAGGGATGGCAGCTACAACAGCACCCATAAAACATAATAGAAATCGTTTTTTTCCGACTCGGAGAAAAACAATGAGAACTCTTGGTTGATCTGCTCCACCAGCTGCCAAAGTTCATCGCTTTTTGTCCTTAGCATCAGATCGGATGCTGTTGATTGCTCCGAAGTACTGACCGCAAAGGTTTCCTTCAGTCGCTGCACCAGCAATAGATAGAGGAAAAGCTGCCGCTGCGACGCATCCGTCAAACAGAACAGGTCGTTTTGTAAGATTCGTTCCAGAACCGTTTGAGCCTGCCCCATTTCCTGCCGGGAAATATACTGGAAGATCGGGAAATGGAGCCGTTCAAACATTTCAAAGGATACAGTAAGATCCATTCCTTTGAGATACGGTGCCAGAAGCTGCACAAAGCAGCGAAAACGCTGATTCCATGTTCCGCAGTAACGCAGACCATAATGACGACGGGAACTGATCTCATTTCTGTGTTCCTGAAGCAATGCAGGGATTTCTTTTTCGGTTTTGGAGCGGCTCAGATACAGAACATCTGCGATCTCCTGCAACGTCACATAGTCTTGTTCCAGCAAGAGGATCAGCAGCATCTTTTGAGAAACAGAAAACTCAACGGTCACTCGATTTTCACTGATCAGGGAATCAAGATGGCGTTTGCCATAAAGCTGAATCTGTCCATCCTGAACGGCCACCCGGATGCTATATCGTTCAAACAGGGGCTCCAGATTCTGAAGTTCCTGCCGAACCGTCGGAGGCGAAACATTCAGTTCCTGACACAGGGAGGGAATAGTAACTTCCGGCGTTTTGCTCAGCCGCTGCAATAAAGCATACTGCCGTCCTGTCAGCGTCATTGCCAATCCCTCCTGTTCTTGTCTGATAAAAGGATAACATATTGACGATTCAAATAGAACGCGCCTTTTTTAGAGAATCATGCGTTTTTTTTTCAGAACAAAACACACGCTTTTTTTCGCTCGGAAAAATATCATATGTAAAAAGACGTTTTCCTCGCCTTATGGCAAAAGAAACGTTTTTTCGTGCAGATATCGATTTTACAGCCGTGCCAGCTGAAGCAGCCGGCAGACCTCGTGCAGGGTATCACACTCTGCTGTGCAGAGTGTGCGCATTTCGTCCGTCACCGGGCAGAGATCCGGTATCATAACCGTGATAAATCCGCCCGCCGCACCAGCACGAATGCCGTTGTAGCTGTCTTCCAGAACCAGTGTTTCCTCCGGACGGGTTCCAAGTTTTTGTGCCGCCAAAAGAAAGATGTCCGGCGAAGGCTTTGTCATGGATACCATTTCGCCCGTAATAACCGCCTTGAATCGGGAGACAAGGTTCCAGTTGTTAAGATTCCGGGATACCGTTGCTCCCCGGCAGGAGGATGCCACTGCCGCCGGGATATGGTTTGCTTCAAGCCAGCTCAACAGTTCATCCAAACCGACCTTTTTGGGCACCGGCTTTGCGAAGATTTCTTCCGATACTTCATACAGAAGATTCTCCGCAGACGGTGCATCAAAGTTTTCCCCATAAAAAGAACGGAGAATGCGGTGAAGTGTTTCGCCAGATGTGCCGCGGACAGCTTCGGACAAACCTTTTTTGTAGGACACACCCATCCGATTGCACACAGGTTCCCAGCAGCCATCCCAGATCCGTTCTGTGTCAAACATCAGACCATCTATATCAAAAATCACACCGTTGACCATCTTAGTTCTCCTTTTCTTCTGCTGCTTCATCGGTAATCTCCGTATCGATCACCGTGTGTCCTTTGAAAATCCGATACCGGATGGCAGGAATGCGTACATTCGGAAAATATAAACTTGTGTTCGGGTCGCAGTGGATGACAATGCCTTCGCCTTTCCCGCTCACCTGACAATGCAACGTGCTGCAATGTGCCTCTGCACGGTTGACTTCTGCTGTTTCCGCATAGCCTGATGCAAAATTCGGCACACCATATCCGGTATCATAGGCTTCGCAGTCATAGAAGCTGTCGATCTCGTGATGGCGGCAGTGGCCGATCCGGGTCGGTATGATGGTAGTGGTCACCTCGATGCCGGGGAACGGCGACCACTGTGTTGTTAGTGTATTCTTTTCGATCTTCCAGCTTTTCGATGCCCTGCGCACCAGCACATTTCTGTCCAGCACAAACGCCAGCATACTGTCCGGAGCAGCCTGTTCCAGTACTTCCCGGCTGCGGGATGCACAGAAGCCAAACCGTGTGTCGTAAGCAAACTTTGCGTATTTTTCCGGGAACTGTCCATGGCCGGGCACCTGATTCACGCCGGCCGGATAGGCAGTTGCCCGACCCATACGCCGCTGCACCAGCATATTGGCAAACGGCATCGGCTTGAGTACATCCAATACAGGCATGGATGCTGCTTCCGCTGTCCAGAACGGATGATCCTCCGGTAGGGCCAGCAGCAAAAAGCTCTTCATGCTCCAATATGGACTGCCCGGTGCATTGTAGTTCTCTGCCATGTACATCTGCGGGTAGCAGTAGCCGATGGTCATGATCCCGTCACGGTCAAAGATGTTCTGCTCCAGCCACCAGCTGAAATTCCGCACAATGATCCCTTTCATCACCGGAAGAGGCAGCGGTTCCAGCCCGGCCCAGATGCAGGCCGACCAGAAACAGTTCTGTGCAAACCGGTAGGTCAGGCTGCGGCCGAACGGCAGTGCCGCACCGTTGGAATCGAACCAATAAATGAACTGCTGTGCGAACAACTGCGCACGGTTGCGGTAAAGTGCTGCACGCTGTGGATCTGAGTCGGCAGCAAATCGGGAATACAGAAGCCCGTAATACTGGATTGCCCATGGGATGTAGTAGTCTTTCTGAATCTGGTTCCCATCGGTAGACCAGCCATCGCCGCCGTAATAGCTGTCGATCTTGGTCAGACTTTCTTCCAGTAATGCAGCGTCATAAGATTTTCCCACACTTTTCAGCGCAAGACACACCAGAATGCGGAAGAAATGCCAGTTGCAGTCCGGCACGGTATATTCATTGATCTGGTTCAGCCATGCGGCGAGATTCGTCTTTTCCCGCTCGGTCAGAGGATCCCACAGTTTCTGCGGCACCAGCAGAATGCCGTATGCAATCGCTGCCATCTCCACAAAACACTGGTCATGGTCTTTGCAGATCCCCCAATATTCAGGTTTTTCCGGGTCAGAACCGGCAGCAAGCCCTTTGCGGTAAATGGCTTCAAACTCCGGTCAGAACCACCGTCCGTCCAGAACGGCACCAGTGCCCACAGCGGGCGGCTGAATGCTTCCAACTCGATGGTGCTCTGTTTGTATTTTGCACCGGTCTCACCCAAATGCAACCGGGCGCAGCCAGCCGAATAATACGGCTTGAGCGGATCCAGAAAGCGGTGCATCAGCGAAACGAAATCTGCTTTTGTCTGTAACTCCATAAACGATCTGTGCTCCTTACATAATCTCCCGGTAAACGAACTGCCGGAAGTCGGCATAGCTCTCGTGAGCATCCATATCCTGTGCACAAATGCCTACCATGGCACCGGTAAAGGCGCAGCGTTTACGGCGGTGGTTGATATAGTCATCGCTCAGGTGCTCTGCAGGCTGCACACCGCCCAGCAGAGCCCAGTCTGCCCCATTGGTCTTGTAGAAGAACCGTGCCTCGGCGCGGTTCACTTCTGCCCGCAGAGAAACCGCACCCTCAGGCAGGCAGACCGCCTCGCTGCCGTAGGAAAAGTCCTTGAAATCGCACTGCATCACCTGCAGGATTCGGCAGTGCCGCACCTCGTCCCATGTCACATACGCATAGATCCAGTTGCAGGTGTCGTAATACAAAATCAAGCCCGCCACCTGCTGAAAGTTCTGCGGGGCAAAGTCCAAGGTGGTCTCGGCTGCAAAACGGAAGCTTTCCCACCGCCGGGCAAACAGGGTCTGGCGATGATGGCTGGACAGGGTCTGCCCGCCATACAGCCGCAGCCAGCCGGGGCGGGCGGTCAGGCTGTAATCTCGTTCTGCTTCCAGCGGTACACGCAGGGTCTTGAAGCTGACCGGCAGGGCTTTGTCCGGGGCAAACTTCACCGTCTCGCTGTGATCGGTGCAGGGCTGCACCGGGGAGTCCACTTCAATTTCCACGGCCATATCCGGGTGATGGGTGCCGTTTGTAAGCCGGGGCCAGCCGTCCACCCATTCGATCTTCTGCAAGGCGGTCTCCCGCCCCAGTGTGCAGTTGCCGCGCTCGGTCAGCGGGCGGGCACAGATCTGTGTGATGTACCACTCCTCCCCTTTCTGCAAAAAGCAGGCGTGGCCGCTTTTCTGCAACGGATTTGACGGATCATCTTTTGTAGTCATCAGCGGCAGATAGGACGAATCTTCCCACGGGCCGTCCAGACTTTTCGCCCGCGCCACCGTGGCAGCGTGGCTGTAGCCAGTGCCGCCTGCAGCACAGAGCAGGTAATACCATCCGTCTTTTTTGAGGATCTGCGGGCCTTCACACACGCCCAGCGCCGTGCCCTTGTAGAAATGTTTCCGCTGGCCGATGAGCTTGCGTTTCTCTGTATCAAACTCCTGAATGACCGTTCCGGCAAAACCGGGGTTTTCCAGCCGCCAGTCAAACAGCATATTCAAAAAATAGTGTCTCCCGTCGTCATCGTGGAACAAGGCCGGGTCAAAACCACTTGCCGTCACAAAGGTCGGCTCGCTCCATGGACCGGTGATGGCCGGGGCGGTAATGACGTAATTCAGGGTGTCCTTGAAAGCCGTCGAACTTTTCACATCCGTGTACACCAGCCAGAACAACCCGTCTGCGTAGGACAGGTGCGGTGCCCACAGACTGCCGGAATTATAGTTGCCTTCCAGATGGCTGGGTACCTGTTCCGGTTTTTGCAGCGGTGCCGCCACCCACTCCCACCGGACAAGGTCGGTGGAGCGGTAGATGTCGATGCCCGGCCACCACTCAAAGGTAGATGTGGCAATGTAGTAGTCCTCTCCCACCTGCAGCGCACTGGCATCCGGGTGAAAGCCCGGCAGAATGGGGTTCTGCATCCGCTGACGCATAGTAAAGCTCCTTTCCAATAAAGAAAGGGGCATCCGTACTAGTGGATGCCCCCTCTTTTATGATGAACTCTCCGGAAATGTCGTTAAACCAGACCGATAAACACGGTGATAAAGCCAAAGGCGATCAGACCAAGCATGATCCAGTTGGGGCTGACCTTTTTACGCAGAGCCTTGAAGCAGACCAGAACCAGGATCAGCGGGATCAAACCCTTGCAGATGCTGTCCAGAATATCCTGCAGGACAAAGGGGTTGGCGGAACCAGCCATGGTCACAGACAGGGTGGTCTTGAAGGACACCATGCTGTAGGTCATGCAGCCAATCATCATCAGACCAACGATAGACGCCGCTTTTGTGATGCACTCCAGCAGGCCGCTCTTCTGGGCTTCCAGCACAAAGGTGCTGCCCAGACGGTAGCCGTATACCATGCCGAAGTAACGGATCAGGTAGTTGGGGATATTATATAGCAGCAGATACAGGATGGGTCCAAGGATATTGCCGTTCAGTGCCAGACCGATGACCAGCGAGGTGATGATAACACGCAGAGTGGAGTAGAAGAAGGTATCGCCGATGCCAGCGAAGGGTCCCATCAGACCGCACTTGATACCGTTGATGGTGTTGGTGTCAAAGTCCGGGTTCTCAGCGTTCTCCTTTTCCATGGAAACTGCCAGACCCATGATGAAGGGGGCCAATGCCTGTGTGGTGTTAAAGAACATGGACTCACGCTTCAGAGCCTCCATGTACTTGTCATGGTCGTCCTTGTAGATCATCTTCAGGGTGGGTGCCAGTGCCCAGCCGAAGCCGATGCCCTGCATACGAGTGTGGCTCATGCAGCCCAGCAGCTGGAACTGCCGCCAGAAGATGCTCTTAAAGACTTTTTTCTCGTCCAGCTGGACCTTTGCAGGTGCGCTGACGGTGTTCTGCATTTCGTTAGTCATTGAAGAAGTCCTCCGTTTCCGAAACAGGCTGCACGCCAGCAGCTTTCAGCTCGCGCATTTCCTGAATGTGCTTGTAATCGTTCAGGCAGATGTACACAGCAATCGCCACGCCGATGATCGCCACAGGCACGGTGCCCAGACCCAGATAGGCAGCTGCGATGAAGCCAATGAAGAAGAAGGGCGCAATGTCGGTCTTCCACATGGTCTTGAGCAGGATAGCAAAGCCCAGAGCAGGCAGAACGTTGCCGGCGGTCTTGAGCGCGGTAAGAACCACCTCGGGGATGCTGCTGACCACTGCACTGATGGCGTTGCTACCCAGCAGCACGGCAAAGAAGGCAATGATGGCAAAGATGGTGGGGTACATCAGGGTAAGGATGACATTCAGATTCAGAGCCTTTTCGGGCTTATCCTCATCCAGCAGACGATCGTACCGCTGCACCATGGTGGTGCAGAACAGCTTGAACACCTGATAAGCGTAGGTTGCCAGCAGACTGATGGGCACTGCCAGAGCGATCGCCACGCTGGCGGCCTCGCTGGGCTCGCTGCTGATGTTGTTGATCATTGCAAAAGCGGTTGCCAGCACACTGCCGACGGCAAGGTCAGCGGGCAGCGAACCACCGATGGTGATGGTGCCCAGGAAGATCAGCTCCAGCTGCGCGCCGATGGCAACGCCCAAGGGCAGATTGCCCAGCACAAGACCGACCATTGCGCCGCAGCAGATGGGGCGCTCCAGCAGCGCCTGACCCCAGCAATGGTCACTGAATTTGGCAATGAACATGACCAATGCCACTAACAAAGCTTTGACCACCATAATTTACTCTCCTTTTCTTGCCTGTTTGATAAGCTCGTACACATCCTGCGGAGCGTTGTCCGGCACCACCTGATACTGGCACTTGACACCAGTCTTCTGGATGCGGGCAAAATCGTCCAGATCACTGGGGGTGGCGTACACCGTATCGGTGATCTTGATACGCTCCTTCAGGTCATCACCCAGATGCCCATAGTTGCTGATGTTCACCAGCGGCACACTGGGCACTGCCTCCACGATGCGGCGGGCATCGGTGGGGTTATTCACCACGATGAAGATGCGCAGACGCTCTGCGCGCGGGTCGTTCAGCACCTTGATGGAGTCCTCCACGGACAGCACCGAGCACTTTGCAGTAGCGGGACAGGCCATCTTCAAAGCAGCCACCTGCACCTCGTTTTTCACGATGGTGTCGTTGGCCACAATGATGCGATTTGCCTGCAGGTGCTTGGTCCACAGCAGTGCAACCTGACCGTGGATCAGACGATTGTCGATTCGCATTAATGCGATCATAACAGTTTTCCTCCTTTTCTATTTGCGTACTGGCTTTACCAGTAAGGGTTCCATTGTTTTTTCAGCCGCACCAGCGCCTCCAGATAGAAGTAATCGCCCCAGAGGTTTTGCGTGTCGATGCCCATGCCCCGGGGGTAATTATAGACGCCATGCAGCAGCAGACCGTCCTGTCCGGGCTTTGTCAGGTAATTTTTCCGCAGAGAGCGCATCATGTACGCCACGGCATTGTGCCACGGCCACCAAAGTGCATCCTCCGGTTTCATGTATTTCAGCTGTTCCAGCAAACCACACACGGCACAGCTCACAGCGCTGGTATCACGGCACTGACCGTCCTCCGGTTTGAAGATCAGATCCCAGTAGCAGATGTAATCCTCCGGAAGGTGGTTCAAAAAGTAGATGGATGTTTTCTGTGCAATATCCAAAAGGTTCGGGTCTTCCATATACCGGGCGTTCAGCGCAAAGCCATCCATCGCCCATGCCTGTCCCCGTGCCCAGCAGCTGGTATCGCTGTAGCCCTGATGGGTGGTGCCCCGCAGCGGCTTGCCGGTGTGCACATCCATGAAATAAGTATGGTAGGTGGACGCATCCGGTCGCACCAGATACTTCATAGCGTGGTGCAGGTGGTCCTTAGCAGCTTCGGCGTACCACTGAACGCCGGTCTCCGCCGTAGCCCAAAACAGCAGCGGCAGGTTCAGGTTGCAGTCGATGATCATGCGTCCCTGCTTGGCAGGGTCATCCAACGCACCCCACGCCTGCACGATGCCGGCGGTGCGGTTATAACGTTCGTACAGTAAATCTGCCGCCCACAGTGCAGAGCTGCGAGCCTCGGCGTTGCCGGTCAGCTTCCATGCTGCCACGCAGCTCAGGCTGTAAAGAAAGCCCAGATCGTGGGTGTTTGTCTTGACCTTCTGTTCCAGACGGGTGCGGAACTTTGACAGCAGCCCCTCAGCGGCTTTCCGGTAGTTGTTATCGCCGGTGGCTTCATACGCCAGCCAGAGCATTCCCACCCAGAAGCCTTCTGTCCAGTCCACCTTTTCCACGGCTGGATAGATCCCATTCACAGCCGCAGCCGCCGGGAAAGTCTCGGTGAACCGGGGTATCATGGCATCCAGACGGTCCAGCACCTCCCGCAGAGCTCCGTTCAGCCACACCTTGTCCAGCGGAGCGGCTGGGATCGTGTACCGGGCGTCCAGCGTCTCTTTTACAATGTTGTTCATCAGAAAAAGTCCTCTGCGCTGTCTGCCTGTGCACCTTCCAGCTTGGGCAGCACCATGGTAAACTGGCGGCTGTCCTCAATGGCCTGTGCAAAGCTTTCGGCGGTGTAGCCCTCTTCCATATTGATGAGCAGATCTGTCACCAGCGAAAGGTTCATGCCGGTGCCGATGAGCACGTTCGGCTCATTCTGCAACCCGAAACTTGCATTGTACACGCTGCCGCAGAACAGATCCGAAACGATCAGGAACTGGTTGTCCGGCTCTGCCTGCACCCGGGTGCGGATGGGGCGGATGATGTCCTTTTCCACATCGCCGCCGGGCATCAGTCCGTAGTAAGAAAGATTTTCGTTCTCACCGGCGATCATCTGTGCAGAGTAAGCCATTCCTTCGCTCAGCTTGCCGTGAGAGATCAGGATCAGTTTGGTCATTGGGTATTCCTCCTTGCCTGTCCTTGTCTGTGATTAAAGGATACCGCATTTCCTTCTGTTCGGAAAGACATTTTTTTTGGATTAAGGCGGTGTTTTTTTGGGTGTTTTTTGCATACAAAAAACGCCCTCCATTGAAAAAAGCCCGTTTGTATTCAACATACAAACGAGCTTTTTTCAGAGGTGATCGGAGAGAGAACGCAAAAGCAAGGCTTAAACATCTACCGCTTCCTATTGCAGATCAGCAGCGGCGGATATAGTAAGGGCTCATTTTTTCTTTCAGGAATGCAGACAGTTCGGCGGCTTCGGTGGACTTCATATCCTTTTTACGGATGATCGCCGCAGCCTTCCGGCTCATATAGAGGTAAAAGTATTCGCCGGTCTCCGCCACACGGATCAGTTTTTCGTAGGGGATCTCCCCAGTCTGCTTCACATCCTGTGCGTGGATAACCACACCATCTCTTCCAAAATGCAGGGTCTGCCACCGACCAAATTGCTGAAGTGGGTCGTGGTCGGTGTTCATGCGGTATTGCAACTCCAGCTCAAACCGCTGGATGGCAAACAAAAGCGCAAGACTTGCTGCAAATACGACTGCCATCACGCCAGCGGCGGGATGCAGAGCGTTGCGTACCAGCAGCGTGATGATAAGTGCCAGTGCCAGCCGACCGACCAACGTGCTGACTGTGGAGATCTTGTAGGCGTTTTCCAGCAGAAAACGTTTGTAATCCTGTTTTTCCATCCGGGTGGAAACCGTGATCTCATTTTTCCGGAACATAACCATTCTTCTGCTCCTTTCAGAGTTCGTGCCCAAACACCTGCACCTGTGTCAGTGCCGGGAACGGAGAGGGATCCTCTGCTTTTTTCAGCTCATCCAGGACAAGACCGCTGATGATCGCCCCCTGCAGATCAAAGCACTGTCCTTCTGCCGTTTTTTGCAACTGCAGTCTTTTCACTGTCCCATCGGAAAGGGTCAGCCGGACACTGGTCCACCATGCGTCATGGGGAAAATCTGCCCGAGTGGTCAGAACCAGTGTTTCCGCACAGACCGGGCGTCCGAAGTCCAGCTGCCAGCAGGCATCCTCCCGTTTATTGATGCCCCAACTCTCAAAGGGATAGCGGCCGTGGCACCACGGATAGATGACCCCATCAATGGCGTTGCGGGCAGCGAACACGGACTCGCCCCGGGTCTCCACATTTGCCCATGCGTGGGGGAAGCAGCTCTCGTTGCCGTGGCAGTCGTAAACATTCTGCGCCAGATTGCGGGGCAACTCCATCTCCTCTACGGTTGCCGGACGAGCGGTCAGATAGTGCCGTTCGCCAACAAAGGCACGGGGGTTGTAACTGATACGCCCTTCCTCGAATGGGATCGCCCAGCGATAGGTCGTCTCCTTCATATACACCAGTTCCCTGCCCAGCGTGTCCTCCAGACAGATCACGTAGTATCCTGTCTGCGGCACCGTCAGTACCACTGCATCTCCGGGCTGATACGCAGCATCATACAGCAGGACATTTTTGCCCTGTGCCAGCACTTCACCAGCCTTGTTCACAATTTCCAGCACTGCGCTCTGCATTTGAGTTTTCCTCCCATCCACGTTTCTGTCCTCAGGATACACGATTTTTCCGCCGAGGAAAAGGGACTTTTTTCAGATATTTCTGCCCTTTCTTTGGATGTTGCACAAGCAGTCACCGGATGGTTTGCTTTCATTTTTTTATTATGCTATATTAAATATGATCCATCGCAAAGGAGGCAATGCCGTGAACCATCATCTGAAAACCAAGATCATCGTAGGTGCCCTTGGCCTTGCCATGCTGCCCATGATCGTGCTGACCTGGTTCACCTATCGGGTCTTTGATGCCCGCTGCACCGAGCTGCTGGATGCACAATATATGCAGGCCGTCGAATTTGCCGGCAAAGGTCTGAAATTGCTGCGAAGTGCCAACAGCTCCCATCTGACAGAGCAGGATCTGGCGCTGGTATTTGACTCTATCGACATCTTTGACAACGGCACACTGCAGGTCATCGACAGTGACGGCTCCATCCTGTACCATCGTGCCGAAAATGACAACTGGATCGACCAGAGCATCGCTGCCAATCTGGACAAGCTGCACTTTGAGACCAGACTGGAGGATACCGGGTGGACGGTCTGCTTTGATGTAGACAAGGTCAAGGCGCAGTCCGAGCTATACGTCCTGCGGGGAATGCTGGTGCTGGTCATTATGCTGTGTGCGATCGCCGTTGTATGGGGAGCCTCCCGCCTGTCCAATGGGATCACCCACCCGCTTTCCGACATGATGGAACAGATGGAGCGCATGGAGCGGGGCGAGTTGAAGGTAAACATTGCCGTGGACAGTGACGACGAGATCGGTATTCTTGCAAGAAAGTTCAACACCATGTCCCGCAGCCTGCAAAATTATATCAACCGGTACTATGTGGCCCGCATGAAACAGAATGAAGCCGAACTGAACGCTTTAAAAGCACAGATCAGTCCCCACTACCTGAACAACACGCTGGAAGTGATTCGGATGCAGGCAGTCAGCGAGGATGCGCCCGTGGCTGCTCACATGATCGAGCTGCTGGGACAGCAGATGCAATATGCTCTCGACAACGCCACCATGATCTCCCTGCATGGGGAATTGGAACTGATCCGAAGCTATGTTTCTCTGCTGAATTTCCGTTACAATGACAAGATCCAGTTGGATATTCAGGAAAAAGGCTTTGGCAACTGCGAGCTGCCAAAACTCAGCCTGCAGCCACTGGTGGAAAACGCCTATAAGCACGGGCTGAAAAACAAGCCCGGCATGGGGCTTGTACAGATCACTACCGAAGCAGTTGGGGAAGATCTGGAGATCACCGTACTGGACAACGGCTGCGGGATGAGCAAAAGCACCCTTGCAGGTTTAACAAAGCAATTACAGGGGCTTGCCAAACCACCCGAGGAAGGGCATACCGGTGGTATCGGTCTGAAAAACGTCCACGACCGGTTAAAGACCCTCTATGGTGAGGGATACGGTTTGACTATCAGCAGCTGGCCCGGGGTCGGCACTGCCGTCTGCCTGAAACTGCCCAAACACTTCAAGGAGGAAAACGATCGTGTGGAATTTGATCCTCGCTGACGATGAACCCATTATCGTGCATGGCCTGCAGAAGATCATCAATTGGGAGCAGCTCGGCATCCACATCGTTGCCACCTGCAACGATGGTGCCAGCGCACTGGAACTGCTTATTCAGCACAAGCCGGATCTTGCGATCCTGGACATCAATATGCCCGGCAAGACCGGTCTGGAAATTCTGGAAGGGCTGCACGCCGCTCATGTAGACACCAAAGTCATCTTCATCAGCGGCTACCGTCAATTTGAATATGCACTGGGTGCCATGCAGCTGGGGGCGGTAAACCTTTTGCTCAAGCCGGTAAATCGGGATGATCTGCTCTCCAGTGTGCGCAAATGCCTGCCCATCCCCGATGTGCAGCCAGAGATCAACGTAACCGACCTGCCCATCATCCCTCCCAGTGTGGAAACGCTGAGCGCCTATCTGCCGGTGCTTTACGCTGTAACCTCCCCGGTTCCTTCCAGTTCCGTGGAGCGGCGGCTGATGGAATTTGCCGTATCCAACGAGGTGGAAACATGGCATCATGCTTCCGGCATCGACGCCGAGATCTATGACGCCACATCTCCGGTCTGCCTGCTGTTCAAAAACTATACAGCAGACCGTCTGGTACCCGCATTACAGGAACTTACCAGCACGATCCAGCTTCACACCGGAAATCATGTACTGTTCCTCATCGGTCAGCAGGCTGCGGATGTAACACAGGTTCCCGACAGGGTCAACCAGTTGAAAAGCCGCAGCGGACTGTTTTATTTTGATGGCTGGCTGAACGGCACTGTTCTTTTGCCGGAGCAGCAGCCCTTCAAATCCGAAAACACTGCCGCGCAGCTGCGTGCACAGCGGGAGAAGGTACTGGATGCCTGTCTGCAGTTGAACCCAGCCCAGTTCCAGACCGAATACGCCGCCTACTGCTCTGCCTGCTGTGCCGTCTGCAACGGAAACGTACAGGCTGCCCAGATGCGTCTGTTGACCCTTTATAGCAATGTGGTCCAGCAGGTAGAGTCCTACGGCAAGGATGGCAGCCATACCGATACCAATCCTGTCGTTTCGCAGGCATCCGCCTGCCATACCTACGATCAGCTGGTCCAGCTGATCGGAAACCAGCTGAAGCTATTCCTCTGCGCTGCGCGTGAAAAATACAGTGACAGTGACAAAACGGATGCCTTGCGTGCCTTGAATTATATCGACGAGCATTACGCAGAGCCCCTGACGCTGGAAACCATGGCAAACCATTTCCACATGAATTCCAGCTATTTCAGCAGTTACTTCAAAAAGAATACCGGGAAGAACTTCAAGGAATATCTGATCTCTGTGCGGCTTCAGCACGCCTTGCAGTTGCTTGTTTCCACCAATATGCATAACTACGAAATCGCAGATGCCGTTGGCTTCAACGACATCCGAAGCTTTACCGATCAGTTCCAAAAAATATACCACAAAACGCCGCAAGCCTATCGTAAGGAACTACGGCAGGAGATCTGAGTACCCACATAGCTTGCAGATCGTTTTTGCCACGCCGTCCTCTCTGTTTGCAGGTGCGTGCAGCGGGATCTGCTCCAGCACTGAAGGAAAAGCGTTGCTCATGGCATAGCCGTGGGTGACGCTTTTCAGCATTTTGATGTCGTTTTCACCATCCCCAAAAGCAGCAGCCTCTTCCGGAAGAATGCCGCACTGCTGCATGATCGTTTGCAAGGCAGACCCCTTATTGAGCCAGTCCGGCACAATCTCTACCCAGCAGGGCGTTACCAGCAGGGCGCTGCACTGTGCAGGCAGCTTTGCACGCAGTTCCGGCAGCAGCTGCTGCAAGCGCAGAGAAGAATGCAGATAGGCGATTTTCTGCACTGAACCCGCTATTGCCGGGTAGTGCGGCGTCGGCAGTTCGATGTTCCCACCAAACAGATGCTCCACATTGTCCTCAACGGCCAGACCATTCTGCTTCAGGTATGTCAGCCGTCGCTGCTCAAATCCCTGCTTGGCATACCGGAACCGTCCGTTTCGGGTATAGCATAATGCTTCCAGATCGTATTCCTCGGCAAGGCGCAGCACTGGGTCGATCGTTTCCGGCGCAAATCCATTGATGCGCTGTTCTTTTCTGGTTTCGCAATTCACGACCAGTGCGCCATTCAATGCAATGTAGAAATTCTGAGAGAACATATCTGTATGCAGTGCTTCCCGCACCGTTTCAAAGTGCGGCAGATCCCGTCCGGTTGCCAGCACGACACGGATGCCATCCTGTTGCGCCCGCAGAAACACTTTTTGTGTAAATTCGGAAACTTCCCCCGCTTTGTTCAGCAGGGTGCCGTCCAGATCGGCGGCAATCAACTTGAGTGGCATCGTTCTTTCCTCCCTGAATTTTTCTGCTTTCAGTATACGAAAAGACCGAAGCCGGAACAAGAGCTTTTCTTTGGCAAACAGGGGGATTTTTCTGGATGATTTCATGTGTTCCAGCTTGTGAACAAAAAAGAGTGTGAAGAAGGGGGTGCAAGCAATGAAAGGTTACCTTTGCCTTGGTTATAACCATGACAGGAAGGAAGATTAACTGTTCACTTCTATGAAAAGTAAGGTGCTCATCAGCCTATGATTCTCATCATGCACGGGTGGGCATCAATTTTCCTGATGCGTAAAATGGGGCTATTGCAAAACGACCGAAAAAGAGATAGACTTGCCCGAAAAGGGGGCGCCTATCTCAATTTTTATTGTATGCAGAAAGTTATTCTACGGAATCCAAAAGCGGTATTATCAATCTAACCGCATCTAGATCGATAGGCGACGTAACATTGATGTGGGAGTAGAATCCAATGAAGTGTTAAAGCTTTCTCTCTATATATTGATCTTTCAGGTTTTTGAACGTTGAAAATTTCATAAGATATAAATTTCCGCGACTCCTCGTCATCGCAACGTATAGCTGGTTTAGTGTCACTGGGCCCAATTTGCCAGCCGAAAAAGTATCTTCACCAAGATTTTCGAGATTTTCAGTAAGAATCACACATGCTTCGTCAACCGTATCTCCTTTAGAATAGGACCAGTTCATGGCGCGAAAGTCATAACTTGAAGCATTCTTATTAATCAATTTTACAATTTGATTGTTTTCAAGTATTTCTTTTGCGTTTTCATCTGCCCAAATGACGGAACCGTTGCTAATTCCATAGGAGTCAATATGTATCCCAAGTTTTTTTCTTACATACTCGCAAATTTCCAATGAACACCGTCTGGATTTTTCCAAAGTTGTTAAATCTACAGAAAAGCCAGATTTCTTCAAGTTTGTGATAAAATCAACACAGCTTACATTACTCTTTTTTATCTTAAATGGTTTTCCTGAATTGTTTCTTCCTGAAACAGAATGCTGGTAGTAATCGCCGACAAGAACAATATCGCGAAGATACTTTGAAAGAGACATTATGAGTTCATAATCATAATTTCGGAAATCTTGAAACTCATCAATCAGTATACAATCGAAGAAAATATTTAATCGTGTTGCTGCTCTTTTGATAAGGCTGTCTTTTCCTTGCTTTATTTGAAGAACCAATTCTGACAGGGTGGCACAATAATACTGTTGTTTCCTCGTGATATAGTGCCGAAGATAGTCTTTTTTGATATAATATGGATTTGGAACTGTCGTATTAGGAATCACTTGTTGTGGAGGGGTTATAGTGCTAATCCCCTGACTCGTAAAATTGGTGGCACCAAAATGTTCTGCTATACTTGGTTCATAAGGTAAAACCAGATGGTGGTACACGAATGAGTGGAAGGTTGCAACCGTTGTCAGATCAGGGATGCAACCAAAAGCATCGCACAGTTCCTTTTGGATATTAAAGATATTTTCATGCGTAAATGCCAGAATAAGATTTCGCTTAGTAGGATCTATTGTGTGACAGATATGATAAGTTTTTCCAGCACCTGCTACAGCCAAAATTACGCGCTTAGCCATTCGATAGCTTCCTTTACATACTGTGGCACCACGAATGTGGTATCGGAGGTTAACATTTGATAAGCAACATCGACCTTGTTTTGGAGCATTTTGCCTAGTACAGGGCCGTAATCTTTTTCATGAAACAAGTATTTTGCATCCTTCTTAACCGAAATCATGCCATCTAAGGTTGCTTTGTTTTCTTTATAAATACAGGCTTCCCACGTCCACTCGTCAATCGTTTTTCCCATAAAGATACGCTGATTTATAGCAGACTGATTGAAAGTATCTGCATCTTTAATCTTTTGTGATTCCTCATCGTTATCTGTAACGACTGCAATACGTTTATTTGTTGCCTTGGCGATTTCAAGATATCGCTTATATGAAATGCCGTTACAGGAGATAATGGAAACATCATCATTTTCAGTAGTGCGTCCGGTAAGTTGTTTATAGAACAGCGGGAGAAGAAGGAATTCTGTTGCACCTTCAACAAGAAAAACTTTTTTTGACAGTAACAGCTGTAAGAATCCGTTGTCATCTGCCCGAACAAAAAATTCAGCATCATCAGGCTTTACGCCCGCCAAAGATTTAACCTCATCTTCCGCAATCCAAAGAACATTTTTGAGATTAAGTCTGCTTGCAATCATATTGCTATGCGTTGCAACGATAATTTGAGAGTTTTCTTGTTGGGTCGAAATCGTATCGAGCATTTTTTGCAGAGACGAAAAACTTAGGTGATTTTCCGGCTCCTCCATTAGAATGACATTCAAGCCATTTGACTTGTCCAGCGCAATTTGTGTTTTGATAAGACTTTCCATACCGCTTCCACGATTTTCAAGCGCGATAGAATCTTCATATACAGATAAAACTGTTTCCAAAATGACTTTTTTGCTATCAATCCCAAATTTTCTGTGTTCACTGATATCCGGCAGGTTGGTTGACTCAAGGGCCTTCTCTAAATTCACTCTGAACTCATTCTTGGCCCTTGCTCTGGTGACTGGGTCATATTTGCTTGTAAACAAAGTCCTGTTATAGTAGTTAAACGAAGGTGCCGCTGCGCTACTGGTTGTGTCAATAGATAAAAAGTTCAAAGGACGTTTAATCATTTGATAAGGACGATTTGCAAAAGTCGTCCATGTTAAAGTATAGTATTCATAGGGGACATTTCCACTAAGGATAGATTGCTCTATACCTGTGCCAAGTTCGGCATCGTACTTGCACTCGAACCGAATACCGTATTTTTCAGGTTGGCTTTTTTTATCGCCGTAAACCTCACCATAAAAATAGTCGGAATTCTTTTGACGAGGATCAAGTGTTAATTCTACCTCGATTATAATTTGTGGGAGGGTCCTTATACTTGGATTTGCTTGAAAAGCGGCAACCTGACTTACGTTCAATAAATCCTTTAGCACCGATTTATCTGCATTCCGATATTGCTGATTTAGAACCGTTTTAAGCGCATCCAGAATAGTGCTTTTTCCTGCCTCGTTCTCTCCAACGAGAATATTCATGTGTTCATTAAATAACACATCCAGCGAAACGAATTTCTTAAAGCCTTCTATATGCAGCGATTTTATGCAATTCACGAGCTACACTTCCTAAAAATCAATTTGAATTATTTTCCTCAAAGTTCTCCACCTGCTCCATCACCTTACGGAAAACTTCTGGGCTATACTGTGGGGGATAACCATTTTTGACGAGGCAGATCTTGATTTCCAGTTTCAACTGGTCACGGACGTTCTGGTTGTTCAGCCAGTCGGCAAAAGAAGATTTGGTGTCGATGATTTCTTTGACCTTTTTCGCCAACATCTTGCACTTATCGTTGACAACTACACCGTCCACATTCTGGTCGGTGCCATACTCGAAATTATACTGGTCCCGCAGGGCAAGGAGGATATCGTAGAACGCCTTTTCTTCAAAGGTCAGACCGATCTTTCGGAAACTCTCCCGGCTCTCTTTCATCTGCCGCAACACTTCCAGCGCATGGTCGTAGGCAGCTTTGATAATATCATCCGAAGCCTGCTCCTGTGCTTCGCCAGCTTCTTCGGCGGCAAGGTGCTTGCGCCGCTCATGGTAGGCACGGATCGTGTCCTCCAACATCTGCTCAAAGGTCTTTGCCGCCAGCTGGTTTACGGCGCTGTATTCTCGGATCTGCTTTTTCATCATCTTAACGAGGATTTCCAGTTTGGTGGCAGGCATCTTGATGTCGGACAGTTTTTCAAAATATTCCGGGCTGAAAATATCCTCTTCCTCGCCGTTGTCAAGGATACTTTCTACCTGATTGTACTTCAGGGCTTCTTCTACCATCCGGGCAACATTGCGGTTCATAGTATCGGTGTCTACATCGCTGGTGCCGCTCATCTTGCGGACAAAGCCTGCAATCGCCATAAAGCACTGCGCAAGGGCAGATTCGTCCTCATGCAGTTCGCCGGAGGGCTGGCAGATGTCATAGGCCACACGCATCCGCTTTACGGTTTTGAGGAAATAGGTCTTGAACGAAACTTTCTGCGTTCCGTTCCGGCTTTCGGTATTCAGTTCCTCGGTCGAAGCAAAAACGTGTTCGGCTGCGCTGGTGAGAGCGCGGTAACGCTCCACCGGGTCGGTCTTTTCGCTCAGGAACGGGGTGAGGTCATACCCGGTGAACAGCTGCTTCAGAACGCCCAGTTCGTCCCGGAACGCATTGGTTGCCTGCTCCACATCGTCCGCGGTCGGGGCAACAGAAGTGTTGCCGCCGTAGATTTTCATAGCTTCGCGCATATTGTCGCGGATGCCGATGTAGTCCACGATCAGGCCGTACTCTTTGCCCGGATACTTCCGATTGACACGGCTGATGGTCTGGATGAGCATATGTTTTTGAAGCGGCTTGTCGTTGTACATATAAGTAAGGCACGGCACATCAAATCCCGTGATCCACATATCGACAACGATGACGATGCGGAAATTCGACTGTTCATCCTTGAACGCTGCATCCAGTGTTTCCGAACGCTTGTCGTTCTTGACACCGCCAAGGTAGTTATACATATCCGGCTTGTCGTTGCTGCCAACACTGGCTACCATCGCCATAAAGGGCACTGGTTTCCGCTTGGCAAGCTCCTCTTTGGAAAGCGAAACGCCATCCGGTACCTTCTTTTCCACAAACCACTCCGGGTATTTTTCCTTGAACTTTTCCAGCAGCGCAAAGGCGATGGGGCGGCTGGAACAAACGATCATGGCTTTCTGCACCCGGTCGGGGTCTTTTTCGCAGGAAGAAACATAGTGGTCGTGGATATCCACCGCCAGACGTTCCAGACGGGACGGCTCGCCCAGAATGATTTCCATGGAACTCATAGCTTCCTTGCTGGCCTCGATATCCTCTTTGGTCGCACCGTCCTCGGCGCAACGCTTGTAGTAGGCTTCGATCTCCCTGACTTTTTTCTTGTCCAGCAGGACTTTTGCAATGCGGGGATGATATTTGATGGGAACCGTCAGGCCATCGGCAACTGCCTGATCCATGGTATAGCGGTCGATTTCGTTGCCGAAAGTCTGGTAGGTTTCCGCAATCGGGGTGCCGGTAAAGCCCACAAAGGTGGCCTGCGGAAAGGCTTCCCGCAGCACCTTGGCATAGGGCTTTGACACCAGTGCTTTCATGTTCTCGTCGGAATCCTTGCTGAACTGGATCTTTTTGGAGTGTTCCAGCTGCGTTCGGTGCGCTTCGTCCGAGAAGCAGACAATGTTCCGCCGGGCATTGATAAGCCCGATCTTATCCTCTTTGCGGTCGCAGAATTTTTGAATGGTGCAGATGTAGAACCCGCCGCTCTGCCGCTTGCCCAATTCGTCCCGGAGCTGGGCACGGTTTTTGACCACAGACACCTGCCCCAGATTGAGAAACTCCTGACTTTTGGTAAACAGCTTGGCACTCTGCTTTTGCAGGTCGTCCCGGTCTACGATCATCACGATGGTGGGGGAGCCAATCTCCGGGGTGTCGGTGCAGCGCAGGGCAAGTTGACGTGCCAGAAACGCCATGGTATAGGTTTTGCCGCAGCCGGTTGCGCCAAAATAAGTGCCGCCCTTGCCGATGCCGCTGACTACCGACTGCACGATGCTCTGTTTCAGCTTCCGTGCGGCGAAGAACTGCGGATAACGGCAGACGATCTCCACTTCGCTGCTGTCGTAGATACTATCCTGAAAATAGATGTAATCCCGGAAAATTTCCAGAAATCGTGCCGGACTGTACACGCCGTTGATGAGGGTTTCCGTCTCAGCAAAAGGCAGGGTGGAAAGCTGGTCGCCGTCGTTCACACGCCGCCATGCGTAGAAATGCTCATAAGGGGTACGCACCGTACCCAGCCGGGTCTTGACTCCATCCGAGATGCAGGCAAGGGGGCAGTAGTGCAGTAGGTGCGGGATATCCCGCCAGTAGCGAATGGTGATCTGCTCCCATGCGTCGTGAATGGTGGCGTTGGCATCTGCCGGATTTTTCAGCTCAATGACGCACAGCGGCATCCCGTTGACGAACAACAGCACATCGGGGCGGCGGTTCTCCTTCTGGCCGTTGTTGGTGTACTCGATGGTAAACTGGTTTACCGCCCGGAAGATATTTTTAGCCGGGTCGTCGAAGTCGATCAAAGGCACCATACAGGGCAGACCGTTCTGCGGCACGAACTGGATGCCGTAGACCATCCAGTTGTATACCTTGTGCAGCGTGGCAAAATCGCTTTCGCCGCCGGCAAGGCGCACGGTATCGAAGATGTGTGTCCGTTCTTCTTCGGTCAGCTGCGGGCTGGAATCGCGCAGAAACTCCATAAAGTCCGCTGCAATCAGAACGTCATGCCGGGACTTGCGCTGGATGGTGTTCCCGGCAGAGTAGGTCCAGCCTGCCTTTTCCAGCAGAGCAAGAAAGGCGTTTTCATAATCCGATTCGCAGTAGCGCCCCTGATAGTCCTTCAACTTCGCCATAATTTATGCCTCGTCTGTTTTCTGTGCTTCCTCGATGGAACCTTTTATCAAAATCGGGCAGATATTCTGGATTTGATTCTTTAATTTTTCGGCAATGCCCTTGCGGGTGTTATAGGCTTTGAAAATATCCACAATGTCCTGCTGTATCGCAATATCCGGCACAGGAATTTCCACACTGCACATTTCGTCCCAGTCAAAGGTTTCCCGTGCAGAACCCCAAGAGTGAAAACGCGCATAGCGGTCAAACTCATCCCGGCAGAAGAAAAGCATTAAATATTCCGGGAGCAGATAATTTTCATCTGTCTTAAAAACGGTAGAAATAGAAGAAACAAGATAGGTGTCCTCAGAATCATTGAAGCCGAGGGACATTTTATCACCTCGCCGGGAGGTATCTGCGACATAGGCGATTGCTTTGGGTGGAAATAGTTTGTAACTGTTCAGACTGACGCCGTCCATATTGGCTTTGGTTGTAATTACCTGTTTTGCAACAGACAGCCCCCGAACGGAATCAACAGATAAACCGATATCATTTCGCTGCTCACAGGGAATAAGATATTGACCAATCGTTTTCGCAAGGGTGTGCTTGCGAAGGTTTTCAATGTAGGCGTCACAAACCAGCTTCAAATCTTCCAATCCGCGCTCATAGCTTTGCTGGTTGGCGAGCATGGCATTGTAGACATTCACATATTTCTGCTGAACGGAAATATCCGGAAGTTGGATTTCCAGTTCGCACATATTATCCCAGCTGAAGAAGAGCGTTGCGCTTCCGTAGGTCTTGAAGAGCATATAGCGGTCAAATTCAGGACGAAGATACCACATATAGAGGTAATCGGGAAGAAGAATAGTTCCGCTCAATTCTGGTTTGACATAAAAAGCTACATAGTCATTGGTAAAAAGATAGGTCTCTTCGGATGTATTGTAACCTAGTCCCAATTTATCATGGACTCTGTGATTGAAAACAAAGCCGTCCTGTCGAACAACAAGAAATTTTGTCAAGTCCCGGTTAGTGACATTCACCTTTGTGCCCGAAATTTCCTTGGTGTTTAAAAGCCCTCTGACATTTTCAAATCCAAAAGCGGCTTCAGCATTGGTTTCAGTATTTCGGACGAGTAATTCACCCAATTTATAGTTACTCAATCCCATAGCCAATCCCCCTGAATGCTTCCTCCAGCATCCGCTGGGAATCCTTTTCCTGCTTCATGATGTCCTGCATCTCCTTCTGGATGCGCGCCATCTCCGCTTCGTAATCAATGCCCAAGTCATGGTCGATGAACTCAATGTACTTGCTGGGGGTCAGTGCCCAGCCGTTCTGCTCGATCTCCTCCATGCCCACACTACGGTACAGCTCCGGCACGGCATAGGCTGCTCCGTCAGTGCCTTCGTTCTGCCAAGTATGGTAGATACCCGCTGCACGGTCGATCTGGTTGGTGTCCAGCAGAACCTTCTTTTTGCCCTCACCCTTGACCGGATTTTTCGTCCACTGGCGCAGATCCATGAACAGAATCTCATGCTCCCGGTTGCGCAATGCTCTGCCGTGGTAGTTGCCGCCCTTTTTATTCTGGTTGAGGATCCACAGGGTCACGCTGATATCCGTGGTGATAAAAAGTTCGCGCGGCAGAACGATGATGGCTTCCACTTTGTCGTTCTGGAGGAGCTTTTTGCGGATGTCCAGCGTGTCGCCGTCATTCAGTGCGCCGTTGGCCAGCAGGAACCCGGCCACACCGTTGGCGGGTTTCAGGTGGGAGAGAATGTGCAGGATCCACGCATAGTTGGCGTTGCTCTCCGGCGGAGTGGAATAATCGGCCCAGCGGGGGTCGTCTTTCAGGTTGCTGTCGTACCAGCCTTTCAGGTTGAAGGGCGGGTTCGCCATGATGTAATCAAAGTGCAGCCCTTTGTGCAGGTCATGGGTAAAGCTGGAATCGTAAGTTTCGCCAAGGTTGTGGCTGATGCCGCGCAGGGCAAGGTTCATTTTGGCAAGGCGGTAGGTGGCAGCTTCTTTCTCCTGACCGTACACGTTGATGCGGTTGATATCGCCCTGCTTCGATTCCACCAGTGCGGCACTCTGCACGAACATACCGCCAGAGCCGCAGCAGGGGTCGTAGAGTGTGCCGTCGAAAGGCTCGATCATGGCGGCGATCAGCTGCACAGCATCGTGGGGCGTGTAGAACTCGCCCTCTTCTTTCGTGGCGTTGACGGCAAACTCCTTGAGGAAGTATTCGTACACACGCCCGATCAGGTCTTTTTCCTCACCGAACTGCTTGTGGCTGATCTTGTTGACTTCGTCCACGATCTTCTTGATGTCGTTGGGCGCAAGGTTGCGGGTGGTAAAGGTACCCTCGACAAAGCAGCCCTTCAGCTGCTCCGACCCGGCGGCAATGCTGTGCAGTGCCGTGTCCAGCGCCACATTCAGGTTGGCACTCGGCGTGTTGATGATGGTATTCCACTGTGCTTCCGGCGGCAGGCTGTACGTTCCGTCGTCAAAGCTGGGGTCATCAAAGAACGCCGCCTTGATATCTTCATCGTCCGGGTCAAGACCCTGTGCTTTCAGCTTGTTGCGCAGATTTTCAATGCCGTCCTCGTATTTCTCGCCGATAAAGCGCAGAAACACAAGGGTAAGCATCATATCGCGTTTTTCAAAAAAAGATCCGGAATTGCGCGCCGCGCGCAGATAATCCCGGCAGTTGAACAAAATCTGATCCAGATTTAAGGGCTTTTCTTCAGCCTTCTTTTTTGCCATCGTGTGATTCCTCCGGGTGAAATGTAGTCTTTTCATTATTTTATCACAGTCGGACCGCGTAGGAAAGACTTGATTTTGGATCATGGTCCGAAAGGACGCATAGCCGGTGCAAGCAGTGCAGACGTATATACATCTGCTTATTTTGCGTTGCAAAACGCTTGTTGGGGAATGCCCCAAGTCCCTTGATCTGCATTTTCCAATGCAGGCTGCGCATCCCTTCGGGACGCTTTTTACCCGGTGATGTGCTCCGGGTCGTTAAGAACCTGCATGAGGTGAGAAGCGGCTTCTGCAAGAGAATCGTACTTCATCTGTTCAGGAACTGGCGTTTCCAGAAGAGAAACGCCCCACGCCTGCATACAGTCCGCAAGTTCTTTCTGTGCCTGCAATGCTGCCGCCTTACGCACATCCGGGGTGGTTTCTGTATCCAGAACGTAGGCTGTGGAGTATTTTCCGTTGCGATCTTCCGTCAACTGCACCATGGAGTAGTGCTCATTCCAAAAGCGGCAGAAGCGAACCCTGCCGCCGATATTCTCCATGTCATGGCACAGTTCTTCTTCGCTGCTCCATTGTGGAGTCTCGGACAAAATGCAATTCAGTTCCGAAAGAGCCAGCCGTTCTTCAGCCGATAGCTCTCCATGTAGGCATTCACGTTTTAGATTATTCTGCCAATACGGGCTCAACTTTCCATTCCGGGCATCTTCCATTGCTTCTTCGATATTGGGTAGCATCGTCATGTCGTTCACCTCAAATACTTGCCATTAGCGTTATATGCACGCTTACTGTGTTGATTATAAACTATTTGAGGGCAAAAAAAGAGCGTCAGCACGTTTGCTGCGCTCCTTGACATAGGTGTTATTTTGTGATATAGGGGATATTGTCGGTGTATGCATTCAGGATGTCAATGGCGGCTTTCTTTTGCCCCGGCGTGAGCTGGCTCAGCTTTCTGCTCAGTTCATCATCTGCCACATGGGAAGCAGATGCAACCGAATCCCGGATCAGCACATCGGCAGATACGTCCAGCACCTCGACGATTCGGATAAAGGTTTCCAGCTTAGGGATTTTTACTCCGCGCTCTAAGTCTCCAACATAATTTGCTGACAACTCGACCCGTTCTGCAAACTGCTCGATTGTCCATCCTTTTTCTTTGCGCTGCTCTCGTATTCGTTGACCCAAAAGCGTATTCATAGCGACCTCACATTCTAATTGTGTTTGTTGCACACCAATAGCATACCTGTCGCAATTTTTGTTATACACAATCCATCTGTGTTCATTCAACGCTATTCGGGTAATTTCAAGGTGGAAAATTTTTGTGCGTATCTTTGGTCAAAAAAGCAATGGTCTTTGGGGACGGTACATGGTACAATAGCAAACGTTGTGCCCCTTGGCACATGAACGAAGGTAAAAGGAGCTGCTGAACGTGGATACGATCTATCTGCTGC
>OGKO01000505.1_pt1 | contig 29685 bp, 21 predicted proteins | sample 1572451 | NCBI WGS metagenome assembly OGKO01 (sample SAMEA2582089, study PRJEB24529) | metagenome | biome: Human gut stool | place: China | collected 2011 | reverse complement strand
ATGTGTATTTGGAATTTCTCATTTTGGCTTGTACTATTTATATTCTAGCACCAACTTTTATGCGTGATGAACTGTATAGTAATGTTTTCCATCCAGAAAAACATAATTTGCACCAACACAGTAAGCGTTCATTTGGCTCATCAACCAATGTGCCGGCAAATCAAATAACGCAATCAATTCATTCTCACGATAGCCATTCTCTATATCTTTTTTCGTTGGTGTCTTATGTAATTTAACTTCTGATTGAAAACCTATCTCCCAATCATCAAGATTAAAACCTTTTTGCCACAATTCATGTTCTGTCAGCCCGGTTAACTCACAGAGTTCTTCTTCTGTTTCGAATACTATTAGTTTAAGCATGATTTTCCCTCCCCCAAAAATACAAGTACAAATTATAGAATCTTTTTCAAAATGCCATAAGAAGATGTCTAAATGTTACGCTTTGCCATTGGGTCAACAACGCAAAACACCTAAGTCATCCAACGCCATAACTACCTCACAATACAAAAAATCTCTTATGATCATTTTCACCCAAACTTGTCCATTTTTAAAATAAACTTGATACTTATAAAATCCCTCTTGAACATCTACCCAATCCATAAGAAGCATAGGCATTCTACACCCCTCTCCATCCGCCGACTTTGTCTTCATTTCTACCACATAGATATTTCTAAATGCTCTTGACCCTATCTCTGGTAATATCTCATCAGAAATTATCTCCATGCGCTCCAACTCTTGCCATTCTGCTACTTTTAACAAAGGTTTAATGGAATATGCAATTCTTAAAATGGTTACTGTATGATCTTGACTGTAATACCCAGCACTTATTTCATATGCAGCATGGCAAACTGCTAACTTTGTAAAAATACGCATTAGTTTCTCATCTCCACAAGGAGTTTGAACAAATTTTTCGACAGCTCGTCTTGCATCAACATTCTCTCTTCTAGTTTCAGTGCCCGACGAAAATATATCTATATTGCCATTTTCATAGTATTCGTACAAATAGTTAATATATGCGCTTGTATATCTCTCATCTGCTGAAAATCCATTATTACACTGTTTACATGCCGGTACTGTCGGCAAATCTGTTGGATATGGCTTGTTCAAAAATGCTTTAGAAGGGCAATGTTCTCTTGTATCTGCTTTATCTCCACAATACACACAATACATATTACTATTGCGCCGAAAAACAACATGAGGTTCTATCAAAGGACTTCCCCAAAATTTATTAAAATTAAACTCTTTATCTTCTTCCATTGCAACTACCAGCTCCCACAACTTACTTATCGTTACAACGTTTTAACTCTGCAACAATATCCTTTATTCTATTCCAAACTCCCTCAATGCATCAAGTGTCGCTATAATATCTGCGACCTGTTTTCTACTTAATTCCAAATATTCCAAATTACAATACTTAATCGCATTAAGTAAACTTCGCTCCTGTGCTCCTGACAAAACTTCTTGGGACTTACCTCTTGCAATCAAAGATTCCCAGTATGTTGCACCTTGCTGAAAAATAGTAATTTCATCTTGAATTGAAGAATTAAATTTTTGTTCTTTCTTAGCTCGTGCTTTCTCAACTTTCAACTCATTCTCATCAGCTAAAGCATCTCTGGACTGCTCTAAAAGTTCATATGGTATTTTCGAGATAACATTCCAACATTCTACTTTTTTACAATATGTTTCAATATGAGCATTTACTCTATTATCGTCATAAATCGCATCAAATACCAATTTTGCAATTTGGGCAATATCATCATCTAGACATTCTGGAACACTTTGTAAATCCCACATTTTTCTATAATTAAGTTTCATCCCCTTCTCTTTAGCAGAGAGAACCAATCTTGAAAAAGTATACGCAATTAACTGTGGTCTATATGCACGCTTTTCCTGATACCATAATTGATTCGAAATAATATGACCTATATGTTCAAACAATATCTTCTTCCCGATTAATTCTTTATAATATAGTTCATTAAAAACACTGTCATTTTTTTCCCATTGCTTTTCCATATTAGCATGGAAATGTGCAGCATTAACTTCACCACCCCATGAAACAAAATGTGGTAACATATCTGCAGCATTAATATACTTTGCCATATCTGTCAAAGAAAATTTCATAGAACGTGGTCTTACCAATTTATAATCCGCCACTTGCTTCTTTGTCATTTGCATTAATGGCTGTTCATACTGCCCTCTCGCACGCTCAAAAACCATAATTGCTGATATATCTGTCCTGTAGCCAATGGAGCATAAATTTTTCTCGAAAAATCTTCCATCCTAACATAAAAAGGATGACTTGAATTTAAATCTGCTGTTTTAACTTTATTCTGACTATTGGCATATCGTGCAATATTCCTTATCAACTCTGGATTTTCATCTTTTAATATTGTTAGCTTCATCTGAATATAAATACCAGACAAATCAGCATTATTTTTTATCTTAGTCGCCGCTAATGTTGCTGTTGTTTGTCCGCCATTAATAATTTGCAAATTTTCAAATGACTTGATCAATAATCCCTGTTCGGTCGCTTCAGTTGAAACAGCCGTCGCAGTTGTTGAAATTCCGTTATTATATGTAAAGAATCTATCTTTTTCATTGAGAATTGTACCTCTAATTCCTTTATTTACGGCTCCATTAAATTTGAGAAATGAACGTACATTTGACTCAAGTAATTTAGATCCATGCTCTTTATATATTTGTGCTAAAAACTCTCCTGGAACAATTGCTAAATAAGACTCATATTGTTCTGTCTCTATATCTGCTTTTATACACGGAATACCCTTTATATTGTATTCTTCGCATAAAATAACTAAATCTTCTTTTTCAAAGCCTGCCATTCTTGATTTATAGATTTTTTCAATATCGAACACATCAACAATGACTTGTATCTCTCTACCACCTACCTTGAAAGTAGTGGTAGGTAGTTTCTTTACGGTTTTACTTAATTGATCCGTACTTATAATAAATAGATGTATGGTGCCAATTTCAGAAATATTATTTTTAATGTCTTTCGCAAGTTGTACTGCCGGGTCGGCAATTTCACCATCATTAAAATAGCCTTTAAAAATGTTTTCCATATAATTCAGCATCAATTGTGTTTTAGACATAATGAATTCATTTGTTATATTTTTGATTTCACCCTCATTATAATCAGCATATAACAGATTTATTGTATTTGTTGCAAAATCTAAATAAGCAGCATCAATTCTCATACTTTTATATGCTCGATTGCCTTTTGTGAACTCAAAATAACATTGTTCCATCCCAGATATAAGCGAATAGTCATTTTCCAAAATATCCGAAGCCACATCTATAAATACTTCTATTGGATATCTTGAATCTACCACTGCAGATGCATTAATTTCCTCATTAATAAAACTTTCTCTAAACTCTTTAATTGAAACCATCTATATCCTCCACATATTTCTGTATTCCATCTAATGCTAAAGAATATATTACCTTTATTACTTCTTCATACGGAACACTATCAGTAGTAATTCGTGGGAAATCATTATCTACTAAATAAAATTTACCATTTGCCACTCTATATTTGCGGAATATATTTTCACCTTCGTCAAAATCATAGCCATATGCCAGTATTTTACCAACAAAGAGTTCTTTAAGCCCTTCATCATCTATATTACACATAATATCTGAAATTATTTTTTCTACACAACAGTCCCCTTCATCATATTCAGCAGACATTTGTTCCACACGGAAAATCACTAAATGACCAGGTGTCACTGCTTCCAACTGTGTAAGCGATGATATAGATACACTATTAGAATTTGTTGAAATAGTCTTTACCTCATACCAATCTTCTTTGTACGAGTAATCTTTTGATGTCATATCGGGACCACTCCAAGAGCGTATAGCGTTACACAATCCTATTTGTGACCATAAATAATGCTTTAAAAAATATAGTTCGCCAAACATGCCCTTATAGGCTTCCTCAGTCATGCTCCCTTTGGCTTTTCTAAACATTTTTCGCCAAATCATATACTTGTTTTTAATTGCTTTCATTGCTTGCTCATCAGAATTACAATCTACCGATGCTTTAATCAAGTCTATACACAACGAATAAAATACAGTTCGTGCACTTCCTAACTCCAAGTCAAGCCTTGACCAATATACAGAATTATTTTCAGACCATTGTGTCACTTGTAAATATTGCGTTGATTCCATCGTCAATGGAGGATACTGCGACATAAAAGCTAAACTTGGCAATCCATTTTCTCTGACTCCACAATATATACCTACAGGACTTTCTTCAATCTTTATTTTTTTAAATCCTTCTGCTCTGTTTAATTCTTCAAATATCTTCTGTATATCAATCATCTGTATAAAACTCCTCTTCAATTTCAGGATCATCTCTATGTTCTGTAATTTCGTCAATCTTAACTTTATTTGCCCTATATAGCATACGTTCTGCATTCTCTATAGCCGGAAACCCTACTGCAAATCCGAAAATCAACTCTTCACATAACCCTTCAACCAGTCTACAATCCTTATCACCTGTTAAGTCATCTAAAGCATTTATTTCCATAGGGTATATAACAAATAATGGGTTTCTATCGATAACCGCCAAATAATCAGGCACTGTCAAATTTTCTGAATTACCTTTTCCAGCCAAAGCAACTCGTTCTTTTGCATGCTGCTTTACTACCTCCATTTGTTTAGCAGATAATCCATTCGAGAAAATCCCAGGATCAATAATTCTATTATTCTTATCTCCAATTCGAATTATCTTTTCTCCTTCGCGTTTTCTAAAACTTCTCACAACAGCTTTTTTCCCTTTATACTTTTTCTTTGTACTTGAGCCCGTAGCAACAACGATATCCCATTTGGGAAAAGATTTATTCGTCATAATATATGTTGCCATATTATCTGTATCAAATTTAGTATTTTCATATGGTACAGACAATTTCTTTATACATTCTGCCACGAATCTTTTATCTACATCTTTGATTAAGTATTTGGAAGAATCTTCTTCTATTTTCCTATCTTCTTCAGAAATAATTTTATCAAACATATCCTCCACATACTGTCTGTTCAATGAATTATAATCTTTATTTATATACAGTTTTGATGTGTCTGCATATGTACCACCATAATTTATGACATGTTCAATTTTCCCAGTGTTATACATTTTATTTCTGCTAGTAATAAGCAAAGATGTTTCTAACGTATCCGGAGACTCTTTAACCATTAACCCAAAATCTTTCGGTTTCTTTTTACGAATTATCATCTCCCGAAATTGCATTTTCAAATCTTCTACAGCATCAATCACTGCTCTGAAATTCATAATATTTATTGGTGAAATATACACTCGACAGAGTTCCTCATATCCTGGTCTATATCCAAACCATCTACACATCTGCAAAAGAGAATCATATGCTGACGAATTTCTGCTAAAATAACTAATCATCAATCCTTCTAATGTTAATCCTCGGGATAGCACATAACCACCGATAGCTATTACGCGCGCACCATGTTCATCATATTTTACATTTTTGTAAGAAAACCTATCTTTCTTATTCTTATTGTTAATAACAACAGTTTCTATTTTCTTTACTTCATCATATAACCCAGCTTGAATCTGTTCCCACTTTATTTTTTTTCTAAATGGTTCATAAAAATCTATATTATTAGCAGGATATTCCCCATTATATATACTATAAAGTTTGTTCATCTCTAAATTCTTGATAAAATCCGATAAGGGCTTATATGATTCCTGTTCTATAACATAGGTAATGTTTTCAATATAATTCTCAACCGCAGTTTTTATCTGGTCATGCATTACATTGAACACTGAAATGTTTATCAACATAGAACGATGTTTTTTTTCTGCCCCCTGCATTGTTCTAATAACATTATTTATCAAGAAACACAAAATTGCTTCTTTTAAACTCTCCGGCAAAGTCGAAAATACATATTCGTCTTTTTTATGCTTTGGCGGTAAGAAAAACTTTTCTGATTCATCTAATTCCCTGATATACCTAGAATTGTTATCTCCTTCATATGCAAATACTTTTGCCGCACCGAAATAATTTGTCGGCGCATTTAATAACACAATAAAATCAGAAGGAAACAAATCTAAATAATTCTCATCATCATCCGGATTAACAAATATATTCGCAAATGGTGTTGCCGTATATCCTACATAAGAAGCAATAGGAAAACTATTGAATAAGTTTCTTATCTGTTCGTTAATCTTCGATGGATCACATTCCGGTTTTTTAGTATTAATAGATGCATTATCCGCTTCATCATCAATAATAAGCAAATTATCATAATTAATATTGTGCTTATTGGGATTTAGCCAATCGCCCAATTGTTTTAATACCGATGCATTTTTCTTAACAACCAATACAACCGGCTTAATAAAATCTCCACTTGTGAAATTATAATTTTTCTTTACAAATTTAACAAAATCATTTTCATTATTCGTTAACGGAATAGCATAGTGTTGCTTGGTATCTCCTTCTTCTCCTACACCAATATAGGCAATATCGGTATTACCAATACTATCACTAATTGCGCCAATAAATCCCTCATCAATTCTAGACTGTGTTTGTTGACGCAAAGAATCTGTCATACCCGCGAGCAGAACAATTGTTTTGTATCCATAATCACAAGCCATATTAATTAATGCAAGATAGTTAGCGGTTTTTCCTGATTGCACATCTCCTACAACCAAGCCCCTCTTCTTTCTTTCATTAACATCCATAGTCATTTCTGGATTAGCACATTGCTTTAAAATCTTTTCACAATCCAATTCCATCTGCTCAATTACAGATTCGTCAAAATCTTCTCGACGCAAATAGTTTTCGTACCTTTTTACATATCCGTCAATTAAACTATGCTGTAAAATCTCTTTTTTTCTTTCAAACCACTTACCATATGTATCATCATTCAATAAGACATCTGGTTCGTGTACGCAAATATTGGGATGGTTTTCTTCATATTTAGCAACAACGAAATCAATAATATCTTTTTCTTCAATTCCAAATAGCGCTAACGCTACATTTTGAGCATTCTCGACTATCTCAGAATGTGTATAAGTCTTCTTTTGTGAATTAAGCTTAATCTTTAATACATTATATATACTATCAACTAATTTTTGTTCCATACTCTACAATAACCTCTCATATATTTCTTCTCTTCTATTCGCAATAGCCAAATAAACTTCTGAAGCCAATAACTTATCTATAGTTTCTTTCCATTTTTCACGTGGAAACAAAGATAAACAGCGTTTTAATTGCCCTATTAATTCTTCCTCTTCCACCGACAAAGTATCATTAAGAATATTTATGGAATCCATGACATCATTATTTATTCTGTACTTGGGAATACTCTGCTCCAATTGAAATAACAAATCCGCTAATAATTCCTTCTGATCATCATTTAACAAAGCAAATAAACCCTTGACTATTGGTAAATCTCTATTAATTTGATACTTCACATTTCCATCACTTTCGCTTAATCGCTCCCACACTGTAAATTGTGGGGCTGCTTCTTTTACGCCAGGATTTCTAATAGTACGCTTGCTTCTAACAATTGATTCTTCAACTGACATCTTAATTCGATCACGTATTTTATCTGGTATTTTGGCAGAAGATTTTTTTACATCAAGCATCCACACATCATCTAATGTAGATGGTATATCAACTTGTATTCTTGCTAATTTATTTAATTCACTTCTTATCCCCATGCGCAACCATTTTCCCCATGAGATAAGCCTTCTATTCCTATACAAATAAAACCCTTGTTCATCATAAATGCTTTTGGGGTTTCCTAATAAGTTCATCTCTTCAGCAGTAAGAGTTTTAGCAAATGGTAATGTATATGGCGTAACCATTATCTTACTCCCTTTTATATCAATTTCAGATGTCCTTCCTGTTTGCTGACGTCCTAAAGAATTCAGCAAAAATGGGTCTCTTCTCTCAATACGTTTTTCGTTATAAAAAATACTGATTTCATCATAAAAACGATGAAATACCAGTTCAACATGTTTTTTTGATTCACCAACTAATCGTCTAAAACTTTCCTCAAAATTCTTGGCTTCCTCTTCTATCTTATCAAATTTAGTCCATATAACTAATGTTCCACTTTCATATTGTAAAAGTTTATCTACCTCTGGTAATTCTAATATTTCTTCACTTGACAATATTTTCAGAAATAAATGATCCTTAATCTCATCCAAATCAAATGCCATTGAGCATACATTCCCATCTTTCTTTGTCACCACAATAAACTCTCTGCACTGAGATAAAGAAGCAGATTTCAATCCTAATCCAAATCTTCCCAGTTCTAAATCTGAATCTTCTACATCATCTCTATTTGATCCTGGTAACATTGCATTATCTAGTTTTTTCATTGTCATTCCACATCCATTATCCAATATACAAAAATAAGGTATTTCTGATAATGCTTCCGAATAAATATGTATTTCTGATGCTTTTGCCGATATACTATTATCAATTATATCTGCCACAGCTGTTGAAAAACTGTATCCAATTGAACGCAACCCGTTTAATAATGATTTTGCTGGAAAATCTCTTTGAACTAGTTGACTCACGCTTTACCCTCTTTTCTCATATGTTATGGAATTTATAGACTTATTCATATTGTTTATATCACTTACAGAATACCATTCAATGCAAGGAGTTCCTGTTATGTCTCTAACCAGTGCAATAGAAACATTATCATAAAAATCCATGCAAAATTTTATTTTATTATATGGCATTGTAAAATATTTTAATTTCGTTGCAGTATTTCTTACTATTATGTATCGTTTTCTTCCATTTCTGCTTATTTCTAAATCATATAACGAATACGGATATTCATTTGACAATCGTCTTATCCCTTCAATTCCCTTCTGTTGCAAATCACTTATAGTGAAATCCATTGCCAACTCTTTATTATTTTTCTGTATTTCCTCATAATTATCTGGTCCTACATTTTCATAACCCAAATGTTCTCTTAACGCTATAATTTCTGTATCATATGAATCGGCACTCTCATTGAATGCAGCAGTAAACTTATTTCCAACTCCCTTTTTATTCAAAAATACTTTAGAGTATGGAACATCCTTCTCACCAACAATCAATGCATCAAAATTTAACACTCTTTCTTCAACATCATATTCAAATGCTTCAATCAAAAAAGCATAACACTTTAGTCGCTCAGACATTGCACGCATTACTTCTCTATTATTTATCTCTATATAATCATCCTCATATCTAAATGAGGGTGGATAATGCACTTTTTGTCTTCCACAATGCACATTGTTTTTAGCCGTTTCTTCTCTAACATAAATACAGAATGCCGGTATATCCTCTATTATTTCTCCGTTGACTGAAATTTTATTAAACACATAAACATATGGAATAATAGCTTCTGCGCGTGAGTTTTTCAAAATTTTTGCAATTATTCCCTCCCTACTCCTAATCTCAACGTTTTCTGGGAGGTCATAAATCTGTGCTAATTCATCATGTACCGCTTTCCCTTGTTTTAGCGGCGTTGCTACTGTTGCTGTATGTCCCGATTGATTATCATTTTTTATGTTAAAATACAATGATTTTGTATCTATCGGCAATCTAATCATACAACCATTCCTCCTCTTTAAACATTGCTCTGAAAATCGCTACTAAAACATCTACAACTATCGCATTTCCGATTAATTTATTCATTTTTCTATAACTAAAATCCAAATACTCTGTTCTTTCATATTCTTCGTCAGTAAATCCCATCAACAAAAATGCTTCTCTAATTGTAGGTCTTCTATAAGTATTACCCTTAGCTCCATTGTACGGAAATAATGCAGCACAATGGGTTCTGTCCATATTACAAGTAATTGTCCTTACTGTAGTATTTTCATTCAACTCTCGACCATTTATCTTCCACATCTGTTCTCTTGATGGTGTTCTATTTAACTGAGCAATATCTGCCTCATTTTTATATTTCTGAATTTTATAATCATTTCTGAAAAACCTTTTGAATTCATATTTCCTTTCCTTAAACTGGATATCATCCATAACATTCAATTTCGAGCCAAGATGACTTACAATAAACGCTCTTTCTCTATCTTGTGGAACTGCAAAATCAAGAGCATTTAATATCATACACTCATCATTTACATATCCTAATTTTTCCAAAAAACTGAGCCACTCTTTCAAATCAACTTCATTTGATTTCGACATTATCGTTTTTACATTCTCTAACAACAGATACTCAGGCAATCTATCTTCTTCATTTAACTCTGATAGTATCCTCTCTATCTCCCATAACAAGCCTGAGCGCGTTCCTGAACCCTTCTTCATTCCTAGTCCCTTACCACCAGTCGATAAATCTTGGCAAGGAAAACTATACACTAACAAATCACACTCTGGCATATCCGCTGCTTTCAATTTGGTTATTGACCCCATATTTTTTGTTCTTTTATTCGCTATGTACAGTTTTTCTAAATATTCCGTATCCAATTTATCTATCTTAGATGGATGCACAGAATCTTTACTGAATTCAAAATTATGGAGATACTCTATCTGTTCTTCCTTACTAGGCAGTTCCGGTATTGGCTCATCTTTACAATGTATGGCATCGTAACAGATTATCGCATCTGTAAACCAATCACTTATTCCTACTATTTCATAATCAATCCCTATTCTTTCTAAAGCAGTAGCCTGTGCTCCAATCCCAGCAAAAGCTTCAAATACTCTTAATCTTTTCTTTTCCATTTTTCTTACCCACATCTCTATTATTTTATCTCATTTATTGTATCATAATCGTTGTCCCAAAATCCGGACTCAGTCCTTCACATATTCCATAATATCTCCATAATCCACGTCAAGCGTCCTACAAATCTTTCCAAGCACACCTAATGTAACCTCTTCATCTCTACGAAGCTTTGTCATTGTATTTGGTGCAATTTCCGCCTGTTTTCTCAGGTCAGCCTTGCTCATTTTCCTGTCCACCAATAATTTCCATAATCTATTGTATGATACAGCCATAATGTGTCCTCCATCATCCATCAAAAACTTACAAAATACTATTTAACATTATACCACTATCATTCTCCATCTTCAAGAAACATTCGCATAACCTTGCGAATATAGTAGAATAATTATTTTTCTTTATTGATACCCCTAACACCATACCTCTTGCACAAAAAATCTATTTCATATTCTTGTACAATACTTAATTCCACCCCTTCCTTCACTTCCCAACTATCACTCCGCTTCTCGCCCAATCCTTCGCCAGATACGCACTCTGTGCCCAGCCCTATTCGTGCATCAATACATGGGATTCTCCCCTGAAACCCTGTATATTTTCTAGGTGCTCCATTTTTTGAGTCTTTTTTACAAAAGTGCTCCATTTATTGGCGTCATTTTCTAAAAGGTGCTCCAAAAAGTGGAGTACCTATGTTATATCCAAAGGGTTTTAGGGATTTTTCCCTAACCGATACAACATTTTGCCCCGGATATCCAAAATGCGTATCTGGCAGAAGACACATCTAAATTCACCTGTGTCATTTTATGGTATAGAAATACCTTTTCGGCACGCAGAAAAACCGACTGGATTTCTCCAGCCGGTTCTACTGCTCTACTCTTACTTATCTTCCTACCACACACTTATATCATCCAACGCATCCAGCCATACCTGCATCTCCCCGCCTAGCATCATCCTCACATACTCTACCGGATCCTCGATAGCCAGTGCATCCATCTTCCCTTGGGAGTTAGGAGTGGTCCGAAGTCCCTGCTCCCATTTCCCACAATCAAGACTTATGATATGGTTAGTATCATAGTGAATCACATTCACCATATTATTCTGCTCGTTGTAAAATCCTCTTACCATTCTCATGACCATCCAATTGCCTTTCTGTATCGCATCTCTATTGCCCTGTCCGTAATCGGAAAGATTCTCTCCTCCGGTGTCAATCCATACTGCCTGTCCAAGAGATTCTTCAATTCCTCCTGCAAAAACTTCGGAATGGTAATCTTACGATTGGAACTCTCCGTTTTTGGCGGTGTAATATAATCCGTCTGATTTCTCCGATAATACGTCTTGGAGATGCTCACCATCCCACCTTCAAAATCAATATCCTCACTTGTCAGTTCCAGTAGCTCTCCCACCCGACACCCAAGCCAGAATAACATCTGAAAGATAATCCGGTACATCTCCTCTTCCTCCGTAAAGCCTTGCTGACTTAAATCCGCATAGTGTATACAACAGATACAAACTATCTTTTTCTATGCGTATCACAAACCCATTTTGAGTAAAAAACTTGAAATGGGTTTCTTTTGCGTTCGCTAATCTTCTTTAGACAAAAAAAGAACCGCAACTCCTCATAAAATGAGGAATTGCGGCTTGTATTTAAGTTTCTATGATACGAAATCAAAGATTACTCAATAATTGTAGCAACACGACCAGAACCTACTGTACGTCCACCCTCACGGATAGCGAATGTAAGACCCTGCTCCATAGCTACTGGGTGAATTAATTCGATAGTCATTTCGATGTTATCACCTGGCATACACATTTCAACACCATCTGGTAAATCACAAACACCTGTAACGTCTGTTGTTCTGAAGTAGAACTGTGGACGATAGTTGTTGAAGAATGGAGTATGACGTCCACCTTCGTCTTTTGTTAAAACGTAAACCTGAGCTGTGAATTTTCTGTGGCATGTTACAGTACCTGGTTTAGCAAGAACCTGTCCACGAACGATCTGGTCACGGTTAACACCACGAAGTAATGCACCGATGTTATCACCAGCCATAGCCTCGTCTAACTGTTTACGGAACATCTCGATACCAGTTACAACTGTAGACTGAACATCTTCTTTAACACCTAAGATCTCAAGTGGATCATTTAAGTGAAGTGTTCCTCTCTCTACTCTACCTGTAGCAACTGTACCACGACCTGTGATTGTGAATACGTCCTCTACTGGCATTAAGAATGGTTTATCTGTATCACGCTGTGGATCTGGAATATAAGAATCAACTGTATCCATTAATTCCATGATTTTGTCTCCCCAAGGTCCCATTGGATCTTCAAGAGCTTTTAAAGCAGATCCCTGGATGATTGGGCAGTCATTGAATCCGTACTCTTCGAGCTGTTCTGTGATTTCCATCTCAACTAACTCTAATAATTCTGGATCGTCAACCATATCACATTTGTTCATGAATACTACGATGTAAGGTACACCTACCTGACGGGATAATAAGATGTGCTCTTTTGTCTGAGCCATAACACCGTCAGTAGCAGCTACTACAAGGATAGCTCCATCCATCTGAGCAGCACCAGTGATCATGTTCTTAACGTAGTCAGCATGTCCAGGACAGTCAACGTGTGCGTAATGTCTCTTCTCTGTCTCGTACTCAACGTGAGCAGTAGAAATTGTGATACCACGTTCTCTTTCTTCTGGAGCTTTATCGATGTTAGCGAAATCTACAGCTGCGTTACCAGCTACTCTTTCAGATAAAACTTTTGTGATAGCTGCTGTTAAAGTTGTTTTACCATGATCTACGTGACCAATGGTACCGATATTACAATGTGGTTTTGTTCTTTCAAACTTAGCTTTTGCCATTTTGAATATCCTCCTTAAATTGATGCCATATTGGCTATAGTTGTTATATTTAATAACTCGGCTACCTATGATTATATAAAATAATCTTAGCTTTTTCAAGTTATTTTTATCACAGAATCCCTTATTTTAAGGGATTTCTGTGATTTAATATTGTTTTTAGATTCTGTTACACAGAAATAACTGAAATCAGTTATAAGCCATGCTTTTTTTCAGAATTTATTTGGATTTATCTGCAAGAACTTTTTCCTGAACAGATTTTGGTACTGGCTCATATTTCTCGAAGAACATAGAGTAGTTACCACGTCCCTGTGTCTTAGAACGTAAGTCTGTAGAGTAACCGAACATCTCAGCAAGTGGTACATATGCTTTAACCATTTTACCACCACCGATATCGTCCATACCCTCGATACGTCCACGACGGGAGTTGATATCACCGATTACATCACCCATGTATTCTTCAGGCATTGTAACTTCTACCTTCATGATAGGCTCAAGCAATACTGGTGAAGCTTTTGCCATAGCCTCTTTGAATGCCATAGATCCAGCGATGTGGAATGCCATTTCAGAAGAGTCGACCTCATGGTAAGATCCATCGTATACGTTAGCGTGAACACCAAGAACTGGGAATCCGCCAAGAATACCTGCCTGAGCAGCTTCTTCGATACCTTCACCAACTGCTGGGATGTATTCCTTAGGAATAGCACCACCGACAACGGTAGATTCGAATTTGAATGTTTCTTCGCCATTTGGATCCATAGGCTCAAACTTAACTTTACAGTGTCCGTACTGACCACGTCCACCGGACTGTTTTGCATATTTGTATTCAACATCTACAGGTTTTGTAAATGTCTCTTTGTAAGCTACCTGAGGAGCACCTACGTTAGCTTCTACTTTGAATTCACGAAGCAGACGGTCAACGATGATTTCCAGATGTAACTCACCCATACCAGCAATGATTGTCTGACCAGTTTCCTGATCTGTATGAGCACGGAAAGTAGGATCTTCTTCTGCAAGTTTTGCAAGAGCTTCACCCATTTTACCCTGTCCAGCTTTTGTCTTAGGCTCGATAGCGAGCTCGATAACTGGTTCTGGGAATTCCATGGACTCTAAGATTACTGGATGCTGTTCATCACAGATTGTATCACCAGTTGTTGTAAATTTGAAACCTACAGCAGCTGCGATATCTCCGGAATAAACTTTCTCTAATTCCTGACGTTTGTTAGCGTGCATCTGTAAGATACGTCCAACACGTTCTTTTTTATCTTTTGTTGCATTTAATACATAAGAACCGGAGTTCATTGTACCAGAGTAAACTCTGAAGAATGCAAGCTTACCTACGAATGGGTCAGCCATGATCTTGAATGCTAATGCAGCGAAAGGTTCCTCATCAGATGAATGTCTCTCTACCTCGTTACCATCTAAGTCAACACCCTTGATAGCAGGTACGTCTAATGGAGATGGCATATATTCGATGATCGCATCCAGAAGCTTCTGAACACCTTTGTTTCTATAAGCTGTACCACAGCATACAGGAACGGCACGGCACTCACATGTAGCTAATCTTAATGCTTTTTTCATCTCTTCCATAGAAGGTTCTTCACCCTCTAAGTACATCATCATTAAATCGTCATCTAATTCGCATACTTTTTCGATCAATTCAGAGCGGTAAAGTTCAGCTTCATCAGCCATATCTCCAAGATCGTCTGTTACAGTGATATCATCACCTTTTTCATCGTTATAGATGTATGCTTTCATCTCGAATAAATCGATGATTCCTTTGAAGTCATCCTCTTTACCGATTGGTAACTGGATAACGATCGCGTTTTTACCTAAACGGTTACGGATCTGGTCTACACATGCATAGAAGTTCGCACCTAAGATATCCATCTTATTTACGAATGCCATTCTAGGTACATTGTAGGTATCAGCCTGACGCCATACGTTCTCTGACTGAGGTTCAACACCACCCTTTGCACAGAAAACGCCGACAGCGCCATCAAGTACACGAAGGGAACGCTCTACCTCTACAGTGAAGTCTACGTGTCCAGGGGTATCAATGATATTGATACGATGCTCTAAAGCACCTTTCTTTGGTTTTGTGAACTCTTCCAAAGTCCAGTGGCATGTAGTAGCGGCTGATGTAATTGTGATACCTCTTTCCTGCTCCTGTTCCATCCAGTCCATGGTAGCAGTACCTTCATGAGTATCACCAATCTTATAGTTAACACCGGTATAATAAAGAATACGCTCTGTTGTTGTTGTTTTACCAGCATCAATATGAGCCATAATACCAATGTTTCTGGTTCTCTCTAATGGATATTCTCTTCCAGCCAAAGGTTTTTCCTCCTTAATTTACTACGCAGATATGCGCAGAACATTTTTATAATACTTGAGAGCAAAGTTGCTTTGCTCCCGGTATCTATTCATATGGCAAATAATATTAGAAGCGGTAATGAGCGAATGCTTTGTTTGCTTCTGCCATTTTGTGCATATCTTCTTTTCTCTTAACAGATGCACCTGTATTGTTAGCTGCATCCATGATTTCGTTTGCAAGTCTTTCTTCCATGGTCTTCTCACCTCTGTTACGTGAGAAAGTTGTTAACCAACGAAGTCCTAAAGCCTGACGACGGTCTGGTCTGACTTCGATTGGCACCTGGTATGTTGCACCACCAATACGTCTAGCCTTTACTTCAAGAACAGGCATAACGTTATTCATGGCTTCTTCAAATACCTCAAGAGCAGGTCTTTCTGTTTTCTCTTCTACTCTTGCGAAAGCTCCATATACAATTTTCTGTGCTACACCTTTCTTACCATCTAACATAATGTTGTTGACAAGCTTTGTAACGACTTTGTTATTGTAAATTGGATCTGCTAATACGTCTCTTTTCTGAGTATGTCCTTTACGTGGCACGGTTCTTCCCTCCTTAATCATAATTTACTATACAGGTCTTCCCTGCATTTACTGTGTCCGGTTTCCCGGCTCTGCAACATTTGCAATGAAAGTTCAATGCAACATGTTGTCAGTGAACTTCATTTCGATTAATTCAACGGTACTCACATGTGTAAAATGGGCAAGCCCATCTCGGAACAAAATCTTGTTCCCCCTTAGTGTTCGTGCGGAAATATATCTCTAGTGAAACAATTCCAACACTAAACCTTTTAGTTCTGTTTGTGATACTATTGGTTTTACTTCATTCTGTAATTAAAAATTACTTAGAAGCCTTTGGTCTCTTAGCGCCGTATTTAGAACGAGCCTGTTTTCTGTTAGCAACACCTGCTGTATCAAGTGTACCACGGATGATGTGATATCTTGTACCTGGTAAGTCCTTAACACGTCCACCACGGATCATAACAACGCTATGCTCCTGTAAGTTGTGTCCTTCACCTGGAATGTAGCTTGTTACTTCGATTCCGTTAGAGAGACGAACTCTGGCGATCTTTCTAAGAGCTGAGTTAGGTTTTTTAGGAGTAGCTGTCTTAACAGCTGTACAAACACCTCTCTTCTGTGGAGAAGGAGCATCTGTAGGTCTCTTCTGTAAAGAGTTGTAACCCTTCTGAAGTGCAGGTGCTGTAGACTTCTTAACAGATGTCTGACGTCCTTTTCTTACTAACTGGTTAAATGTTGGCATTATTTTCACCTCCTGTTAATATTATGTGAACAAAAAAGTTCAAACTGCATGCCTTTTTGTGCACGCTAAATTATTATATAAGCGTGGTTGCCGGATGTCAAGCATTTTTGTTCAAATTTTCCTCTTTTAAAAATACAAAAGCAGTTCATTGCTGAAATGATGCATGAGTGAACAGTATCAGTCTTTCCATTATATGGTTTTTTATTCCGGTGGGACGATAAAGTCTTCTTTACAACTTCTCACAAATTCAAAAAGAGGAATGGATCAAAATCCATTCCTCTCATATAGCATCTCTTATTCTTCTACTGGTGCAAACTCTTCATCAATAAAGGAGTCATCATCAAAATCGATCTCGTCATTTTCATTGACATCTGAATCAAGTTTGATGTTGCGGTATCTCTTCATACCTGTACCAGCCGGGATCAGTTTACCAATGATTACGTTCTCTTTCATACCGATCAATGGATCGACTTTTCCTTTGATTGCTGCTTCTGTCAGAACTTTTGTTGTCTCCTGGAAGGAAGCTGCGGATAAGAAGGAGTTTGTTGCAAGGGAAGCTTTGGTAATACCAAGTAATACCTGTTTTCCTTCTGCCATTTCTTTTCCTTCGCTCTCAAGCAGTTCATTTGTATCCTCAAAGTCAAGAGTATCTACTAATGTTCCCGGAAGCATATCGGAATCACCGTTTGTCTCAACACGGACTTTCTGCAACATCTGGCGTACGATCAACTCGATATGTTTATCATTGATCTCAACACCCTGTAAACGGTATACACGCTGAACTTCGCGGAGCATGTAATCCTGAACAGCACGGACACCTTTGATTTTTAAGATGTCATGTGGGTTTACAGAACCTTCTGTCAGTTCATCACCGGCTTCAAGTACTGCGCCATCCATCACTTTGATTCTGGAACCATAAGGAATTAAGTATGCCTTAGATTCGCCTGTCTCATTATTGGTAACGATAATCTCACGTTTTTTCTTTGTATCTTTAATGGTAGCTACGCCGCCAAACTCTGTGATAATTGCAAGTCCCTTAGGTTTTCTTGCCTCGAAAATTTCTTCGACACGAGGAAGACCCTGTGTAATATCAGTACCGGCAACACCACCTGTATGGAAGGTACGCATGGTAAGCTGTGTACCAGGCTCACCGATGGACTGAGCTGCGATAATACCAACAGCCTCACCAACCTGAACTGCCTGACCGGTTGCCATGTTTGCTCCATAACATTTTGCACATACACCCATATGGGAGCGGCAGGATAATACGGTACGGATCTTAACTTTTTCAATTGGGTTGCCATTCTCATCAACACCACGGCTCATAACTTCTGCTGCACGTTTTGGTGTGATCATATGGTTTGCTTTTACGATGACATTGCCATCTTTATCACAAATTGTATTGCAGGAGAAACGACCTGTAATACGTTCCTGAAGACTTTCAATCTCTTCTTTTCCATCCATGAATGCAGTTACCCACATACCAGGGATTTCTCTGTTCTTGCCTTCACAGCAGTCAGACTCACGAACGATCATATGCTGTGATACATCTACAAGACGTCTTGTAAGGTATCCGGAATCGGCTGTACGAAGCGCTGTATCGGACATACCTTTTCTGGCTCCATGCGCAGACATGAAGTACTCCAATACATCAAGACCGTCACGGAAGTTTGATTTGATAGGCAACTCGATTGTTCTACCGGTTGTATCAGCCATCAAACCACGCATACCAGCAAGCTGTTTGATCTGTTTATCAGAACCACGGGCTCCGGAGTCAGCCATCATGAAGATGTTGTTGTATTTATCAAGGCCTTCCAGAAGCACTTTTGTAAGTTCATCATCGGTCTCTTTCCATGTCTCAACAACTTCTTTGTAACGTTCTTCCTCTGTGATAAGACCACGTTTGTACTGTTTTGTAATTCTGTCTACTGTATCCTGAGCTGCCTTGATCATAGCCGGTTTCTCTGGTGGAACCGTCATATCAGAAATAGATACGGTCATTGCTGCTCTTGTTGAATATTTGTAACCCATAGCTTTTACAGCATCCAGAACTTCTGCTGTTTTTGTAGCGCCGTGGATATTGATTACTTTTTCAAGAATCTGTTTGTTCTGTTTCTTGGCAACAAGGAAATCTACTTCCAGTTTTAACTCATTGCCAGGAATGCTTCTGTCAACAAATCCTAAATCCTGAGGAATGATCTCATTGAAGATGAAACGTCCTAATGTGGACTCAACAACTCCTGTGATTTCTTTTCCATCCGGCATTGTCTTTGTCATACGGACTTTGATTCTGGAGTGAAGTGTTACTGCTCCGTTCTCGTATGCAAGGATTGCTTCATTTACACTCTTGAAAATCTTGCCTTCTCCCTTAGCTCCCGGTCTCTCCTGTGTTAAGTAGTAGATACCAAGAACCATATCCTGTGAAGGAACCGCTACAAGACCACCATCTGATGGTTTTAATAAGTTGTTCGGTGAAAGAAGCATAAATCTACATTCAGCCTGAGCCTCTACAGATAATGGAAGATGAACAGCCATCTGGTCACCATCGAAGTCGGCGTTGAACGCTGTACATACCAATGGATGTAACTTGATTGCTTTACCTTCTACTAAGATTGGCTCGAATGCCTGAATACCTAATCTGTGCAGTGTAGGAGCACGATTTAACATAACCGGATGCTCTTTGATAACGTCTTCTAAGACATCCCAAACTTCTGTCTGGAGTCTCTCGACCATTTTCTTAGCACTCTTGATGTTGTGGGCAGATCCGTTGGCAACGAGTTCTTTCATAACGAATGGTTTGAATAATTCGATTGCCATCTCTTTTGGAAGACCACACTGATAAATCTTTAATTTTGGCTCAACACAGATAACGGAACGTCCTGAGTAGTCAACACGTTTACCAAGTAAGTTCTGTCTGAAACGTCCTGATTTACCTTTTAACATATCAGATAAGGATTTTAATGCTCTGTTACCAGGTCCTGTAACCGGACGGCCACGACGACCATTATCGATCAGGGCATCTACTGCTTCCTGTAACATACGTTTCTCATTACGAACGATGATATCAGGAGCTCCTAACTCAAGAAGTCTTCTTAAACGGTTATTTCTGTTGATAATTCTTCTATATAAATCATTTAAGTCAGATGTAGCAAAACGTCCACCATCCAGCTGAACCATAGGACGAAGATCTGGTGGGATAACCGGTACAACTGTCATGATCATCCACTCTGGTTTATTTCCAGATTCGCGGAATGCTTCTACAACTTCCAGTCTCTTGATGATTCTGGCACGTTTCTGACCTGTTGCATCTTCTAACTCTGCTTTTAATTCAGCGGAATCTTTTTCCAGATCAATTGCCTGTAATAATTCCTGAATTGCCTCAGCACCCATTCCAACACGGAAAGTATTGCCATACTGTTCTCTTGCATCCTGGTATTCACCTTCGGAAAGCACCTGTTTGTACTGTAATGCAGTATTGCCTGCATCCAATACGATGTAAGAAGCAAAGTATAAAACTTTTTCCAATGTTCTTGGAGATAAGTCCAGAATTAATCCCATACGGGATGGAATTCCCTTGAAGTACCAGATATGGGATACAGGTGCAGCAAGCTCGATGTGTCCCATACGTTCTCTACGAACGCTGGATTTTGTAATTTCAACGCCACAACGGTCGCAGACAACGCCCTTGTAACGAATTTTCTTATATTTACCGCAATGGCATTCCCAGTCTTTGCTAGGTCCAAAAATCTTCTCACAGAAAAGACCATCTTTTTCCGGTTTCAATGTTCTGTAGTTGATTGTTTCCGGTTTCTTAACTTCACCGCGGGACCATTCTCTGATCTTTTCCGGGGATGCTAAACCAATACGGATGGCATCAAATGAAACAGACTGGTTAATTGCCTCTTTATTTGTTGTTTCTGGCATCTATGACACTCCCTTTCTCTGCTTTACAGAATCGACTCTCTTTACCGGTCTGTGCCTGCAGCACAGACCGATAGACACTTATTGACTATTACTCTTCAAAACCATCTTCTGGCATATCATCGTAAAAATCGGAGTCGTCATCTGCATCAGTGTCTTCCTCTTCTTCTACGTCAACAAGTTCTTCGTTTTCAGAATTAAACTCTTTCTTTGTGAATCCCATTTTGGAGAATGATTCACTGTCTTCAAAAGCAAAATCTTTATCGCCTGAAATAATGGAGTTCAGATCGGTATTACCATACTCACTTGTTTCCATTAATTCAACTTCATTTCCTTCGTCATCTAATACTGTCACATCAAGTCCTAATGACTGTAACTCTTTCAGTAATACTTTGAATGATTCCGGAATTCCCGGTTCAGGAATATTATCACCTTTGATGATTGCTTCGTAAGTCTTAACACGTCCAACGACATCATCAGACTTCACAGTAAGGATCTCCTGTAAGGTATAAGCTGCACCGTAAGCTTCCAGTGCCCAAACCTCCATCTCACCAAAACGCTGTCCACCGAACTGCGCTTTACCACCAAGTGGCTGCTGTGTAACTAAGGAGTAAGGACCTGTAGAACGTGCATGGATCTTATCATCTACCAAATGATGCAGTTTCAGGTAATGCATGTGTCCGATTGTTACAGGTGAATCGAATGGTTCTCCTGTACGTCCGTCACGTAACTGAACTTTACCATCACGGGAAATTGGAACGCCCTTCCACAGTGCTCTGTGGTCTCTGTTGTCCCATAAGTACTTCATAACTTCTTCGCCAAGTACATCTTTGTATTTTGCTTCGAAATCTTCCCATTCGAAGTTTACATAATCATTGGCTAATTCCAGTGTATCCTGGATATCAATTTCTTTTGCGCCATCAAATACTGGTGTTGCAATGTTGAATCCTAATGCTTTTGCAGCAAGACTCAGGTGGATCTCAAGGACCTGACCGATATTCATACGGGAAGGTACACCTAATGGATTCAATACGATATCAAGTGGGCGGCCATTTGGAAGGAATGGCATATCTTCTACAGGTAATACACGGGAAACAACACCCTTGTTACCATGACGACCAGCCATCTTATCACCGACAGAGATTTTTCTCTTCTGTGCGATGTAGATGCGGACTGCCTGGTTTACTCCAGGAGATAATTCGTCACCATTTTCTCTTGTGAACACTTTTGCTTCCACAACGATACCATACTCACCATGAGGAACTTTTAAGGAAGTATCACGTACCTCTCTTGCCTTCTCACCAAAAATTGCACGAAGAAGTCTCTCTTCTGCTGTCAGTTCTGTCTCTCCCTTAGGAGTTACTTTTCCGACTAAGATATCGCCGGCACGTACCTCGGCACCAATACGGATAATACCTCTTTCATCAAGATCTTTTAACGCATCATCACCAACACCTGGAACATCACGGGTAATTTCTTCCGGTCCTAATTTGGTGTCACGTGCTTCTGCTTCATATTCTTCAATATGGATAGATGTATAAACATCATCCTGTACAAGTCTTTCACTCAAAAGAACAGCATCCTCGTAGTTATAACCTTCCCAGGTCATAAATCCGATCAATGGGTTCTTACCAAGTCCAAGTTCTCCGTTGGAAGTGGATGGTCCATCTGCAATAACTTCACCAGCTTCTACGTGGTCACCCTTGAACACGATCGGTCTCTGGTTGTAGCAGTTAGACTGGTTACTTCTTGAGAACTTTGTAAGTTTGTATACGTCTCTTGTTCCATCATCATTTTTTACAATGATCTGGTTGGATTCAGAGCTTTCAATTGTACCTGCTTTCTTAGCGACAACGCAGACACCTGAGTCAACTGCTGCTTTTGTCTCCATACCTGTACCCACAACAGGAGCTTCTGTTGTAAGAAGCGGTACTGCCTGACGCTGCATGTTAGATCCCATCAGCGCACGGTTAGCATCATCATTCTGTAAGAATGGAATTAATGCCGTAGCAACAGAGAACACCATCTTAGGAGATACGTCCATGTAATCAAACATGGTTTTCTCATATTCCTGTGTCTCATCCAGATAACGACCAGATACTGAATTACGAACAAAATGTCCTTCTGCATCCAGAGCTTCGTTCGCCTGTGCTACATGGTAATTATCCTCTTCATCCGCTGTCATGTATACAACTTCGTCTGTAACGCGAGGATTCTTTGGATCTGATTTATCAATTTTACGGTATGGTGCCTCAATGAAACCATACTCATTAATACGCGCATAACTTGCCAGTGAGTTGATCAGACCGATGTTAGGACCTTCAGGCGTCTCGATAGGACACATACGTCCATAATGAGAATAGTGAACGTCTCGAACCTCGAATCCGGCACGGTCTCTGGACAAACCGCCAGGTCCCAATGCAGATAAACGTCTCTTGTGAGTCAGCTCACCAAGAGGGTTGTTCTGATCCATGAACTGTGACAACTGGGAAGAACCGAAGAATTCTTTTACTGCCGCAGTTACCGGTTTGATGTTGATCAGACTCTGTGGAGAAATACCATCTAAATCAAGTGTTGTCATTCTTTCACGGACAACTCTCTCTAATCTGGAAAGTCCGATTCTGTACTGGTTCTGTAATAACTCACCAACCGCACGGATACGTCTGTTTCCTAAGTGGTCGATATCATCATCATGACCAATACCATACTCTAAATGCATATTGTAGTTGATGGATGCGAAGATATCATCTTTTGTAATATGCTTTGGAATCAGATCATGTACATTTTTCTTAATAGCCTCTTTCAGATCTTCCACATCTGGATTTTCTTCCATTAACTGTGCAAGAACTGGATAGTAAACTAATTCCGTGATACCAAGTTCCTTTGGATCACAATCAACGTAATGTCTTAAATCTACCATCATGGAAGAAAGAACTTTTACATTTCTTGTCTCAGTCTGAATCCATACATATGGAACGGCTGCATTCTGGATATCATCAGCGATAGAACGCGTTACTTCTGTACCTGCCTCTGCGATGATCTCACCAGTTGTCATATCAACTACATCCTCAGCAAGGACATGTCCGTTGATACGGTTCTTTAATGCTAACTTCTTATTGAACTTATAACGTCCAACCTTTGCAAGATCATATCTTCTCGGGTCAAAGAACATAGCATTAATAAGGCTCTCCGCACTTTCTACAGAAAGCGGCTCGCCTGGTCTGATTTTCTTATATAATTCAAGAAGTCCTTCTTCGTAATTTGTAGCAACATCCTTGCCAAAACTTGCAACGATCTTAGGTTCCTCACCGAATAAATCAATGATTTCCTGATTGCTTCCAACACCAAGTGCACGAATTAATACAGTGATCGGCACTTTTCTGGTTCTATCTACACGAACGTAAAATACGTCATTGGAGTCTGTTTCGTACTCTAACCAAGCACCGCGGTTTGGAATTACAGTACAAGAATACAATTGTTTACCCACTTTATCGTGAGCGATACCATAATAGATACCAGGGGAACGAACCAGCTGGCTGACGATTACTCGCTCTGCACCGTTGATCACGAAAGTTCCAGTTTCAGTCATCAAAGGAAGGTCGCCCATGAAAATCTCATGCTCGTTGATTTCATCAGTTTCTTTGTTGTGAAGTCTTACCTTTACCTTTAAAGGTGCTGCATATGTTGCGTCTCTTTCTTTGCACTCAGGGATTGTATACTTTACATCATCTTCGCATAATGTAAAATCTACAAATTCCAGACTCAGATGACCGCTGTAGTCCGCAATCGGAGAGATATCGTCGAAAACTTCTTTTAAGCCTTCGTCCAAAAACCACTTATAGGAGTCTTTCTGAACTTCTATAAGGTTTGGCATTTCCAATACCTCTTTCTGTCTTGAGTAACTCATACGCATGCCTTTTCCGGCTTTCACCGGACGTATTCTGTTTTTCTCCATTGACGTTTCACCTCTCGTTTTTATTCTCAACAAACAAATTGCCTGTTGTATTGCATCTACCGCCTGTATATGCGGTATGTGAACACTCACATCTTACGGCTATAAGCCTACTGCACCACAATAGTGCAACGTATATTATATATCAAGTCAAGCAAAATCGTCAAGTTAATTTTGATTTTTTCTAATAAATTTATTAGTATTTATAAAAAAGAAGAAACAGATACCTATTTGTAGTATTTTTTGCATCTGTTTCTTCTATATATAGTACATTCTGTTTTCTTTTGTGTTCTATGGAACCATTATGATCTCTGCTGCTTATTCGCACTGGAATCCTGCAACTTCATTCTTTAAGGATTCTGCGATATTCATATTCTTCTCAACAGATTCGTTGATTCCTGTCATATGACCTGCCAGTTCCGATGTGTACTCGGCCGCGTTGGATACGCCTGTTGCACTCTGGTTTACAGCATTCGATACACCGTCTGCCGCTTCCGAAATCTCGTTTGCCGCCCGGCGGAGATTCTCTGCTACATTCTGAAGTTCCTGCATCATCTCATTCATCTGTGTAGCGTCGTCATTGTATGTCTCACCAGATTCTACCATTCCTTTGTAGTCTTCAAGTACATCCTTATTTACAAAATCGAGCATCTTGCCTGCATTTCCTGCAAGATTTTCTACTGATTCTGTTACCATCTTACTGATATCCTGGATACCATTTGCAGTATTACGGCTTTCGTCTGCAAGTTTGCGGATCTCATCTGCAACAACCGCAAAACCTTTTCCGGCTTCTCCGGCTCTCGCCGCCTCGATAGAAGCGTTTAATGCGAGCAGATTTGTCTGAGAAGAAATAGAAAGTATCTCATTTGTCAGTTCGTTGATCTTCTCTACCTGCTTGCTCTGCTCGATTGCTGTGGAAAGTTCTTCTGAAATCCGTACTACCATGTCATTTGCAGATTTCTGGCTTTCTGTCGCATCTGTTTTCATGCTCTCTGCTTTCTGACGGATATTATCGACACGCTCTAATCCTTCGCCTGTCTTATCTGCCATAACCGTAATGTCACTTCGGATACTCTCAATATTCTCTGTGATATTCACAACAGTCGCAGATACTTCCTGCATGCTTGCAGCAAGCTGTTCCATAGTTGCTGATGTATCTGTGATCTTATCACCAGCCGCACGGACACCATTGTCAACACTGATTGCTGTGTGCTCCAGTTCTCCGGAACCATTTTTGATCTTCTCGATCAGATTTCTGAGCACATCTATAAACTGGTTAAATCCGCGGACCATCTGACCGATTTCATCGTTGCTTCTCACTTTCAGATGTGTGGTAAGATTTCCGCTTCCACTATCAATCTCAGTAATCATCTTCAACAGATCTTTCGTTGCTGCGCGCATTGGTTTCACAACTCCGACCAGAACAACGAAAATACCGATCAGTCCAACAATGATAGATGACACTGCCATACCAATGCAGACTTTTGACACTGCCTGATAGGTTGCATGTGCCTGAGCAGTCGCATCATCCATCTCGTTCACACTTTTCTGCTGGATTCCGGTAATATAAGCATTTACCTCTTCCATGCAGACACGGATCACATTTACTTCGATGGAAACTTTTCCACTCTTTCCATCATCGTATTTTTCCATGGCATTGTCCATACGTTCCAGAACGTTGTTCACACCATCATAGATTTTCTGCATAATCTGCTTCTGTCCACCACTCCCTGTGGTATCATACATCTGCTGCACAAGATCAGCCACAACCTCCCGGTCTGCTGCATAATCATTTCTGGCTTCTGTATGGCTCGTCTCACCTTTTGTTGTCGCAAGATAACGATAAAAATCCTTCTGTACTGCTTCAAGACTATACTGTATGCTGTAAGCATTCTGCAGATCCGGCACTTTGCTGTCTGTGACATCTTTGATCGAATGGTTCATCTTCACCATTGCATCATAGTTAATCACATTTGATACCATGGTCACAGCTACCATCAGTACAAGAATTGCTACCAGTTTCACTGCCATGCTGCTGTTTCTGGTTTTCTTCGCAGTTGTCTTCTTAACTGCCACATTATTATCTCTCTTTACCGCACGCTGTTTCTTCTGCTTTGGTGCTTTGTTCTTTTTTTCATTGCCCTGCATCATTTTCTTCATGTGAATCGCGCCTTTTCTATCTTCATAATATCATTATTTTACATTCTTTTTACGGCGAAAGCAATGGTTATTAGGTATTTTTACCAGAAAATGTCAAAAAAGAACATTTTTTGCATATAATGTGCAAAAAAGAGCCATGGTATATACATACCATGACTCCTTAACAGCTAATTTTCTTCTATAAATAATGAAATTATTTAAGAGTAACTTTAGCGCCTTCAGCTTCAAGTTTAGCTTTGATATCATCAGCTGTAGCTTTGTCAGCAGCTTCTTTAAGAACTTTAGGAGCTCCATCAACTAAATCTTTAGCTTCTTTTAATCCTAATCCTGTTGCTTCACGAACAACTTTGATAACTTTAACTTTGTTTGGTCCAACTTCTGTTAACTCTACGTCGAACTCTGTTTTCTCTTCAGCTGCTGCTGCTTCTCCGCCTGCTGCTGCTACTACAACGCCTGCTGCTGCAGATACGCCAAATTCTTCTTCACAAGCTTTTACTAAATCATTTAATTCTAATACGCTTAACTCTTTGATAGCTTCAATAAATTCTGCTGTTGTTAATTTTGCCATTTTAATTTCCTCCATTAAAATTTAATTATTGACCGGCTGTTACCGGTGATTCTTAATTTCATTCCTGTCTGACAGGATCTCTGTTTGCTGATTAAGCCTCAGCTGGAGCTTCTGCTTCTTCTGCCGGAGCAGCTTCTGTAGCTACTGCACCACCGTTCTCTGCGATCTGGTTAAGAACACGAGCAAGGTTGGTGATAGGAGACTGTAAGCTTCCAAGTAATTTGGAAAGAAGTTCTTCTCTTGATGGTACGTTTGCGATAGCTTTCATACCATTTGCATCGTAGAAAGTTCCTTCTACAACACCGGCTTTGATTTCAAGAGCTGGAGCTGTCTTTGCAAATTTTGCTAAGATTCTTGCTGGAGCTGTTGCATCGTCTTTAGAAATAGCGAATGCGCTTGGTCCTTCAAGAGACTCTTTTAAGCTTTCGAATTCAGTTCCTGCAATAGCACGGTTAACTAATGTATTCTTATAAACTTTGTAAGAAACACCAGCTTCTCTTAATGCTTTACGTAACTGAGTATCTTCTGCAACAGTAAGTCCACGGTAGTCAACAACTACTACTGACTGTGCATCTTTGATGTTTTCAGAAATTTCCTGTACGATAGGCTGTTTAAGTTCTACTTTTGCCACGAATCGTGCACCTCCTTTTATTATTTTGGGCAGTGATCAAAAACCACTGCATGACTGCATAAAAGACGTTGAGGTTTATCACTAAAAAACCTCTCTGTCAAAGACAGAGAGGTATAAAATCATAAATGATTCTGCTATAGATGAAATTCATCTATAAGATCTCCTCGGTAGGTCTAGTGTTACGCCTGTCAGGCACCTACTGTCTTCGGCAATATGCAAGACGCTGTTCTCACAACGCCTTGTGCATTATAACATTGTATATTGGGGTTGTCAACAAAAATTAAAAATAATTCTGATTACTGAGCAATCTTAACTACGTTTAATTTTACACCAGGTCCCATTGTAGAAGTGATTGTTGCACTCTTAATGTACTGACCTTTTAAGCTTGAAGGCTTAGCTTTGTTGATAGCTCCCATAAGGGTCTGGAAGTTGTCGCTTAACTGTTCTTCTGTAAAAGAAGCTTTTCCAACTGGCACGTGGATAATGTTTGTTTTGTCCAATCTGTATTCAATCTTACCAGCTTTGATGTCGTTAACAGCTTTTGTAACGTCCATAGTAACTGTTCCAGCTTTTGGGTTTGGCATTAAACCTTTAGGTCCTAATACACGTCCTAAACGTCCAACAACACCCATCATATCAGGTGTAGCAACAACAACGTCGAAATCTAACCATCCTTCGTTCTGGATCTTTGGAATTAATTCCTCTCCACCAACGTAGTCAGCTCCAGCTGCCTGTGCTTCATCTAATTTAGTACCCTTTGCGAATACTAATACTTTAACAGTTTTTCCTGTTCCGTGTGGTAATACAACCGCACCACGGATCTGCTGTTCTGCATGACGTCCATCACAACCTGTTCTGATGTGAAGTTCGATTGTCTCATCAAATTTAGCTGTTGCGTTTTTCTTTACTAAGCTGATTGCTTCAGCAACATCGTACTGAGCTGCTTTGTCGAAATTCTTAACAGCGTCCTGATATTTCTTTCCTCTTTTCATTCTAAAAAACCTCCTGGTGGTATTATCGGGAGAGGTCCCTCCCACATAATCGTTCATAGTGACTATCTGCCGGTGTGGTTAAACCGTCCGGCCTGTACTGTAAAATCTTATTCTTCTACAGTAACACCCATACTTCTTGCAGTTCCTGCGATCATGCTCATAGCTGCCTCAAGAGATGCTGCATTTAAGTCTGGCATTTTTAATTCTGCGATTTCCTGTAATTTTGCTTTGGAAA
>OGKO01000493.1_pt1 | contig 30230 bp, 28 predicted proteins | sample 1572451 | NCBI WGS metagenome assembly OGKO01 (sample SAMEA2582089, study PRJEB24529) | metagenome | biome: Human gut stool | place: China | collected 2011 | reverse complement strand
CCGCTTAGTGCTCTACACACTTGAAGCGGGGGATTGCTTATTCTGCGTTCAATTAATGTAAAACAAACTTAGGCAATTCCTCAACGCTCTTTTTCTTCATAAAATACCTGTAATAGCTTTGAACATATAGAAATATATCGTCCTTGTAATCAAGGATTGCCTGCATAATGAACCGAATATATGCTGCATTGTTCTTATATGCCAGACACCATCTGTTGTTATATACCTCAAAGTCCTCCTTCCTGCATTGCCCGAGATTGATTGCTTTTCGCACCTCATAGTCAATAATCGGACGCATCGGCTCTATTATGTCACAGACGAGAGATTTTCTCATATAAAAGCATTTATGAAACACACCATAATATGTATCAAACCCATATATTTGAAGAATTGCATCCACCAGATTAAACAGCATTGTATAACCGATGTCCAAGGTTACATTTACATAATCATTTTTTACCCTCGGCTTTCTTCCACTCCATTTCACATTATCAAATATTCTCGGAAAATATACCCTTGCCGCATTGCCCTCAATTCCCATAATCTCAAGATATTCCATATTATCATCAAGAAGCTGTGCCATGCCATCAAGCAGACTTATACCTTCTTTGATATTATCAGTCCTTCGTCTGGTATTTCTCAATGCCTGTGCCTGATTTTCAATTTTATTCTGCTCTATCTTCCTTCCGATATCATTTGCCGTATACTCATATTGGTGTCTTCTCAGCAAGGTATTTCCTTCCATTCGCGAACCGATAATCTCATACACTTTAAAAGTAGTACTCATAAGACATATCGAGAATCCAAATTTTTTACTTCTCTGTATTATGCCGCTTGTGATTGAAATATTTCCAACCACGCATATCATAAATAACCTGTAACATGTTGATTGATGCTTAATCTTGCCGTCTTTGTCTTTTACAACAACATTATCATTGGAAAACGAAAGCTTATCGCCCTGATTGGTAAACAAAAAAATTATCTGCTTTTTCTTGAAATCATTTGCATTAAGCACTTTATCCCTCACATTTCTCTGTTCAATGCCCTGTCACATGCGTCCTCATATATACATTTCCTGCATTTTTCTATATTCGTCTGCTCAAATGCCTCCAAGTCAAAAGTCCTCATTGTATTTACGAGGCATTCAAACTTGTTCTTCATTAACTTATCCTCATCCGGAAGCTTGACTATATACCTTCTGTTATCGTCAAGGCTTCTTATTTCAAGCCCTTTTATCTCATAGCCCATTTCAAGCATCGCATAATACTGCGCATAAAGCTGAAACACATAACCGTCATAAATTCTCGTTACATGCTTTTTGCGTTCTATTAATATCTTTTTATCAGCATCATAGATGTCTATTTTCCCGTACAGACGGTATTTGTCCGAATAGACCTCCAACGAGGTAATTATGTTTTTCCTTGTCGAATATGAATTATTGTCCACCGCCTCATGCGCTTTGCTTCCGTTAATCTGATGACTGCTCTGATACATGAGGTTGTCCTCGCTTCCATATAGCTTATGAAAGTATATGGAAGCGGGACAGAATATGAAATCATTCAAATTCGATATGCTTATCACATCATCCATCACAGATACCTTTTATTCTGCATGAAGTCGAACCAATCTTCATTTGTCACGGTAAGGAAATCAAAATTCTTCTTATCAGACTCGCTCCATCCCTGCTGTACCTTTTTCATTTCGAAGAGGCACTTCATTGCTATGCAGTACGCGCCGTTGGCATCTGCATCTTTCGGCATATCCACTGATTCCTTTCCGAAGTTATCATTCTTATACTTGGATGAATCGAAAAACTCACCGCTGTCATTCCGTATTGGCGAGACAATCATGTCATAATCTTCCGCTTCAGACATGCTGTTTCGAAGTTGTACAGTAAGTCTGAAGAGATTGAAAATGCCATCAGTCAATGCTTCTTTCTCTTTGTCATCCAGTGCCTTTATATCATCGACAATATTATGTCCGTCACAGTAACTGATTTCATTTTGATTGAGCAGTTTCTTCATCTCATCGGTAAGTTCAAGTTTCTCATAACTATATACCCGTTTTCCGTTTTTAATGTCTGGCTTCTTTTTGATTCTACTGCCATATGTATACGCAATCCATTTTTTTATGACCGGAGTTGTATTATGAATAGCAAAATTATCATAATCAAAAGAAAACGCAAACATATCCTGCTCTTCTCCGGCTTTTACATATCTTATGCTATCAAATCTAGACAAAAATTTGCGTGGCTTATCAGCCTTAAAATCAAATAAATCAACAAATCCCGTCGTCGGATCAATCTTGGAGGTATATGCCGGCGGAACATAGAAGATTATTCCGCACTGTTTTCCAACATCAGTTACTTTTTCCGGTACATAAGTAAGCTGATAGCCTTTCAGTACTCCGCCCGGCTCATCGACTTTTTTCTTCTTGTCCACAAGATAATTCAACTTGCTGATAAGCATAGTCTCGAACTTTTGGTATACCTGCCTTTCAACCTTAAAGCGTCCCCTCTTGAAGCCGTAATTTAATTCCTCCATTGCAATTACGGCATTATACTCTAACACCATCTGTGAAATCTCATGAACGACCTGTGACAGATACCCTTCCTTGAGGTCGGTTATTTTTCCCACCTCCTTCCAGCTCTTTCTAGCATCATCCCTTGCTATTTCCCGCTCAACAAGCTTCTTCTGATAATCATAGCCTGACACGATATTATAAGACTTCTGCTTGACAATCCTGCCGTTCATATCAATCACCGACACATATATAAGATTCCTTTCTCCTCGGTCGATGCCTATTATATGCAGATTCTTCTGCTCTGAAATATAATCTAAAACCTGTTCATTCAACCTTATATTATTCTTAGTAACTTTATAATTAATCGTAATAGGAATGTGTAAAAAGAACTTGTCCTCCGTATATCTTCTATCCTTGGTAATATTTTTCTTAGCTTCACGGTACTCAATCTTGCCGCTGTCGAACAGCTTCTGCGCACTATCAGACAACTTAGTCGACTTTCCATTATTTAGATATGTATATATCTCAACATACTCCTTTTCAGGGACAGGTACTCGTACTTCCTCACCCCCCATCATTTCCTTGTATGTCTTATTCACAAGCACTGTACCCTCTTTATGCTCAATCTTATTCTCAATGCTTGCTTTTCTGAAGAACAGCTCAGCCCCTCCATTGAGCATTATTACTTCTTCCCTCATATTCTCCTCGCTGAATATGTTCTTGAAGTACATGGTATGGAGGTTAGGCGTCCCTGTGCTCTTATCCGAAAAGTCCTTATTATATATCTGGAAAAGGTATATCTGTCCCTCCCTGTTGAGACGTTCTATATCTTCTTTAGGAATGTTTACCCAGCTTACTTTATAACCCTGTTCGCTGATCTCATCATAGAAGTCCTTTAAACTACCATATTTATTGGTGTCAGAAAAGTTAAACTTCAATTCACTCCATTTTGGATTAGTCTTTATACACGCCTTTAAGTAATCAATTAGTTCATGGCAAAAGTTTATATCGAAGTTATTTCCACCTTGTCTGCCGTTATTACATCCATCAATAATATTCTGTGGTGGATTATATTTTTTTACCGCTTCATCACTTGTTACACACCAGTTAAGTAATTTTCTGGTAGGCAATGCCCCATATACCATCTTCTCATAACTATCTCCGACATCGCCCAAATTTCCTTCCATTATTTCCTCATCAGGCATATTCATGGCATTATATATACCAAGATAGTACAAACCATTTTTTCTGAGTATTATTGTCTTATAGCTGTGTTCTGTATTTCTAGACCATCCGGTTCCCAGACTTGAACAGTTAAAATTGAGTTTATACTTATCTTTACTATAAGGCTTCTGCGTCACATAATTTCTGACTCTGTTGTACAATGCAACAATGCCATCGAGTATTTCCAGTATCTCCTCACGCTCATTGTAAAAATCCACATCAATATTCTCATATTCAGGTTCAATAAATGTGTCAAGAAAATGTCTGACCTTCAAAAGCATATCCAGCATTTCCTTTATCTCGGCTATCTTAACATCATCTTCGATAAGTTTCTTCGATCCATAGTGTTCAATGAGCTGTAATTTGTCATCATTGTATATTTTTTCCAGCTCATGCAGATACTCATATTCATTTGTACTTTTAAATTTTTCTCTACTCTCATATGACATTACAACCTTATATATTCCGGTCAGACTCCTGTACTTCTCATTTTTAACTTTATTTTCTATCTTTTTCTGTCTATCTTTCTTTGTTACTGTATTGTCATCATAGTACCTTGTAATACATCTAACCACCGTATCCCAGCTTCCGCTAATGGTAGTTGACACACTTTCATACCTCTTGGCATCAACAAATATCTCATCATAATCATACAGTTGTGACTTTTTCAATAAATTACCAATCATACTCTTAAGCTTGCTGTCATCCTTAAGACGCTTCACAAACGAATTTATCGAGTCATATACTTCATCGTCATTTTCATACATGTGCGGCACTTCATATCTTGTTGAAGAAATACTTAAAATCTGTTTATGCAGCTTTTTCATCAGATATCGCCCTGTTTTTTCCTTAGTCTGCTGATAATACAGATTCATATGCTTATTTATTCTTCCACATACATCGTTGTAGAACTCTATACCCGTCTGTGTAAGCACACAATTATAAAATTCTGCCGAAAACATCTGTGAAGCGCTATGTTCAGCACTCTGCTGCCTGCACTCTTCTTCCAGCTTCTCTATTTCCTGCGTAGCTGATTCTTTGATTTTCTCAAATGCTTTAATATTCTTATAAAAAATATCAGCATTTTCCCAAACAATTCTATAACAGATTGAAGTCGGAATGTCTTTTTCAGAAAATACATTTTCTCTGGTTTTAAGGAATTTCTTCAATGATGTTGTGAAACCTTTGAATAGTTTTATTGTATCAAAATATTGTTCTTTTTCTTCATCTGTATATTCTGCATTATTTTTTATAAAATCCGGCAGAATTTTGGTAACCATTTTACCGCCAAGCATTTCTTTATTGGCTTTCACATCCAGCTTGGCATACACCTTTTCCAGCATATTTTTTCTTACTTTTTGAAGTGTCGTTCTGTCCTCTTTTTTAGCTCCCCGCTTCAATGCAACGTCAAGCACTTCAAACAACTCACTCCAGTCTAAGTCGCGTACCGGCGATAATTTGCCGTCAATATATGTTCTGTAATAGTCGTCCATCAGTTTCTTCAATTCTTCACTTTTTTCGTCCCGCTTTTCGTCACTTTCCAGAATTTCGTTGTTTTTAATTAACTGTTTCGTCCATCCAACCGGAATGATTTCATTTCTGATTGTTTTACTGCACTGTGCAATACCTGTAAAATTGTTGTAAGTCATACACATTCTCCTTTTTCTAAATTAATGTCTTTTTATTATTACATACTTGTAAAAAAATAACGTATATCCGCGATACGCTATTTAGACCTAATTAATTTAATCTACATTCCATATGAGTAGAAATTACTATAAATATAATTATATATTAATAACTATAATTGTCAACTATCACAACCATATTATTTCATTATTTTACATACACTTTGCGTTGTAGGAATACCAAGAAAATCTCATATATTGTTCTGCTATCAAAATATTTCCTGCCTTCACCACCGAAAGCTTGTGTTATGTCTTAATTTATAATAGACATTAAGGTCAAATAGGCAGAATAAATTTATCATGTGTAAACGAATATATTTATGCATTTTGCGACTTTTGGCAGAAGCTTAGATGTTCTTAGGACTCTGTTCACACCCCAGCCAATTCCGACATGGATGGCGGAATAGATGCAAACAGCCATGGATGGCTGATTTTGCATCGGTGGCGGACATTCTCAATAAATATTTCAGAGTCCTTAGAACATCTTGCTTCGAACAACCGGAGGCAAAACGCATAGATATATTCGTTTATACCTTCAAAACACTAACGCCTATTTGACCTCAACATCATATATATTTGCTGTCAAAGCATACCTGAATCCTACACAAAAATCCCCACAATAAGTTTGACAATGAGTGCTGCCAGCCATGCTATGGCACACTGCCAGAGCACTACACCTACCGCCCACTTTGCGCCGAGTTCGCGCCTGATGGCAGCAATTGCGGCTACACAAGGTGTATAGAGCAGACTGAATGTCAGAAGTGCCGCTGCTGCAACAGGTGAGAGCACTGTACTTATTCCTGCGCCGAAGAGCACTTCGAGCGTTGATACAACGCTTTCCTTAGCCATAAAGCCGCTGATAAGCGATGTACATATACGCCAGTCACCAAGTCCGAGCGGTCTGAATATCGGAACTAATAATCCGGATATTGCGGCAAGTATACTGTCACCTGAATCCGCGACTAAGTTAAAATGCAGGTCAAAGCTCTGTAAAAGCCATACGATAATCGTTGCTATGAGAATTACGGAAAATGCTTTCTGGAGGAAATCCTTTGCTTTCTCCCAGAGAAGCTGTCCTACATTCTTAGGACTTGGAAGTCTGTAATTCGGAAGCTCCATGACAAACGGCACCGGCTCACCCTTAAACAGCGTTCCTTTATAGAGAAACGCCACAAGAATGCCTACAATAATTCCGAGAAGATAAAGTCCCGCCATTATGAAGCCTCCCTGCTTCGGGAAGAATACGCTGACAAAGAATGCATATATCGGAAGCTTAGCAGTACAGCTCATAAACGGTGTGAGAAGTATTGTCATTTTTCTGTCTCTCTCGCTTGTGAGTGTTCTTGTAGCCATAACGGCAGGAACGGTGCATCCGAAGCCTATGAGCATAGGGACTATACTTCTTCCTGACAGTCCGATTTTACGAAGAAGCTTGTCCATCATAAATGCAACTCGTGCTATGTATCCGCTGTCCTCCATAAGTGACAGGAAAAAGAACAAAGTAACTATAATAGGCAGGAAACTAAGCACGCTTCCAACACCTGTGAATATACCGTCAATTACCAGGCTTCTCAATGTGCCGTTTACCTTGGCCGCCGTCATCGCTGCTTCCGTCAGAGTGCTGAGCTTATCAATGCCAAGCTCAAGAAGTCCCTGAAGCCATGCCCCTATGACATTGAAGGTAAGGTAAAATACAAGAATCATTATTGCTATAAAGCACGGGATTCCCGTGTACTTTCCGGTGAGAACACGGTCAATCTTCTCACTTCGTATGCGCTCCTTGCTCTCCTTTGGCTTAACAACCGTCTGCTCGCATAACCTTTCAATAAAATCGAATCTCATATCGGCGATTGCAGCACTTCTGTCAAGCCCACGCTCAGTTTCCATCTGCTTCACAATGTGTGAGAGCATTTCCGTCTCGTTCTCATCCAGCTTGAGCTTATCTATTATAAGGTGGTCCCCCTCTATGGCCTTGGTGGCTGCAAATCTCACCGGAATCCCTGCACTCTCTGCATGATCCTCTATAAGATGTTCCACGGCATGTATGCAGCGGTGAACCGCACCGCCATGATCCTGCTTGTCACAGAAGTCTTGTCTCAACGGGCACTCCTGATACTTTGCTATGTGTAGAGCATGCTTTATAAGCTCATCAACGCCCTCGTTCTTTGCGGCAGAAATAGGAACGACAGGTACGCCTAACATTCCCTCCATCGCATTGACATCTATTGAGCCATGATTTCCCGTGAGTTCATCCATCATGTTGATTGCAACGACCATAGGAATATCCATCTCGAGAAGCTGCATTGTAAGATACAGATTTCTCTCTATGTTCGTCGCATCGACAATGTTAATTATCGCCTTAGGATGGTCGTTGAGCACAAAGTTACGCGACACAATCTCCTCACTGCTGTAAGGCGACATTGAATATATTCCCGGCAGGTCCGTTATGTCGGTGTTGGGATATCCCTTTATCGAGCCATCCTTTCTGTCAACGGTTACACCCGGAAAGTTTCCGACATGCTGGTTAGAGCCTGTGAGCTGATTAAAAAGTGTTGTCTTTCCGCAGTTCTGATTGCCTACCAGTGCATAAGTAAGCTTCGTTCCCTCAGGGAGCGGGTTCTCATCCTTCTTAGAGTGGAATTTTCCTTCCTCGCCCAATCCCGGATGCTCCGACTCCTTCCCATTAATGGTTCGTTCGTGGCTTCTGCTTCTTTTAGCTATAGTCTCAATCTCAATCTGTGCCGCCTCCACAAGGCGCAGTGTGAGTTCGTATCCATGAATCTGCAGCTCCATCGGGTCCCCCATGGGAGCCAGCTTCACAACAGTTACCTCTGCTCCCGGAATCATACCCATATCAAGGAAGTGCTGTCTTAAGGCACCACCTCCGCCAACGGACTTAATAACACCGCTTTTTCCAATCTGTAATTCATTTAATTTCATACATAATTCTTCCATCTTATTTTTTATGGTGACAGAACTTTCCGATGTGACCGGGCAGGTCACACTTTGAAGTATTCTATACTCTTAACAAGCTCATCTGCAATTGTCTTGAGTTCGTCTGCACTATTGTATACCTGTTTGAAGGTATCTGCAACAACTTCTGTCTGCTCATAGGTATTTTGTGTGTTGGCAAGGTTGTCCTGCGCAATGTCGGAGAGATGTTCCACAGCCTGAAGTACTTCATTTCTTGCATTTTCAAGCCTTCCCGTGCTCTCCTTTATCTGTGCTATACTTCTCATGGAGCTTGCAATCTCGTCAATAACCTCTGCCACAACCTTCTGCGTCTCCTGCATACTCTCGCTCTGACTTGCAATAATTTGCTGCATCTGCTGCATAGCCTGTACAGCTTTTGCCGAATCAATGCTGAGCATATCGGCGGTTGCCTCAATCTCCTTGCTGGATGTATTAGACTGCTCAGACAGATTTTTAATCTGCTCTGCGACAACTGCAAATCCACGTCCGCTCTCACCTGCTCTTGCCGCTTCAATCGAAGCATTGAGGCTTAACAGACTGGTATCCTCTGCGATTGAGTTGATAAATGTCGTTGCCGTGTGGATTTTCTGAACCGAATCGTTGGTGCGGTTTGTCTGCTCCTGCACCTCGGTGATTATGCGCTTTACATCTTCGTTGATGCTTCTCAAGTCTCCAAGAGTCTTTGATGCCTTCTCACTGGACAGCTGCATCGACGAAGCATTGACACTGAGCAGCTCTGCTTCCTTTGATGTCTCAGTGATGTTTTCACCCATGACCTGCATATGTCCGGAAGTATCCCTTGAATTTTCAGCCTGCATCTGCGAATTGTCTACAACCTGACTCACCGCCGTCCGGACATTGTCCATCGTTCCGTTGGTGTTATCTGCTGCCGTTCCGAGAAGCTGTGCGGCGTCAAGAAGTGCCTTGGCATTTCTGGTAATATCCTTTATTGTCGACTGCATCGCATCTCTAAAGGTTATGGTTACTCTTGAAAGTTCTCCAATCTCGTCCTTCTTCTTCAAAAGCTTGTCGTCAACCCATACATTTAAGTCTCCCTCGGCAATCTTGCCTACAAGTTCAACGCTCGACTTGATATTCTTACTCATACCCGTTGCGAGCTTGACGCTCACGGCAATACATATAAGCATGATTACACCAACCGCCGTCGCAATCGAACCGATAATTTTGTTGATTACGGCGTCCTTCGCATGCTTATCGGTGCCCACAAATACCATTCCTATAATCTGATTGTCGGAATCATTCTGATACACCGGCATAAAATATCCGTAATTGAGTGTACCGTCGATTGAAACAGCATGGCTGAAATATTCCTCACCGCCTTTTAATACCTTCTCCACAATCTTCTCACCGGCGGTGGAACCTAATATGCGTTCACCGTTTGTATCCACCGCGGATGTCATTATTCGCTTATCACCATAAAAGAAGGTGACATCCATTCCAGCGTTGCTCTTGATTCTGTCAACAAGACTCTCCGACTTCGACACATTATAGCTTCCCTTCCAGATATCACCGTTGGTGCTCTGTATATAATCGCCGGTATTCTGGTCATATGCCGCAAGTGTCGCTGCGGCAGTTCCTTTAAGTGCATCCTCAATCTCATCAAGCAATGAATTCTTAACCATGGTAACTATAAAAAGCATTGAAACTATACCCAGAATAAGTACCGGGCTGATTGTTATTGCAAGAATTTTCTTCTTTATGTTCATTGTGCCACCCCTACTCTACTACGTTGACAGTCTTAAAATACCAGTTAATAGCTCCGGTTATTGTCGCATCATCAAGTGTCTTTCCCTCTTCTCCGACGGTAGTTCCCTCGTTTGTCTCAATAACACCGTCAAACACGCCAATCTCGCCTGAGAGTATCTGCTTCTTTGCCTCCTTGACCTTCTCTGCAGTTCCGTCCGCGCAGAAGTCTGCGAGCTCTGTGATGCCGACAAGATTCTCGTTCATTCCTCCGTAATAATTGCTTCCGTCCCATGTTCCGTCGATAATGCTCTGAACCGCTGAGGTGTAGTATGCGCTCCAATTCCATATAACGCTGCACAGACATGAATCCGGTGCTTCCTTGCTCATATCCGAGTTGTAACCTATTCCGTACACTCCGCGCTCCTGTGCCAATGTCTGCGGATATGAGGTATCACAGTGCTGAGTTATTACATCACACCCCATATCAAGCAGCTGCTCTGCCGCCGCCTTCTCGGCATCAGGGTCATACCAGCTGTCCGTAACCTTCACATAGACCTGTGCGTCAGGATTTACCGAATATATTCCGAGTGCAAAAGCATCAATACCGCCTGTAACCTCGGAATTATCTGAACCCATAGCTGCCACATAACCAATCTTGTTGGTCGTTGTATTCATGCCGGCAACAATTCCGCTGAGATACCTCGCCTGATAAATACGCCCGAAATAATTGTTGAAGTTCTTTCCATTGCTCAGATAACCTGTTCCGTGAGAGAAATATATATCGGGATATTCCTCTGCCATCTCAGCCGTCGTCTCCATATAACCCCAGCTTGTGGCAAAAATGATGTTACAGCCTTCATCGATGCATTCCTTAATCGCCTCGCGGGTGGCATCTGCATCCGAATCCGCTACATTAATCTTCCTCACTATCTGTTCATCGGACAAGCCAAGGTTCTGCTGCATTCCCTGAATACCAAGGTCATGCGTGTATGTGTAGCCGCTTCCCTCGGACGGATCCGATAGATGGATAACACCAACCTTAATGTCATCCTTGGAAATACCTTTAGAGGATGTCTGTGTCTCACTTTGTATCTGCAACTGCCCCTGTGTGTTCTGTCCGCTGCTGTCTGTCGTCAGATTGGTGGCATAGTCATCAATCTGTGTTCCCGCCGAACATCCTGTAAGCATCAGACAGCCCGCAAGCAATGCCGCAAGCTTCTTACTAACCTTCTTCATAGGTACATCTCCTTTGTTCTTTATTCGGTTTTACCGTATACTTTTTCAATGCTGATGCGAAAATCCCCATTCAGCTTTTATACGACGATTATAATCCCTTCGCTATTTACACGCAAGTCAAAAAAAGGAAATGAGCCTCATAAATCCGGTATTTTTTCTAATGTTTTTTTCCTGAAAAGTCAAATGTAAAAACCGCATCCGGATTGTCAAATTCCTCGTTGCTCACCCAGGTTGCACTCTTATCGGTGAGATTATAGAGAGCTGACCATACGGTTATACTGTTAGAATCCGTCTTTCCATGAGCCGTATCCCATCTGCGTCTGCCCACAAGCTTCAGAACATCCATACAAGCCTGTTCCGACACAACACCATCAGTGTTTACTCCGTCAGGATTGATAGCATTCTCGATTGCCTCGTATCTGTCAAGTCCCTTCTTATCCGCATCCGAAGCGTAATAGTCCGGTGTTATAATAAAGTTGGTGAGATACTGGAAATTATCAGCTGCCTCCATTGTCCCTACAGCGGCATCATCGTCGTTGTAGTACACTTTGAGTTCTCTCTTTGTTCCGTCGGTATCATTCTCATCATCTGCCGCAACCCACTCTAACACGGCAGATTTTCCCGTGCTGTCTGCCACCATATAGTGAAATGATGTATCGGCGCTGTCATGAAGGTCATATTTTTCAACAAGTGCAACCGCCTCATCCACACTGGCAGCGTAATCGAGAATCATTCTGAGCATTGTCGTAGATGTTATGTCGGGCTTGTCCGTCTGCTGATTCGTGGCTGCGACATCGCCTTCCGGTCCTTGATACGTCATGTATATTCCGCATGCAACACCCTTTTCATTGATTCCGTCAAGCGGTATAAAAGGCGCTGCAAGACATAGAATCTTTTTGCTTATGCTGTCAAGCTCAGCTCCATCTGTTATACCGATGAACTGCAGGTCAGCACTCGATATGGAAGCATATCTTCCGTCCGTCGGATTAGTTCTCACAATTATCCCCGTAGTTGTCGAAAAATCATAATTTCTTCCAAAATATCTGTTTCCCTGTTCATCCTGAGCCGTAAATGACGAACATCCGATATTTTTTGACTTTATATTCATAGGTACAAGTCCCTTTGTTATATTGCCTACAATAAAATCTATAAGCTCCGCATCGCTTGACACGCCGCCCTGTTCAATAAAGTCGTCAAAATAATAGTTTCCCTTTACATCCATTATGTACACAGGAGCACTCTTGTTCTCTTCCTTTGCCTCAACCAGCATCCTGATTGATGCTATCGATGCGATTTCGTTATGCCATATTGCAAAGACTGCAATGGCAAATATCACGATAACGGAAACCAAGGCCACCGCTATTCCTATCAAGATCTTCTTTAGCTTTTTCTTCTTCATTGTCATCCTCTCCGCAGAACAATTCTGCCGTTCATTGTTATTATTTTGTTGATACCTCAACAAACCATTAGATAGTAACATTCATGTGTCAAAAAGTCAACCTGTTCCATTTTATGATATCAGGGTCAAAATGTCAGAAATCTGAAGCAAGCTTGCCTGCAAAAGGATTTTTGACCCCAACATCATTTTATTTTGGAAAGAAAAATTTGACATATCTTTGACAAATATTATAATAGATTTCATCAGCATTATTTTTACAATGGAGAATATACAAGCATGAAAAAAATCAAAGAATTCTTAAAAAGAAAAGACATCGAAATCTCAGGCAAAAGATACGGCATAGATGCCCTCGGTGCAATGGCACAGGGTCTTTTTGCCTCACTGTTAATCGGAACGATAATAGCAACTCTCGGCGAACAGCTCGGCATTGCCATCCTTGTCACAATCGGCGGATATGCCAAAGCTGCCACAGGTCCTGCAATGGCAGTTGCAATAGGCTATGCACTGCACTGTCCTCCGCTCGTCCTGTTTTCACTCGTCGCAGTAGGTGCGGCAGCTAACAGTCTCGGAGATGCCGGAGGCCCGCTCGCCGTTCTCATCATAACGATACTTACTGCCGAATGTGGCAAAGCTGTATCCAAAGAAACCAAAATTGACATTCTGGTGACACCGTTTGTCACAATAGTTATCGGAATCCTTTTGTCAATGCTCCTTGCCCCTGTAACAGGCAGGGCCGCAAGCAGTGTCGGCAATGCAATTATGTGGGCTACAGAGCTTCAGCCATTCTTTATGGGAATCATAATCTCGGTGATTGTCGGAATTGCACTCACACTTCCTATAAGCAGTGCAGCGATATGTGCTGCCCTGAGCCTGACCGGGCTTGCCGGAGGTGCAGCACTTGCAGGCTGCTGTGCCAACATGGTGGGCTTTGCGGTGCTCAGCTTCCGTGAGAACAAATGGGGCGGACTTTTCGCTCAGGGTATCGGAACAAGCATGCTGCAGATGGGCAACATCGTCCGCAACCCGCGAATCTGGCTGCCTGCGATACTCACCTCCGCAATTACAGGTCCCCTGGCTACCTGCGTATTCAGGCTTCAGATGAATGGTGCCGCCGTTGCCTCGGGAATGGGAACCTGCGGTCTGGTCGGTCAGATAGGAGTCTACACAGGATGGCTCAATGACATCGCCGCCGGAAATAAAGCCGGAATAACAGGCTTTGACTGGCTCGGTCTTATCCTCATAAGCTTCATCCTGCCGGGAGTCCTGGCATGGGCGTTCGGACTTATATTCAGAAAAACAGGCTGGATCAAGGAAAATGATTTAAAGCTGGACTTATAGTCCGGCTTTTCATTTGCCATGATTCAGCCTGTCAGTTCACTCTGTTCTCTTTTTCCCCCAGAAGAACAATGCCACTGTTCCGGGACCCGTGTGGCTTCCTATAGTGGTTCCGACATAATTAATCTCAACATGTCCGTTGAGCTTCGGAAATCTCTCCTCCACAAGCCTTGCAACCTCCTCGGCATCCTCCACACATCCCGACTGTGATATATAGCACTTGCCGCAATATTGAAGTCCGTTCTGTGCATTCTCCTCCATCTTATCAACAATCGCCTGAATGACCTTCTTCTTGGTTCTAATCTTATACCTTGGAATAAGATGTCCGAGATTGTCCATATTGAGCAGTGGGCATATATTGAGAACCTTTCCTATGGTTCCCGCCGTCTTTGATATTCTTCCTCCCTTGATATAAAAGGTAAGATCCGTGGAGAAAAACCAATGATTCAGATTAAGCTTATGCTCCTCAATCCAATCATGAAGCTCATCAATAGTGCTTCCAGCCGCTCTCATCGCCGAAAGTGTGTCCATAATCAGACCGTATCCCGACGAAGCTCCAAGCGAATCGACAATATATATCTTTCTGTCCGGATACCTCTCCTTAAGTGCCTCCCTGGCAATATTCGCTGAATTGATTACCCCTGATATTCCCGAGGACAGGCAGACGTGCATAATGTCATGTCCATCCTTTAAAAACGGTTCAAAGTACGCTTCAAATTCATCAGCATTAACCTGTGAGGTTCTTGTATCGGCTCCTGCTGCCATCCTTGCATAAAAATCCTCAAAACCTATGGTCTGTCCCAAATCATCCGGATACTCGACCCCGTCGAGTTCATAGTGAAAACAAATGTATTTCACATCAATCTGTTCAAAATGCTCCTTGCTTAAATCAGCTGTGGAGCAGCAGCTTAAAATGTAATCCGACATCGCAACATCTCCTTATAATATATTATTTAATATGCCCTAACGCTTTTAAAGTATTGTATAAGAATATTTTTTATATAATTATACCTTCCTGCATATGAATTTTCCACCATTATTAATTCAAATCCGTGTGCGCTGCATATTTCTTTTTTCACTGTGTCCCTGATTCTGACAGCTCCGCTGTCAGGATGTTTTCTTCCATCAAGCTCTATTATAAAGAGATTGGAATCAATGACCAATCGCCCAAGGGTAATGGGGGGCTCTTTTATTTTATAAACACATGTAACTGTGTGAATTTTATCACAATAATAAGCAAACATCAATACAACATATCATATCCAAAGGTTATTTGCAAGCTTTTTTAATAAAAAAAAAATATTTTTTTACATATTGCATTGTTATTGCGGTCAAAAACATGTTATAATATATAAAAGTATTTTTACAAAATTATGAATCGGAGATAAAAATATGAATTTTGTACCTGAACGCTTAATTAATTTGAGAAATTCTTTTGGTATCAACAAGGCTGAAGCTGCAAGACGACTCAATATGTCGGCAATGGGCTACGGACGATATGAGAAGGGCGAGCGTGAGCCATCTTTTCAGACTGTCACATACATAGCTCAGGTATTCGGCTCATCTGCAGACTATCTGTATGGACAGACAGATGATATGTCGGCAAAGGAGTATGTTGTATCTGTAGACAGCAATCCTGTTTTATTCGAGCTCGTCAAAAATGTCAAGGATGACGAGAAGCTTCTCAAGAGAGTAGCTGCATACGCTGAAAAGCTCTGCAAAGAATGATGTGCTTGACAAAGCTGCAGAAATAAACAAGCTGATCAACAGCTTTATCGAGGGAGTCCCGGCAATGGTGTGAATCATCGGCACGGGACTCCTTTTATTTATCTGCTTTCTACACAGTTGTGTTAATCGTAAAGCGGTCAATTATATAGTTTCGCAATTACCTATTCATTATATCAGAAACGGGGGTGATTTTGTGGTTTTTTGACAGGCTGAGGAAGGCTCCGGCGTCTTTGACACCGGAGCCTTCCTTGAAATTTACTTTGCAAACACAACGCAAATTTTGATTTCCTTTTCCGTCTCGCTCAGATCAAGCGCGCCGCCGTCTGCGACGCTCACACGCAGCTCATACAATGTGCCGTCAGAAAGCGTATCCACAGCGTTGCCTGCTTCATCCGTGATCGACCACAGTTCGTTGCTGACCTCCGCCAACGTTCCGTCCGCACCGTAGGCATAGAGCTTCAGCTCGGCAGTGCTTCCGGAAAGATTGTTCATTCGGAACGAGACCGTCGTGTTAGGGTGAACGTTTTCGACTGTCACGGTGTTGCGCCAACTTGCAACCGCTCCTTCGCCGCCGTCCTGTTCAAACTGCGCCTGCGACAGCACGTTCCGCGCTGACTTGTCGAGATCAATCTTGCGGTATGGCATTTCGGGAAGATACACAAAGCGGTCCTGCAAGCACAGCAGCTCGAGATAGCCCGTCGGGCAGTAGAGCGCGTTGCCGCTGTTTCCGGCGTACATCCCGATGGCCATATTGTTGTAGCCAAACTTGTTGGAAACATCCATCGTAAAGACGGTCTCGCCGGTCTCAAAGTCCAGAATGATGTATTGCCACATGCCGCTTTCCGGATCCTGCACATAGCCGTAGATATAGCCCGTCGCGGTGGAAAGTTTGAGAATCGATGTATCGCTCAGGTCATTTCGAGACCAGATACTCTTCATCTCATAGCCGGAATCGGTTTTGATGGTATCGACACGCTCCACACCGGGAGCAATCATGCTGTTGCCCTTCGTCAGCCAGTTTGTGTCATAGATGTTGGCGTAGCTCTGGATGGAAGAGTCACTGTTTGGATCGGCAAGGCCTGCGCTGCCTGCGCCGAACCAGTTGCACACGATAGTGCTGACGGTGCCCTCACTGTCGTCATAGACGATGGCAGAGTTTTCAACCGCCACCTGATAGCCATCGGGCAGCTCATCCAGCACTGGCAGACTTGCAACGATCTCACCGGTCTTCATATCGAGCGCCAGCAGCTTGACGGGGTCTGCGTTGTCGGTGAACATCACAAGCTCCGGTGTCAGCGACGGAGAGCAGCCGCCGCCCCAGGCAAGACCGCCGCCGGTGGTCTTGTCGCCTTCGCCGCTGACTTTTGCGCCAACGCTCTCATACGGTGTGCACCAGACGGCCTCAACGCCGCTATTCGCGCGCAGCAGATAGCAGTTCCGGTTTGTCAGGATGACCGCGCCGTCCTTGGAGGCGGCAATGCCGTTTTCCGCGCCCTCGCCGGGGGTAAGCTCATAAACAAAGACAGCGTCGGAGAGGTCAGCCTGCTCGCCATTGAGAATTGCGTCGATGGCGGAGCGCGCGATATAGCCCAGCACACCCTGCTGCTCACGCTCCGGGTAGATGCGGAAGCCGCCGGTTGCAAACCAGAGGTTTCCATCGTAGTCAAAGACCACGGACAGAAGATTCTGCGTCAGCTCCTTGCCGAGCGCAGCCTCGGCTGCCGCCTTGATGTCAATGTCCAGTACCTTTTCAAATTCAGGCAGGACGTTTCCTGCTTCATCGGTTGCCCGCAGCATCAGCACATGGTTGTTGCTGGTTGGGCAGACGATGCGGTTTTCCGAGTCCATGAACGTATAGGAGCTCTGGATGACGTAACCGCCGCCGTCATGCTGCTTTGGGGAGAAATAGCCCAGCGTCGTGGTTTCCTCCGCGTTCAGATCGCGGATGGCGATGCCGCCGAGCAGCGGAACGACTGCGTGTCCGTAGCTGTCAAAGTAAACGGCAGGCGAAGCGTTCGCGTTGGTTTTTTCATAGGAAACATTGATCTCCGGATAGATGCCGAGCGGCAGGACTTCATCCGTAGAGTCGGTATTGTAGCCGTCGTGGTGAATGTTGGCGTCGCTCTTTGCCATATAGGGGTTTTCGTCAACATGTTTGGCATTCATGGCCTTTACCGGCAGGGCAGTGCTTACCGCGGAGTCTGTATTCGATGCAGGCAGGGTAGTACTTACCTCGGAGTCTGTATTCGATGCAGGCAGGGTAGTACTTACCTCGGAGTCTGTATCCGATGCAGGCATGTCGGAAGACTGCTTCGCACCGCAGGCCGCCAATGACAGGCACAACACACCGGCCAGCATAAAGGTTGGTACAGAACATTGTAACTTTTTTCTTTTCATTGATATCCTCCATTTTTGTGCTTATTGTCCCGGTTTGGTTCGATGCCCGTTTATTCAATCCAGGCATTCAGTCCTCGCTGGAATGCTTCTTCGGAAACCGGCTTCATCAGGAAATAGTCGGCCCGCAGCCGGAAGGCGTGAAGAGAGAAATCCAGGTCACTGCACCAGATCATCCGGCATGCGGGGCATAAGGACCGAAGGTGCTCCGCCGCATTCAACCCTGCCACCCCGGAAAGTGCAATGACGGCATTGGTTGGATCAGCTTTCTGCACCGTTTCAAAAAAACGTTCCTGGTCGTCATATTGCATGACCTGCGGAAACAGCCCCTTCGCTTCACAAAACCGGGTAATTTGCTCGGCGTAGCGCTGCCGCTCTGCTTCCTGTTCTGCCAACACGGCAATACGATACACAGATCTCCCTCCTTCCTTCATCCGATTTAGCATCTTGCTTGCGCTCAGTATAAAAAGGCCATTCGTTTTTTTCAAGCGCCGTGGCACGAAAGGGACGATTTTAGCACGAATTCCGACAGCAGTTCTTTGTCATCCTCGACAAGCTGTGATATAATTATCTTAGAATTTAAGCACAAGGAGAGAAACCTGCATGAGAATTGCGATTGTGGATGATCTTGCCGCGGAACGCACACTGCTGAAAGGCCGGCTGGAGTGGCAGCTTCAGCGAAGAAAAGTACAGGCGGATATTCTGGAATACGAAAGCGGCGAAATATTTCTGGAAGCGGCAAGGAAAGTGCCCTTTACTGCCGCATTTCTGGATATTTATATGGATGGCATGACGGGCATGGAGGCGGCAAAGAAGCTGCGGAAAACCGACACTGACTGCCTGCTGGTTTTTATCACGACCTCGACCGACCATGCGCTGGAGGGCTTTCAGGTACGGGCGCTGCACTATCTGGTCAAGCCCTTTACCGAAGCGGACATCGACGCGCTGACGGACGAGCTTCTTGCCCGCATACCGCAGCCGGACAAATATATGGAGCTAAAGGTGGAGGGAAGCGAGATCCATCTGCGCTATCAGGACATCGTCTACGCAGAACACTTCGCCCACTTGATCTACGTCCATACGACGGTTCAAAAGACGCTTGCCACACGCCAGCCCTTCAAGACGTTCATCGCCCCACTAAAGGATGACACACGCTTTTTTGTGTGCGGGCGCGGAGTGATCGTGAATCTGGAACACGCGAAGGATCTGGAAGGTGCCGCCTTCCGCATGGCGGACGGGAGCCGCGTGTTTGTCAGTCAGGACCTTCTGAAAAGTGCCCGGCAGGCGCTTATGGAGTTCCTGCTTCAAAGGGGGCGGATGGTATGATGGAGCTGCTGCGTCCAATCCTGGAGCTCGGCGTGGTGATTCCCGGCATGCTGCTTGCCTGCTTCCCGGTAAAATCCAGTTTAAAGCAGCCGCTGTCAAAGCTTGTTTTGTGGCTTGCCCCGCTGCTTGCACTGCTTTGTGCCGCCGGAGGCGTGGTGTGCTATGCGCGCCGCATGCCAACTGCGCCGATGCTTGCAGGCCTAACCTTGCTTGCAGTTGTAATCTACATAAAAATGCTCCGGATTTCGCTTTGGAAATCCGGAACGATTGCGTTGTCCGTCTGTGCGATATTTGCCTGTATCAACAGCCTTGCAAGAGCGCTCAACGCCGCTATGCTGGCCGGTTTGCCACAGGCGCAGGCTGCGCCATGGTTCTGTCTGCGGGCCGTGATCTGCTATCATACGCTCTGCTGGCTGTTTGCCGCCATCGCCTATTATCCTGCGACACACAGCGTGCGGAGGATGGTCGAGGATGAAAATTTTGCACAGACCTGGTATGTGTTCTGGGTGCTGCCGCTGGTGTTCATTGCTCTGAATCTGTTTATGATTCCCAAGTATGCGGACACGCTCTATACCGGGCGTGTTTTGCAGGGGTATTTTGTGGTCAGCATCGCACTTTTGTTTTTGATGCTTTTCTTCAACGCAATCTTCCTTCTGATGGCGATCAGCATCAACCGGAATGTGAGATTGCAGCAGGAGAACCAGCTGCTTTCCATGCAGCAGCAGCGCTACGAAAGCCTGAAAACTGCCATCGAGGAAGCACGGCAGGCGCGGCACGATCTGCGCCACCAGCTATGTCAGCTCGCTGCCCTTGCAGAAGAAGGGAATCTTGAAAAGATCAAAGCCTATCTTTCCGGCGCAGTTTCCAGAATCCCAAGTCTGGAGCTGCATTTCTGTGAAAACCGGGCGGCAGACGGCGTGGTCGGGTATTACTGTGCGCTTGCGAAGCGGGAGAATATCCCGTATTCCGTGCAGATTGATCTGCCGGAATGTCTTCCTGTAGACGAAATCAATCTGTGTCTGGTTCTCTCGAATCTGCTGGAAAATGCGCTTGAAGCCAGCCTGCACACTGCGCCTGCCCGACGCAGGATCAAGCTGACCGCCTATCTGCATGGCAACAGTCTGGCACTGATTCAGGTTGAAAACACATATGATGGAGTTATCCGGGAAAAAGACGGGGTATTTCTGTCCTCCAAGCGAAAAGGAGAAGGTGTTGGTATCCAGTCCGTCCGCCATATCGCAGAAAAATCCGGCGGAGTAAGTACAGTTACCTATCAGGACGGCCTGTTCTGTGTAAAGGTCATGCTCTGCGGGTAATTATGCCCTGCCTTTCCAAAACGGCACGGTATGGACTACACCGCTTTCCAGCAGTTTCAGCTCCAACTTGTCCAGTGTGCGCCGGTAGAATCGCTCCGCATCGCCGACTATTGTTCCGTAAAGCGACATTCGCAATCCGCTTTCGCTACTTGCTCATGAATTCTTGCTATGCGTATGGCCTTCCAGAATCTCAAAAAGCTTCCGGAAAACTTTAAATTAATGAAATCAAGGAACTACAAATCGACTATAACAACATGCTTACAGCCATCATTAATCTGCTTGAGGCTGGCACAGGAGAATCCTCTGCTGTATGCTGAATTGGCTTGTAAACCTAATGGATTACAGGAATATGTGGACGCTATGAATGAATTTAGTTGATTTTCCCAAAATTGAAGGAGCATTTTATTGGAGTTAGCCTCATCTACGTCTCACAAGTCTCTTTATTTAAATTACAATTTCTTCTCCACCTTCTCCAATTCATCCAACAATGCTGATTTTCTTGGATATCTCTGCATCAATTCCTCAATTAAAGATTTAGCAGTATCATTCCCCTTCCATTTTATAAGCTGTGCAATATTCTTCGTTATCTTCTTATATTCTCGTCTATCCTTTGCCTGAGCACAACTCTCACTTATTTCCTTATAACATAACTCATATACCTGCTCCGGATATTCCTTCACCAAATACTTCCCATAATAAAACAAATCATACGGATTCTCCATTACATCATCAAGCAATCTCTTCTTTTCATTTTCAGAAACAAGAACACTACGATAGCAAACAGTTCGCTTGCTATCCTTTAATTCATCCAATAAGCTTTCGTAATTCTCATTCCATGCACCGTGCTCTTTATAAATCTGTTTCAAAACACCCCAGAACTTCTCATCTATCATCATACCTATCCAGATTCTCAACCCTATATAATGCATCGGTAACATATCCAGAACAGCATGACCTTATTACATCATCCTTGTCATATTGTGTCTCCTATCTCTTCTCAAGCATTAAATGATGAAAAAACGCAATATCCTTATATCCATCCATATCAGACACCCTCATCTCTATCTCCATCATTTTATCCTGCCAATCGGCATCCTTGTGAATCTCCTGATTCTGTTGCATGTCCCAAAAAGTTCTCATACCAAGCGTTCTCGTAATCACAAGTTCCGGACACCATTTCTCAATATCTGCATCCTCATAATAATGAATTGCCCCGTACTTGGAAGCCATTCCATCATTGCCATCAAGCAAGCTATGTGCATGTTCAAAATCATTTAAAAGTACAACCATCTGCATAACTCTTCCTGCACGGTTATGTTTCACGATCGATATCTTACCATCCAATTTCAGTACCCTTGCAAACTGCTTAACAATATCCTCTCTGTTCTGTGCATATTCCAATACATTGTGGCAGATAATCATATCAAATGACTCATCAGCAAATCTACGCAGTTCATCAGTACTTCCGGTAATTTGTGTATACTGGTTGTCTGCCCAGCGTGCTTTTATACTATCTTCATTCGGTTCAATAGCTGTTACATCATTATGCTCTGCCAAATAATTTGCAGTTACTCCGATACCACTGCCGAAATCAAGTATCTTCTTATCACGAATGTCTCCTAATTGTTTCCAAACAATTTGCTTCATGAGACATTCCCAAGGTTGTAACTCTGTCATTTTTTTACTCACCATACCAGCTCCATTTCATCTTCCATTTTCGCAAATCCATATCTCTCATACAAAGGTCGTCCCATATCCGTCGCTTCCAACGCAATCTGTAACACGCCCTGTTCCTTCGTATCCTTCACCAGTAAATCCAATGTATGAAATGCAATCCCCTGTCTCCGATATTCCGATGCCGTATACATATTCATAATGTACGCCTTTTTACCGGTCGGATTATGGTAGGTCGGCATAACCTGATAAAAGCTTACACCGCCCGCTCCAATAAACTTTCCGTTATCATACACCAAATATGCAATATGCTCTCCGGTTTCCAACGCACGCCTATAATATGCATATGATTCCTCCTCCACAACGGACATATCCTCATCATATGGCAACTTATTTGCTGCACGAAGGACAATAATCCTTGTTCTTACCAATTCGTCGATATCTTCCATTGTTGCTCTTTTATATTCAAATTTTTGTATCATTCTGCACCTCTGTCACTACATCAAAACTCCGGCAATTCCAAAAATATAACCTCATTCTCATTTGCTACACCTGTATATATTTTGTCTGAATACTGTCCTATTGAACAATAATGATTCATAACATACCTTGCTGTGTATGGCATTTCCAGTTCATCCAATTGTTTTAGAGAAAACCATTTCAATTCTCCTTCATTCGAGGCCAAATCATCACTAACTTCTTCATTAAGTATTGCGAAAAAATAGTAATTTTGTCTTATCTCCCCTTTCGTTCTTCGTAAGGTAACATATCTAAGAGAAAGATTCCGAATATTATCTTCATGAAGTCCTAGTTCCTCATTCATCTCTCTTAATACACAAGCCTTTGCATCATTTAGCTCAAATTCTTCAAAATGACCTCCGGCAGAACCTGTCCATACATCACTTACAACTCTTCCGCCCTTTCTGAATAAGAGCAGTACTTTATCATCCTTTAATAAGTAAATTGACGTCATATTTCTTAACTTTCCTGTCATAACTCAAACACTCACTTTCTGCCCCAATGATTTAGGTGTATACATATTTCACATATCAATCCACTGTATAAATGCGGTCTTGTCTGAACTGTTATAACCGGCATTTTGATAAAAATTCAATGTACTTTCTTCCTTTGAACCTGTAAGCAACATCATCTTGTAGCAATGATTCTCTTCTGCAATTTTCTTGGCAAAATTTAGGCAATCTGTAGCATAACCATTCTTTCGATACTTCCCATGTGTTACCACATTTTCAACAAATGCATATGGACGAACATTTCTTGTGAGATTGGGAATAATCACACATACGCAGGATGCCACGATCTTGCCATCAGTCTCACAAACAATAGCACCTGTTTCTTCCTGAAGTTCTCTCTTAGCAGTTTCCAAAATATCTTCTCCAACTTCACGATGACCTCCCGGAGCCTCATAGGTATCTCGTTCCTTATGTTTGCAAATTACCCATTTGCCATTGCTCTGTGAAATAATTACTGCAAATTTCAATAGTGAATCATCTACTGTATCATAAAATTTTACTTCCAACATATCACTTTTCTCCTTCCCATTCTGCCATAAACTCTTCAAGAAAGTCCTCCATAACAGCTTGTCTATGCATAGCCATTTTCTTTGCGGACTCAGTATTCATCATATCTTTAAGCAGCAAGAGTTTTTCATAAAAGTGATTAATACTTGTAGAATTATGGTTCTGATTATAATCCGCCTTATTCATATTAGTCATATATGAGTGTATGAAAGGAACATGTTTAGGCTTAGGCGTTGGAGCATTGGCTACAATGGTTCTTTATACAACCGGTATCCGAATTATCATTTAAAAGTGTGGCTGGAACAGGAACCACTGCCTGCTTAACCTCCGGTGAAAGCTTATCCAGACATGCTTTTCTTACAGCAGCCAGCCGGTAATAATAATTGCATTTGGAGGTACCATGCTCGCTGCACCATTGAGTAACAGTCATATCATCCGGACGGTTATTACATTCATGAATCATATCTGCCCATTCCTGCAGACGAACATTACGTGCAATAAGACTTGTTTGAGAACTCATAGACTAACCTCCTGAAATTGTATAAAAAGTTGTGACTTAACCTTTTATACTTGATTTAAATGGTATAGTCTGATTTTCTCAAATTTTTATATAAAGTGCAATGTACGGACTATGAGGCGTTTACTTACATTATATCAGCCAAGGCATATTTTTACTAGCAAAAAAGGCACCCAAGCCATATAGCCTGAGTGCCACAAATCTATATCAATATTCTATTATCAAACCACCTTGAACATATTCTGTTTCAAAGGCTTATCGTCCTTGTCCGAAAGTCCCATCTCTTTTCTTGCATTTTCCAACCCCTGCATCTTCTGAAGTTCTTTCTCCGCATCCTCAAGTCCAACGTGGGTGTAAACATTAAGTGTCACGGCAATATCCGAATGCCCCATGAGGTACTGCAATGTCTTAGGATTCATGCCGGATTTTGCCATGTTAGAGCAATATGTATGACGGCATACATGGGGTGTGATATTGGGCATCTGTACCTTATAAATCTCGTTGTACCTGCCCACCATACTGTTAAATCTGTGTTCCCAGTGCATGGCAACCATCGACATTCCATTCTTATCCAGAAAAAGAAATCCAGTGTATCCACCTACCACTTTCTCCACTTTATATTCTGGTCTATCTTGAATGAATGCTCGAAACATTTCTGTAACTTCTTTTGTCATTGGAATTACCCTTGTTCCGGCATTCGTCTTTGTCGGCTCAATCACATACTCCGTAGCTCTATCTGCCAAACACCTTGACATCACCGAGCAGTTTAAGGTTTCCATTATCCACGAGAATTGCGCCAGCTCGCACAGCGGTTGCGTACACGGTTTTACCACGTTCAGCAAGTACCCGTTGTATCGACTCATCCTGTTCCAAAGTCCCCTCATAGTGAACTTCCAAATAAAAATCATTCAGATAAGGAAGCCCCTCATAATACTTAAATTCGGGGTAATCATCATCGGGAGACAAATGGTACTCTGCTAACTGAATGACAGCACCGGCACTATAGCCCATCAGAATCCCATCATGTTGCATCAAAATATCATACAAATCGAACTCTTTGATTCGATCCATCATTCTGTCCGGCAACCCACCAGGGAAATAAACAATGTCTGCGCTTTTGATTTTTTGAGTTGCAGATTCCTTTGTGTCGGTAAAATAATTGATAAAGTTAATGTTTTCTTCCGGGATGCCATAAGTAGTAAAGCCTCCAACAATCCCATCGTGATATTTGCCACATTCCTTGCTATACAAAGCATTCCAATCCGACAAGGATTTTACACTGTTGTCTCTAAAGGAGAACGCTACGACCGCAACAGAATGATTTGGCTGTATGTAGTTTTTCAATTCGTCATAGAGCCAAGGCGCATCTATGTCAAATCCTTCAAGTAAAATGTTAATCATTGATTTATCTCCTTTGCTTGTATTTGTGCTTTTTCCAGTACATCTGCAAAGCGCTGTATCGGCTCCGCAAGCGTCTCAGCGTAGTCGAATGTCTCTTTATCGTCTCGATATTCCAACGGACTTCTGCGAACTATCAACGTATATCTAAGGGCTGCATAAGAAATAATTCTCTCGGCATATGCTATGCTGGGAGAAAAGTCCAACTTTTTGTGTCCAAGGTATTGACATAGCTCCAAGCAATATTCAGCTAAAATACAGTAACTATGTGGCTTTCAGCCACTTTTACGGCTATGCCGTGAATAATATAGGTAAATGTATGTTTTTCTAATTATTTGCGTTTATTTTTTTCACTTCTGAAAGCAGGAATCATATTAGGCGGACACCATATTCAGTTAATACCGATACTGCATGTATAATACCATCAAAAGTCCGAGTATACGCTCAATAACTCCGTCCCCAATGGTTTTTAATTTGTTTACGCAAACCATTCCTTCATAACGTCAAATATTCTCACAAGCTCCTTCTCCTCTATCACATACGGAACCATGGAATACATGTATGAAAGGAAAGGTCTTGAAAAAACTCCTCTTTCGTAGGCAAACTGCTGGAAGCCCTCAAGTGTCTTCGAGTCATAGACCTCCACGCATGTGCAGCCGCCCATGATGCGGACCTCCTTTATGCGAGGGTCTGTAAAGTCTGCCATCTCGCGTCTGGAGATTTCCTCTATACGCTTGATTTTGCTCATGTAGTCATCGCGTTCAAAAATCTCGATGCCCTTCAGAGCCACCGCACACGCCAATGCATTTCCCATAAACGTCGGTCCATGCATCAGGGCATGTCTGTCATTGTCACTGTAAAATGCATTGAATACCTTGTGATTGGCTACAGTGACGGCGTGTCCGATATAGCCTCCGGTGAGAGCCTTGCCAAGCACCAGAATATCCGGCAGCACAAGGTCAGCCACAAATCTGTTGCCTGTCCTTCCAAAGCCTGTCGCCACCTCGTCAAATATCAGAAGCACATCGTACTCATCGCACAGCTCCCTAGCCCTCTTAAGGAAGGATATATCATACATTCTCATGCCTCCGGCACCCTGCAAAAGCGGCTCGACGATAAAGCAGTTGAGCTCATCATGGTATTTTTCAAACGCCTCCTCAAGTGCCTGAATTTCCGTCGGGATATGTACCACGCCTGATTTGCTCTCAAATGCGAAATGGTAATCCTCATCGTCACCGACCTCCATAGCCTTAAAGGTGTCGCCATGATAAGCATGCTCTAAGGCAAGCACCAGCGGACGCTTCCTCCCCTGATTCGTGTTGTACTGCAATGCCATCTTGAGGGATACCTCCACCGCCACGCTTCCCGAATCTGAGAAAAAGCAGTAGTCCAGATCACCCGGCAGAAATTCCTCCAGTTTCTTAGATAATCTCTGAACCGGGTCATGTGTGAGCCCACCAAGCATCACATGGCAGAAGTGGTCTGCCTGCTCCTTTATAGCCTCAGTCAGCTCCGGGTGCTTGTAGCCATGAATCATGCACCACCATGAGGATACAGAGTCTATAAGCTTCTGATCCTCCGTGTAAAGATATACACCCTCCGCATCTATTATCTTGTACGGTGCCTTCATTGTCTTCATCTGTTCATATGGATACCAAATCATGTTGTACTCCTTTATATTAATTATGTCGGGGCAAAAGGTATTTTGCCCACAATGATATCGGATTGCTTCATGCTTTGCGCTCCCGCAATCCTCGAAGCTTATTCATAAAGCCCTAAAAGCTTCTCCACCTCAATGTCAAGCTGTGTGTCCCCCTTCTTAACCTTCACAAGGGTTGGCAGCCCGGTCATATACTCGCACATAAATATGTTGTCATCCTCCATGACATTTCCCGGATGATAATTGTTAAATATTATTCCCTTCACTGGCAGGTCATGTGTCTTCATGTATTCAACCGTGAGCACAACGCTGTTTATTGTGCCAAGTCCGGCATCCGCAACAATTATGCAGGACAAGCCCAGCTCCTTTATGACATCCTCAAGCTGTATTTTTGCCTCGTCAAAGCATATAGGACAGAGTATTCCGCCGCTGCCCTCCATCGTGACATAGTCGTATTTTTCACAGACCTTTTTATATCCCTCTTTGACAACGGACAGCTCCACCAGATGCCCCTCTATGCGTGAAGCCAGATGCGGGGAATATGCATTTTCATACACATAAGGACACATCTCGTCAAGCGGCTGCTCTATCCCTGCCGTCTGCCTGACAAAAAGTGCATCCCCCGGTATAAGAGTGCCATCCTCCCTCCTGTCATTTCCGCTCATTGCTGCCTTATAATATGCCGCCGATTTCCCGGCATCCGCAATTTTCTTTACAATCAACCCCGCAACATACGTCTTCCCGATATCGGTCCCCGTACCGGTTATAAATATAGATTTAGCCATCTTAATTACCCTCTCTGTTGTTCATTCCTTAAATAAATACTACTTCCAATACTCCGGCGTCACATCGCGTCCCATGCTTTCAAGCAGCTCCCTGTCACTTCTGATTGTCGCACAGGCTGCGGTTGTGAGCATGTTTCCGGTTATTGTCGCCGATGCACCTGACTTGAACGCAAGCTCTCCATCATTGGTGAGCAGTGCACGTCCAGCCGCAAGTCTGATGTCCGCCTTCGGATTTATGTATCTGAAAAAAGCGATTGTACGCAGTATTTCCGGCTCACTCAGTCTTTCAAGCCCCTCAAGCGGTGTGCCCGGTATCGGCATGAGTGCATTTATCGGTATAGAATCCACGCCGACCTCGGAAAGGCTCACTGCCATGTCAAGTCTGTCCTCCCATGTTTCGCCCATTCCGATTATTCCGCCTGAGCATGCATACATTCCCTCAGCCTTCACCTTTTTGAGTGTCTCAATCTTCATATCGTAGGTATGTGTCGTGCATATATTAGGGAAATTTCTTTTGGAAGTCTCGATGTTGTGATGATAGCTTGTAACTCCCGCCTCATGAAGCCTGTGAAGCTGCTCCGCCGTCAAAAAGCCCATCGAAGCACACAAATCTATCTTGCACTCCCTTTTCATCGTCTCATAAGCGTGTATAGCCTTTTCAAACTCCTCGCCGGTCAGTGCCTTTCCCGCAGTCACAATCGAAAATCTGTCCACACCCTCACTCTCATTCATCTTACACGCTTCAAGGATCTTCTCCTCAGGAAGGAAATCATAGACCTCACAATTCGTGTGATGATGAGCCGACTGTGCACAATATTTGCAGTCCTCCGGGCATCTTCCGCTTTGCCCATTTATGATTGAACAGAGGTCTACCTTGTCCCCGACAAACTTCTCCCTTATCATATCCGCACCCTTGCACAGCTCATCCAGATCACAGTTCAGGAAAAATGACAAATCATCCTCCCTCGTGATTATCCTTCCTCCGATAATCTCCTCAGCTAATTTAATTGCATCCATGTCATGCCTCCCATTTTCATTATAGTAACAATATTCAACGGCTGTATTTCAGCCTCTTATGTGAAACCATCGCCTCAAGTCCCAGCACAGGCTTGATACGCTTTGCAAGCACTGCTGCTAATATGCTAAGTGCTATGTCGCCCGGCACTGCCAGAATAAAGCAGTACAAAAATAACGGCCACACAGCAATCGGCGTGTTAATCACAAAATTGCAGATTATGTAGTAATAAATCATTCCTATTGCATAAACGAAGAACAGCCCTGCAAAATTCGCCACAAGATAATTTCCCACATTCTTTTTCTTCATGTGCTCTGCTATGTACCCTGTTACAAATGTACCCACAATAAATCCTATAATGTACCCGAAGCTCGGCTTAAATATGTACCACAGACCGCCGCCCTCCGCAAAAATTGGCAGTCCGATAAGCCCGAGCAGCATATAAAAAGTAACTGCCATCGCACCAAGCTTAGGTCCTAACAAAAGCCCCGCCATCATCGTGAATAAATACTGAAGCGTAAATGGCACAACAGGAATCGGTATCTTGATAAATGCCCCAACGGCAATAAGTGCCGTAAAAAGGCCGCAATATACCAGTGTTTTTGTTTTTGATGTCATAATTGTCAACCTCCGTTATCATTATGGTTAACAATCATAATAAAAAAAAGAGCCTCTGTCAAGGGGCAAGTGTTTATTACCTTTTGTAAATGAAGTTAGTACTACTCCAATTTTATATTTTGAGTGTATGAAACTTTTTCTGTAAAAAGCTGTTAAGCAACAGGTATTCTATGATA
>OGKO01000477.1_pt1 | contig 30908 bp, 18 predicted proteins | sample 1572451 | NCBI WGS metagenome assembly OGKO01 (sample SAMEA2582089, study PRJEB24529) | metagenome | biome: Human gut stool | place: China | collected 2011 | reverse complement strand
GACGTTTTAATGCATAATGTATGGCAACATAAAACAGATGCTCAACTCCGCATTTCGGGAGAGACGGCTGATTTTAAGTCCGGTCGCATCGATGTTGGCAATGGCTCGCTCTATTATGAAGAAGCCGGAAGCGGAGAACCTGTAATCTTTGTACATGGCCATTCACTGGATCACAGAATGTGGGATGAACAATTCGCTGAATTTGCCAAAGAATACCGTGTGATCCGTTACGACTTACGGGGGTATGGTGCTTCTTCCTCTCAGACCGAAGATTATCAGTTTACCCATGTACAAGACCTGGTGACACTGATGGATTCTCTCCATATCCGGAAAGCACATATAGTTGGCTTGTCGTTAGGTGGTTTCATCGGTGCCGATATGTTAGGTTGGTTTCCCGAACGCATGGCATCAGCTTTCCTTGCAAGTGGAAATATACGTAAGTCGAAAGGACCTAGCCAACCTATGACCAAAGAAGAAGCTCTGAAACGGGATGAAGAAATTGCCGCCCTGAAAGTGAAAGGAGTCGACGTCATGAAGCGTGAATGGTTTGAAGGGCTGATGAGTTCGGGAGGTACCCGGAAAGAAAGGATGCGTCAGCCTTTATGGGAAATGATTGATGACTGGGATGCCTGGCAACCATTACACAAAGAAGTACGGGTAATTGCAGGTCTGGATGCTTATGAAGCCATAAAAAAGAATCATCCCACAGTGCCGACTTTAATCGTGGAAGGCAAGTCACCCAACAACCGCTATTCCAATCAACCGGAAATTCTGAAATATCTGCCGAACGGAAAGCTAAAGGTGTTGGAAGACTGCGGACACATGCTGAACATGGAACAACCTAAAGCATTTAATGCTGCATTGCGTGAATTTCTGAAACAATAAATTCACGCAATACAAAGTGATAGAAAACTCATACTACATCACAACCCCTGCTGTCTATATGTTTTCAGAGATTTATTATTAACTTTTTCGGGCACTAAACGAATGGCGGAACCTCCCGAAGCCCTCAGATTAAAATGCAGCACAGTCTTGGCATTGACGCGGAATTTTGAGACTCTGACTTTCGTTCGTGTAGGAATAGATTTGTCGCCATCCGTATAAATTTCAGCTACATAATCTTTTCCAGCAGGCAGAAAACTCAAATCAACCGGTAATGTCCGTGCATCATTATTTGTAATTGAACCTATGAACCATTCCTCTCCTTTCCGGCGAGCCACAGTAATAAACTCACCGACTTCACCTTATAAAACCTTCGTATCATCCCAGGTGGTGTACACATCATCAAAGAACTTTAATTCCGGTTCGTCCTGCGAATCCGAAAGTTTGTCATACCAATACATATATTGCAGGGGATTGTAATAGACAGCTGTATTCAAGATTACAGACTATCTGTCAAATAATGGAACGCACTTCACAGAAAGGCCAACAAACATTACTCTTATTCTCAATTTTGGGAATATCGGCAATGAACCGGTAATTGTGGAATGGATCCGCTCATTTGAAAAGCTGGAAGATATTTGAGTAATATATCCCTCTACTTCGTATATATAAAGAAAGAACTAACAAAAGAATTATGAGAAATAAGAGTTTGATCCTAATGACAATCTGTGCAGTTCTATCAACCGATCTTTCCGCTCAATCCATTTATCCCGGACAGCATGCCGGAAAAATGAAAAAAGTGACAACAGCGCCGATACGGGTAGAGAGTTTCGATTTAAAAGACGTGCGTTTATTACCAAGCCGTTTTCGCGACAATATGATGCGTGATTCTGTTTGGATGACTTCTATAGCAACCAATCGTTTGCTACACAGTTTCCGCAACAACGCCGGAGTATTTGCCGGACGTGAAGGTGGATATATGACCGTAAAGAAACTGGGCGGCTGGGAATCACTGGACTGCGAACTGCGCGGACATACAACAGGGCATTTACTATCAGCCTATGCGCTCATGTACGCATCTACCGGAAGTGAAATATTCAAGCTGAAAGGTGACAGTCTTGTTACAGGTCTGGCAGAAGTACAGGCAGCTTTGGGAAACGGGTATCTCAGTGCATATCCGGAAGAATTGATCAATCGGAACATACGTGGGACAAGTGTATGGGCACCCTGGTATACATTACACAAGCTCTTCTCCGGATTGATCGACCAATACCTCTATACAGATAACAAACAGGCATTGGAAGTAGTTACCCGCATGGGCGACTGGGCTTATAATAAACTTAAACCGCTGGATGAACCCACCCGGAAAAGGATGATACGGAATGAATTCGGCGGTGTGAACGAATCTTTCTATAATCTTTATGCCATCACCGGTGACGAGCGTTATCAATGGCTTGCTGAATTTTTCTATCACAATGATGTTATCGATCCGCTGAAAGAACAACGCGATGATTTAGGAACCAAGCACACGAATACCTTTATCCCAAAAGTTCTTGCCGAAGCACGCAACTACGAGCTGACGCAGGATAATGACAGTCGGAAACTGACTGATTTTTTCTGGCATACCATGATAGACCATCATACCTTTGCACCGGGATGCAGCAGTGATAAAGAGCATTATTTCGATCCACAACAATTATCCAAACATCTGACCGGATATACCGGTGAGACTTGTTGTACATACAATATGCTGAAACTCAGTCGCCACCTGTTTTGCTGGACAGGAGATGCCAAAGTTGCTGACTACTACGAACGTGCACTCTATAATCATATCCTTGGGCAACAAGATCCTGAAACGGGAATGGTAGCCTATTTCTTGCCTTTGCTCTCCGGCTCGCACAAAGTTTATAGTACCCGGGAGAATTCCTTCTGGTGCTGCGTAGGCAGCGGCTTCGAAAACCATGCTAAATATGGAGAAGCTATCTATTATCACAATGACCAGGGAATCTACGTAAACCTCTTTATCCCGTCAGAGGTAAACTGGAAAGCGAAAGGAATAACTCTGCGTCAGGAAACAGCTTTCCCCGCAGAAGAGAACACTGCATTGACCATCCAAACGGACAAACCTGTCACCACTACGATTTATCTGCGCTACCCATCATGGAGTAAAAATGTGAAAGTAAACGTCAATGGAAAAAAAGTATCGGTAAAACAGAAACCGGGATCATACATTGCCGTAACCCGCCAATGGAAAGACGGTGATCGCATTGAAGCCAATTATCCGATGAGCCTGCAACTGGAAACAACGCCGGACAATCCACAAAAGGGAGCCCTGCTATACGGACCGCTGGTATTGGCCGGTAAATCGGGAACAGAAGGTATGCAATCTCCGGCACCATTCTCTGATCCGACATTATATAATGATTACTATACTTACAATTATCATATTCCGGCTGAGCTGAATACCACCTTACAAATAGACCGGAAACACCCCGGACACAGTTTACAGCGTACAGGCGAGGAACTGATATTTAAAACATCACAGGGTAATGTTTTAAAGCCACTGTATGACTTACATCACCAACGTTACGTTGTATACTGGGATCTGTCATTCACATCATGCCGTCCTGCCGATAACCGGCAGGCGGCTTATGATTTTACGCCACTTGACTCCATTGTCACCTCATGGATGAATAAAGGATACTATCCGGGAGCCTCAATCTGTGTAGTCAGAGACGATAACGTTATCTTTCAGAAAAATTACAAAAACTTTACCCCTGACACCAAAGTCTATGTAGCCTCTGCCGGAAAATGGGTAGCCGCCGCAGTAATCGGAGCAGTGGTAGACTGCACCGAACTGGACTGGAATGACAGTGTAAAGAAATGGATTCCTGAATTTAAAAACGACATAAAAGGAATGATTACTTTACGTCAGTTGCTTTCGCACACATCGGGCGTCCGCCCTTATCTGCCGGAACCACGCGTAGACAATTACAATCATCTGGATTCTGCAGTCATGGAGATTCTTCCGCTTGACACGGTTTTCACTCCCGGTACCCGCTTTGAATATGGTGGACTTGCCATGCAGATAGCCGGCCGGATGGCAGAAAAAGCAATGAATAAAGAATTCGAGGAATTATTCCAGGAATTAATAGCCCGACCTTTAAGAATGAAAAACTCCCACTTCACGCCCGTGAATACAGATGGCGGACACGCTCCCATGTTGGGTGGAGGTCTCTGTACCACTTTGCACGACTACATGCGTTTTCTTGATATGATCTACCACAATGGCGTATTTGAAGAAAAGCAACTACTGAAACCCGAAACCATACATGAAATGCAAGCAAACCAAGTGGGAAATGCAGAAGTTCATCCGGGTGAATATGTGGAACGTGCACTGAAAAAATATCATACTGGCATATATGGTTTGGGAGAATGGCGGGAACTTATTGATGAAGCAACAGGAGAAGCCTATCAGATCAGTTCACCGGGTTGGGCCGGCGCCTATCCATGGATCAATAAACAGGACCGGGTATATGGATTCTTCATAGCCCATGTACAGGAAAGTTCACAAAAGGAAGATGGCTTCTCGTCATTTTTTGGAAGTCCTGTCATTTCACAAACTGTCTCGAACATTATTTCCTTAAAAAGATAGAATACATTGAGTATCCTCATATCCCAAATCGTATTTATATAAAAACAATAAATACGAAGATATGAAGACTATCGGCTCAACAATTATTATGTTAGCTCTCGTTCCTTCCCTCTTTGCGGACAATGGCAAGGAACTGAAGCTGACATCTCCTGACGGAACACATGAAATAGCATTTTACCAGAAGCAGGTTTCACCTGTAGCAAACGAACTTTGTTATCGGGTAGATTACAAATCACAACCTGTAGTCAATGAATCACGTGCCGGGCTGGAACTGGACAACCGGATATGGGAAATGGCTCTGGGAGCACGAAACCTGAAACAGCCTGCCTGCTGGATGGACAATCTGGAAGTGGACTCTGTGACTTACCAACCCGAAACAGACATCACCAGGCAGCCGCTTTACGGTGAACGTAGCAGTGTACGCGATCATTACCGGGCTGGCACCCTTTATCTCTCCAAGAAAGATAACTCCGGCTACCGGCTCAACATTGAGGTGCGTGCCTATAATGAAGGAGTAGCTTTCCGCTATTTCTTCCCGGAACACCCAAAGGCTATCTTTCATAAAGTAGTAGGTGATCTCACAGAATACGCCTTACCGGCAGGTACAAAAGCATGGACCGAACAATGGGCACAGGCTTTCTTTGAGTACCTGAACATTGATGATATCAAACATCCGGTAGAACGTGCCCTTACGCTGGAACTCCCGAATGGCAAATGGGCCGCACTGGCAGATGCTGATGTAGACGACTGGTGTCTGACCAAATACCTTGCCTCCACAGACAAGAAGAATACACTGACTTCTGTAATGTATAGCCCCGTGGATGTAGTGACTTATTATGCCACTCCCTGGAAGATAGTCATGGCAGCCGACAAACCGGGTGAATTGCTTGAACACAATGATATCATCCAGAATCTGAATCCGCCGTGTGAAATTGCCGATGCCGCCGCATGGGTAAAACTAGGCAAGATTATGCGCGAAACAACTATCACCACCGAAGGAGCTATTGCAACCATCGACTTCTGTGCAGCACATAATATCCCGTATATGCTTTTCGACTGGCAATGGTATATGCCCTGTACTTCACATGACGGGGATGCCACAAAAGTGGTTGCCAAACTGGATATGCCCCGTGTTATAGCTTATGGTAAGGAAAAAGGAGTTGGTATCTGGGTGTACGTAAACCAGCATGCACTCATGAAGCAAATGCGTGAACTTTTCCCATTGCTCCGCGAATGGGGAATTGTCGGAGTGAAATCCGGTTTCGTACAATACGCCAGCCATCGCTGGGCAACTTGGATGCACGACATGGTTCGCTTGGCGGCAGAGAATCATCTGCTGATGAATATCCATGATGAATATCGCCCTTCAGGCTTCAGCCGTACTTATCCGAATTTATTAACTCAGGAAGGCATTTGTGGAAACGAAGAATTTCCCGATGCAACTCATAATGTCACGCTCCCCTTCACTCGTATGATAAACGGTGCAGCCGACTATACGATCTGTTATTTCGACAAACGGCTGAAAACGAGTCATGCTCATCAACTGGCAGCATCCCTCGTGTTCTACAGCCCTCTGCAAACTATCTTCTGGTATGACAAACCATCGTTCTATCACGGAGAACCGGAAATGGAATGGTTTGAGCACTTACAAACTGTATTCGACGATACGAAAGTATTGAATGGCGCTCCCGGCAAAAACATAACAATGGCACGCCGAAAAGGTCAGGAATGGTTTGTTGCAGCAATGACCAACAATGAAGGTTCTGAAGAAGAAATACCTCTCACGTTCCTCGATAAAGAAAAGAATTACCTCGCCTGCATCTATACGGATGGGGGAGAAAAGATAAAAACAAGTACACAGGTGAAATGTACTTATCTGCTTGTCAACGCTTCACAAACTATGAAGTTCCAGCTGAAACCCAGTGGTGGAGCTGCCATAAGACTGGTACCTATAGACAGGCAGGAAATGAAGAAATATAAAAAGTACAAAGGAGAAAGATTATAAAATATGATATGCCATTGAGTGAATAAACAGATTCGCTCGTATTAATAGGCAAATAACACATTAAGGTTATTTTCAGTAGATAAAGGTAAGAGTTTGTTTAGGTAAAATCTTTGTTTTCAGGATATTTTTAAAGGTAAATAAAAAGATGAAAAAGATATTTCTGCTTACTACATTGCTATGCACTGCCTGTTGGCAGGCGGAAGCCCAATATGTATCCAAAGCCTGGGTATCTGACCAGAAGGATGGCACATACATCAATCCGGTGCTGCATGCCGATTATTCCGATCCGGATGTCTGCGCGGCAGGTGAAGATTTCTATATGACGGCTTCCAGCTTCGGATGTGCTCCCGGTTTGCCCATTCTCCATTCCAAAGATCTGGTTAACTGGAAATATGCAGGCTATGCGCTGAAGCAAATAGAACCCATCGAGTTCTTCAATGCTCCCCAGCATGGAAAAGGTGTCTGGGCACCATCCATCCGCCATCATAATGGAGAGTTTTATATCTATTGGGGAGATCCGGATCATGGCATCTTCATGGTAAAGACCAAAGACCCGGCCGGAGAATGGGAGAAACCGATATTGGTAAAAGCCGGCCGTGGTATGATAGACCCAGCTCCACTATGGGATGAAGATGGAAAAGTATACCTGGTACACGCATGGGCAGGAAGTCGTGCCGCACTGAACAGTGTTATCACAATTTGTGAGATGAATGCAGAAGGAACAAAAGTAATCAGTGATCCGGTACTGGTCTTTGATGGTAATGATGGAATCAACCATACGGTTGAAGGCCCCAAACTCTATAAGCGGAACGGCTACTACTACATTTTTGCCCCGGCAGGAGGAGTAGTAACCGGATGGCAGTTAGTATTGCGTTCACGGAATATATACGGCCCTTATGAAAAGAAGATTGTCATGGCACAAGGTTCTACCGACATCAATGGTCCCCACCAAGGCGCATGGGTTGATACGCAGACAGGGGAATCCTGGTTCGTTCACTTTCAGGATAAAGCCATATATGGGCGTGTCGTTCACCTGAACCCGATGAAGTGGGTAAACAACTGGCCTGTAATTGGAGAAGATAAGGACGGCAATGGTTGTGGCGAACCAGTAACCCGTTATAAAAAGCCCAATGTAGGCAAGAATTACCCGGTAGAAACACCTGCGGACAGTGACGAGTTCAATACCCGTCAGTTAGGACTACAATGGGAATGGCATGCCAATTATCAGGATACATTCGGATATACCTCCGACTTGGGATTCATCCGTATTTACGGACATATTCTCTCCGAGAACTTTGTGAATTTCTGGGAAGTACCTAATCTTCTATTGCAAAAGTTCATGGCAGAAGAGTTCACAGCAACTACCAAGTTAAAAGTTTCCGCCAAAATGGACGGACAGCAATCCGGATTGATTGTGATGGGCTGGGACTATTGCTATCTGGGAGTAGAGAAAGAAGGTGATAAATTTATATTGAAACAAGTGACCTGCAAGGATGCAGAGCAAAAGACACCCGAAACAGTCAATCGCCTGGCAGAATTACCTGCCAGCAGAAAGTACGAAGCAGGTTTGTTTCCCAACTACGAAAGAGATATCTATCTACAGGTAAAAATAGAGAAAGGCGGTATCTGCCACTTCTATTACAGTCTGGATGGTAAGAAATATAAAGCAATAGGTATGCCTTTCACAGCTCGTCAGGGAAAATGGATAGGTGCCAAAGTAGGGCTATTCAGTACCACTCCTTATGGTAAGGAACGGGGATGGGTAGATGCCGACTGGTTTCGCATAGATAAATAAAAAGACTGATTATATGAAAACAAAAGAACTACTGTTCGGTGCATGCTTGTGCATGTTTACAGCTTGCAACATGCCCGAGAAAGGAATGGATGTAGATGTATATGAGGCGCTGGATTACTGTGACGCCCAGGTACAACGCACTTTAACAGAACTAAAAGCGGCAGAAGGTACTATCGATTACTCGATGATGCCGCGTAATATCATGGACAGCCTCAACACCTGGCATTGCCGAAAAGCAACAAAGGATGAATGGTGCAGTGGTTTCTGGCCAGGAGTTTTATGGTATGATTACGAATATACCGGTAAAGCAACCATAAAGGAAGAAGCAGAGAAATTCACCGAACCGTTGAAGTTCCTGTCACAAATTCCGGCATACGACCATGATCTGGGTTTTCTGATCTTTTGCAGCTACGGCAATGGATATCGGTTGACACATAATCCGGAATACAAACAAGTAATTCTGGATACAGCAGATTCACTGGCAACTTTGTTCAGACCTCGTGTAGGTACCATACTTTCATGGCCACGTAATATAGAAATGTTTGGTGGACACAATACGATCATGGATAATATGATAAACTTGGAAATGCTTTTCTGGGCTGCCAAGAATGGAGGAAACCCATATCTGGCAGATATAGCCGTGTCGCATGCCGACAAGACTATGAAATATCAGTTCCGGCCCGACTACACTTCCTATCACGTCGCTGTTTATGATACTTTGACGGGCGACTTCATAAAAGGAGTTACACATCAGGGATATGCCGACAACACTATGTGGGCACGTGGACAGGCATGGGCTATCTATGGTTATACGGTAGTTTATCGGGAAACGTTAGATCCCCGCTATCTGGATTTCGTACAGAAAGTAGCCGATGTATATCTGGAAAGACTGCCGGAAGACTATATACCTTACTGGGACTTTGATGACCCCAGTATTCCGAATGCGCCACGTGACGCCTCTGCTGCAAGTGTAACCGCATCCGCTTTACTGGAACTATCTACATACCTACCGGATAAGAAAGGAGATGAATATAAGAATGCCGCCATAAGAATGTTAACAAATTTGAGTTCAGACAAATATCAATGCGGCAAAAGCAAACCGGCATTCCTCCTCCACTCCACCGGACACTTACCGAACAATTCAGAAATAGATGCTGCCATCATTTATGCAGACTATTATTATATCGAAGCCCTGATTCGATTGAAGAACTTGATTGAAGATAAAGCTGTCATATAGGAACAACGCTTTCCCCGCTTACTGCTTCGGTTTGAGGGGAAGCGTAAACCAAAATGTAGATCCTTCTCCCAATTTTGAATTTACTCCAATCTCTCCTCCCATATTCTGAATAATAAGTTGGCAAATAGGCAGCCCTAAACCAGTGCCTTGCTTGAAACTATCCAACTTGATGAAACGTTCGAATATAAGATGGAGCTTATCTTCCGGAATACCTGTCCCTGTATCGGTCACATAATAATAAATCTCTTTCTCACGAACTTCATATCCATAACGAATACTCCCGGTTGAAGTGAATTTACAGGCATTGGTCAGGAAATTCAAAACCAGTTGCTGAAGTCTGTTTTTCTCTGAACAAACAACATAATAATCTGGCATTCCAGGCTCAAAAATCAGCTCAACACTACTCTGTAAACGTGACTCAACAACTCCTTTCAAAGTCATTAGTACTCCATTTAGTGCAAATTCCGAGTAATACAAATCAAGAACTCCGGCTTCTATCTTAGACAAATCAAGAACATCATTGATAAGCTGCAACAAAATTCCGTTATTTTTCTCTATGATGCTGACATACTCTTTCTTTTCTTCTTCATCTTCAGTCATGGTCAATATGCTGGAAAAGCCAATAATAGCATTCAACGGAGTACGGATTTCATGGCTGATATTAGCAAGGAAGGCAGATTTCAGACGGTTGGACTCTTCCGCACGTTCTTTGGCGGCAATGAGTTCACGTTCCGCCACTTTACGTTCTGTAATAAACAGCGATGAGCCCACCACGATTAAAGGATTTCCTTTTTCATCATATTGTTCCACGAAAGCACGAGCCTCCATCCAGTCTTCCGAATCGTCTGGTTTACCCGGACGATGAACCCGATATTCTTCTTTAATTTTATCGACTTTATTGGCACGCACATCCTTAAAGACTTGCCGGATACGCTCCCTATCCTCCTCACTGACAAAGGTGAGGTAGTTGTTTACATGGGTAGCATAAGTCATTTCTGAGACTTCCTTTTTGCCTTGTTCTATTGGCTTGTAAGAACTATACGTGATTTCATCCGTACGTATATCCCATTGCCAGGGAAGCAAATCAACGACTTCTAATGCCATTGCCATTTTAGAATGGGTGAAGCGCTGATTCTGTTCCACCAACTGAAGACGTTCCAGTATCTTATTCCTGCGAAGCTGAAAAAAGAGGATTACCAACAGTAAGACAATGCTGCCTACTACCAAGGCAGACTGATATTTTTCAAGGAAAGTAGGAGGAGCATTTAAATAAACTGTTCCCGGAGGACAATTTTTAGGAGATAAACCAAAATCCACCATATAAGGATAGTTAAAAAGAACAATGGGGTCCGGATTATAAGGTAGGATACTCCGTGCCTGTTTACCATCAGCTATTGCATTAATAGTTTTCACGATTTCCTCACAATACAGATTCATGTCATATACGCACCCACCAATAATAGTCCCATCTTCTTCAATACTTGAAATGGAAGAAGATAACGCAAAGAACGGGCAAGGCAATGTGGAGTTAGCAATCACTTTATAAGAATTGGCCATCATAAGCATATTATCGGCAAACATTCGTTTATGAAACCATGAAGCAAACAAAATACCGGTTTCCTCCGGAACTACCTGCCGCAATGTATCTAACAACTGGTCCGGACTCCAAGTACTAGCTGACAGATATTTATAAGTAAGATCTGAATGCTCCGTCTTGATCAATTCAGAAAATTGCTGATCATAATCGATATCGCGGTCAGTCTGGTCACCAATCAACAACAGACTTTTCATCTTCGGAATCATACGGCGCATCAGTTGAACACTCTCGGGGATAAAAGCACGTGCATTCAGAAAAGTCATATTGTACTCGTCACGCAGATCATTCAGATAGATACGATCCTTTTGTGGAACAACCTGATTGTACATATAGGTGGAATCAGGTCCTATATAGCTACTCTCAGCACATACTATCAAAGGTATATCCCCCCAATGTTCACGCATTTCATCCCGTAATATCAGAGGAGCATTACCCAGCATCAACACAGCTTTAGGAGGATTGTTTCCATAAGTTGAAAAAAGATTATTTTTATATTGATTCAGTATTTCAGGAGTCTCTATCGTCAGAATATTCATATACTCTACATTCATGCTCACATCTTTCCGGTCATATTCCTTTTGCATGATATGCGAAATGATAGTCTGACTCCACGGAGCACCTGATACATAACTGCTGATAATCAGCAAATCCGTACCGGAACTTACCTTCTTGGCTTCAGCCGATACCGAAGAAGAGAAATATAATAAGAAAATACACAAAAGACACTTTATATGCAGAAGTATTCTCATGATTTCGCAATTAGTCTTTTAGACTAACAAGTCAAGAATCGCTTTTGTTCAAAAATGGCAATTTTTTCCTTAGGAAATCAAATTCATGTAAGAAAAACATTTATATTTGTATTCAATAATAATCACAAAATTATATATTATGAAAAGGTTAACCTATTTATTTGTTTGCTCACTTGCAATAGGAAGCATTGTCGCCTGTAAACAAGAATCTAAATTCCAAATTATCAATGGAATAGTATACGATGCTACTATGAATAATATTACTCTGATAACCGGCAAAGGAGACACTGTCAATATCAGTACAATGGATGCCAATAGAGATAAAGTATGCGGGGTACTATTGGAAGACAGTGTAGAAGTGGTTTGTATCAAAGAAAAGATGGAAGGAAAAGAAATCTTAAAAGCTGCTGAACTGACAATCATCAAAAAATAATTCAATAAACGGCAATGGGAGTGTTTCTTATCACCCCCATTGCTGTTTTATTCTCTATTCATCAACCGATGTTCCGCCATGTGTTCATACTTCGTATCCGGACGCCCATAATTAGCATAAGGATAAATAGAAATACCACCGCGTGGGGTAAAAACACCTGTAACCTCAATATATTTAGGAGCCATTAGTCGAATCAAGTCTTTCATTATAATATTCACACAATCTTCGTGGAAAGCACCATGATTGCGAAAGCTGAAAAGGTAAAGCTTCAGACTCTTGCTTTCCACCATCTTAATATCAGGAATATAGCTAATACGGATCTCCGCAAAATCCGGCTGCCCTGTTATGGGACACAAGCTGGTAAACTCCGGGCAATTGAAACGTACCCAGTAATCATTTCCCGGATGCTTATTATCAAAAGCTTCCAATACTTCAGGTGCATAATCCTGTTTATATTCAGTCTTTCTTCCCAAAAGGGATAATTGGTCTTTCAATTCACTCATAATATAAAGTTTTAGCATTTACGACTTAAATACTTCTCTAATCCTTCACGGCGTAACTTACATGCCGGACAATGCCCGCAGCCATCCCCCGGAATACCATTATAACAAGTCAGGGTCTTATTGCGTATCAAGTCAAGTACTCCCAATTCGTCTGCCAAAGCCCAGGTTTCAGCTTTATCGATCCACATCAGCGGAGTATGAATTACAAACTGTTCATCCATAGCCAGATTCAAGGTCACATTGAGCGATTTGATAAAGGCATCCCGGCAATCGGGATATCCACTAAAGTCTGTTTGTGACACTCCCGTCACAATATGATTGATGCCATGTTCACGAGCATACACGGCAGCAATACTTAAGAAGAATAAATTGCGCCCCGGTACAAACGTATTAGGAAAACTATCCGTCGGTTTTTCCTGATCCATTACCATGGCAGTATCCGTCAAAGAATTATGTCCCAACTTACCGATGAACGATACATCCATTACTTCAAACTTCACATCGGCATCACGAGCTATTTCCCGTGCCAGTTCCACTTCCTTCTCATGTTTCTGTCCGTACAAAAAACTCAGGGCAACCACTTTTCTGAATTTACGTTTCGCCCAAAACAGACAAGTGGTAGAATCTTGTCCACCACTAAAAACGACTAATGCAACTTCTTTATTCACGCTATTTTAAATATCTTTGATTTTCAATATATTATAGGAAATATCCTCATCATACACATCGCTACCGTCTATCCGTTTAATAGCTACTACTACACGGATAGTGACCGGAAGAATCAATACTTCATACAAGGATTTCAATACGATCTGAATACACATCATTACAAGCAATTCACGCCAAGCAATAATACCACCAAAAGCTACAGGGAAGAATATAATAGAATCTGCCGTCTCCCCTACTATTGTCGACCAAATAGCACGGGCAGAAAAATTTCGTCCACCACTTGTCACTTTCATACGGCTCATGACATAAGCGTTGAGAAATGAACCTACCAAAAATGCGGTCAGACTTGCTACAACAATACGCGGTGCCATCCCAAAAACAAAATTGAAATGGGCTTCTCCTTCCCAAAACGGTGCAGCCGGTAGTGCAACGGCTATCAAGCCAAGCATTACCACAAAGAAGTTCATGGCAAAACCACTCCAGATAATAAGACGTGCTTTACGGAAGCCCCACACCTCAGCAATGCAATCGTTTATAATATAAGAAATAGGGAAAACCAATAATCCGGCTGTAACGGTTATACCAAAAACCTGAATAACCTTGGTTTCAAGAAGATTAGCTGCAATCAGGCAAACATTAAATAAAATACCCAGCAGCATAAAAGGTACAGATACTTTTTGCTTCATAAATCCTGTTTTTTACGTGGTGTCCTAGAATACACGACCGCTATTCACGGCATCTTACATTTTAATCCGGGTGCAAAGATACGATAAGTTTCTAAAACAGACAAACATTCCTTATTTCCGGAATAAATACATTCACTTTAATATTCGAACCGTGCCAAGTCCGTGTTTGCTTCGTATCTATACAGACGGACCAGACACGGAGTTGGTACGACTTGGTACGAACTTGGTATAGACCGGGTACTATTAAGATGAAACAGTAACACCTCTAATAATTAAGCGAAAAGAATCACTGATCCGCTAACTCCTCCAATGAGTAAACATTATACTTTTTAACTAAAAGTAGAGAAAAGCATAGCCCATTCATCCCATCATTCATTTCAATTTGAAGGGCAGAAATAGTTAACGAACTTTAAAAACAAAACTAAAACAAAGAAATATACGAACATAAAACAGCGCAACATCCAACATAACAACATGATTATAAATCATATAATATCAAAATAACACATTTTTCAAATATGCAAGCAAGTTGCATCTAAATAAATATTTTATTCACGCAAGTTTCTTAAGCAAATAAAATGACATATAACAGTTATTAATATAGTTCACCATTTATTTTAAGTAACGAAAATACGAATTATATTTGGAGTAGCAAGATCAGACAAGACATAAAATAACTTCTGATTCAGAATGCTGCAACTCCTTAATTTATAATATCAACCTAAGAAAAACAAATGCTTATGAAAAAGGAAACAATGCACCCAGACATTCTATTGTCCATCTCATTTTCTATCTAGTTTATTTAATATTCCAATTTAGCTTTAAACAAAAATCATCAAATCATGAATGAAAGTCGCGAACGAGGAACACTACATTACAAATTCCTCACCACTATTGCCATTGTAGCTTTACTAATAGGAAGCAATACCGCCCTGGCAATCGGTACTAATTCAGAAGGTTTATCTGAAATTGCAGAACAGCTACAATCGCAAGTCGTCAATGGCACGGTAACAGATCAGACAGGCGAACCTGTTATCGGAGCAAGTGTTCTGGAAAAAGGAACAAACAATGGTATTATTACCAATATAGATGGTAAATTCTCTCTTACCGTGAAAAGAGGTGCTACTTTGGTAATCTCTTTCGTCGGATATAAGACACTGGAAGTAAAAGCAACCCCCAAGATGGAAATCACGCTGACAGAAGATTCCGAATTACTGGAAGAGGTAGTAGTAGTTGGCTATGGAGTTCAGAAAAAAAAATTGGTTACCGGAGCTACCGTACAAGTGAAAGGTACTGATATCGCAAAGCTAAATACAACAGATGTTCTGGGCGGTCTGCAAAGCCAGGCACCTGGTATAAATATCACATCAAACGGCGGTTTCCTCGGACAGGGATTTAAAGTCAATATCCGTGGTCTCGGAACCAATGGTAATTTTTCTCCTTTATATGTAGTAGATGGAGTGGTCAACGGCAGTATAGATGGTCTAAGCCCTGCCGACGTTGAATCTATCGATGTATTAAAAGATGCCGCATCTGCTGCGATCTATGGTTCACGTGCCGCCAATGGCGTTATTCTCATCACTACCAAGCAAGGCAAAACAGGTAACTTTGAGGTTACTTACGATGGTTACTATGGCATTCAGAACCTTCCTAAAATCGCCACCCTGCTGAATGCTAAGGAATATATGATGATAGAAGATGAAATGCACATGATGGATGGTACTTCGCTTCTGAACTGGGAAAAATGGTTACCGGCAGCTGATTATAAAGCTATTCAGGAAGGAACCTGGAATGGTACCAACTGGATAAAAGAGATCTTAAATAATGATGCGCCCATCCAAAGCCATTCATTGAACTTCACTGGAGGTACAGAACGTTCCAACTTCTCCGTCGGTTTTACCTACTTCAATCAAGAAGCTACCATGGGAGCTCCTGGTCGCATTGCCAGTATGGACAGATACAATGCACGTATCAACTCTAATCATATTGTCAAAAAGATAGGGAACCTTGATGTACTCAAAATTGGGCAGACTCTTAATTACAAGTACCAGCAGACTGCAGGTTCTTTCGCCACCACTGGCATTTACTGGAATGGTACACGTGATATGTTAACTACTCCCCCATTGATGCATGCCTATAATAGCAAAGGAGAGTACTACTTATATGATGATGCACAAGAAGAAGGATATGGGGAAAACACCACAAATCCAATAGCTTATATGGATTACTACACAAGTCATGCCTTAAGCAAAAGCCATTACTTACAATCCAGTTTTTATGCAGAGCTGCAACCAATCAAGAATTTACGAATCAAGTCACAATTCGGATACATCTTGTCAGCTTCAAGTTATCGTTCATATATCCCCAGTTATCGCCAGCTAAGTCAAAGCCTGACGACACAAGAAGACAGGGTAACTCAGTCCATGTCACTCAACCACCGCTGGTCCTGGGAAAATACAGCCAGTTATAATTTCACTCTTAAAGACCATCATTTTGACGCGGTAATCGGGCAGAGTCTTGAAAAATACGGAATGGGTGATTCCATGAGTGCCAATGCAGAAGGTTCTGAATTCTCAGACTTTAAACATGCATATCTGAGCAACATAAAGTACGATGATAAAAATAAAATTAAAACTTTAACAGGAGCTCCCGGCGCAGCAGGGCAAATGGCTTCCTTCTTTGGTCGTATAAACTACAACTATAAAGAAAAGTACATGGCAACCGCCATTATGCGTGCGGATGGTTCTTCTATTTTTGCCCGTGGTCATCGATGGGGATATTTCCCGTCTTTCTCGGCAGGTTGGGTCGTTACAAACGAAAGTTTCATGCCGGAACTCAATTGGCTGGATTTCTTAAAACTGCGTGCATCTTGGGGACAGAATGGTAATAACGCCGTAAACACCTTTGAATACATTTCACGTATCACTGCCAACAACGGTAATGGAGGTTATTCATTCGGCGACTCCATGGATCAGGTTTCTATTGGTTCCTACGCATATAAGCTGACTAATCCGGATCTTTCATGGGAAACCCAGGAACAGCTCAACATAGGTCTCGATGCACGATTCTTCAATGGTCGCCTGGCACTCGAATTCGATTGGTATAGAAGGTTAACCAAAGACTGGCTTATTACCCCACCCGTACTCTATTCATTCGGTTCAAGTCCGGCTGCCATCAATGGTGGAGTTATTCGGAATACCGGATTTGAAATCGGTCTCCACTGGAACGATAACATAGGTAAGGACTGGAATTATGGTATCAATCTAGCTCCTGCATTCAATAAAAACAGAATTACCGAACTTCCCAATGAAGATGGTATCCTCCATGGACCGTCGGGCAATTTATGGAATGCATCCGACGAGTGTGCACGCGGAGAAATAGGAAAACCTTTAGGATATTTTTATGGCTACAAGAGTCTCGGTATTTTCCAGAACCAAAAACAAATAGACGAATATAAAGGTGCTAAAGAAAATGGTGCTCAAACACAACCGGGAGATGTGATCTGGGCAGATATTGATAAGAATGGAATCATTGACTCGAATGACCGTACAGAAATTGGTAATCCTCACCCGGATATGACACTTGGATTCTCTTTCAATGTCAGCTGGAAAATGATTGACCTATCGGTTACTACTTATGGAGCCTTCGGCCAGCAAATACTTAAATGCTACCGGGATTATGCCAGTTCTCCATTGCAGAACTTTACCACAGACATCCTGGAACGTTGGCACGGAGAAGGAACTTCCAACAAGTTACCACGCCTGGCAAGCACTGGTGGAAGCAATTGGTCTAAAGTTTCCGATATTTATGTAGAGAATGGAGATTATCTCAAAATCAAGAATATTACGATCGGAGTTGATATCAAGAAGATTTTCAAGAAAATCCCTCTGCAACAGCTCAGACTTTATGCTACAGTCCAGAACTTATACACCTTTACCGGATATTCAGGTATGGACCCCGAAATCGGTTATGGTAGTGATTTTGGTTGGGTACAGGGCATAGATTTAGGATACTATCCGGAAGCCCGCACATGTATGCTTGGTTTAAATGTCAAATTCTAATAATATGAAAATATGAAAAAACTAATATATATACTATCTGCACTTTTCATACTCACGTCATGTGAAAGTTTCCTTGACACTGAGTTACTTACAGATAAAACAACAGAGAACTTTCCGGAAACGGAGAAAGATGCCAACCAAATGTTGACGTCTATCTATGCCAAGTTATTGTTTGAAGATCCTGAAACATCTTCAGAATACTATACAGCCCAATTGGCCAGTGATGATTGCTTAGGCGGCAACCTCTCTTATTCCGGCAATTGCGCCACAAACTTCTTGCTTTATCAAGGAAGCCTGAACAGTAGACTTGGTATCTGGGACCGTTGTTATCAACTCATAAATCGTGCCAACAATACGATTAACACGCTCGATAACGTAAAAAGCTGGTCAAGTGAATCTGAACGTTTACGTCACTTCGGCGAAGCTTATTTCCTCCGGGCATGGACCTACTATGAATTAGTAAAGATATTCGGCGGCGTTCCCCTTCGTACCACGATTGAAGCTGTAAACCTCCCGCGGGCGTCCGTTGATGAAGTATATGCCTTGATTGCTTCTGATATAAAGAATGCAATTGAGATGATGCCTAACCAGATATATCCGGCCGGGAATGCCATGGCAGGTCATGCTACCAAGTATGCAGCCGAAGCACTTGCAGCGCGAGTATTTCTATTCTATACCGGACGTTATGACAAGAAGACTTTACCTCTGACTCCCGAAGGCGAAATCACAAAAGAACAAGTTATCAGTTGGTTGGAAGACTGCATAGATCATTCCGGACACAACCTAATTTCCGATCAACGCAATCTATGGGGTTATACAAACTCTGCCACTAACAGTACCAGTTCCAAGAAGCAATACGCATACGCAGTGAAGCATAAACTCGCTTGGGATGGCAATTCTTCTATCGAAACACTCTTTGCCAACAAGCACAACCTGACCTCCACATGGACCTACACATGGTTTGCCAATACATGTGCAATGTTCTACTCCCCTTCCGGTGACGATGCCGACTGGAAAGAAGAAAGTTATCCATTCAACTTTGGTTGGGGTGCAGGCCCGGTATCTCCCAGTATGGTTCAGGACTGGAAAGAGTGGTCTAAACAACAAACATTCTTGGATGGATACACTGAAGACCCGCGTATTTCCGGTTCTATTTGGTCGTACAAGGCTATGGACCCCAACAATGAAGGAAATGTTTTGGCAGACTTCCGTTTAGATGATTCAGAACCCGCATATACCGTTTCTTACCGCTATTACGAGCAGACCGGATATTTCAACAAGAAATACATCAATATCAATGCATATAATAGCAACGGAGTACTTGAAGCTTTCGGTAAAACATTACATCCGGGCATATCCAGCCAGACTTCCCCGCAGTTACTGAATATTACCGATCTTATCCACATCCGCTTTGCCGATGTACTGCTGATGCATTCCGAACTAAAAGGAGATGCAACCGGTTTGAACAGAGTACGCCAACGTTCCCACTTAGCCCCTATCTCATACACATTGGATGCACTTAAACAGGAACGCCGTTGGGAGTTTGCTTTCGAATCCATCCGTTGGTGGGATCTGCTCCGCTGGTCCGGTCCAAGTCTGGAAGAAGCAGGAAATGCACTAAACCGCCAGACAGGCTTTGAGGTTATCAATGCCGCCGCTCTTACGCCTATGGTCAAGTATGATTATAAGAAACGTCTACAGCAAACCCAAGGTTACTGGCCTATACCTCAAATAGAAATAGACCGTTCCAATGGTGTGCTCGAGCAAAATCCGGGTTGGGGACCTGATGCGCAATTCAGTGATTGGACAAAAATGTAATGCCATTTAAAATCTTAATGATATGAAAACATTAAAAGCAATACTATTATTATTCGCGGCAATGGCTATAGTCACAGCCTGCGACCCTATGGAAGATGAATCCTTACGCGATAAATACATTACTAATGCCGGAGACCCTATCAGCAAGGAAGAACTGAACAACATATTATCCGTTACCCAGCCTATTCCCAACCAGGATGACGCTGTAGAAGGAGATCAATATGTAGTACTCAAAAACAACCGTCCTGAATTAGGAGGTATCTGGCACTATGGAGTCGGCACAAAGATTACCGGTAGCGATAATGATACGATCATATATGGTGCCAACGGAACTTATGAGATATATTATGAAGCTATTTCTAATGGTAAAATTGTAACCAGTGATATCTTTACCGTGACAGTCACCAATGTGTTTGACGAATGGATGGGGCTATTTACCGGAGCCAAAGACAAAGCTGATGCCGATGCAACCAAAGCATGGGGATTCCGCGAAGTAAAATGGGGATCAGTCTGCAACATGGGAGCACACGGTGGATGGAAATATACCAGTTCAGGATATACTCCGGAATCTAATTTTGCATGGTGGGGATCAGTAAACCTTGCACAGGCAGGAGATCAGAAGATAGTATTCGAAATTCAGGGAACCAAAGTGAAGACTTATGACAAGAGCGGCAATCTGATGAATGAAGGAACTTTCGGATTCGACCGTGACCAACCGGAAGACTTGGTTCAGGGCAGACTGACTACCAATATTCCTGTTATCGGCAGCAATTATGATGACCTAGGTCAGAGCAAAGGAAAAGACAATGTTTTCTGGATACTTACACTGACTGATGAATATATCACCCTGTATCACCCACAAAAATACACAGGTGGGGGCGACTGGGACGACTATGGTTGGTATGTATATTATGAATCCAAAGAATAATGCCTTATGAAAAAGATTATATTTATTGTAATAGCTATTATATTAGGACTGAGTTCCTGTCACGATGACGACTACATCACCGGTGTACCCAGTTTCGGGCCTCCGGAAGTGAACAACATGGCAGAGAGAGTTAACGGACGCGTCGCATTAGGTTATGTGACCTACTATGGCAAAATGCTTCCCGACCCCACTTACATGACGCATATCAATTATGCTTTCGCCGAACTTTATGTTAAGAACAATGTCTATCAGAAGTTTGACTTGCAAGGTGACAAGGAACGTTTCAATCAAGTGAAGAAGTTAAAAGAAAGAAATAGCAATTTAAAGATATTACTCTCTTTTACAAATAGTGTCTCTAATACCGGTAATTCCCAAGACGGTGGTTTCTCCGCCCTGGCAAAAAGTCCCGAGATGCGTAAACAATTCGCACAAGATTGCAAAAAGTTCGTTCAGCAGGAAGGCATAGACGGCATTGATATCGACTGGGAATTTCCCGGCATGACTTTCGGCAGTAACGCCTACGATCCGTTGGTTGACGTAGAGAATTTTACTCTGTTAATGAAAGATTTACGCGAAACACTATCAAGTTCCACTTTACTGACCTACGCCGGGTATTGCAAGAACAAGCAACCGCAAGGAGCAGGATGGAAGTATATCGATGTGAAAGCTGTAGACCCCTATGTGGATTTCGTCAACATTATGACGTACGACTTGGTGGGTGCCCCCGGCCACCAATCACCATTAAGCAAACCAAGTGCCACCTGGGATTGCCAGCGTTCTGTCAACGAATATCTGAGTGCCGGTGTACCTGCCAATAAATTAGTCCTAGGTATTCCATTCTATGGAAGAGCACATTTCAACTCCGGTGGTTCTATCAATTACAGAGACATTGTCGACTTAAGCGCAGGCGAAGGCTATGTCATTGATAATTGGGATGAAGAGGGCAGCGTTCCGTACGTTACCAAGAACGGAGTATTCTATTGTGGTTATGACAATCCCCGAAGCATTGCCGCAAAAGGTACATGGCTTTTAGGATTAGGCATGAAAGGTATGATGTTCTGGGATTACGATGGTGATGATAACCAGGGAACACTACGCAATGCACTCTGGAATGCCGTAATGCAGGAAGACAAAGACGCCCAATTACATGACTTCATAAACAATTCGGATGGTTACAAAGCACTCGTCACCAGTTGCGACAAGATAATCAGCACCGGTCAATACATGGCGGGAACACTGATAGAGGAAACGACCACCTATCCTAATTATGAAGGATACCCGGTTAGGCTTTACGAATATTCAACCGGCAAGGACGTGCAAACCGGCGTTCAGAAAAAAGGCAAGGTATACATGCTCAATCCTACAGCCGAAAAACTTGCAACCTGGATTGCAACTGCCGTATGGAAAGCAAAAGGTGACACCGATACGGATGCGATGGCAGCTGTATTGAAGCATATACAATTGCAATCGGGAGCTCAGTTCCCAGTATGCGGCATTGTATATGAAGACATGGACAACTCAGGATATTATCCTTATCTCTTCAAGGACGGAGTCACCGTGTATGCAGCAGACCGTTCCAAGTGGGCTACCGAAAATCCTGCCCATCCGGGAAATTACAGTTGCACGGACGATCAACTCAACTACGATGTTAAGGTAACCAACAATGACCTGAACACATATACCGGGACCTATGCTCGTATTTGTGGTACCCTGCGTGAAGATTATAAAGCATACGGCGGCGCCGTTGATGTAGGAACAAGTGATTCTAAAGAGACCCGCAGCATTAAGTGGCTCGATGTGGTACGCGACCTTTATAAGGAAGCTTGGAACTCCAATGAAAACAAACTGATTACAGCATGGGCCAAAGCAAACTTATAATACTCTAACTTAACACGGATACAGGAGGTTGTTCCACCCACTGGATGATTTTGCGATCTTCATTCATGAGTGAAAAAATATATAAATGGAGCAGCCTCCTTTTTCTAAAGATAACAGAAAAGACAAGCCGATATGAATAAACATTTCTTTTATCTTATCTTACTATTTTGCATCAGCAGTTGTCAGCCGATAGCAAAGAAACTGATGAATATCGAAGGAGTGGTATCTTCGGAATACAACGGGCAAATCATATATTTGGTTCCACGCCCCCATCCCACTCCGGAAACAGTAGATTCTGCCTATATTGTAAACGGAACTTTCTCCTTTTCCATTCCGGCAGATTCCGCTATTTACGATATTGTTATCAGCAGGCGGGCAAATGCACCTATACAACGTCTGCTCGTTGTGGCAGAAGAAGGAACGCTGCATGCCAACATGGGTATGAATAGTTCCGGTATCGGCACTCCACTCAATAACCAACTGCAACACTGGAAAGAACAAATGGAATCTGCCGGTGAAAAAGCAGCCTTACTATCGCAGAAAATCAATAAAAATAAGAAAGACAGTACCATTACAGCAATCCTGAAGAAACAAAGGGATAGCATCTACGAAAGTTTTGGTGACTCTACGTTCTGTTTCATTAAACAGAATCTGAATCCGTTAGGAGGATACTTATTCATGACGCTTGAGCACATGTTCAATGAACAGCAAGCCAATGATTTAAAAAGACTTGGAATAGAAAAATGGAAACCCGAACCATGAGAAAACAAATAAACAGTATCTTTGTCTACCTATTCTTTATAGCCTGCTGGATATTCTTCTTTTACTTCTATCCATATCATCTGCATTATAAAGAACAGATAACACTATGCGTACTCCAACCGGACTTTCTACAAACGTACTTACAGAAACCGGCATTCCTGACCGAAATCTGTGGCGATTATCTTACTCAGTTTTTCCTGTGGACAGGTGGTGGAAGCAGTATATTAACCCTCACTTTTGTGTTCACCTGGCTGGGACTCCGGATAGCATTACGTAAAACCGGCATCACCAGCCATGTATCCCTCTGGGCATTACTGCCCATAGTTGCCGAATGGGCGTTATCCTGCCATTTAGAATATCCCCTTTCCATGTCACTTGGACTAATGTGCAGCGTCTGGGCATTCTCACTGTCAACATTGAGCACATCAACACATACGAGGGGAATACTCCACGTAGTTATGCTTATCATCCTCTATTGCGCCGTAGGGGCACACTTCTTTGCATATGTCATTTTAGCCACAATTTATGAGTGCAAGCACTTCAACAATTACAAGTTATCCTTCTTTCTGCTACTCATCTCCCTCCTCATACCTATCGGAGGTAGTTATTTCTATTTTTTAACTCCCCGCCAATCATACTTCTATCCATTGATAAGCGGATACATGCTGCGTCAGCCTTTTGTATTCCTCCTGACAGAAGTTTTTCTGCTACTCTCCCTCCTGCCGGTTTTTATTTCCCGGCAGTGTAAGCAATGGATTGCACTATTTACAATCCTTACCCTGGGTACAATTACCATAACCAAGGCACACAACGCCTCCGAAGAAAAAACACTCGCCTTTTCATCCGAAGCCTACTTCGGACACTGGGATAAGGTAATCCGGCTCAACAAGGATAACTCCTACCCGACCTATCTCAGTGCCTACTATACAAATCTCGCTTATGCCCGCCAAGACAAGCTCTGCGATGAATTAATGCTACATTATCAGCCAGCTTTCCATGGGCTTCTACTACAAATCAACGAATCAACAGGCTATATATACGCCATGGCAAGTCCCGATGCCCTCATGGAATGCGGTGACATGGCACAAGCCCAGCACTCTGCCATGCTTGCTATGACATTTACCCCGCATCAGCGTTCTTCACGCATGGTACGGAAACTGGCGGAAATTGCCATTATCAACGAAGATTATTCAGTTGCCCAAAAGTATCTACGCATGTTGTCCCATACTTCCTTGCACCGGAGCTGGGCAAAGGAGCGATTGGAACTTATTAAATCCGGCCAATGTGATTCCATCCCTTACTGGATTCATAAACGTCGGATGCTTCCACAACAAGATACGTTGTTCTCCGCCAATCAATGGCGTACTTCACTGGCTAATTTAATCGAAAGCAATCCTCAAAACAAAATGGCTGCCGACTACCTCTTATGCTTCCACCTATTGAATAAAGATCTGCAGCTTTTCAAGAAGGATTATGACCGTTACTATTATCCGGCATTCGGTTCGTTTCCATCCCGTCTCTATCAAGAAGCATTGATAGCATGTATGAATGAGAAAGAAAACCCGCAGGAACAACTGAAGCATTATCGCATCTCTGCTAAAGTTTACAAAGACTGTCTGCAATACCTCTCCATATACGAAGATGCCAAAGGAGACGGGCGGGCTTTGGAAAAGTTATTCGGAAAAACATATTGGTTCTATTACTATTATGCACAACTGAAACCATGAAAAGAGCTATCATCCTGTTCATTGCAACCCTGACGCTTTTCTCCTGTGGAAAACGTTTACTTCAGGATTACACCGACTGTCCCGAACAGCCGCTCCTGTTTCCTGACTATACAGATATCACCGTACCCTGCAACATCGCTCCGCTGAACTTCCAACTGGAAGGTGCGGCAAACCTCTCCGTTATTATCCAGGGAAAGAAAGAATATCAATTCGACAGCCAGTCCTACAGGCTCCAGTTCCCCATAAAGAAATGGAAAAAGATGCTTGCGGATGAAAAAGGGGATACACTGTCTGTGTCTGTCTATGCCCATATCTCGCAACAAAAGATACATTACAAAGATTTCTACTGGTACATCTCACCCGACAGCATAGACCGATATCTCAGCTACCGCCTGATAGAGCCGGCTTATGAGATATGGAACATGCTGCAAGTTTGCGAACGTAACCTTGAGAATTTCGATACCCGCCTTCTGGCCGATAACAATATTACAGATCATAGCTGTATCAATTGCCATACATCCAACCGTGCAGCCAATCCCACTACATTTATGCATATGCGTGGCAGTAAGGGAGGTACAATTTATAGTCGTGACGGGCAATTACGGAAAATCAATACTAAAACAGATCATACAGCCGGTGCTGTCTATGGAGAGATTTCCCAGGACGGGCGTTTCGGCATATTCACCACAGCCGAAATTATCCCTATTCTGCACAGCTATCGCACCGAACGTCTGGAAGTTTTCGATAAATGTAGTGATCTTATCCTGATAGATTTTGAACAGGGAACGGTTACCGATAACCCCGGTATCAGCGGAACGGAATATCAGGAAACCTTCCCTTGTTTCTCTGCTAATAACCATACTATCTATTTCTGCCGGGCACCCTATATCCCTCAGCCGGACAGTACCCGTCATATGCGCTATGACCTCTACTCCATCTCCTTTAATCCTCAAACCGGACAATTGGGTGATAGTATTCACGAAGTCTTCCGAGCTTCATCCGAAGGGAAATCCGTAAGTTTTCCCAAATGCTCACCGGACGGCAAATACCTGCTGTTCTCCGTATCCGATTATGGTACTTTCCCCATCTGGCATCCGGAAACAGACCTTTGGATGCTGGAGCTTTCTACCGGAAAGATTGATAAAATGGAAGAAACAAACGGACGGTACTCTGATTCCTATCATTCCTGGAGCAGTAATTCCCAATGGATAGCTTTCGCCTCCAAACGAGACGACCGGGTATATGGGCGTCCTTACTTTGCCCATGTATCCCAAGATGGAAGCGTAAGTAAAGCGTTTCTTCTTCCACAAGAAAATCCGGAAGTTTATCTGAATACGTTCAAGTCTTATAATATACCAGAACTTTACAATACAGCCGAGACGTATGATGCCCATGAATTGCAAAAAGCCTATTTCGGTAAAGAAACGGAGAACCTCCGCTACAAATCAATCAAAAAATAACATATCCGTCATTCTTCTACTCAACCTTTTTTCATTTAGGTTGTTCAATGGGCATTCACCAAAACCTAACTTAATAATGAAGACAATCTTTAAAGTAATGTTTCTGTTGTGCACCATCGGCCTTGTTCCGTCTGTGGCTAAAGCACAAGAAAAAGTGATTATTGACGACGAAGCATCTAATGGCATCGTCATGGTTACCATCGACAAAGCAGGCGACGAGATCATCCGTATCATGAACGAATCACAGTTCAGGTACATCCACGATCCACAGGCACCCCGCTTCCTGTTGATGGATAAAAAAGGAAAATTCGCCCTTGGTATCGGAGGATATGTGCGTGCCACTGCCGAGTATGACTTTGGCGGCATTGTAGATAATATGGATTTCATCCCGGCCTACATTCCGAATGCCAGTAAAGTAAAGAACCAGTTCCAGATGGATGCAAGCACTTCCACCATCTTCCTGAAACTGGTAGGACATACTAAGCTGCTGGGTGATTTCGTAGTGTACACTGCCGGTAACTTCCGTGGTGGGGACAAAGTATTCCAGCTGCGAAACGCATATATGTCGTTCCGCAATGTGACAGTAGGTTATACCTACGGTGGTTTCATGGATTTGGCTGCATTACCTTCCACTATTGACTTCCAAGGCCCTAACGGTGCTACTTTCTATCGCGCCACTCAACTGGCTTACACTTACAAAGGCCTGAAGAACTGGCGTTTCCATGCATCCATAGAGGTGCCCAGTGTAGATGGTACTACAAACGATCAACTCAGCGTAGCCCAACAACGTATGCCGGACTTCACCGCTTACGCCCAATATGGATGGGGAGCTAACAGCCATCTTCGTGTGGGTGGTATCGTGCGCAGCATGACGTATACCAGCACGCTCAGCAATCATGCGTCCGATGTTATCGGATGGGGTGTACAGGCATCTACTTCGTTCAATCTCAGTAAGAAATGGGAAATCTTCGGGCAAGCTACTTACGGAAAAGGTATCGGACAATATTTGAATGATATAAGCAATCTGAATGTAGACATCGTTCCCAATCCTGAAAAAGAAGGCAAGATGCAGGCATTGCCTATGCTGGGCTGGTTTGCCGGGGCACAGTATAACATCTGCCCGAAAGTGTTTGTGTCCACTACTTACAGTATGTCCAGATTGTATTCGGAGAACGGTTATCCCAACGATCAACCCAGTAGTTACCGTTACGGACAATATCTCGTAACCAATGTATTCTGGAATGTTACTCCGAATATGCAAGTAGGTGCTGAATACCTTCGCGGCTGGCGTACAGATTTCAATAATTCAACGCACCATGCCAACCGGATGAATTTGTTGGTACAATATTCTTTCTAAATCAGATACATAAATCAAGGAAGCCGCCTCAAAACAATGTTTCGAGACGGCTTCTGCTATATATAAAGTAATTATGAAATCAGAATCTGTAGTTGATACTAGCGCCAAACACCTTGTTTGTACGGCTGTAGATATTTGTACCACTCAATCCGGTATTATTATAGTTCTGAGATTTTTTAGTATAATCATCATAAGTAGTCCACATGTACCCAACGTTCAGGGCAGCTCTTTCAGTTAAATTCAACTTGGCACCAAAACCCAGAGTATAAGAATCACAAGAGAAACTGGTGTCGCTCTGGTAATTGTCAGACAATCCATAGTCTGTGATCTGACCTCCACAACTCAAAGTCAGATGTTTGGTTACATCCCACTCAATACCGGCCAGATATTCGTTTGTTCCTTTTGTCAGAAACTCCTGCTTGCCACCAGCCATTCCTGCACTTTTATCATCAAAGAAGTGGTATTCTACAGATGCACGCAATACCGGAAGAAACTCATATGAAGCAGCTATAGAAAGCATGGAAGGGATATCATTCGGAGTATTCACACCATGCTTGTAATCCGCCAATTCACTTTCAGCGGCACCAATCATACGAAGCGAGTTTTCTTTAGTGGAGTTCTCAATATTCAAATTAGTCATGAACTCATACTTTGCGCCAATGTTCAGCTTGCCCAACTTGGCATCCAAACCGATAACCGGAGTAAATCCCCATCCGGTCTGGCTGCAATCCAAATCGATGCCGATAAGTTCTGTTCCGGTAGTTATCGTTCCTCCGGTAGGCAAAGGCAAATTAGTGGCGGCACTGGCATTTAATGCACCCTGATAGCCACCGGTGAAATAGTTCATGCGACCACCTGCAAAAACAGAAAGCCAGTCTGTTGCCTTATAAGTCAAGCCCAACTGTACAGAGTAAATGTACTGCTTGCCATCCATGTAGCTTTTCAGCGAATAGGCATTGCTCGGAATCTTTTGGGCTCCCAATCCGCCTATCACCATAGCATCGAACATAGGAAGACCGTCGTCAAACGAAGCCTTTCCTCCGCCACCGGTAATACCGAAAAAGCCGGAGATCGTCCAGTCACCCATCTTATAAGCAGCAAACAAACTGGGGATGACAGGCGCAGATGCCTTACCCTCATAATACTTATTCAGCCCCAGACCTTCGCACGAAGCATCGATATTCCTTGTTTGGAAAGCACTCTGAATACTCAAAGACATATGAAAACCGTCATTCGGCAAAAAGGCTAAACCTGCGGGGTTGGACAACGCACCGTCTATTTCAGTGGTAGCACCGCGAGATAGCATACGAAGAAAAGCTGCATGCTGATTTGTATTCGTAAGAAGACCTCCTGCAAAAGTTGAAGTTGAAACGATTAGCATCATAAAGCTAATCAACGAAAATTTTCTCATCTAAATCTTTTTTAATTGTTATCGGGCGCAAAGTTACAACAATATTGCACATCAGAAAGTATTTTGTGCAAAAATATCAGATTGCTTCTACAATTAATTGAAAACAAAAACTGTTTCTAATGAAACGAACCTAAAAAAAATAATAATCATTCTGCCGTTTCATCTGTATTCACCCATTGACAAATCGGATGGACTGAGCGTACGCTTAACCACTTGTCTGCTCTACTCACGGGTATATTCAGGGATAATTCTCCTTTCTTTAGGATGCATCTACCTTCAGTCCGGAAGATAATAGAGATGAGTCAGTAACCGGGTATATCATCAATGCCAATGATTCCTATCATCAATGCCATTGATTCCTATCATCATTGGCATTGATGATATACTGTCTCCCAAAGACACTATAGATGAGTTATACTCAAAGGGAATATAAGTTACCCGTTAGCGGAATGAATTAATTCCGCCAACAGGTATAAGTCATATTCCGACGTTAGAAAAGGCTATTCAACGGATAAGATCCGTAAAGCATCTTTCTTTTTGAACTTTATCAGCCGTACACATGTTATTTTTAAGTAATCAAGAACATTCTAAAAACTCCATAAACTATGGCATATACAATTGCTTTTTTCGGCAGTAAGCCCTATGACGAAGCTTCATTCAATGACAAGAACAAAGAGTATGGTTTTGAACTTCGTTATTATAAAGGTCATCTGAACAAACACAACGTGATACTGACACAAGGTGTAGACGCTGTCTGCATATTTGTAAACGACACCGCAGACGCGGAAGTGCTCCGCATGATGGCTGATAATGGTGTTAAACTACTGGCACTGCGTTGTGCCGGATATAATAATGTAGACCTGAAAGCTGCCGCAGAATGTGGCATAACAGTAGTACGCGTACCTGCCTACTCTCCGTATGCCGTAGCAGAATACACCGTTGCCCTTATGCTATCGCTGAACCGGAAAATACCCCGTGCTACCTGGCGTACCCGTGACGGTAATTTCTCTCTCCACGGATTGCTCGGCTTTGACATGTATGGAAAGACAGCCGGCATTATCGGTACCGGAAAGATTGCCAAGAAACTGATTATGATTTTGCGAGGTTTCGGTATGAACATACTGGCATACGACCTATATCCTGACTATAACTTTGCCCGCGAACACCAGGTGGTATATACCACACTCGATGAGCTCTACCATAGTTCAGATATCATTTCGCTGCACTGTCCGCTTACGGAACAAACTAAATACCTCATTAACGACTACTCCATCAGTAAGATGAAAGACGGAGTG
>OGKO01000450.1_pt1 | contig 32107 bp, 36 predicted proteins | sample 1572451 | NCBI WGS metagenome assembly OGKO01 (sample SAMEA2582089, study PRJEB24529) | metagenome | biome: Human gut stool | place: China | collected 2011 | reverse complement strand
GTATAAGTACCCTTTTTGTTGGGTATAGGTACCCCTTTTGTTGGGTATAAGTACCCTTTTTGTTGGGTATAGGTACCCCTTTTGTTGGTGTTATTTTTTTGAGATAAATGGATTAAAACCTATCATTTATAGTTGTAAAAAACATCTTTTAATTTGATAAATTTAATTATAAGTCTAGAATTATCTACTTATAATTCATATAGGTACCCTTTTTGTTGGGTAAGTTTTTTATAATTAAAATAGGTATCCTTGTATTGACAAAAGGGGTACCTATTAGTATATTAAAGTTGTTCAGACTTAATATTATATTTCCAAAGGAAAGGACTAATAGGTACCCTAAGATATACTTTATCATAAAAGGTGTACTTATAAAAGTGAACTCATTTATGAATCAATTAGAAGCATTACAAAATGCACAACAAAAAGGATATTGCATAATGATTAAGTACCATAATGATATGAATTTAGTCGCATTTAAAGACTTTAACCAGCGTGAATTAAATATATTTTTTTCAATTTGTTCATTATTAAAAGAAAGGGGAGAAGAACCTGTTACATTTTCTTTTAATGAGATAAAATCTATTATCAATATTAATATTCCTAATAATAATGTTTTTGAGAGTTTATTAGTATCTACATATGATAAATTACTACAATTACAACTGGGTTATCATAATGAGCAGAAAATAGTACGTTTTTCTTTATTTACTGGATATGTAGTAGATAAAGAAAAAAAAGAAGTTACAATTAATGTAAATCATGATTATTCTTATATTTTGAATGAATTATCTAAGAATTTTACTATTTTTGAATTACAAGAATTTAATTCTTTAGCTTCATCGTATTCTAAAAATATGTTTCGCTTACTAAAACAATATAAAAGTACAGGTTTTTATACTGTTAGTGTTGATGAATTTAGACGATTATTAGATATTCCAGAATCATATACAATGAAAAAAATAGGAGCTAAGATATTATCTTTGATTTTAAAAGAATTATCTCCTTATTTTCGTGATTTAAATATTAATAAAATTAAAGAGGGTAGATCTATTAAGGTATTAGAATTTACTTTTAAGCCGCAATATAATAAAGATGATCAAAATGAAATTATTGATACCATTGATGTAGAAGCAACTCAAAGTAATTTGATTGAAGAAAATAAGGATCAAATTGTTTGTCCTAAGTGTGGTCGAGAACTGTTTAAACGGACTGCAAAAGATGGTAGTATTTTCTGGGGCCATAAAAACTATTTAACATCAGATTGTAAAGCTACTTTTTCAACTATTGAAGATGTAGAAGCTGCAAGAGTGAAAGAGGAAGCTAAAATAAAAGCTAAGGAAGCAGAAGTACAGGCAATAAAAGATCATTGGTACTATACAATTCAAGATCCAAAAGAACGTGAAGAATTTGAAAAAGAGGTAAAACAATTACTAGATAATCATTCAGATGTAATTATTTTTAAAGGTTTTACTGAGGAACATGTCAAAGTACAAATGAAAGAAAAAGCCTTTACGTTTAAGGATTTATCATTTAGGCCTATTCTTTCTTTTCCTATTAATAGAGATACGATTAATGAACTGAAAAAAACGATTAATGATAGTAAGTAAATAAGAAAAAAGGGCTAAACATGATACATCATGTCTAGCCCTTTTTTTCAACCCTCTACCGCCAGCCCCCAATCTTGGGGGCGTTGGTCAAATTCTATATTCATCGATTGACAATACCGCTGCGCTTGTATCGGAATCGATGAATATAGAATTTCATAGATAACCAGGGTACGTGTGTTTTGAAGATGTAGCTTATTAAAATTTTCTTTCTTGTTGTTACGTTGGATCCTTTGATTTTCATAGATAAACTTCCATGAGTACAAGTTTTTTTTATCGACAGGGAAAAGTATGATCTGCGTAAATAAATTTATATAAAAATATGCTTTAAAACATAAAAATATGTTGCATTACCACCCAATGAGTGGTATAATAAGTATAGAGATAAGGCGAAGGGCCTTATAGATTTAAAGAAAGAGGTAAAAATTATGCAAACAAACACTATTTTCTCTGTATTCGTTGAAAATTTAAGCGAATTAAACGAAGGTAACATGGTAGGTTGTTGGGTTGAGTTCCCTTGTGATTATGATGAGTGGAAAAAAGTTCTAGCTAAGATTGGAAACCCAGAAGAAATTATTATTACAGATATAGACAATTATACAGATTTAGAATCTTTACCAATTAATGAATATAGCAGCTATAGCGATATTCAAGAGTTAGCCGAATATATAGAGTATTTACAAGATGATCAATATAAAGAAGATCTATTTATAGCGGTATATAATTCAGTAACTAGTAATTTTGAAGAAGCTAAAGAAGCTGTAGAAGAAGAACGATATACATTAATGCAAAATTACACAATGGCTGAATATTGTGAAATGTTAGCAAAAGAATGTTATACAATCCCAGATGAATTAGCACCATATATTGATTGGGAAGGATATGCAAATGATTTTTCTACTTCTGGTTATACAGAAACAGAAAAGGGCGTATTAATTGAAGAGTTTTAAAAAAAGAGAAGCCGAAAGGCTTCTTTTTTTATATATTTTTATATAAAAATATATATAAAAACATAAAAATATATTGCAATACCACTCAATGAGTGGTATAATAAGTATAGAGATAAGGCAAAGGGCCTTATGGATTTAGAGAAAGAGGTAAAAATTATGCTAACTGTTTTTACATTAAATGATTTTAGTAAAACAATTTCACCTATTCATCAAGATTACTTTAAAATGAGGTTTGATGATATGTTATCAGAAGCCCATAGTTTTGCAGCTAGATATAGAGTATATAAAGAAGAATACGATAAATTACAATTTATCGAATATATGAAAGGTGTATTTATATTTCAAGGGTTGGGAAACATACATAATAATCCATTATTGGATGATTTGACTGAATTATATAATACGATCTATGCACCATATGGACATATGATAATGACAATACCAATTAATAATGTAGTAGAAGAGAAGCCTTAAGGCTTCTCTTTTTATATGGAAAAAGGATGGCAAAGGCCACGCCAGGTGGCCACATTATTATATGGTAAGATGTTCCTTTCTGGGCTTGCCCCCAACGCAAAACACAAAACAGGACTATATCATACTAAGATTATCCTTTGTTTTCGTTTTCTTGCGTACGTATTCCGTCATTATCATCACCACCTTTTATAAGGCAAAAATAGTAACAAAAAATAGGTACCCTGTACAATCCGTAAAGGACTGACAAGGTACCTATTTTTTGTTGCATTGGAGTGAGCTATTTAATGTAAAGGTGGTGATGATAATGACTACAACAGAATTAATTGTCTTGTTAATGCTTATCTTGTTGTTAACACGCAAGTAAACCAAAACAGGGTTAAGGGGTGGAGCCGTTAGCCCTGTTTTCCGTTTTGCGTTTCCTGCCCGAAGCCCAATGCCGCCCAGAAAGGAACATCACCTTTGATACTGTATCATTATACCATAAAATAAGGTTTTAGTCATTACTAAAGGACGGTAATTTATGGTTATGAATACCCATTTTTTCTAACTCTTCATTTCGTTTTTTCTTAACATCTGAATCTTCTGGATCAGAAAAATACGGTACGGCTTTTTGTATTCCACGTTGACTTTCGCTTTTAGTATTTTCATTGACTAAATCAGATGTAGTTTTATTAATCTTAATCGAAGTACTATCAATTTTTTGTTCAGCTTCTGTAGCTTCTAAAATTGTTTCTTTTTGTGAAGCCCCCATAGTGCCTGTATCATTAACTGTACCTGTTACTTTGATTGCATTATTTACAATCGTTGTACTATGGTTCAGTAGCTGTGTAATACGATCTAATACAGATAAGTCTGTTTTTTCTGCTAATTTTTGATTATATTCTTCACTTTTAGCTAGTGCTTCACGTGTAAATACAGCTTTATAATTCCCTATTTGCTCCTCTATGGCTTCTACAGGATTATCATAAGCAAATATACCTTGGCGATAGGTAGCGTTGATTTTAGATACAAAATCTTGCTTTAAACCATCAATAAAAGATCGTATATCTAATGCTTGTGATAATTCACGCTGCATAGCTGTAATATCTGCTTTGATATTCACAAGATTTTTAATGTATTCTAGTTCGTTTTCTAGTGTTCTAATTATACTATGATCTTCTACGCTACCACCTCTAAAACGGGCTTCTGAATTAATAGGTATAGTTATGATACTTACAGCAAGAGCGGTACAGAGTGATAGTTTTATAAGTTGTTTGTATGTTAATTTCATCATATACCTTTATTCTCCAGCAAATGCACCGTTAATTTTACTTGTAATAGATGGGAATACAAATGCTAGGCATCCCATATTGACCATACAAAGTATTAAGGCTCCAATACCTATATCATTTTGATCTAAACTTGTAAAATACGTATACATCATATTAAAAACGATAGAAATTATAGCTAAATGTAAGCATTGTAAACCAAGTGATTTATACATCATGGCAGGTTTTTTTTCTGTAATCTTAAAGGCTGAAAATGGTAAACCAATTAAACAACAGAATATGGTTAAGTAAAAGAATACTATAGTCCATGAAATGTAACAAACAATATAAGCAGCGAATAATAATGTTAATGTTAAAAGACATATAATCAATAAATAGTATAGTTCAAATACAAAACTTATGCCTGGTATACTCATCAACACGGATTGGATCGTTGGAGAAGCAAACGTTACTATTCCCATGACACTATTGTTAATATAGTTTTTGTATAAATGGCCAACTTGTTTAAATAAAATAGATGGATCTGCAATAAGATATTCATTATTATAACTACCTACATAGGCTGTATCGGCTACTTCAAATGCAAAGTTTTTTATTAATTCTGCAATAATAGCCCACGAAACAATAAAAGATAATATAATTGAATATTTAAATAATCGTTCAGTTAGACTTTGAAGAAAACCTTCCTTATTATTTGTAAAGATAGAATAGGTATATCTAATAATTAAATCGAGTGTAATTAGGGATAATAGTAAAGCTATAATATGACTTTGAATTAAATTGATTGCTTTTGTAATGGCAACTAAAATTTTAGCAAATGTATCGGCAGCTTCAAAGGATAACTCAAAATAGGATTGAAAATCTATCACTTCATCTTGATAGTTTTTTCCATTTTCTGGATTCCCTTCTTCATATGGTACAGCGCCTTCTAATGTCCATCCTGCACTTGTATAAAAGTGATATGGATCAACAGCTTGACCATTTACTTTATATTCAATATGCATATGTGGGCCAGTAGATTTACCTGTTGATCCAGATAATGCAATTACATCACCTTTTTTTACAGTATCACCTACATTTACAAAAATAGCATTTAAGTGGCCATAAGCATACATAGAGCCATTTGGCATTGTTACTTCTACATAATTACCATAGCCACCAGCCCATCCAGCAAAAGTAACAGTACCATCAGCTACAGCAGGTGCTTTTGTATTAAGAGGAACTTCTATATCAATACCTTCATGAAAAGCACCTACGGCTCCTGTTACAGGATCCACACGATAACCAAAAGGAGAGCTAGTGGGGCCACCAAACCAACCTGGGGAACTATGCGGTAAATTTTCTGCGAAAGCATTAGAAAAAAAGAGTGGAATAATCAATATTAGAACGGACAAAATTTTGTATATGATCTTCATTTATTGTCCTTTCCATTGATTAATAATAGACTATATCTCTGATTGTATCGTCTGTTGCATTTCTATATTTAGGTAAATTGTTCAAATCACGATATATATAATTATCTGTATAATTTGTATCATTTAAATTTACGTTATCATTAGATATTTTTTTGTATTGTATATCATCAATAACGATGGTTTTATCTTCATTCAATGTAAATTGTCTAGATTGTCTATCAAATTCTTTTAATGTTTTAGCATCCACATAAAAATCAGAATTCATATAATAATATTTATCTAACTCTTGATTATATCGTTGTTTAGTAAATCTAATTTCTATAGCAGGTTTATTTTCAAAGAATGTGTCTTTTTCTTTAATCATTAAATAATATTTCTTACCATCTTCTTTTGTTTCTTTTCCATGATCAACTAAAACATATTCACCTGTTAAATCTTCTGCAGTTATATTGCCACATCCGCTAAATATCATAGAAGTAGCGATAATAGACATTATGATTACTATTAATTTAGTTACTTTGTTCATAGTGTAGTTACTCCTCATCTTCATTTGATTTTAAATTGTGTATTTTAAATTCCTTAATTGTGTGTAACGCTTTACTAGATGAAGTTTCTGTAGAAGTAGCAGAATCTTCATTTTTCGTTTTCTCTATCTCTCTATTTACCATATCTCTAGTAATAGGGCCATTTGTATGGCTATTAGAATTACTATTAAAAGAATTTGAACTTGAATCTGTATCTACAGATTCATTTTCTTTAGTAGATCCTTCACTTTGGTCTAAATAGTTACTTACTTCTCTTTTGGCGTAATTTGGATCTTCACTAGATAGAGTATCTTCACTAGTAGTTACTGGAGATGATTCTTTACTACTTGTATCTGTTGAGTTAGAAGAATCACTAATAGCACTTTGTTTTGTTTGATCAGTTGTAGCCGTAGATGTCTCTTCTCCACTATGATTTGTAGTTTCTGTAGTATTAGTAGTAGATTGAGAGGTTCCCGATTTATTAGAAGAAGATCCTTCTACATCTGTAATGGCATCCTTACGGGATGTATTGATAGCATTAGATTCAGTACCTGTAGCTCCTTTTACTCCATCTTTTACCGTTTCTTTTGTACCTTCTCTTGTTCCATTAGCAGCGGCAGCAGCTTTACTAGCTGCTAATGTTTTTACCATAAGCGCCATCTGAATAGCTTGTGAACCAATTCCTGTTAAGCTTGGTGGGCTATTAACAGCGCCATTAAACAGTGCTGCAGCAAAAGATGGTGTTTTAAAGGCTAAGAAAGCTAGAGCAAATAAAGATAGCATTGCTGATAATACATCAATTCCTAAAATACTATCTACAAAATTAGCATTCTTAAAAGCTTCTGATATTGTCTGATTAATTGACATTATTAGAAATATAAATATACCAATACGAATTGCAGATATAAAAAAGAAATTAAGGATTTTATCAACAATCGCTTTGGTTCGATCTAATAAACCAAAAGGTAATAAAACCATTGAGATGGTACCGATAATAAAAAATTCAAGAATAGTATATAGATAGGATATAGCTATAAAGCCAAATAACAATAATGTAATTATTGCATGAAGTATACTAAAAACAACATGCCCTGTTATACCACCTTTTAATACGGAAGCAGCTGATTTTAATGACAAAGTAATCGCTTTAGCTTTTACAGCAGCAGTAGCACCTTTAGCTACATTCTCTGGATTAGTACCTAGTAAACTACCTTTTAATACTAAAATAGCATTATAAATTCCTTCATTAACGATCGTAGAAGGACTTACTGTATCTACGAAATAACCAGATAATGTTTTGGCCGAGTTATTACTTGCTGTGGTACCTATATCATTACCAAATTGAAAAATTAGATTTAATATCCATTGCCAAGAACTTGCTGCAGCTACAAAAAATGTAGCTGTAATTACTAATGGGATTAATTTACTATAATCTTGTTTACCCCAATATAAATCCCAATTTGTAATGATATTCCACATAAGGATAACAGACATAAGACCTAATACATATGGTAATAGGTGATCTGTTGCTTGTGAGCATTTTTCAATAATCGTAAGTGCAAAATTATCTAAAAAACCTTGACTTGTCATAGATACGGCAGTATTTTGGGCTTCATTTGCAGCTTCTACGGAAGCTGCGGAAGCGTAAAAAATCATATATGACTCCTTTCTGTTCTATTGTTTTGAGTCAACAAATGCTTTTGCTTTATTTTGTGTGCTATCTAATTCAAGAAATGCTTTTTCTGTTAGTTTATCTGCATTTCTTTCATTAATTCTCTCTACTGTTTGATTTAAAGATTGTTTTTTAGCGGTTAAGGCATCAATTTGGTTACTGTATTGCTGTGCTAATAACTGTTCCTGTTTAATTTCATTATTAATATCAATACTGCCTTTCAATCCTTTATTTTGTTCGGCTAATTGCATTAATTTTTTCATTCTAGCTTGTTGCTGTACTTGTGCTTCTTGAATGGTAGTCATTTGGTCAATAATTTCTTTATTTAGCACTTCTAATTTATGATTATTAGATTCAATCGCTTTACCTACTAAATCTGGGCTTATATCCTCAACATCTTTATCTGACAAATCAATAAATTCAGTTTTGATTGCTTCTTCTGCTGTTACTTCTTTGCCATCTTTTTTACCATTCAATAAGGAGTTTAATTTATCAAACTTTTTATTTAGTTTTTCATTCGCTTTATCAACTTCATCATTGATTGGTTTAATAATTTTTTTATCTAGGCCTAGAATTTCTAGGCCTTTCATCATTAATATATCTTTATTTTGTTCAATCATCTGTTTATATTGATTGATTTGTTGGATTAATTTTCTATATACAGCTACATCACGTACCGAATATAAGGCACTTGCAGAGGTAGTAACCATCATGAATGTTACAACTGCTGCCGTTATTTTTGCTTTTTTAGATGTTTGTAATAGATCTTTTAATCGATTCATTAACGCTATACCATCTGGTGCTTTCATAGGTGGCTAATTCCTTTCTACATTAAAGGCTTATTAAAAATCCGTTCTTTATATTCAATCCAGGTTTCAATGAAATCTGATGTAGATAAGTGCTTTAATTGTTCTACTTTAAGCTGATCATCTTTAGAAGTGGCGCCATAGAAAGCAATTTCTATGGGTTGCAGATCTAAGCGGAAGATGGCCCGCCCTGTAGGGCAAGAATAGAAATAATCCCGTTTAGGTTGCAGGCTTCTGATTGTATCAATTTCTACATCATTTAATCCAAAGTTTTCATAGAGTGGTTTTACAGTTTTAGCAGTAGCAGCATTGTTAGGTAAGAAGATACGGGTATGCACGTTTTCTACGATAACGTTAATCATATCTTCTTTTAAATCTGTTAAATTTTGTGTAGCCATCACAACGGCTGCATTTTTTTTACGCAAATCTTTAAGGAACGATCTAATTTGTTCTTTAAAGATTGGATTATCTAAGAATAGCCAGGATTCATCAAGTACGATTAATGCTGGATATTCACCCGTAAGCTGCATGGTAATTTTATGGAACATATAACTTAATGTAGTAGCCATAATTTGTTTATTAGCCATTAATTCTTCCATTTCAAATACCTGGAAATTACCTGTACCGAACTTATCCTCTGTATTGTCGAATAAGTTGCCATATACGCCTTTTTCAGTCATGATTGTTAATCGTTCTTTTAAGTCATAATCATTCATTAAGACTTGCAAAGCTGAAATGGTTCGTTGTTCTTTTGGCAATAAGGCAACACGTTCTAAGGCATCACTAATGATGGTTTTTTGTGTTTCAGAGATTTTATCGCCATCTTTTTGGAAGAAATCACATAACCAGTTATACGCCCACTGCATTTCTGTATTCCATCTGTTACCATCAAAACCAATGTTAGCGAGTGGCTGGAAGTTAAGGGAATCTGTATCAACTAATAGATTATAGAAATTACCGCCGATCGCTTTACATAAAACTTTACAAGAAGCTGCCTTATCAAATACAAATATTTTTGCATTATCGTATTTAAAATAATTCGCTTCAATGGTGTTCAATAATACAGATTTACCCGAGCCATTAGGCCCGATGATTAATGTATGGCCAATATCTTTTTGATGTAGATTGAGGTAAAACGGTACATTACCAGCACTAACCCCTTGATATAATGCGGTAGTACATTGATAGCCTTTTTCTTTAAAGAATTCGTTTTCTTTATCGCCCATCCATTTAGTGTATAAAGGGCTACAATGAATAAAGTTACTACTTTTCATCAGATAGGATCTGATATTGTATTGATAGCAGCCTGTAATAGAGGAGTAAAACGCATTTTCAATATTTGTATACTCTTTACGGGCAATAAACCCTGGTTTATGAATTAATGTCAGTACCTTTTCTATATCCTCTTCCAGCGTTTGTTTATTTTTGTTGTATAGCACTACAGAACCTGTAAAGTAACCTGCAGACACATTGTCAGAAGCTATGTTTTCATAGAAAGTAACGGTATCACTAGCATCCTTGATACTTTGTGTATCAATATCATAGCTTTCAGTACCTCTTAATTTATCAAGAACCATCGTACCTAGACCTTTGGCCTGTTGTACGAATTTTTTTTCTTGAGACTTTAAGTGTTTAATGGATTCTTCCCTAGTTAATGTAATAAATCGTGTTACGTATCTAAACTCACTTTTTAAGTTATGTAATGAAGCCATAATAAATGGGGATGTGAATTTAGGAAAATCAATAATTGATACAATGCCTAAGTAATAATCGCCAAGAGTAGGAACCGCACCGCCGATGAAGCTGCTATCACACAGATAATAGCTTAAAAAATCATTGTAATTACCAGAGATTTTTTGCGTATACGGGCTTACTTGTGAATGTAGGTAAGTTAAGGTTTCTTCTTTATTTAGTATCTTAATATCATCCATATACATAGATAACATTTGCATAAATAGAGAAGCTGTTTTCTGTAGATCAGAAGCATACATATATAGCTGTTGCTGCAGCGCTTTAGTACGCTTTTCGTCAAATTCATCATTACCCTTACCAAACATAGACTTAATATCTTTTAGGCCTTTAGTATCAAACTGATCTAGCATTTTTAACATTTGCTCAAACATATCAGTAGATGGTTTATAGAGTAATGTTAAATACGTTTTTGATTCGTAGAAATTCTGCTTGTTAAAGTATTCTTCCCGTTTGGATTCAATATAAGATAATAGACTAGATTTGAATTTGGACGGCTGGAATTTATGAATTACATTACGTTGTAATTCATAATATACGGTATATCCTTCTGGAAGGCCTTTAATAGCGTTATTAAGGCCACCAATGAACATATCTATATCATTAATAGTGGCGTTCGTAAAATCCATACCAGAGAAGGAAAAGGTAATTTGAAAACTACCGTTTGTATTAAATATGATGTTATTTTCATCAATATGGAACCAGGGTACATAGTCCTTAATCCATACATTCGATTCTTTTTTTTGCTTGTGTAGTTCCATATAATACAAACTCCTCTCTCAGTTTATTCAGCTTTATACATCCCTTTATCTTTTTTTATATGATTCCAGAGAATATCAAAAAATTGTGGATCTTTTGTTGTTGCATATTTGCAGCCAAACCAAACAATACCATTAATAATAATGGCAACACCAATGGTATTACGTAACAAAATAAAAATTAGAATGGATATTACAACAAATAATAAAAATACGTTCCGTGGTAGCCCGCCCCAAGTCATAGGTTTAGTTAATGATCGGTGCATTCTAGCTTCTAAATTTTCATTTCGCATATTATTTACCGATGATCCATGCTGCAATAGAAGCAGCAGCTACAATTAAAGTAAGACCTGCTACTACTTTGATGGCTTGCCCTGTAAATTGCCCTGCATTACCTTTCATAATGGCAATACCAAGGCCAATAACTACTAATACACCAATCGGTAATGCTACATCAGAAATGAACCAATCCCCTAATTCTTTTAATTTTGTTGCTAGTGTCCATCCACCTAATCCATTACTAGCAGCTAGTGCTGTATTAGACATAGCCATTAATGCAACAAATGCAGCTGTAGTTTTATTTACTATATAGTTTTCAATGTGTTTCATCGTATATACCTCTCCTGTACGCTGAATACTTTAGAAATTCACTATGTAACGATTTCGATACAAGCAAAGCGGTATCGATAATCGGTGCATGGCGAATTTGACCAACGCCCCCAAGACTGGGGGCTGGCGGTAGGGGGTTGTTACCCTTCTACGCACTCATTTACTGTAATATAATCTTGCTTTATTTCATCATATCCTTTAACAGATATGATGGAATGTACTTTTCTTGATATATCGCCCACTTTTGCCATGTGAACAACAATGTCAACAGAATCGCCTATCATAGACTTAAATTCGCCCTTCTCATATTTCATACGAATTAGATCATGGATTCTTCGTAGGGCTAATTTAGGACTATTTGCATGAATGGTTAAAATACCACCATTATGGCCCGTATTCCAGGCATCCATAACGGTATACGCTGCAGAATCCCGCACTTCCCCGACTACTAACCGATCGGGAGTCATACGTAAGGAATCGAACAAGGCATCTTCCATTGTATACGCTGGGTTGTTATGATCGCCTTCTGATGTATGGAAATCAAAGAAATCATTAAATTGTACTTTAATTTCTGGGGTATCTTCTAATAGGCCAATACGATCTTTAGGATGGCGAATCGCTATTTCTTGCAAAATAGCTTGTGCAAAGGTTGTTTTGCCGCTAGATGTACCGCCTGCAATTACAATATTTCTTCGTTCTGCCATCGCTTGTATCAAAAAATCATATTGCGTTTGTGTAATCCTGTTTTGTTCTAAATACATACCAAGTGTAATTAGTTTTTTGGCACGTTTACGAAATGTAAAGGATGGATGATCGGTTATGCGTTTACTAAATTGACCTTGAAAACGGCAATTTAACGGTTCATAGTTAGCAGCAATCCGATTTTTAATCGTTATTTTTACTTCACCAGCAACAGCTGTAATGACACCTTCTATAGTTTGATCATCGATTTTGATACCTGTATCTAATCGTCCTTTACTAAAGGAGTCAATCCATAGGCTGTTTCTATTGGTATAAATTTCTACCGTATCATCATCATCAAAGTAGGGCAGTATATCTGGCCCTAAAAAGGTTTTTACATAGCTTCTACTCATGTTCTTCTGCAGAAGTGGCTGTATTGATAGCAGCTGCTTCTCTTTCTTTTTGTAAAACAGTAGATCCCATAGCTTCTATTTCTTCTATGGAAGTAGAACCTTCTTTAATTAATGTTGCAATCGTTTCTGCAATACCTACAGCTAGTGCAGCGTTTTTTAAATCAAGGCCATACTCTTTAAATTTCTTATTAGAAGCGGTTAAAGTTTGTGTTTGTACCTTTTTAAGTTGCGCTTTTTTAGCACGTAATTTTTCTTCTAATTCTTGAATTTGTTTGAGTGTTAATTCCTCTTTTGCTTCTAAACTAGCCATTGTTTGTGGTCTTGCCATGCGTTACCTCCTGGTCTTATCGTCCTAAATCCATATATTCCATATCAGATGTAGGATCATTAAATTCTGCGTCTAAAAAATCTGGGTTATCTAAAATCAAAGATTCTAGCATATCGCTATGATCCGTTACATCAGAATCTGAATCAGATGTTTCATCTTCTTCTGAATTAGCGGAATCTTCATCACTATACCACTGTTCTATGAGTGGTAATAGAAGACTTGCAAAGGTAGCTACATCTACTTTAGAAATGCCATATACCTTATATACGAGGGCTGCGCCCTCTTCATTCATAGGTTCCCCTTCTTCTCTTAACGTTAATGCATACGATTTAACTTTAGCTAATGCTTCATCATTTAATAGGGAATGAATTGAAATCGGTTCTGGCTTTGCTTCTTCAATCAATAAATCACCGTATTCTTCCATGTATTGTTGAATACATAGCGTAAATGGATCTGGAATTTTAGAAGATGTATCTGCAGCGCCTTCTCTTTCTAAGAACATAGGATCATAGAAATATAAATGATATGGCGTTTTTATTGGCTTTTTACCATTAATAAGGGTAATTTGTTGATTCAGTAAGCCTACTTCTGTAGGTGTTACTAAATCACGGCCCGTATTAATGGATGTTTTAGAATCGGTAAAGAAAGATAATCCCCGTTTCGTATCTTGTACATTTTCTACTGTAGTTTTCCCGATTCGTTCCGATAAAAACTTTAAATCTGTAATTTCTTGCGGTTTTAGATACATATGATAGGAACAGTTATTTAAAATGGAATTTTCTTTACCATATACCCTATCTATATCGCTTCTTCCTTGAAAGATCATCATTAATTGAATCCCATATGACCTTACAGCGGTAATCATGGTTTGTAAGGATTCAATTTTACCGAAATTGGCGCACTCATCAAGGAGTAATAGAATTTTATGCTTATTAGCATTATTACCATCGGCTGTGGCCTTTTTCATCATCATATCTACTAGAAGATTAAATAACGGGGCTACCCGTGTTTGATCTTCTAGCGGTAATACAATATATAATGTAGCCGCTTTGTCTGATCGAATTAAATCCGTAACATGAAAATCACAAGTAGATGTATTATGCGCTAAAATTGGTTCTGCATACGGTGCTAATGGCGTTGTAATAGATGTTACAATCCCAGAAAAGGTATTATACGCTAGATCTTTATATTCTAAGAATGTAGTTAATACGGTTGGATGAATATTAGGATATATGCTATTAGCACTGACTCTAGGTGAAATAAAATCTATTTCATCTGGCCCAATATGGTGCATTTCATAGGTACCATCACTATTTTTTATTGGTATCGATATAGGCAGCATTTTTTCATGTTCAATAATATGAGATAGTGATTCTTGGAACGATTTTATTCGTTTTTTCTCACTTTCCTTTATATTATTAGGATCTTCTACTACCATGCCAGAGAAGAAGGTTAATACATCTTTTAAACTTGTTTCATGATATGGAGAATCCCCTTCTTTCTCTACAGGCCGAGGATGTTTCATATCATGGTATTTTAAATAAATAATAACGGCAGATAATAGGCGTTTAGCAGAGTTTACCCAGAATGGATCACCTTTACCCCTAGGGACTAATACTTCTGCTAAGTTCGATACATCCTTCATTTCATGCTCTGTACCCCATCGAATTTCTGAAATAGGGTTCCAGCGCACATTTTGATGATCTAATGCAGTAGGATTAAATTTCATTACTAATTGGCCTAGTTTTTCTTTTCGATATTTAGAGGTTAAATCCCATAATTCCCCTTTTAAGTCTGTTACTAGACAGGATTCACGCCAGGCACCTAATAATGTGGCTATAATCCATGCAATACCTTTACCAGCGCCAGTAGGTGCAATGCCTACATAGTGTGTATCTGTTTTACCACGTAATAACCGTCTAATACCTAATTGTCGCATTAATGTTACAAATTTATGTAAGCGTTCAATTTTTTCTTTAGGTGGTTTTTCTCCTATGGCCCTATATTCTTCAAAATTACATAACCATTTATAAATTGGCGTAAGCCATACTGGCTCTGATACACCAATTACTGGAGATGTAGGTGAATCTTTAAATAAAAATAATTGCTCTAAATAGTTTGTATCAGCCCATTCTGCTGTACCATGTGTATTAGGTTTAGGGTTGATATACTCCCAAAACATAACAACGGCTAGTAAGATGATTGTTACTATACAAGGCGCAATACTTTTTAAGAAAAATAATCGAGTAGCTTTATCTAAATCAGTATCACTTACTAAATCCATCATGATGGATAGATACATAGGCACGTTATATAGTTTTGAGCCGAATATAGAAAGAATGTAGCCATCGGGGATGGCTACATTAATATCTGCTAATCGACTAGGGAACATAGCAGCAGCTATGTATAGGCCTATACATAGGCCTATACCATAGAATAGCAGTTTGTTCTTCATAGATTATTCTTCCCAAGGTTGAATGACTACATCTGCATTTAACAAGATATTGAATTGATAGCCAATTCTAATAGTTGTGGTAGATTTAATTTCATCACGATTTTTAGTTGTACTTGTGATATTTTGGATTAAATCTGTAGCAGCGCCCGTCATAGCTTCTTGACCATATGAACGATCGCCAGCATTGTCTGTATTTTTGCTAGTTACACCGATTAAGGCACCCGATAAGAGAGCGCCAGACAATGCGCCTTTGAATTTTTGCCAGCTATGGCCAGAATGTTTATCTTTAACGCCTGCAAAGCCTGTACCTGTTACAGCGCTTTGATCTGGCAGAGCAATCGATGTACCATCTGGTAAGATCATGCGGTAAAAACTAAGGTTAATTCTGGTACCAGAATACCCTTCTGGATGGCCGATTAATTTAGTACCTGCAGGAATTAAAACGTTATTGCCTGTTACAGAATCATAGACATTCTGTCTAACAATCGCTACTACATCAGCATTTAGGTTATCACTAGTTACTTGTGTAAGTAGTGTTGCTGGAATCACCGATCCAGCTTGTAGTACGTTATCAGATTGAACATATTTTGCAGAAGCTGCATTTGCTACTGTAAAAGGTACTGTGCTAGGCGCTATAATCGCTGTTGCTACAAAAGCTGCTACTGCAGCACGTTTAAGTTGTTTATACACGGTGCTACCCCCTATTGAATCACTTGAATATAACCGCTTTTACCTTGATTAGCTGGTTTATCGTTGTTGCTGCTATTGCTATTAATATTAAATTTGATAGCAGAGGAAGCAGCCGCTTCTTCTGCTGCAGCTGCTTTAGCAGCGGCAGCTTGTGCTTCTTTTGCAGCGTTAGCAGCTGCTGCCGCTGCTGCTTTTGCTTCTTCTGCTGCTACAGGATCAACTGTAGGCGTTTGTACTTTTTGATATGGTACTTCTTGATTTTCTTCGTGTTCTTTTTGTAAACGTTTATTTTGTTCGCCATAATCAGCCTTATTCGTTTCAGATTTAATATCTTTAACTACTTTAGTTTGTGGTTCGTTTACATCATCTTTCTTATCACTTTTAAAGGCAGAGTGTAAAAAACCATATAGCATTAACACGATTAAAATAAAGAGTAAGGCAATCATACCTTTTCTGGAACCTAACGATTTTTTCTCTGTAAAATCGTTTTGTTGTTCTTCGTTTTGAATCTCTTCATTTTCTAAATTTTCTTGATTCAATTCCTCTTTGTTTTGTTGTTTTTCGCTCATACTAGCCCCCTATTATAAAGTAGCTTGCGCACGTTGGTTACGAATATCAGATAAAGCGGATTGTAAATCTACCTCTTGTGATTGTGTATTCGTTGGTGCTGCTGTTGATGTATCTACAATAACTTCTTTATCCTCTAATTTAGCATTAACTGCTTTATCTACTGCTTGATCAATGGCATTGATTTTTTGCATTTCAGCAGATGTAAAATTAGGGCGTTCTGCAGATAATTGGATTTTGCGAGGTGTATTGATTTTGCTATCATACGCAGCAGCCATTTCTTGATGTAAATTACCTTGATTTAATACTTTATTCTTTGATTTTTTTGCTTTTACAGGACGTTCAACTACTAAGTAGGCATCCTGTTGATATACGATTTTCCAGGCTTGTGCTACACGGTCAATTTCAAAGTAATTACCTTTGATACGGTAGTTCACAAGTTGTAATTTATCCTTTGGAATCCGTTCATCATAGTAATAAATCGTAGGTAGATTGTTTTTATTCTCCTTGTTTATTTTGATGTATGTTTTGGTGCCATCATCAAACATAAATTGCGGTTGTTCAAATTCATAAACATTATGATTTTGTTTGATCTTATAACCAGTTAATGCTGTTCTAGCATTTTCTTCGGCTTTCATAATGGCGTTTATACGTTGTTCTTCACGTTCCCATGCTGCTTTAACGCCTTTTACGCTATCTGGTGTAGTATCTGGATAAATATAATCCACATAATATTCTGGGTGATCACCAGTTGTTAATAAGTAACGATAACTACGTTCATTCGTTGTAATGATCATATTCGTTCTAATATTTGTTGTAGTTGGTTTTACATACACATGAGGGGTACCTGCTACGTCTACCACTTCAACTTGCCAACGGCTAGTATCACCTGCAGAAATACTTTCTACAGATTCACCTTCACGTAATTTTATGTCAGTTATTACTAATGGTTTTAGTACTAATTCGATTTGTTGATTATCGCTGTACATATAACTATGGCGAATTCCTGTAATGTTATCTGGATCCCATACAGTACCATCTTCTGCGAAGGCAAAGCCTGTTGTCATAATTGAAATTACAGCAGCTAATGCTAATGCTTTAGATTTCATTTTCATTGTTGTAATACCCTTTCTAAATCTCCTAACACAACAAATTATTTATTTTCTTCACTGACAGAAAAATCAGTAACAAATAAACCTAATGGATTATTCACAATATCTTGTTCATTTGTTAATGCAGACGGATTCACAGTAATTGAGAAGTTACCTGTATATGTTTTCTCAATTTGTTTTCTAGTTACATTATCAAATGTCTTTGTACGCCAACGTGCGATATACACATTATCGCTACCAGATTGTTTGTTAATAGATATGATTTCAACGCTAATTGCTTTTTTACCAATATCTTCAACTTTTTTATCTAATTTTTCAGATTGTAACTTTTCAGTCGCTTGGCCATCTACAAAATAAGATAATTCTGTTAAGTTATTTTGTAGAATGACTGGGTCAATCGGCAAAGAAGCATAATTCGTTATAAACTTTTTAAGGAAATATTTAATTTCTCCTTCTTTTGGTTCATATTTTATCTCATTAAGTACCCCTACGCCTTTAAACTCCCCACTATCTGATACAGATACAATATAAGGGATGTATTTAACACTAAAGGCTGCGTACACAATACCGATTGTTAATAATAAAGATGTAGCTGCTAAAAAGGCTGCTATGCCTCTCCATCTGTTACGCTCTTTGATAATATCAAGATAAATCAAGGCAAATGTTTTGGGTTCTGCTTCGTATCTCTCTTTTACTGTTTTGTTGTCATTCATACCGTTCTCCTATATAGTTAATTTTAGCTAAATTATATATAAAGTTTCTTATTTTGTAAATAGACTTTTTGCGAAATATCGGATATAATGAGTATAGATTATTTTAATTTGAATCATAATGTATAAAATCAACTTTACAGCCAACCAAAATAAAAAAGGTCAGCTTCACACCTATTACTGATTTTCTACATCAGAAAAATAGGGCAGCGAAGCTGACCTCTAAAATCATGCCAATGCTCATTTACCCTTTTCGTTTTTTCAAAATGAAAAGAATGAGGTTTAAGCTAGATTTTATCTAGCTTAAACGGGCAACCTACGGTTGCAATAAGGAGTACCCATTTCATGGCTACATTTTACTATGAAATGGCCATCGGTAACGCTGGCCATTCTTTAGCAAAATTTGAATACATAACACGCACTGGAAAGTATCAATACTCTGCCAGTGGTGAAATAAAAGAAGATCTTGTTTACAAAGAATCTTCTAACATGCCATCCTGGGCTTCTGGTAAAACGGATGGCGGCTACGATATGAAATCTGCTACATTTTGGAATGAAGCAGATTTGAGCAAAGAAAAAGTTCCATTTAAACAAATTACAATGGCACTTCCTAATGAGCTTTCTTATGAAGAAAATATTGCTATTATGCAGCAATATATGAAAACTCATTTTGAAGGATATCCATATACAATGGTAATCCATGATAAAGAAGCCACGCTAACAGATGGAGAACGTAATATCCATGCACATATTATGTTTTCTGAGCGTAAAATAGATTTAACGAGAGAAGAACCAGATCGTATTTCTTACTTTAAGCGTTCTTCTGTAAAAAAAGATGGCACTAAAACAGGCGGTTATCTAAAATCTAGAGAGTTTAAACCTAAAGAAAAGTTAATTGAATTACGTAAAAATTGGGAATCTATCATTAATGAAGAATACCGTAAGCGTGGAATGACAGAACGTGTTTCTTGCGAAAAATTAGAAGTACAACGAGCAGAAGCATTAGCTAATAAAGATTTTCTACGTGCTGCCGAATTAGACAGACCAGCACAAAAGAAAATGAATCCAAGCACTGTATATAAAAACGCACAAACCATCAAATCCTTCAAACAATACTTATTTGAAAATAAATTCGATGAAGCACAGTTTTTAATTGATATAACAAATGATGATTCTGTTAAATCGTATTTGTTATGTTATCAGTACATGGATTTAAAAAAGCGTATCGCCCGTGAACGCTTTTTATCTAAAGACGATCTAAAAACAGTAGAAAAAGCAGAAGCGTTACAATCTACCATTTCTACTAAGTTACAAGAAGCAAAAACCTTTAATCGTAAAGTAGGTACTAATGCTACAGATGGTGATTCTATCCATGATCGTATTAAACGATTAGAAGAACGTTCTAAACGCATAGAAGCAGAAATAGCACAAATTAATTCAAGAGTCCTTACACAATCTGAATTAATTAAACGCTATAAAAAACAACAGGCTACGAAACGAATTTATAAAGCACGTTTATTACGTAATAAACGCCATACTACATTTAAACCTATCCGTATAACATCAGTTCCAATTCGTACACAACGTTTACAAACCAATATTAGTAAAGAAGCCTTAATACATAACTTATATAAACAGCGTTATGTATTTAATAAGGCAACCTTTGATAGTACGTGCAATTCAATTATGAATCGCATTACTAAAGGTGAATATCGTAAACAGATTGAGCGCTTACGCAGCTTAACAGCTAAATACAATAAATTTAAAGATCCTTCTGTTTTATCTGATATGAAACAGACCGAACGCTGGTTATCTCAAAAGAAAGAATACCTATTACCTAAAATTCAAAAACAAGCTGCTATTGAATTAGATACTATGAAACGTAGCGTACAGCGAATTGATCGTAATTTAGAGGTATTAACCAGTAGTGATAAATCGCTGTATAAGGCCTATAAGGAAGTTACAAGAACCAATAAGACACCTAAGTATAAGGAAGCTGTCTTACGTTCTTACAGCTTACATTCAAGCGATTTAAACAGATTAAATAAACTGCAGAACCGTTTAGAATCTTTAACAAATAAAATAGATTCTATGAAAGCTGTACGATCTGTTGAAACAACAGCCCGTAAAGTAGATCGTTTAGAAAAATTACAAACTAACGTTACTAAGAAAATTCAAACGATCGATACATCAGTACCAATGGATAAAGTAGGTACCATTACTAAGCATGATGTATTTGAAGCTATTAAGCAGCGGAAAGCAGATATTTTAGAAGAGTTACGGCCGTTACGCCAAGAATACGCTAAATACGATCATAAAAAAGTTACGTATCACTCAACACTCAATTCTGTTATGAATCGCATTACTAAAGGTGAATATAAACGTAATATTGAAGTGTTACGCAGCTTGAAACAAAAACAATCCCTTGCCTTTAGAGAGCAGGAAAAGGCCCGTTTTGCTGGTAACACATCTGATATGAATCGTTATTCTGCAGAATCGGCAGCGTATACAAAAGAAATGCAAAAAGTGGAAGCCTGGTTACAATCCACTTATTCTAAATTGAATACGCCAACCATCCAGCAGCAAGCTATGAGGGAATATGAATCGATTCAACAACGGAATCAATCTGTATCACAACAGATTCATCGGTTAGAAACCGATTATAAACACCTTGATACGTTAAAAAATAAGCTATATCACTATGGAAATAGTAATAGGAACACCAATAACCAGGCAGCTGGTATGGTAAAACAATTCTTGAATCGTGGTACCCCACAATCAAGAATTGGCGGCTTATTAAAGCGTTTACATAATTTAAGTAACAGGGCTACTGCTAATGATCATGCATTAACAGCACATATCAAATTTACAAAAGATAAGCCTAAATGGAGAGAGAGGACTATTGAAGATGGAATTGAAATCTAAACTTGTAATTACTGTATTAACTGGCACACTAGCTATTTCTGGTATGGCTAGTACGCAGGCCAATGGCCCACTTAATAACATGATTCGTCATGCAGCTTTGAAGTACAATGTGGATCCTGTATTATTAACTAGCTTAATCGGCCAAGAAAGCAGCTTTAATCAAAATGCTGTATCTCCTGCAGGGGCTGTTGGCTATGGCCAACTTATGCCAGATACAGCTGCAGAATTAGGCGTAGATCCTTATGATCCCGAACAAAATATAGATGGATCTGCCCACTATTTACGCCAAATGTTAGATTCTAACGGTGGAAATGTAAAACTAGCACTAGCAGCCTATAACGCTGGACAAGGTGCTGTAAATCAATATGGCGGTATTCCACCATATGCAGAAACACAAGACTATGTATCTTCTGTAATGAGTGGTTATAGAGATAATTTAGCAACAGATGGGGCTTTACCTACTCCACCACCTGCTGCTAAACCATCTAAAACAAAACAAGGCGTAAAAAAACGTGTAGTAGTGTATCATCCATCAGCACATTCACAACCTACTACACAGAAAAAAACAAATTCTAATGTATTCTTATATAAAAAATGAGGTGTAATACATGAATTTATACATTACAGAAAAGCCTAGTGTAGCTAGAATTATTAAGGATTATCTTAATAATTCTGGGGCTAACTTTACATCAACCGCCACTAACAAAGAAACAGATTCCCCTTTTTTCTTTGATTCTAACGGTAATTGTATTGCCTGGTGCGCTGGCCACTTGCTCCGACTATTGGATCCTAAAGAATACGATCCAAAGTACGCAAGCTGGGATGAAACATTACTTCCAATCTATCCAGAAGAATTAAAGAAATGTACAAGAGCGACTACTAAAGCGTTATACAAGCATTTACAAAAACAAATTAAAGCAGCTACTACTGTATACCATTTAGGCGATCCAGACCGTGAAGGCTGTTTAATCGTTGATGAAATATTAAAGCAAGAAGGCTTTACTGGTACAGTAAAGCGTATCTTACTTAATGCACTAGATGAAACAAGCGTACAAAACGCTTTTTCATCCATACAAGATAATTCAGATTTCCAAACAATGACCGCTGCTGCAGAATCAAGAGCGGCCATTGATTGGTTAATTGGTATCAATTTAACCAGATTCTTTACCCGTATAGGCCAACATTCTGGTAATGCAGGTACATTACCTGTAGGCCGTGTGAAAGCGCCTGTATTGAAGCTAGTATATGATCGTGATATGTCTATTGAGCAGTTTGTACCTACTACCTATTACACAGTAGACGCCTATATAAACGGCAAAACCAAAATTACCTTAGAACATGATGATATTTTTGAAAAAGAACTAGCTGATCGCATTAAATCTGAAATCGAAGGTAAAGAAGTTACGGTATCTGAATTAGAGCGAGAAATAACAAATCATTTTGTTACCTCTCTATTCTCTTTAGATACACTACAGGTAGAACTTAATAAACGCCATGCAATCAGCCCTTCTAATACGTTAGCTGCAGCGCAATCCTTATATGAAAAAGGGTATATTACCTACCCTAGATCAGACTGTAAATATTTACCAGACAGCCAAAAAGAACAGGCTGCAGGTATTATTCACAATCTGTTATCTAATGAACGTGTAACCGTTGCTGTTACTGATGAATCTGTATTTACAACAGATAAAAAGCCTATATACAATACAGGCAAAGTAACCGCCCATCACGCTATTATCCCGACTGTAAAAGAACTGACTAAAGAAGTATTAGAAACGTTTTCAACCGATGAGCAAACTGTATACCTAGAAGTGGCCAAACGCTACCTGGCAGCGCATTATACAAAACCACTTGTAAAAGAAAAACTTGAAGCTACTATTGAAGTAGCTAATACAGCGTATACAATGAAGCTATCTGAAACGCAGGTACGAGATGAAGGGTATAAGATTTTGTATATTGATCTTCTACCACCAGAAGAAATCTATGCAGAAGAACCTATCCCCTTCCCTATAGAACAAGGTGATACGTTTACGTTAAAAGATGTATTTGTTACCGATCATGTAACAAAACCGCCTAAACCATTTACAGAAGGTACATTATTAAGCGCTATGAATCACATTGATAAATACGCTTATAATGCGAGTGAAAGCCAACTACAAACGCTAAAAAGCGTTAAAGGTATAGGCACACCAGCAACTAGAGCCACTATCATTTCTGAATTATTAGATCCTAAAAACCCGCTATTGTACAAAAAAGGGAAAGCCATTCATGTTACATCAACAGGGGCTAACCTGGTTACAGCCCTTCCAATCGTATTGTTAGAGCCAACATTTACGGCTGATATGGAAGAAAAATTATCTGCTATAGAAAATGGTTCATTATCTATCAAGGATATTATTTCTGATACAAAAGACTTTGTATCATCTGTTATTAACAATACAGATGTGAGAAAGTACGCTAAGGAAGCATTATTTAATCGTGATCATCCTTGCCCTAAATGTCATGAAGGGTACTTACATAAATTACATTCTAAAAAATTAAATCGTGATTTTTACAAATGCAGCGATCCAGAATGTAACTTTATGTGTAATGTTAAAAAGAACGGAACGCCAGACTATACAATCTGTCCAGAATGTAAAACTGGCTTTATCGTTACTAGAAAAGCTACTAAAGGTGATACAACGTTTGAATTTATGGCCTGTACTAATTACCCAGAATGTAAATACATTGAAGGTAAAAATAAACCACAGCCAAAAGGGCCTAAATGCCCTAAATGTGGTGAAGGTGTACTTATCACACGTAAAGGCGAAAAAGACGGTAAAAAATGGCAGTTTAAAGGCTGTTCTAACTACCCAAAATGTGATTATAAAGAATGGGGATCTGGAAAGAAAAGTAAATAATATTTTACATTAAAATATTATTTATATGCTTTTATATGTTTTAAAATATAAAAATATATATTTTTATACAGGAGTATATATTATGACAAACCAATTAGATAAGATCCATTTGTTGTTAGAAACTATGAAGCAGTATGCTGCTGTTCCTGTATCTAAACAAGCAGATCTTATTAAGCAGCTTACATTTATGATGGGGGCTATCTATACGAACACTAACAACAAGGCAGATCGTCTTTCTTACTACGTTACCATTTCTTCTATTTGTCAGACTAACCATATTGATTATGTAAATGCAGTACTAATCCCTGCTGGTAATCTGATAGCTAAAACAACGCTATCTGATGTAAAACAGCAGCAAGCATTTATTGATCAATGGGTATCTGACTACCAAGAAATAGATAATGTTACTAATCAAAAACAACATTAAATGAAAAAGAACCTGGAACAGATAATTCCAGGTTCTTTTTAGGCTAATATAATGATAACTCTAATTAATATTGGAAGTCTGCCAACTCACCAGTACTGAAGTTATACATTAATTAACCTAATTGCTTACAAATGATATAACTAATCACATTTGCAACTACAGTAATAATTATCAAATGTAAATCGATCAATTAATCAACTCCTTTCTTTTAATAAAGGAACTATTAAGCACAGGATTTCTAATAAAGAAAATCCTATACATATATTGTATTAATAAATTTCTATACATGCAATATTGACATTTTGACATATCTATATATATACTAATCTAGTCGCTATATTTTATCTTAATAGAATCTAACTATTAGGTTATTATATAGTATTTTTACTATATACCACTAATTTATATTTGTATAAATATCTAAATATACTTTGTAAACTTTTATAAAGTTATAATAGATAAGTCTGTAAAATAGGGAGTTATAGAAATAAATCATTTTATTTTTTTCCATTGATTTGCTATAATTATTTACAGTAATAATTATCAAGTGTAAATCTAGTAGAAGATTTACTAAAATAAAAAGAAACCTAAGTCTGCCAACTTAGGTTTCTTTTTTTATTTAGACATACCATTATTTATGATTTTACTTACCTGTTTTAGTAGTCCTAATTCTTGCTTTATGATATTTTGTAGCTGATTAATATTTCCTAAACGAGAATCAAATAATTTAGTAGTTCGATTACTAACTTCTAATCTATCAACTAACCCTGTTTTATAAACCTTTTCTGTATTTTCTGCTAAACTATCTGCTGTTTTCTCAAATATTAACTTATTAACTGCACGTGGTTCTAAACCATTATTTTTCATTTCATTAAAACGATCAATCGTAGATTGCCATGCTATTTCTGTATTAACAGCTTTAATTTTTACTATGGTTTTATACCCATTATCTTTCATAGACTGTAACGTTTTAATAGGTGTATCAGCAGTTCTAAAGGTTCCTTCTACAATAATGTTATATCGTTGTTTAATAGCTTCTTCTATAACTTTTTCAACCATTTTTCCAGAAAAAGAACCTGTGTAAGTTGGAAAATCACCTTTAGCTAAATTAACAATTTTTTCAAAACGAGGATGATATACTCTAAATTCATCCCCGTTAATAGCAATTATATTTCTGTTTAATTTTTCTTGTGCTTCTAAAATAAATGATGATTTACCAGAACCAGGTAATCCGCCAGTAACAATACCTACTGGTGTTAGCTGATTTGGCTGTGCATCTTTTATTATATCCTTCCACACTTCATTAAAAGCTTTATTAAACTCTTTGTCTGTAAATACTTCTAATTGCTTTAATTCTTTATCTTCATTAATGCTAATCATCAATATTAACCTTTATATTTTTCAATAATCTGTTTAATAGATTGAATCATTTCATTAAAATCTAAATTTTCTGGCTTTGATGAATATATTTCTGATTTCATATTTAATAGAAAATCTCTTTCTTCACTATTAGGAGCTTTACTAATAACATATCCTAATGCTTGAAATACACCTTCTAATAAAACATCTTTTTGCATTAATGTTGCCATAGTAATACCTCTTTCTATAAATAAAACAAATGGATTTTATATTCAACATAATATTAGTTTTGAGTAATCAATAATCTATAACAACTCTTTATTACTCATGTTTTTTCATATATTCACGTAACGCCTTACGGATAGTACCTCTAAAAGAGATACCTTCATTCTCTTTTTGCTCTTTTAAAAATTTATGTTCTTCTGGTGTTAAGTCAATCGTTGTACGTTGTTTTTCAACCGTTTTTGTATTTACAATCAAGCTAGAATTTTTAACAAAATCACTCTCTTTTTTCTTCATAGTTCTAATTGCCATATTATTTTATCCTTTCTATATACTGTCTAATTTCATTAGTTAAATTTACTATTTCATCACTTGCTGGAGATTGTGGCGCTAATTCCACAACACTTTGTCCAAAAGAATAAGCGTCTTTATATGCTTTTCTAGTACCTAGAATTGTATTTAATAATACAAAATCAAACTCACTAGAAATCAACTCTTTTATATGTTGGATTTCTCTTTTAGCTTGTTTATTAACATTATTCAATAAAACAAACGTTTTATTTCGATCTATTACTTCACCAGCACTATTAAGCAACTCATTAAAATCTTGCAATCCAAATATTTCTACCTGGCTTATTGCTACAGGTGAAATAATCATATCAGAAACAATTAATCCTTGACGAATAGAGTTGTTATCCATACCGCCAGAATCAATTATAAGATGTTTTTTCTTATTGCCTTTATATTCAGCAATAAGTTCTTCTGTTAATTCAATATATACAGGTAATCGATTTAACCCCTCTTGTTCACGAAGTTGGAAAAATCTGCTACTACTTTGTTGTATGTCTAAATCCACAATAGGCGCTACCAATGAAATAGACAAATTAGTAGCAATCATTGTTTTACCCACACCACCTTTTGTATGGGAAATATTAATGATCATATCAAAAGCCACCTTTCTTTTAATAATTCCATAAATAACTCTACCTATATATTAGCATATTTTTATGTTAAAGTAAATATTTTTATGTAGCATATTTTTATATAATTATATGTTTTTATATCAACTAAAAACATTTTTTTATATAAAATAATAAAAGAAGCCTGCTATTTTGCAGACTTCTTTTTTAATTCCGCTTGATATTCTTTTACTAAACGATAGAAAGTATCTTTTTTTAACCCTAATAATTGCCAGGCCATAGTAGATGATACTTCTTTTTTTTGCCACAGATTATAAATCTTAATAAACCCTTTATCAATTTGATGTTTAGGGCGGCCAAACTTAACCCCTCTTTTTTGTGCTGCTTCAATTCCTTCTTTCTGGCGTTTTTGCATTTTCTTTAATTCTGCTTCCGCCAGCGTAGCATACACTTCAATCAATAAGTTATTGATCATATCCATAATTGGTTTTGTTAAATCACCAAAAGAAGATAGATCAATTAACGTTGTAGGAATATCTAAAATACGTACAGTAACCCCTTTTTCGTGTATTTCTTTTAATACAGAAATAATATCCCGTTTGGATCTCCCCAGGCGGTCTAACTCATGAATATATAAAGTATCGCCATCTTGTAAGGCTTGTAATAAATGCTGCAGCGCTACACGATCTGTGTTTTTCCCTGTTGCATAATCAATAAACAATCGTGATTCATCTGCACCCTGCTTTATTAATTCCTCTTTTTGACGATCTATATTCTGTTCCTTTGTTGATACACGAATGTACCCAAAATTAGCACTCATATAAACCCCTTTTTTCTCAAAATTTAACAGCACACTTTTTCAGACTTCTCAAAAAGTCCTATATTATACACTTTTGAGAAGGATTAAGCAAGTTGTTTTTTTTATTCTATAATAGCATACGTTTTTAGATAAAAAAAAACAGTTACCAGAGTAACTGTTTTTAATATACTTATTATTTTTTATACCTATGATATTTTGCCAGGGTTCGTATAGCTACTTTCGTACTGCTATCATCTATACCTATACCCTTCTCCCAATCTTTAAATGTACATACAGGGATCATTAAATATTCTGCAGCAGCTTCTTCTGAAAGACCTAACGCTAATCTAACACTTTTAATAGTAGGTACATCTCCAACATCTAGGGTTAAAAACATAATAGTATCATCAACCCTCATCGGAACTAAATTGTCTTTATCTTTTATATATTGATCAAAGATTTTTAGTTTTTCTTTGTCCTCATCCTTACTATCTAACAGATCATAAGAACATAACCTGGTCATACGTTTATGATCATAATACCAATCGATTATATGACCTTCTCTATCTAACAATAATTGAATCTGGCTATCATCAGATAATAGATTTTCTGCTAATTCCGAATATAACTCATTAAGAATATAAGATTCTTCTTCTGTCATCTGTTTTAGTTTAAGATTCATTGTTCCCCCTTATACATATATCCCACAAAAAAACATACTACTTACAGTTACATTTTACCCCATCCTAATGCAATAGGCATATTTTTTTTATTTTGTTCTTTAGCCACTTCAACTAAATCATCAAAAGTAGCTTCCTTTTCAATAAAAATATCTTCAAAATCAGATTTAAAAGTATATACTTTCCAATACTTCCGATTTAGTTTTACAGCATAATCATAAATATCTAAATTATAATTACGTACCTCTCTGATCAACCAATCTTTTAAGTACACGGCTTTATTATTACCAACAACTAATACTGGCGTACCTTTTATAATTTTAATATTGCTGGTTACAATAATGATTTCATCATCATTAATAATTCTGTTGAATGTAAAGTATTTATTTGATGTATGTTTAATCTCACCAAAAAATTTTTGAATATCTTTTTCTTTTTGTTGTGTAATATAATCTCCGAGCTTACTCATAATAACCTCCTATATACAATAAGGTATCATTTCTATTTCTATATCTATATTATACCACCCATTGAGTGATAATACAATATATTTTTATGTTTTTTTATGTTTTAAAATATAAAAATATAGCATATACAAATCATATACGTATGATCTGCATATGCTAGTATGTTAAATAGGTGCATATGAAAAATTAGTAATTGCATTTAAATTGATGATTTTTTTTAGCTTTTCAGAATCAATATCTTTGATACTAATAGATTTAATCTTTTTATCAGCTGTATAACCGATATGATCAATTATACAAATCGAAGAATCAAACAGATGTATTTCATCTAATACATCATTAACATATTCAAATCCTGTATCATCTATTGGATTTTCAAAACTGATAACTTCTTTTTGATCTAATAGATGTAATATAATGTATCGTTTAAAAGAATCCTCTATAAGATTAGTTAGTTTTGCTTTAATTTGAGCTTTAAAACCAACTACTAATACACTTAAAACAATACATATAAAAAGTATTGATTCACTAATATTATAGATAAAAAGATGTACAATCATAATGAATAAAAGAACATAAATAACTCTATTTGAAAAACGATTCATCGATTCTAGGCTTTTAAAGGCCTTAATATCATCTACATAAATACTAAATTGATTTATTGTTGTATTACTAAATAAAAATTTATCAAATCCACCATGATTTTTATTATCTAAAGTATCCATATATACTTATTCTCCTATTAAATTGTTTTGTTTTTCTGTTTTTTTCTTATTCTCTTTTTTAGCACTATCTTCTTTTTTAGTACCGTTTTTAAGTTCTGGATGTAAATCAAAACTATCTAATGCAGGTGTAATATCCATATCAAAATATCCTTCTAATTACATAAAAAATGAAATAATACAAATAATGATAAAAACACTTAATGATACCTTCCAATGATCAAAAATAAGGTTCATTAATTTACCACCTTGTAAACCTTGTTTTTTTAATTCTAATCGTTTTCTACCATATAGAATAACAAAGATTAATGCTATACCAATTCTAACAACTGGATAATTTAGAAAAGCAGTAATTACAAAAAAAGCTATAAATAAAGGGAATACAAATAGTAATTCTTTTTGTCGCAATTCTTTTTGTAATTTATCATTCAAATTGATTTCTTGACTCAATTTCCTTCAACTCCTTTAATACCCAGCGTTCCACATATTTAGGTGGAATACGGTTACCAGATTCCCAATTTTCTAATGTTCTTAATGGAATTTCCATTAATTCTGACATAGCCGCTCTGGTAAGACCTGCTGCAAGCCGAGCTTCTTTAAATATATTTTCTTCCATAATAAACTCCTTCATAGAATAGGTACCATTTTCTATATCTATATTATATCACCCATTGGGTGATATTGTAAATATATTTTTATGTTATTTTATATAAAAATATATATTAAAACATAAGAATATATATTATATTATATTACATTACTTACCTTTATGATTACTTGCTGCTTGTCTTTCTTTTAATTTACATTGTAATTCATGCAGCCTATCATTTTCAGAAATAAGACTAGGTTTATAATTATTAACCTGTGTATTTTTATATTGACCCGATTTTTTCAAAGCAGCTATATAAGCTGCTTTTTTTTGCCGCTTTTTTTCTTTCATCATCTTATTATAGGCTCTGATCTTTTTCTGTTCCGCTTTAGGTAATTTGTAACTATTGCTGGATGCTTTCTTTCTCATTTCTTTTGTAATAACAAAAGAAATCATACTTACACCTGTTTTTACAGCCATTTTTATGCCCCCTAAGATTATCAAAACAAGAATATTTTTATATTGTTTTATGTAAAAAAGCATAAAAAAACAGCACATATTAACTAACTAGTAAAAATAGTAGTTAATATGTGCTTGTAAAAATTATGCACTTATATTATACGGTAGTTTAATTCATCAAACAAGTAAATTATCATAATAAGTTTACCGTACGCTGGCGATCATAGAAATTCTATATCCATCGATTCCGATACAAGCGCAGCGGTATTGCCAATCGATGAATGTAGAATTTGACTAACGCCCCAAAGAATGGGGCAGGCGGTAGGGGATGATTTGAAAATTAATCGTAAATTAACGACTAAAATTGATTTATTTGCTCTATATGGCGTTTTTATAATTTTTATGATAATAACACTACAGAATTATAAAAATCGCTTGTGAGTTAAATTTTAGCATTTTATTGATAATTAAATAGTAGATATACATTTTATTTTGATTAGTTAATTAATAAGAAGGAGACATTCTCCGATCTATAAAATTGTAACGAAAAAAATATATCTGATATAGGTACCCTTTTTCTGCATTGTAAGTCTTTGTTTTTTATTTAGAAAATATAAAGAGAAAAAAAGAAAATAAAAAACGTATTTCACTGATAATTCATATAGGTACCTTTTTTGTTGAGTACTTATTTTTTTTCTTTCTTTTAAATATCTTTTTTATTCTTTTTATTCTTTTAGACCACTATTGAAGCCAGTATATATCAATGTTTATAAATGGTATAGGTACCCTTTTTGTTGAGTATAAGTACCCTTTTTGTTGGGTATAGGTACCCCTTTTGTTGGGTATAAGTACC
>OGKO01000433.1_pt1 | contig 32608 bp, 24 predicted proteins | sample 1572451 | NCBI WGS metagenome assembly OGKO01 (sample SAMEA2582089, study PRJEB24529) | metagenome | biome: Human gut stool | place: China | collected 2011 | reverse complement strand
GCAACGGCGACGACCGCCGCCAGCGGCGGAAACAGGGAGGAGCTGTTGGGGCCGCAGCCAGCAAGGATGCGAGCGGCAGCGAAGCAGACGCTGGGAGCCGCAACCCGGGCAGTGTCACCGAAGGGTCTTCGCCAGCAGATACCTGTCATACCCGCCGTACATCTCCCGGCGGCAGACGATTTCAAAGCCGCTGGCCAGAGCGTTGTTCAGGCTGTACTGATTTTCCGGGCTGACGGTGGCCCCGATGCCCACGATGCCGGGACGGAGCAGGCCAAGCGCCGCTTCCAGCAGCTTCCGCTGCAGACCGTTGCCCCGGTAGTCGGGGTGGACGATGGCGCTGTCGGCGTTGGCCCAGCCGTTCCACTCTTCTTGCGGGATGTCCATGAAGGCCGCGTAGTTGTGCGCGTCCTGCCCGCAGTAGCGCAGGATAAAGTAGGCCCCCAGCCGCCCGCCGTCCCACCCTCCGATGCACAGATCCTCTTTCAGGTAGCGGGCGATGTTTTCCAGCGTGTCGGGTACGAACTGCTCCGGGTGGGGCATCGCGGCCCGCACCTCGTTCTGCAAGGCGTAAAAGGCGGCGGCATCCTCCGGCCCGGCAGCGCGCAGGGTCATGGTGCGGCTTGCGGGCCGGCCGCACACTTTGTGCAGAAGAACTTCCATTCTTGCTCTATCCCTCCAAAATAAAATCATACTTTCCGGCTGATTCCAGTATAAATGCCGTTTGAATCGTTGTCAATTTATGCTATAATATTTGCAGGAAAAGTTTTTGTGCTCAGGCACAGCTTTTTCGGAAGTCCAGGCAGGGCCGCCCTGCCCGTGTACCGGAGGAAACGAACCATGAGAGATTCCAGCTTATCCCCCTCCAGCCGCCTGGGTGGTGCTGTCATCAGCGACCGCATCGTCAGCGCTCTGCTGGAGGAACTGCGCACAGGCCGCTATGCGCAGACCGACCGTCTGCCCGCTGAGGTAGACCTTGCCGCCGAACTCGGCGTCAGCCGCACCGTCATCCGCGATGCGCTGAGCGAGATGGAGCGTGCGGGTTACATCGAGCGGGTGCGCGGCATCGGCACAGTGGTCAACCGAAGTGTCCTGAACCTGCGCAGCCGACTGGACCAGAAGCTGGAGTATTACCCGCTCATCCGCAGCTTTGGCAGCTACCCCCACGCCGACGGCATCCAGATCTACCCCGTCCGCGCAGGCGAAGAACTGGCCCGTGATCTGGCCATCGAGCCCGGTGACGATGTCATCTGCATCAAGAAGCGCATCCTCGCCGACACCACCCCCGTCATCTACTCCATCGACTACCTGCCCCGCACCCTGTTTGGGAACCGGGACTACACCCGCATCGACCTGTCGGGTGACGTATTCGATGTTCTGGAGCGGGAGTGCCGCCAGCAGGTGGCCTCCAATGTGGCCCACCTCAAGGCCAGCTGCGGCGACGAGCCCATCCGGGCCGCCATGCGTCTGGCCCCGGGCGAGGCCATGCTTCTGCTGGATGAGATATGCTACAACCGGCTCTGCCATCCCGTCATGCGTTCGTTGAGCTACTACACGAACTTCTTCGACTTCTCGATTCTTCGAAAGCTTCTTTGACGGAGGGAAACAAAAGAATATGCGTCATCTAATCGATCCGTTGGATTTCAGTCAGCAGGAGATCGCCTCTCTGCTGGACCTGGCCGACCGCATCTGCGCCGACCCTGCTGCTTATCAGGACGTGGCCGCCCACAAAAAGCTGGCCACCCTGTTCTACGAGCCGTCCACCCGTACCCGTCTTTCGTTTGAGGCCGCGATGCTGAACCTCGGCGGACATGTCCTCGGCTTCCCGAGCGAGACCGTCTCCAGTGCATCCAAGGGCGAGAGCGTAGCCGACACCATCCGCGTCGTCTCCTGCTACGCCGACATCGTGGCCATGCGCCACCCCAAGGAGGGCGCACCGCTGCGGGCCAGCCGGTACTCCCGCATCCCTGTCATCAACGCAGGCGACGGCGGACACCAGCATCCGACCCAGACCATGACCGACCTGATGACCATCCGCCGCCGCAAGGGCCGTCTGAACGACCTGACCATCGGCCTGTGCGGCGACCTCAAGTTTGGCCGCACCGTCCACTCCCTCATCAAGACCATGGCTCGCTGTGAGAACATCCGCTTCGTCCTCATCAGCCCCGAAGAGCTGCGTGTGCCGGACTACATCATCACCGACGTGCTCGAGGCCAACCACATTCCCTACAAGGAGACCCGCAGCCTCGAGGAATCCATGCCCGAGCTGGACATCCTCTACATGACCCGCGTCCAGAAGGAGCGTTTCTTCAACGAGGAAGACTATGTCCGTCTGAAGAACAGCTATATCCTCACCAAAGAGAAGATGGCCCTTGCCAAGCCTGACATGGCCGTGCTCCATCCCCTGCCCCGCGTCAATGAGATCACGCTGGAAGTGGACGACGACCCCCGCGCCGCCTACTTTGAGCAGGTGCAGAACGCCGTCTACGTCCGCATGGCGCTTATCATGACGCTGCTGGGCCTCAAGGACCCCAAGGCTGAAAAGGAGGGCAACTGAGATGCTGAACATTGATGAAATTCAGAACGGTATCGTCATCGACCATATCAAGGCAGGCACGGCCATCGGCCTGATGGACCTGCTGGGCATCAAGGGCAACCGCACCGCCAGCGTGGCCCTCATCCAGAACGCCCGCAGCCACAAGGCAGAGTCGGGCCGGAAGGACATCATCAAGGTGGAGGGCGACGCATCCTGGCTCAACCTCGATGTGCTGGCCTATCTCGACCCCGACATCAGCGTGACCATCATCGAGAACGGCAAGGCTGTCAAGAAGGAAAAGCCCCAGCCCCCCAAGCGTCTGGTCAACATCGTGCGGTGCAAGAACCCCCGCTGCATCTCCTCCATCGAGGAAGAGTGCGACCAGATCTTCGAGCTGAGCTCCAACGGCAAGTATCGCTGCATCTACTGCGAGCAGGAGCTGCAGGTCAAGCCGGAATAATAGAAATAAACGATAAAAGCCGCCTGTCATTCAACGAACGACAGGCGGCTTTGCTTTTGGTTCTCAGACTTTCCGGCGCAGCAGGCTCATAGGCGGCAGCTCCGGAGTGGGGATGGTATAGCGCTCCATCGCGTGGGGCGTGGACTCCACCAGCTCACCGGCCTCATTCTTTATCCACTCGGGGTCCAGCGGGATGCTGCGGCCATCCGGGCAGAGCACTTCCAGCGTGTCGCCGAGGCTCCACTTGCCCCGCTGCTGGCAGCTGGCGACGCCGTTCTCCCAGCCGTCCACCGTACCGACAAACTCCCACTCGCGGATGTAAGTAGCGCTGTCGGTGGCCTGACGGGCCTGCTCCCGGCCAAAGTAGAAGCCGGGCGAATAGTGGCGGTGACTGGTGCGGGTCAGCTCAGCCAAAACCTCTTCCGGCAGCTCGAAGTTCTCGTTCATCGGGTCGGCCAGATACTGGTCGAGGGCGCGGCGGTAGGCCGCCGTCACGCTGGCGACGTAGTAGAAAGTCTTGGCACGGCCCTCGATTTTGAGGCTGTCCACGCCCGCGTTGCAGATGAGGTCGAGGAAGGGAGCGGTACACAGATCGTTGGCGTTCAGGATGTAGCTGCCGTTCTCGTTCTCGCCGATCTCATAGAGCTGGCCCGGGCGGGTCTCCTCGCTGAGATAGTACTTCCAGCGGCAGGGCTGGGCGCACTGGCCGCGGTTTGCGTCGCGGCCTGCCATGTAGTTGGAGAGCAGGCAGCGGCCCGAGACGCTCATGCACATGGCGCCGTGGACGAAAGCCTCAATTTCCAGCTCCGGCGGGGTCTTGTCGCGGAGGGTGGCGATGTCCTGCAGGGTCATCTCCCGGGCCAGCACCACCCGCTTCGCGCCCATATTGTAGGCGGCGCGGGCAGCGGCCCAGTTGGTGATGCCGGTCTGGGTGGACATATGGACGTCGATGTCGGGCGCGAACGTCTTGCAGGCGTCCAACACGCCGAGGTCGGCCACGATGAAGGCGTCCACACCGGCGGCGGCAGCGTCCTTGATGGCCTGAGGCAGACGGTCAGCCTCCTCGTTGGTGGGCAGGGTGTTCATGGTCAGGTAGACCTTGCGGCCCCGGGCGTGGGCATAGATGACGCCCTCGCTCAGCTGCTCCGGGGTGAAGTTGGTGGGTGCAGAGCGCATCCCGAACTCGGGCAGAGCGCAGTAAACGGCGTCCGCGCCGTAGTTGATAGCATACCGCAGGCGCTCGAGGTCGCCTGCCGGGGCCAGAAGTTCCGGTATCTGTAACATGGTATTCCTCTTTTACTTCATACTTTTATTAACTTTAGCCGCCTCATCGCAGTTTTTCTGGTGGTCTGCGTAGGTGCGGGCGTAGTAGTAGTGACCAGCAAGGTCCGTGACAAAGAAATAGGCGTCTTTCACCTCATCGTCGGGCTGCGGGTCAAGCGCCGCACGGATGGCCGCGATGCCGGGGTTGGAAATCGGGCCGGCGGAGAGGCCGGTGCAGGCGTAGGTGTCGTAGGCCTCCAGAATGTTCTCCGGGATGCTGTCCCAGCCGCCGTAGTAGGGCGCGACCCAGTTCCAGAGGTAGTTGTTGTCGGCGTCGCTCTGGACGTAGCTGGAGGTGTTGCTCTGCAGTTTGGGGTAGGGCGAACCCTCGGCCAGACGGTTGCGGAACACCTGCGCCACATTATCGTCCTGATCGTTGCCGGCCTCCTCCTGCACGAAGGACGCCAGAGTGACCACCTCGGAGAGGGTCATCCCCTGCTTTTCCATCTCGGCATACATCTCATCGGTGATCTGCTTGTCGAAGTGAGAATAGAACGTCTCAACGTAATGATGGACGGTGTCGTCCTTCAGGAAATCGTAGGTATCCGGGAAAAGATAACCCTCGCACTTGAGGAAGCGGTCCGGGGCGTCCTTGTCGTCGGGGACGTACTGCCAGAACCTGTACTGGCTGAAATCGCCGGTGTTGGCCTCCTTGAGGAAGTCCTCGGCACTGCACAACCCGGCGTCTTCCATTTTTTTCGCAATGGCGATGGCCGTCGTGCCCTCGGGGAAGGTCAGCCGGACGCTGTCGGCCTTCGCGTAGGCGGAAAGTGCCTCGATGATGTCGTCGTAGGAGCTGCCGGGGGCGAGGTCGAACTCGCCGTATTGGAGCTTGCCTGCCGCGCCCTGTTTGCCTGCATACCAGCGGAAGACGTGGGGGTACTTGATGACGCCCGCTGTCTTGAGCTTCTGGGCGATGGCTGCCACGCCGCTGCCCTGCTGGATGCTCACACTCACCGGTTCGCCAGCGGAAGCACTGCCGTTGATCTCTTTTCGGATGGCCAGCAGACAGCCGCCCGCTGCCAGTACCAGGATCAGCAGCACGATCAGGATCATTTTCGCTGCGCCGCCTTTTCTGCTTTTTTTATGTTTTGCATCGTGTGCCATGTACACACTCCTTTACCATTCCGTTCAGCTTTCCATCATCAGCCGCATATAGCTTTCTTCCACATCGAAAGGCTCCGCGTCGAACCGTATCATGCCGTAGTCCTGCCGGGTGCCTTCGCCGAGGAAAAGGTTCTGAGCCGCACCCACTGTGATGACGGCGCGCTCCACGATGACTTCCTTCTCCCGGGCCGCTTCCATCAGCACCTCGGCGGAGCGGTCGTCTTCGGCCATCAGCTCCACAAAATAGAGGGTGTCCTCCCGGCGGAAGTAGATGCCGTAGCCCTTCTCGCTGGACACGATGGTCGCGCCCCGGGCGTAGAGGTCGGTCAGCACGACGGCCATCTGCTCCGGCGGGAACTGGACGGTATCGGGATAGAAGCGCTCCCGCAGCTCACAGAGCTTGCGGGCCGTCACGGAGTCGAATTCCGCCTGACTCCACAGGTTGCGGGACACCTCCCGGGGCAGGCAGCGGAGGGCAAAAGCCCGCTGGAAACCCTTGTTTTCCAGCAGCGCGGCCTGCTCCTGTCCGGCCGGAACGGCCACGGTGAAGCCCGCGCCCCGCAGCTTCTGCTGCGCACAGAGATAGTCCACGAGTCCTGCCAGAAGCAGGCTTCCCTGCCCGCAGAGGCCATAGAGGTAGCTGCCGCTGCGTCCCTTGAGGGTGACGGGGACCGCCAGCGCCGCAGCGACTATCTCGTCATTTTCCTCGGCGACATAGATATTTTCCGCCCCGGCGAACTTTTCCAGAGCAGTCTTGATGAACTCGGCGCTGTCGCCGCGTTCTTTCTGCCACAGTGCCACGACTGCCGCCTCATCCGACGGCTGCATCAAACGATACATTGATAGTATCCCTCCCATTTTCGCGGTTATCCGAGTTCTTTTTCCGCCAGCGCCCGCACCTCGGCCTGAATATCCTCGATGGTGCGCATGGCTCCATTTTCCGTGCAATGGACGGTGTCCCAGCCCAGATGCTCTGCGCAGTACTCGGCGGCACGGCGGCTGCGGGCCAGATATTCGATGTCCTTTTCGTGGACGTCCTTCCTGCTCTCGTCGCCGTGGTAGCGGCCGGTCATGAGCTTCTGGCTCACGGCGGGGTCTACCTGTAAGTACACCACAGCGTCCGGCGCGGGCAGGCCCAGCAGCCTGTATTCGTAGTCAAAGGCCCAGCGGAGGAAATCGTCCCACTGCTCCGGCGGGAGCTTGGAGCACTGATGCACCGCGTTCGACGTGGTGTAGCGGTCGGCGATGACGATGCCTCCCGCCTCGTAGAAGCTGCCCCACCTGGTCTTATAGCTGGCGTACCTATCCACCGCATAGAAGCTGGACGCCGCATAGGGGTTGACGTCGTCGGGTTTGTCGCCGAACCGGCCGGAGAGGTACATCTTTACCAGCGCACTGGAATCGCTCTCGTAGTCCGGAAAGGTGATCTCCATCACCTTTCGACCGCTCTCGGCCAGATAGGAGGCCAGCAGCTTTGCCTGGGTGGCCTTGCCGGAGCCGTCCAGCCCTTCGATGACAAGAAGCCTGCCCTTGCTCATTCTGCCTTCTCCCCTTTCAGCGCAGCGTACTGGGCGCGCACCTCAGTGGTGCGGCCGCAGCACATCTTGCCCTCCGGGCAGGGGCCGGACACGCAGGCCGGGCCGGCGGTGCGGAAGATATGGGGTGCCACCGGGTAGACCAGCCGCAGCATCTCTTCGGCCAGCTGCCGTATCTCCCACTGGGCGCGGCTGCAGCAGCGCAGGTGGAAGAAGTTCTGCAGGCTGCGGGCGTTCATGGTCACCACCATCTTGGTCTCGCAGGCGTTGGGCAGCACGAAGCGGGCGTCCTCGTTGGCCTGCTTGGAAGCCTTGGCCCGGGCCTGCTTTTCGGGCAGACCTTCGGCCATCAGGCGGGCGGTGTGGCCGTCTTCCAGCTTCTGCACGAGGTCGAGGTAGCGCCTGGCGTCCTCGTTCATGCTCTCGATGAACGCCGCCTTTGCCTCGGGGATGGCCTCGATCTCGGGCGGGATGACATAGCGGAAATCATCCAGACGGACGTACCGCTGACTCTGGACGCTGAAGGACGCGATGCGGTGGCGGGTGATCTGGGCCAGCAGGGTACGGCTGACTCCCTCGATGCCGAAGGTGAAGCTTGCGTGCTCGATGGGGCTGGCGTGGCCCAAATCGCTGAGCATGGTCAGGAAGCGGGCAGTCTTCTCCTCATCCAGCCCGTCCAGCAGGTCGGTGATGTGGGCTTCGGAGTAGCAGAGCTTCGCCGCGGCCGCCACGACCTTCTCCGGCTCCGGCGTATGTGCTATCAATCGGACAGTCATCATTTTTCTCATTCCTCCGTCGTTATCTTCACAAGGGGCGCAAAGTTGGCCATAGTCTTCTTCACGCCCACCTTCTCGAAGCTGATCTCCACGATCTGGTCGCCGGCAGCGGGCTTGACTTTCAGCACCTTGCCGCGCCCGAAGACCTTGTGCTCCACGATGTCGCCCGGCTCATAGTGTTTGGGGCCGGTGGATGCCGCTGCCGGACGGGGCGAAGACGTCACAGCGCCGCCTGCGGGTTTGACCGGCGCTTTGGACGCTGCCGGACGGCCATAGCCAGAGCCGAAGCCGCTGCTTCCCGAACCGGAGTCGTAGCCGCCATGACCTGACGAAGCACTTCCCCGGCCCGCGTAATCGGAGCCAAAGCCTCGGCTATTGGACATCGGTGCGTTATATTCTTTATTCAGATAGCCGCTGCGGCTGCCATAGCCCGAGCCGTGACTGGAGGCCGCACGTCCCCAGCCGGAGGGGCCGGAGTATCCCGACGCACCGCCCGGCACGGTATCGCTGCCGTAACCGCTGCCCCAGCCGCCCAGACGGGAGCGCTGTTCCAGCACCGGGCTGCGGGTCTCTTCGATGTACTCCGGCTCGATTTCCCGGAGAAAGCGGCTGGGCTCGTTGCGCTGGGTGCGGCCATAGAGCATCCGAGTGACGCTGTTGGAGATGTAAAGCTCCTTCTTGGCGCGGGTGATACCCACATAGGCCAGGCGGCGTTCCTCCTCGAGATCAGCCTCGGAATACTTGCTCATCTCACTGGGGAAGACCCCCTCTTCCATGCCAATGAGGAATACATAGGGAAACTCAAGGCCCTTGGCCGAGTGGATGGTCATCAGCACCACCTGGTCGGCGCTCTCGTTGTAACTGTCGATGTCGCTGATGAGGGCGATGTCCTCCAGATAGCCTTCCAGCGAGGCTTCTTCGCCGTGCTGGTCGCAGTAGCTCTTGACGTTGTTGACCAGCTGGCCGAGGTTCTGCAGACGGTCAGCAGCATCCTCGTGACCCTTGGCGGCGTCGGCTTCCAGCATGGCGCGGTAGCCGGTGATCTCGACGACATCGGAGGCGAACTCATCCAGCGTCTTCATTTCCAGCGATTCCTGCAGTTTCTGGTAGATGTCCCAGAACTTGAACAGCGGCGCGATGGCGCGGCTGAGCTTGGCGTACTGGTCGGCATGGGAGATGACATCCAGCATACTGATGCCCTGCTGAGCCGCCAAATCCGCGATGACTTCGATGGTCGTCGCACCGATTTTGCGCGCAGGCTCGTTGATGATTCGACGAAGTCGGACATCGTCCCGGGGGTTCGCCACGATGGACATATAGGAGTGGATGTCCTTGACTTCCTTGCGGTCATTGAAGCGCTGGCCGCCCACGATCTTATGCGGGATGCCCGCGCGGGTGAAATAGCTTTCGATGGGGGCCGACTGGGCGTTCATCCGGTAGAGGATGGCATGGTCGGCCAGATGTCCGCCCTCTTTGAGGTGCTGGCCGATGACGTCCGCGATATGGCTGGCCTCGTCCTGCTCGTTCTCGGCGGTATAGACCTGCACCTTGTCGCCCTCGCCGTTCTTCGTCCAGAGGGTCTTGCCCTTGCGCTCGGTGTTGTGCTGGATGACACAGTTGGCGGCATTCAGGATATTTGACGTAGAGCGGTAATTCTGCTCGAGTCGGATGGTCCTGGTGCCTTTATAGATGCGCTCGAAGTTGAGGATGTTCTCAATGGTCGCGCCGCGGAAGCGGTAGATGCTCTGGTCGTCGTCGCCCACGACGCAGATGTTCTTTTCCGGGCCGGTGAGCAGGCTCACGAGCCGGAACTGGGCCACACTGGTGTCCTGATACTCGTCCACCAGCAGATATTTGTACTTGTTCTGGTAGAACTCCCGTACGTCCTCGTGCTCCGACAGCAGGATGACCGTCTGGTAGATGAGGTCGTCGAAGTCGAAAGCTCCGGCCTCCTTGAGCTTCTTTTCATAGGCGGCGTAGACCTTGGCCGCAAGAGCGCCCTTCGTGTCCCGGGCCGGGGTCTTCAGGGCCTCTTCCGGACTGATGAGCTGGTCTTTCCAACGGCTCATCTGGTTGATGGCACTCTTGACCGGGAAGAACTTGTCGTCCACGCTCAGCTCTTTGTAAACAGCCTTCATGACACGCTGGGAGTCGTCGCTGTCGTAGATGGTAAAGCTGCGGGGGTAACCGATCTCCTCGGCCCAGCGGCGGAGAATGCGGACGCAGGCCGAGTGGAACGTGGAAGCGAACACCTCGTCGCCCTCTTCCCCGCCCAGCATCCGGCGCAGGCGCTCTTTCAGCTCACCGGCGGCCTTGTTGGTAAAGGTGATGGCCATAACGTTCCAGCTCCGGACGGCGTCCTTCCGCAGCATCCCATCCAGCCACGACGGGGCATCGGTGCCGGTCATGATGGCAGTGCGCAGGGCTTTCACATCGTCCTCCGTCACCTCCCGGGGCGTCCACTTGGAGCCGTGGGCCGAGCCGAAGCGGATGAGGTTAGCGATGCGGTTGACCAGCACGGTGGTCTTTCCGCTGCCTGCACCCGCGAGGATGAGCAGGGGGCCGTTGGTGGTGAACACCGCCTCCCGCTGCATATCGTTCAGGCGTCCGAACTGCTTTTCGATATACGTATCACGCAAAGCGCAGAATTGTTGTGCGAGATCTGTTGCCATTGTTTCACCTGTTCTTTTCAATCATTTCTGGATATATCACTTAAAATATAGTATATCACATTTCAAAAAAGTTGTACATAAAAACAATGCAAACAAAAACCGCCCCACCGCGGTCAATACCACGATGGAGCGGAGATCTCAGGAAATGCTTAGCCGAAGATGTTGATGAGGATACCAGCAGCGACGGCGGAACCGATAACACCGGCCACGTTGGGGCCCATTGCGTGCATCAGCAGGAAGTTGGAGGGGTTCTCGCTCTGGCCGACCTTCTGAGAAACACGGGCAGCCATAGGCACAGCGGAAACGCCAGCGGAACCGATCAGGGGGTTGACCTGACCGCCGGTCAGGACATACATGACCTTGCCGCAGAGAACACCGGCAGCGGTGCCGAAGGAGAAGGCGATGAGGCCCAGCACGATGATGAACAGGGTGCGGCTGTTCAGGAAGGTGTTTGCAGAGGTGGTGCAGCCGACAGACAGAGCCAGGAAGATGGTGATGATGTTCATCAGCTCATTACCGGCGGTCTTCTGGATACGGTCCACGACGCCGCACTCCTTCATCAGGTTGCCCAGCATCAGCATACCGACCAGAACGGCGGCATCCGGCACGATGAGGGAGACGATGATGGTGACCATGATGGGGAAGATGATCCTCTCGGTCTTGGTCACGGCGCGCAGCTGCTTCATCACGACGGTACGCTCTTTCTTGGAGGTCAGAGCCTTCATGATAGGCGGCTGGATAACAGGCACCAGAGCCATGTAGCTGTAGGCCGCGACGGCGATGGAGCCCAGCAGCTCAGGAGCCAGACGGGAGGTGACGAAGATAGCGGTGGGGCCGTCTGCGCCGCCGATGATGGAGATGGCGGCAGACTGCTTCTGGGTGAAGTCCACCAGACCGGTAGCGGCCAGCAGACGAGCGCCCATGTAAGTGCCGAAGATACCGAACTGAGCGGCAGCGCCCAGCAGCAGGCTCTTGGGGTTGGAGATCAGGGGTGCGAAGTCGGTCATGGTGCCGATGCCGAGGAAGATCAGCGGCGGGTAGATGCCCAGCTTGACGCCCATGTAAAGCATGTCAGCCAGACCGCCGTTGTTCAGGATCTCGACCCACATCGGGTGCTCGAGGCCGTCACCGACGAAGTACTGCATATGGATGACGCCGCTGCCGGGGAGGTTGGCCAGGATCATGCCGAAGGCCATGGGCAGCAGGATCAGAGGCTCGAACTCTTTGACGATAGCGAGGTAGAGCAGGAAGCAGCCTACGCAGATCATCACTGCGTACAGCCAGCCGCCCGGCTCACCGAACTGGGCAAAACCGGAACTCTGGAAAATACCGACCAGAGTATCAATAAACTGAGTCATGTTTTTCCTCCTGTGTTAAAAGGGCGCGGTGGTGTCGTTGACGCCAGCCTTGCCCCAGCCATTCTTGCCGCGGCGGACTGCCTTCAGCACATACTTGCCGTTGCCCATAGAGTAGATGGCTGCCATGATGGCTGCCACAACGTCGCCGGGGATGCCGGCCTCGACCTGCGGGGCAGCAGCCTTTGCAGGAGCGGGCGCAGCGGCCTGTTTCACAGGAGCAGCCGGTTTTGCAGCAGAAGCAGCCTTGGCAGCTGCCTTCTTGCCGTTCATGGCGTCAAAGATCTTGCCCTCCAGCGTGATGATGGCCATCAGCAGGACGAGGATCAGAAACACCAGCACAATACCGGTTATGGTAACGATCACATCATAACCTAAATCCATGGTCTTCCTCCTATTTACTTTTTTCTTTGCCGCCCGGGGGGCGGGCGGCAAAAAGCGATTTGAAGATATTATACAATATTTTCCGGGTCGATTCAACAACTATGAACAAAAATCATGTTGTTTTTCACGGTTCTGTGAACAGCGCTTCCCTCTCAGCGGCGGCCCATGCGGGGGGTGGCGTCCATGAAGCCGGTCTCCAGCTTGTCACCCAGACGCAGGCTCATGGCCGTACCCAGCGCGACACAGTTGACGGGGTCCGGCGAGACGGTCACTTCCACCTTCAGCTCCTGGCTCAGGTACTCAGGCAGGCCGTGGAGCTGTGCGCCGCCGCCGGTGAGGACGACGCCATTGCGGTAGATGTCGCCGGCCAGCTCCGGAGGAGTCTTCTCCAGCACCTGATGGGCAGCGGTGCCGATCTGCTCGCTCAGGCGCATGACCGGCTCGTAGAGGTCGGCGGTGGAGACATTGACACGCACGGGCAGGCCGGTGAGCAGGCTGCGGCCCTTGATCTCCATGGTCTCGTTGAAATCTGCCTTCTGGGGGCAGCAGGCCACGTTCTTTTTCAGGTTCTCAGCGGTGCGCTGGCCGATAGCGATGCTGAACTTATTGCGCACGAACTTCAGGATCTCTTCGTCGTAGTGATTGCCGGCCACGCGGACGCTGGTGGCCTTGACCTTGCCGCCGAGGCTCAGCACGGCGATGTCGGTGGTGCCGCCGCCGATGTCGATGATCATCCGGCCATCCGGCACGGTGATGTCGATGCCGGAGCCGAGAGCTGCGGCGATAGGCTCATCAATGAGGTAGACCTGACGCGCACCGGCGGCCATGACGGCCTCCACCACAGCGTCGCTCTCGATGCCGGTGATGGCGGCAGGCACACAGACGGCCACACGGGGCTTGACCATGTGGGAGCTGTAGACCTGATTGACGAAGCGGCAGATGAGCTCCCGGGTCATGGTGTGGTCGCTGATGACGCCATCCTTCAGCGGGAAGATGGCGGAGATGTAGTTGGGCGTGCGGCCCACCATTGCAAGGGCCTTGTCGCCGGCCTCAAGCACGCAGTTCTTGCGGGTATCCACCGCCACCACGCTGGGCTGGTTGAGCACGACGCCCTGCCCCTCCTGCGCGATGATGATGGTCGTCGTACCAAGATCGATACCGATGTCGTTCTGTGCCATAGTTGTGATATTTCCTTTCTCTGCTGCCCATTCTCTATTTCCATCGCCCATCTCCGGGCGCGGGTCATCAAAACACATTATAGTATAACACAGGTGTATCCAAAAAGAAACCCTCTTAAAAACACCTGACCTTCACAGCAAGGCACTACCTTTCACGCCCTATCAGACTTTCAGCGTCCAGCGTGAACTCGTCCGACTCGCCAGTGGCTCCCCTACTAGGGGAGCTGGCGAGGAGCTTGCGACGAGACTGAGAGGTTGTACGAAGGACAGCCTGACCGTGAGCCGCTGCGGGACAAAACCTCTCCGTCATCGCTGCGCGATGCCACCTCCCCTATCGAGGGGAGGCTTTGGCATTTCGTAAAGTTTCATCTTCAATCGGAGAGGTTCTCCTGCTCCGGGGGCAGAGCCTGGGCCAGCAGAGCGGCCAGACCGCTGTAGCGCAGGTTCTGGCGGATATTGGACATCATCCGGTTCACCACGTCCCGCCGGCCCACCACGATGCAGAGCTTCCGCCCGCGGGTGACGCCGGTGTAGAAGAGGTTGCGGTAGCACAGGCGGGGCGGCACCTGCGCCGCCGGGAGGATGACCGCCGGGAACTCGCTGCCCTGGCTTTTGTGTACCGTGATGGCATACGCAATTTCCAGCTCGTTGAGGTTCTCCGCCGGGTAGACCAGCCGCCGGTCGTCCATCCGCACCACCATGGAGCGGCTGCGCACGTCGATGGACTCCACGATGCCGATGTCGCCGTTGTAGGCGCCCACACCCTGTTCCCCGCCGATGCGCTGCCACGTTATCTCGTAGTTATTGCGCACCTGCATCACTTTGTCCCCCACCCGGAAGACCCGGGCCGCGCTCTGCAGCTCCGGCTTGCCCTTCCTGGGCGGGTTGAGCATGGCCTGTAACTCCGCGTTGAGGGCCTGAGTGCCGGTGGGGCCGAGCTTCGTGGGGCAGAGCACCTGAATATCCTTCACCGGGTCGAACTGGTAGCTGCGGGGCAGACGGGTGGTCACAAGGTCGCAGACCAGCTTCTGGGCTGCGTCGCCGTCGGCTTCGAGGAAGAAGAAATCGTCCGTCTTTCCGCCCTTTTTCAGCGGTTCGCCCGAGATGATGTGGTGGGCGTTCTCCACGATGAGGCTCTGAGCGGCCTGCCGGAATATCTCGTTGAGGCAGACCGTCGGCACCAGCCCGGAGCGGATGATCTCGCCGAGGATATTGCCCGGGCCGACGCTGGGCAGCTGATCGGCGTCGCCTACCATAATAATACGGCAGCTGTACCGCAGTGCCGCAATGAGGGCCTGGAACAGCTTGACGTCCACCATACTCATCTCGTCGAGGATAACGACGTCGCACTTGAGCAGGTTCTTGTCATTATGGATGAAGCTGACCACACCGCCGGTATAGTCCACTTCCAGCAGACGGTGGATGGTGGAGGCTTTCCGGCCCGTCAGCTCGCTCAGGCGCTTGGCGGCGCGGCCTGTGGGAGCACAGAGGGCTACCCGTTCGGCCTCGTTCTCGAGCAGCTGCAGGATGGCGTTGACCGTGGTGGTCTTGCCGGTGCCGGGGCCGCCGGTGAGGACAAGACAGTTCTCGGTCATGGCCTTACGGATGGCTTCCTTTTGGAGCGGCGCGTAAGCAAAGCCCTGCGCCAGTTCCAGGATCTGGATGTTCTTGTCGAGGTTTCGGGCCGTCTGCTTTCCGCGCTTGGTCAGCATGACCAGACGGTCGGCAATGTCCTGCTCTGCGGCCAGCAGATCAGGCAGATAAATATACGGTGTGCCGTCGAACATCCGCACCGCCAGTTTCCCGGTCTGGATGCAGCTGTCCAGCGCCGCCGCCAGCTTTTCGGGGGGCTGGTGGATGAAGTTCGACGCCGTTTCCAGCAGCTGCGCCCGGGGCAGACAAGTGTGGCCGTTGCCGGCGTTGTGACGCAGGGTGCGCAGAAGGGCGGCTTCCAGCCGCTGGGCGCAGTCCCCTGCCATCTGGTAATACTGGGCGATGCTGTCGGCGTGGCGGAAGTCCAGCTGCAAAGGTTCGCCGCAGAGCAGGTAGGGGTTCTGCTGGATGGCCTGCATGGCCCCCGACCCGAAGGTGCGGAAGACCTCCATCGCCCGGCGGGGACTGATCTCGAACTGAGCCAGATAAGCGATGAGTTCCCGCATTCCGAACATCCGCTTGAACTCCTGCTGGATACGGTCGGCCTTGTCCGCCGAGATGCCCGGGATGAGGGTGAGCTGGGCGGGGTCGTTGGCGATAACTTCCAGCGCCGCCGCGCCGAATTTGTCAATGATCTTATCCGCCGCCCGAGCCCCGATGTAGGGCAGCGACCGGCTGGCGAGGAAGGCGTAGACGGCCTCGAGGTCTTTGGGCATATCCGTCTCGCACTCCTGTGCGTGGAACTGTCGGCCATAGGTGGCGTGGTTCTCGTACCTGCCCCGGCAGACGACGCTCTCACCGGCGTGGAGCTCTCCCACCACGCCGCACACAACGGTGACGACACCGCCGCCCGACACCTCGAACACGGTGTAGCCGTTGTCCTCGTTCAGGTAGATGATGTCCTCTACCGTGCCTTCCAGCCGTTCCAGCTCCTGCTCCATCGTCCCGCCTCCTCGTTTTGACACAACTATATATAGTATAGCGGTTTTGGGGGGATTTGTAAATATGGGAGAGCTTTGAAGGTCAGGCCGGTCTTCATCGGGGAGCCTCTGGCGAAGAGGCGGGGCTTTGCGGTATGCCAAGGCCTCCCCTCGGTAGGGGAGGTGGCATTGCGAAGCAATGACGGAGAGGTTTAATTCTTACGGCAAGGCTCTCCTCCGTCCAACCTCTCAGTCACCTTCGGTGACAGCTCCCCTTGTAGGGGAGCCTCTGGCGAAGAGGGCAGGTTTCCGGGTAACGGCAAGGCGCAAAAAAGCCCCCTTGGAGCTGCCGCTCCTTGGGGGGCGTTTCGTTTGGTGAAGCTATCAGAAGTTCCGCAGCCTCTCAATCCTCCACCCGCGCTGCGGCAAGCTCCTTCATCAGCCGCTTGCGCACTGCAAAGTACGCCGGGATGAGGAAGAAGCAGGCAAAGAACCATGCCACAGGGTTGGCGATGCAGGCCGCAAAGTAGCCCCAGAGCGGCACGAACCAGAAGCCCACCATGGCACGGGCGACCATCTCGGCCACGCCCGCGAACATGGCAAGGCCGGAATAGCCCAGGCCCTGGATGGTGTAGCGGTAGATGATGAGGACGGCCAGCGGGATGTAGAACACGCTGTTCCAGAAGATGAAGCTGCGGGCATTCGCCATGATCTCCACCTCGTTGCTCTCGAGGAAGAGGCTGATGAGCGGCACATCCAGCACACGCAGGATGAGGAAGGATGCCACACTGTAGACGCAGCCAATGCCCAGCGCGGTATTGACGCCCCGGTTCACACGCTTGAGGTCGTGAGCGCCCATATTCTGGCTGGCGTAGGTGGTCATGGCGGTGCCGATGCTCTCCAGCGGCACCGCGAGGAACTGAGCGGCCTTGCTGCCTGCGGTCTGCGCGGCCACGATGCTGCTGCCCAGACCGTTCACCGCGCCCTGCAGCACGACGCTGCCGATGGCGGTGATGCTGCATTGCAGGCCCATGGGGATGCCCATGTTGCAGAGCTTGAGGCAGTGGCTGGCGCTCAAACGGCCCTCTTCCCTGCTCCATTTCAGCTCCGGGTAGTGGCGGCCGATGTAGATGAGACTGCCGATGCCCGCCACCGCCTGACTGAACACGGTGGCGAAGGCCGCGCCGAACGCCCCCATCCGGAAGATGAGGATACAGAGCAGGTCGAGGCCGATGTTCAGCACACTGGCCACCAGCAGGAAATAGAGAGGCCGCTTGCTGTCGCCCAGCGCGCGCATGAGGGCGCTGGTGACGTTGTACAGCAGGGTGAAGGGGATGCCCCAGAAGATGGTGCGGATGTAGATGTCCGCGATGTCGATGATGTTGTCAGGGGTGTTGGTCCAGACCAGCACCGCCCGGGTCAGGGCCACCGTCACTACCGTGAGCACGACGGCGAAAAAGAGGCTCAGCCAGACGGTATTGGCGGTGTAGCGCCGCATCTCTCTGTAGTCCTTCGCGCCGAAGGTCCACGAGATGGGGATGGAGAAGCCGCAGGCGATGCCGTTGACGAAGCCCAGTACCAGATAGTTCAGGCCGCCCACGCTGCCCACCGCCGCCAGCGCATCCACGCCCACGAAGCGGCCCACGATGATGGTATCCGCCAGATTGTAGAACTGCTGGAACAGACTGCCCAGCATCAGCGGCACCGCAAAGGCAAGGATGAGCTTGAGCGGGCTGCCCTGTGTCATGTCTTTTGTCATACAAAGCCCCTCCCCGGGCGGTCACTTAACATTTCTTTACCAAATTTTTACCGACAAAAACGCCCTGCCGGACGAGGGGCAGGACGTTTTGCGTTTCATGAGTGGTATTATACTCAGCTCATCGTGATTTTGCAAGGGGTTTTGGGCAGATTTCTTCGTACAACATTGCTATTTTCTATCGGCGGTTTTTGGTGATTGTGCGCAGGGGGCGGCAGGTCTGCCCTTGCGCAGGACCCTCCTGCTGCACTCCCTCTCAGCCCACGCTCTCAACCTTCATAATCGAAATCCCATGCAGAGTCATAATATGCGGAGTCATAAAAGGGATCCCACCCCACAAATTATCGTCGCTGCTCCCTATCCATTTTCTTGTCTCCCAATTTCCTCTCAAATCCGGCGGCTGACTGTCCCTTATCCATTTTCTCGTCTCCCAATCTCCTCTCAAATCCGGCGGCTGACTGTCATCCTTGCCCGGCTTCCACACCCAGTCACCCTGACTGTCCGTTACCCATCCGCCTGTTTCCGGCTGCTGGGTGCTTGTCTCCGGCTGCTGGGTGCTTATTTCCGGCTGCTGGACCGTGGTGAGGCTGTCCGGCGAGAGAGTCGTCAGCCCGCTGAGGTCACCGACGGAGGAGGCCGGGTCGTCCTTCTTGCTGTCCTGCTTCCCGCCCACGAGCTTCACGATGTTACTGGTAAATGTCTTCCACACCGTCGGGTTGGAGGCGGGCTGCTCGGACGGACGGACCGTGATGGAGCCCATGTCGAGGATGGTGGGATCCTTCGGGTTTGCGCTGAAGCCGGTCACGCTGCCGACGGTGTCCGTTCCCGGCTGAGTCAGCCCGGGCTGTCCGCTCAGGGAGCCGCCTTCCAGACCGGAGAGGACCGTTCTCCATTGCTTTTTCTCCTGCTTGCGGCGGGCGATCGCCTCCTCCACCCGGGCAGCCTCCTGCGCTTTCTGCTCCTCATCGCCAACGCGGTACACGAGGATCAGTTCCTTGCCGCTTTGGCGCAGGGCGGTCTCATCCGAGAATGTTTTTCTATCATATCCCGTCTGCCCGACAACATGGAATCGAGAAAGCCCTTCATGGGACAGCTCGAGTTCGAATGCGCCATTCATGCCGACCAAGTCTTTTATCCGGGCCAGCGGAATGACGGCCTCCATCTCCCGCCCTTCCCCATCAAGGAACCGGATGCGAAGCTCATGGACCTCCTTTGCAAGCTCCCGCAGCGAGTCGCCTGTCATCCGAAAGAGTGTGCTGTGGGCATCGAAGCTCAGGACCTTGTTGACCGGGTCATACTCCGCCGTGGCCACGTCACCAAGCTCCTGTGTGCCATCCAGATGGGTGATCACGCCGACGGTCTCGTACATCTGCTTCACACGGTCCGGCACCTCGCCGGTCTGCACGCTTGGAGCGTCGTCCTCGTCGTCGTCCTCGTCGTTCTCGGTATCATCGGGCTGTTCCGGCTTGTCTGGCTGTTCCGGCTTGTCCGGCTTGTCCGGCTGCTCCGGTTGGGAGGGCGTCCGCCGGTCGTAGCTGTAGTCCTCCATCTTCTTCCCGTCGGGGTCATAGCGGGTCAGACTACCGCCCGTCACCTTGTGGTCGTCGTCGGAGAGGGCGTCATTGGGGATCTCGCCGACTATGCCGCCGCCGATGGCCGCAGTTTTGCCGCCGGTGCTTGCGCCTGCCTTGGCCTCCACCTCAGCGTCGCCGGAGATGATGATGTGATTGGGATTGCTGGGCGGCGCATCCGGGTCTATCTCGCGGCCTTCCGTGCCTGCGCCGTCGCCGATGCCTGCCGCGCCGGGGCGGGAGGCATCCAGATTTTTATCCGCATCGCCGCCCGTGGCCGACACCTTGCCGCCGGAAATCTCGATGTCGCGGCCCGGGCCGTACACACCGCCGCCGATACCGGCAGCACCCTCACCGCCCACGGCTTCTACCGTGCCGCCGGTGATCTCGATGTTTCCGGCACCGCTTTCGTAGCCGCCGCCGATGCCTGCGCCGCCGTCGCCGCCGCCCTTGGCGGTGAGGGAGCCTTTGGTGTCGTTGTCGTCCTTGATGGTCAGAGTGCCTTTCGACTCATGGCCATTCTTCTCGAAGCCCGCATTGTGGCTGCCGCTCTTCAGCTCGTTGGCGCCGTCCAGCTCGATGGCGGCATCGTGGTCACCCTGCACGGTGACGGCGGCTTTGCCCGCATCGACTGGGCTGTCACCGCTGCTATCCACCTCGGTCTTGCCGCTGCCATCCACCTCGGTCTTGCCGCTGACGTCGATTTTCAGGTCGTCGAAGGTGACGTCCACGTTGCCCTCGGAGGTGTCGATGGTGACGGTGTTCTTATCCGACTCGCCGGTGATGACGGTCTCCCCCTCATCCTTCTCGAAATCCTTTTCACCCTGCTTGACATTGTTATAGTTTCCGCTTTCATCGCTCGCACCTTTGACCGTAATGTCGCCGTCGGCGATGTTCCATGTTTTCGCATAGGCCGGGATGCCGGAGCTCACCACGATGCCCGCGATGACGGCGGCGGCCACGCCCCGCCGGAGTGCGCTTTTCAGTCTCATCGTACATCTCCTTTCGTTTTGTGTATCATGCAATGCCGTCGATGCTGCTCAGGCTCTCCTTTGAGATGCTTATTTCTTTAGGCTGCCCCAAGTCCTCCGGTATCCAGAGCTTTATCTCACCCTGGGTATCCGGCAGGTCGTCCCAGTCGTCACCAAGGTCGGCATAGCTCCGCAGGTCACTCTCCAACGGATCGGTATACTTTTTGCGCTCCGTGACGGTGGGTTCGACCAGAACGAGCAGTGGCTTCTTATCCTCCTCGGGAGCGATGGCCTCAAATCGGGAAGCCAGCTGTTTCAGGGACTCCTCAAGCCCGATTCTCGGCGTTTCCGTTCTCGCAGGCTCGAGCCACCAATCCAAACTCGGGAGATCGTCCCTTTTTTTCGCGAGTTGGAAGTCCATCATATCCAGCTCTTGTTTCAGGGACTCGTCATGCCCGATTCCCGGCGTTTCCTCTCTCGCAGGCTCGAGCCACCAATCCAAACTCGGGAGGTCGTCCCTTTTTTTCGCGAGTTGGAAGTCCATCATATCCAGCTCTTGTTTCAGTAATTCGTCGCGTTCACGTCTGAGCTCTTCACTCGTTTTTTGCTCTACCCCTTCGTGGGTCAATATCAGCCGCTCCTTCACCTCTGGTATCCACACCGGCACCCACTCCTGATAGCGCTCCGACAGGTCGTCCCGCGTTTCGCCGTCCAGCCGGAGGCTGATGTCCTCCCTGTTCTGCTTCAGCTCCACGTCAGCGTCCTCGCCCGCCGCGTCGGCCATCTTGTCCACGCTATAGTGGGTCATGGTGTCCTCATAGCGGAAGAAGATGTCCTCCACGCCGTCCTCCCGGAGGCTGGAGATGTCGGTGGTGACGGTGGAGCGGGGAGCGGCGCTCTCAATAAGCACCACACCCCCCGGGGTGAGGACCTCTCCGGCGTCGCCGGCCATGGGGTCGGTGCTGCTCTCCGCGACCACCACAGGGTCCAGCCACTGGATGGTGACCCGGTCGGCGAAGAAGCCGTTGACCACCATGCCGCCGGGCAGGGGTTCGGGGGCATTCTCCTGTGCCGGGGGCGGGGCGTCATCATCATCGTCGTCGTCGTCCGGCTGGGGCTTGGGGGTGGAGGTGTAGTCGTAGCCCATCCCTTCCATCACGGTGCCGTCCGCGTTCAGACGGGTCAGCCGTCCTCCCGTCACCTTATGTTCATCGTCAGAAAGGTTCTCCGTGGGTACTTCGCCGTAGCTGCCGCCGATGGCCGGGGCCTTGGCGTCCGTCATCTGGCTTCCCGCCTTGGCCGTCACCTCGGCGTCGCCGCAGATGTAGAGGTCTCCCGGGTTCGGGTCGTCGGTGTCGTCCGACGCGCGGCCTGCTCCGTCGCCGATGCCTGCCGCGTTGTTCCCGCCCACAGCCTCGATGGTGCCGCCCCGGATGGTGATGCTGCTGCCGGTGCTCTCGATGCCTCCGCCGATGCCTGCGCCGCCGAAGCCGCCCTCAGCGGTCAGCGCGCCTTTGGTATCGTTGTCGTCCTTGATGGTCAGAGTGCCTTTCGACTCGTGTTCGTTCTTCTCAAGACCCGCATTATAGCCGCCGCTCTTCAGCTCGTTGGCGCCGTCCAGTTCGATGGCGGCATCGTGGTCGCCCTTCACGGTGACGGCAGCTTTGCCCTTATCGACTGAGCCGTCACCGCTGCCATCCACCTCGGTCTTGCCGCTGACGTCGATCTTCAGGTCATCGAAGGTGACGTCCACGTTACCCTCGGAGGTGTCGATGGTGACGGTATGCTCCTCCGACTTGCCGGTGATGACGGTGTTGGTGTCGTCCTTGTCGATGGTCTCGCCCTGTGAGACCTTGTTCTTTCCTTCGGCGTCGCCCGCTTTCACGGTGATGTCGCCGTTGGCGATGTCCCACCGGGCCGCATAGGCCGGGATGCCGGAACTCACCACGATGCCCGCGATGACGGCAGCGGCCACGCCCCGCCGGAGTGCGCTCTTCAGTCTCATAGTCTGTCCTCCTTTGGTCTGTTCGTCTTTTGAAGAATCCGCCTTTTTCGATACAAGCTTACCAAAAAATCCGGAGAATGTAAATAAAAACTGCGCGAATCGTGGTGTTTTCGGCGTGAATGGCGCAAAAAAGCCCTCCCGAGCGGGGAGGGCCATAGCCTATCTTATTCCGAGTAATGCGCCAAAAACTGCTTTGTGCGCTCCTCCTGGGGGTGGTCGATGAGCTGGCGGGCCGGGCCTTCCTCCACCACGACGCCGCCGTCCATGAATAGGATGCGGTCGGCCACGTCGCGGGCGAAGTGCATCTCATGGGTGACGATGATCATGGTGGTCTTTCGGTCGGCGAGGTCCCGCAGGACGCGGAGGACTTCGCCGGTCAGCTCCGGGTCAAGGGCGCTGGTGGGTTCATCGAAGCAGAGGATGTCCGGGTGGAGCGCCAGTGCGCGGGCGATGGCCACCCGCTGCTGCTGACCGCCGGAGAGCTGGTGAGGGTAGTGGCCTGCCCGCTCCGACAGGCCCATCTGGGCCAGCAGGTCACGGGCCTGTGCTTCCAGCTGGGCGTGGATGGCCTTTTTGTTGGCCTTGTAGCCGGGCTGTTCCTTTGCCAGAAGCTCCCCCGCCAGCATCACGTTTTCCAGCGCGGTGTACTGGGGGAAGAGGTTGAAGTTCTGGAACACGAGGCCGAAGTGGAGGCGCTTTTTCCGCACCTCGCTCTCCCGCTGGGTGGCAGGGTCGGCGGCGTCCCACATGGTCTCGCCGTTCACCCTGATGACGCCGGTGTCGGGACGCTCCAAAAAGTTCAGGCAGCGCAGCAGCGTCGTCTTGCCCGAGCCGGACGAGCCGATGATCGCCAGCGCCTCGCCCTGTTCCAGTGTGAGCGAGATGTCCTTGAGAACTTTCGTCTCGCCGAAATTCTTCCCGATGCCAGAGGCTTCGAGTAATGCCATAGTTCATATCCTCCTTAGCAGCGGAAATAGTCCATCTTTTTCTCGGCCCAGTCCAGCAGCAGGGTGAGTGCGCCGACAAAGACGAGGAAGAAGATCGCGGTGGAAAACAGCGGCCAGATAAGGCCCTTGGCGCTGTACTCCTTTGCCATCATGATGATCTCCTTGTTGGCGATGACATTCGCCAGCGAGGTATCCTTCACCAGCGTGATGACCTCGTTGCCCATCGGGGGCAGGATGCGCTTGACGACCTGCAGGAGCGTGACCTTGAAAAAGATCTGGCTCTTGGTCATGCCAAGCACCTGACCGGCCTCGGTCTGGCCTTTCGGCACAGCCTCGATGCCGCCGCGGTAGATCTCAGAGAAGTAGCAGGCGTAGTTGATGGCGAAAGCCACCACCGCCGCTACCAGACGGCCCGAAGAGCCGGAGGGCCAGGGGTTGGTCATACCCAGCAGGCCGGGGCCAAGGTAGATGACGATGATCTGGAGCATCAGCGGCGTACCGCGGATGACCCACACGAAGGTCTTGACGACGCCCCGCAGCGGTGCGCACCGGCTCATGGAGCCAAAGGCCACCACAAGGCCCAGCGGCAGCGAGAACAGCAAGGTCAGAAAGAACAGCTCACAGTTGAGCGCGAATGCGCCGGTCAGACGCTCCAAAATCACAGTCACAGAATCACTACACCTATCCGTTTATAATGTAAGTTACTCAGCCAGAGTCAGGCCGTACTTGTCGGCCAGAGTCTGCATGGTGCCGTCAGCCTTCAGCTCGTCGAATGCATTGTCCACAGCCTCGGCCACGTCGCTGCCCTTGCGGAAGGCCACGCCGTACTCCTCGACGTTCAGCTCATCCACCATCTTGAGGTTTGCGTAATCGGTACCCTCGCCGATCATGGCAGAAGCCAGAGTCAGGTCGAGGACGGCGGCGTCAGCAGTGCCAGCGGCGACTTCCATCAGGCAGTCGGTCTGAACAGCCTTGGAGATGAAATCAGCCTGAGACAGGTCGGCGTTCTCGGTGATGGTGGTCTCACCGGCAGAACCAGCCTCGGCCACCACGGTCTTGCCGATGAGGTCGGCGGTAGAGGTGTAGTCGGTGTCGTCCTTCACCACGACGACCTGGGCGTTCTTGACGTAGGGCTTGGTGCAGGCCATATTCTCCTCGCGGTCATCGGTTAGGGTCAGGCCGTTCCAGATGCAGTCGATGCTCTTTGCAGCCAGCTCGGTCTCCTTGGTGTCCCAGTTGATCTCCACGAACTCCGGCTCGACCCCCAGCTTCTCACAGACAGCGGTGGCCAGCTCGGTATCGAAACCGGTGAAGTTGCCGTCGGCGTCGGTGTAGTTCATCGGCTCATACACGGTGTAGCCGATGACCATCTTGCCGTTGGACTGGATGTAAGCCAGGTCGCTGTCAGCGGCCATGGAGCTTGCCGGGGCGGCAGAGGCGGCGGCAGAAGAAGCTACCGTAGAAGTGGATGCAGAACCGCCGCAGGCGGCAAGGCTCAGCGCCATCGCACCGGCCAGAAAAGCAGATACCAGACGTTTCATATACAAATTCCTCCTTTAGAAGCCGTTTTCATAAGCATTGCACACCGCCTGAGCGGTCTTTTTGCTCGCATACTGCGTTGATTTCCCTTGCAATCCACCAAGGATTGCTGCGGAAAATTGCCTTGTCTGCGGGGCAAAAATCCTCGCCATTCGGCGTACCCCGCTTACGAAAACAGCTTCTCAGCAGAAGCGGCGCTTCGTTTTACCGCTTTACCATGCTAAATCATTAAACTGTGACTATAGAATAGCGCGTTTTGCCCCGTTTTGCAAGAGGAAAACCGATTTTTTCGCGTTTTGCCCGCAGACCGCCCCTTTCCGATAGGGTTTTCGGTGTATTTGTACAAAGGACAAAAAAACCGCCACCTCACGGTGACGGTCAGACTTTCCGTTCAATTTATAATGACGCATTCTCAAACGCATCCCCTGCGGCCTTTTGCAGGGCGTCGATGGAGATGGTGCAGAGGGCCGCGAGGTCGGCGTCCGAGCCGTCGGCAGGGATGTCCGCCACCTCTTCCTCAGTCTTGCCCTTGAGGTAGCTGCAATAGCCCTCGCTGTGCTCGTACCACTCCTTGCCGAGGCTGGATGCGTTCCGCATCCCGTAGCTGTCGCCCAGCTCAAGCTTAGAGCGGACGGTGTCCGGGGCGGTGACGCCGCCGTCTGCCGCGATGGTCAGCGCAGGCTCTGCCATGTCGCCGATGGCGCTGGTCACACGGCCATCGGCATCCAGAGTCAGGGCCACGACGGTAAGGTCAACTTCTGCGTTCACATCCTTGTCGTCGGTGGCGGTGATGTCCGAAGAGGCATTCTCTGCCTCCACGCCGAGGCTCACCCGGTCGCCCTTCGCCGCGCCGAGGGCGGACGCATTCGTGCAGGCTTTCGCCACGGCGTCGCGGTACTTATCCACCCGGATGGTGCAGCCGGACAGCAGGTCGGCGTCCACAGCCTTGCCGTCCTTATCGGTTTCCAGCATGGATGCCTGTTCCGGCGTCATGCCGATGAGGTAGTCGGCGAAGTCATCGGCCTGCTCGGCCCAGCCCTTTTTCAGCGAAGATGCCGCTGCCAGCGGGTAGTCGTCCCCTTTCTGGCGCTTGGTGCGGTAGTCGGTGGGCATGGTGACGACGCCTTTGCCGTCGGCGGTAACTTCCACTTCCAGCTCATCCAGCATCACGTCGGCCAGCTTGCCGTCCCCGTCCAGCAGGACGGCGGCAGCGATGGTATGGATGGTGCCGGTGCGGGCCTCATCGGAAGCCTCGGTCAGGATGCCGAGGCCGGTCTTCCAGCCGCCGGTCTGGGTGGTGCTGGCGCTGCCGGACGAGCCGGACATGGCGTTCGAACTGCTCATGCTGCCGGAATTGCTGTTGCCTTTGCGGCAGCCGGACAGCAGCAGTGCCGCCGCCACGGCACAGCTCAGAAGAGCTTTTTGTCTCTGTGTCATAAGCGTTACGCTCCCTTTCATCTCTTTGGGAGTAGTATAGCCCGACAGGAGTCTATTTATTTATGTATCTTTTTGTTGGAAACTGTGTTATACTTGTCCTGCGGCCTACCCCGCCCAGTTTTATTAAAGGAACCCGGGTTGCGGCTCCCAGCGTCTGCTTCGCTGCCGCTCGCATCCTGCTGGCCGCGGCCCCAACAGCTCCTCCCTGTTTCCGCCACTGGCGGCGGTCGTCGCCGTTGCATTTGTAAGTGGCTTGACGGATGGCTGACGGGCCGTAAGCACTAAAAAGGACCCCCTTTCGGAGATTGCCGCTCCGGGAGGGGGTCTTTTCCTTTTGGGTGTGCCAATGACATATTGGCTTCCACATTTACCATCTTTATTATATGCGATTCCCTGCAAAAGTCAAGCACCACGCAGAAAATTTACAACTGTGCTCTGAGACCGACGTGTTATCTGGCAAAGTGGGCCAATATTGACGTTATATCATGCAAAATCGCACTTTGCCAAGGTGGCAATCTGCCAATCAGCTGGCACTCTGACCCCACTTTGCCAAAAGAGGCAGAATGCCAAGTTGGCAAACTGGCAAAATATAACGTATCTATATTATTAAATAGCCATATTGCCACTTATTCCACCACAGTATCGCTCACATCAGCGGGCTCAGCAGGCGGAGCACACTGTCCAGCAGCGTCCCGGCCAGCGAGGTGCGGCAGTCGGCCAGCTGCACTTCCCGGCACTCCGGCAGGGTGCGGAGCACATCGTCCCGCAGAGCAATGACCTGACTGTTATAGAGCAGCAGCGCCCCGCACTCAAAGTGGAGGAAGAGGCTGCGGTAATCCATGTTGATGCTGCCCACCACCGCGGCGCGGTCATCGCTGACGTAGCACTTGGCGTGGAGGAAGCCGGGCGTGAACTCGTAGATGCGCACCCCCGCCCGGAGCAGCGGCACATAATAGGAGCGGGTCAGCCGGAAGATGAGCTTCTTGTCCGGGATGCCCGGCAGCACCAGCCGGACGTCCACGCCCCGCTTTGCCGCCGCCTTGAGGGCTTCCAGCATGGTCTCGCCCACCGCGAAGTAGGGCGTATAGATATAGACATACCGCTGGGCCTGATTGATGATATTCAGGTAGACCGTCTCGGCCAGAGCCTCTTCGTCCAGCGGGCTGTCCCCGTAGGGCTGTATCACTCCGTCCGACTGGGCAGACAGGGCCTCAGCCTGAGGCATAAAGGGCGCATAATCCTCCTCGCTGGGGCGGAAGGCGTTCCAGTGGTCGAGGAACATCACCGTGAAGTTCCAGACCGCCGCGCCCTCGGTGCGGAGGGCCGCGTCCTTCCAGTAGCCGAACCTCTCTTCTTCATTGATATACTCGTCGGCCAGATTGATGCCGCCCGTATAGGCTGTATTTCCGTCCACCACCACGATCTTCCGGTGGTCGCGGTGATTCATGACCAGCGACACCAGCGGCACCACCGGGTTGAACGGGATGCAGCGGATATGCGCCCGCTCCATCTTTACCACGAAATCCGAAGGCAGACCCAGCAGACTGCCGAAATCGTCGTAGATGAGCCGGACATCCACCCCCTGCGCCGCCTTGCGGACAAGGATGTCCTCTACCCCCTTCCACATCTTGCCGGTGCGGACGATGAAGAACTCGAGGAAGATGAATCGCTCTGCCTTTTCGAGGTCGGCCAGCAGGTCAGGGTACATGGCCTCACCGCAGGGGTAATATTTTGCCGTGGAGTTTTTCCATGCGGGGTACGGCCCGTACTCCGAAACATACCGGCTCAGTCCCCTGCTGGCGGGGTCGAGGGCGTCGGTCTGTCCCGGCTGCTGGGCGAGGTCGGCGGTGTGCTGGCGCTCCACCGCCTGCATCCGCTGGCGCATCCGCTTGGCAGGGGCCTTGTTGCCGAATGCCAGATAGAGCGCACCGCCCAGCAGCGGCATCATGCCGATGAGGACGAGCCAGATGATCTTATAGTCGCTGTTCTCGTCCTTCCGCACGAGGTAGAGGGTGATGAAGAGGCTGAGGACGTTCAGCCCCGCATTCACCCACACCTTTCCGGCGGTGAGGGAGAAGAAGGCCCAGAGCAGCCAGCCGATCTGTAGCAAAACAAGGGCCACTGTGACCGTGGCCCTGTTGATGACACGATTGAAGAACCGTACGACCGGCAGCCGAAAGAACATCTGCGCCTCCCCCGCTGCCTTTCGGCAGCATTTTTATGGGAATAGTATAGCGCAGCGGATGGAATAATTCAAGCTCAGGCGTCCGCGTCCTCGAAGCCCACCATGAGGCCGCCCAGCTCGGCGTAGTAGCTGCACAGGCCGCCGCACTCGGTCACCCGCACCTGTGCGCCCTCGAAGACAGCTTTCACCATGTGCATCAGGCGCTCGGCGGCGGCGGGGTTGCCGCAGTGGGCAATGATGATCTTGCCGTTCGTGTAGCCGTGGCCTTTGAGCTCCAGCACGATGCGCTCGAGAGCGCCGTGCTCGCCGCGGGTCTTGCAGAGGACGTCCAGTTCGCCCACATCGCTGGCCTTGCCGATGACCCGGATGTTGAGCATCCGCGCCACAGCGGCCACAGCGGGCTTCACCCGGCCATTGCGGGCCAGATTCGCCAGCGATTCCAGCGAGAACAGCAGATGGGTGTGGTGACGGTAGCGCAGCATCTCCTCGCAGACGTCGTCAAACGCCATCCCCTCGGCCAGCAGGTCGCGGATGTGCTCTGCCAGCAGCACCAGTTCCGGGCCGGCAGACAGGCTGTCCAGCACAAAGACCTGAGCACCCGGGTGCTCTGCCTGATACTCTTCTGCGGCCAGCTGGGCGGCGTTGCAGCTGCCCGACAAGGTGCCGGTGATGGTGATGGCATAAATTTCATCTGCGCCCTCATAAGCCTCCAGCCAGTCGCCGATGTTGGGGCAGGAGGTGCTGGTCTTGCCCTTATAGGTGCGCAGGGTAGTCGCCATTTCCACGGCGTCCAGCGTGCCGTCGTCAAGGTATTCCCTCTCGTCGGTCACGATCTTCAGAGGCACAGCAGCAAAATCAATGCCGTCCATCTGATACAGGCTGGCAGAAGAGTCCACAACGATTCGTTTCATCTCATCTATCTCCATTCCGGCGGATGTCCGCCGCATTTTTTACGTTCTGCGAGTCCACTATATCAGTTTTTTAAAAACCTGTCAAGCGATTTGTAAAATTGTTAACGTCGTTTTCATAAACGGTTGACCCCGACTCAAAAATGCGATATACTACCACCATGAATCAGGAAATGAAACGCCGTGTCACGGCCTGCGCCGCCGGGTTTTCCCTGCCGCGCTACCGGGAGCTGCCCTCCGTGGGGCTGTATCTCGACCAGACCGTGCAGCTCGTCAACAGCTGCTTCCGGGGCTTCCCCGGGGTGGAGCTCACCCCCTCCATGGTGAGCAACTACGTCAAGAAAGGAGTCATCTCCCACCCCGTCAAAAAGAAGTATTCCCGCGAACAGCTGGCTTCTCTCATCTATATCGTATTGTCTAAAAATGTCCTCTCGCTGGAAAACATCGACGCCCTGTTCCAGATGCAGCGGGCTCACTGCACCGCCGCCGAAGCCTACGACTACTTCTGCGACGAGGTGGAGAACTGCCTGCCCTACATTTTCGGTGCCAGCCGCACCATCTGTGACCTCGACCCGGATGCCGCCGACGAAAAGCGTCTGCTGCGCGGTACCATTGTCGCTGCCGTAAACAAGATGTACCTCGACTGCTGCTTCGTCGCCATGCGGCAGGAGGAAGCGCTCTGGCCGGGGATACTCGGTGACCTCGAATAAAAAAACGTCTGTACCTCCAAACGAAGTACAGACGTTTTTATTATGCTCTGATTTTAGGTATCCTGCAGCTCACCACGGCTTGCAGCCTTGAGGTAAGCGAAGATGAAGCCGTCGAGGTCGCCGTCCATGACAGCGTCCACGTTGCCGGTCTCGTAGTTGGTGCGGTGGTCCTTGACCATCGTGTAGGGCATAAAGACGTAGGAGCGGATCTGGTGGCCCCATGCGATCTCGTTCTGGACGCCCTTGATGTCGTCGATCTTATCCATGTGCTGCTGCTTGGCGATCTGGTACAGCTTTGCCTTCAGCATTTCCATCGCGTAGTCGCGGTTCTGGAACTGGCTGCGCTGGGTTTGGCAGCTGACCACGATGCCGGTGGGCTTATGGATGAGTCGGACAGCGGAAGAAGTCTTGTTGATGTGCTGGCCGCCGGCACCGGAGGAGCGGTAGACCTGCATCTCGATGTCCTCGGGGCGGATGTCCACCTGGATGGTGTTGTCCAGCTCGGGCATGACTTCCAGCGAAGCAAAGCTGGTCTGACGGCGGGCGTTGGCGTCAAAGGGAGAGACGCGCACCAGACGGTGGACGCCGTTCTCGCTCTTGAGCAGGCCGTAGGCGTTGGCGCCCTTGACCATCATGGAAGCACTCTTCATGCCGGCCTCGTCGCCGTCCTGATAATCCAGGACCTCGACGGTCATGCCGTGAGCCTGCGCCCACTTGTTGTACATACGGTAGAGCATCTCGGCCCAGTCCTGTGCCTCGGTGCCGCCAGTGCCTGCGTGGAAGGTCAGGATGGCATTGCTGTGGTCGTACTCACCGTTCAGCATGGTCATCAGCTGCAGCTCGTCCACAGCCTTGCCCACGGCGTTGACGGCCTCTTCGGCCTCCGGCACCATCTCAGGGTCGTACTCCTCGTCCAGCATGACCAGCATGGTCTCTGCGTCATCGTACAGGCCCTGCAGTTTCTCGAAGCGGGTCAGCTTGCCCTTCAGGTCGCCCACCTCGTCGAAGACCTTCTTGCTCAGCTCAGCGTCGTCGTAGAAGCCGGGGCGGGACATGGTGTGCTCCAGCTCCTGCACGCGCTTGCGGGAAGCGTCGATGGCCAGCGCCTCCTCCAAGTCCTTTACAGCGGTGTGGTATTCAGCCAGCTGTACTTTCAGTTCATCAGTGGTGATCATCGTTTTATTCCTCTCGTCTCAAAGAACAGGAGCAGCCTCTTCATCATCAGCCACGCACACGGGCAGGCCCGTCTTAGTACAACCTCTCAGTCTCGCTGACGCTCGACAGCTCCCCTAGTAGGGGAGCCTCTGGCGAAACCGTTCACTTTGCGGGGACTGCCAAAGCCTCCCCTACCAGGGGAGGTGGCACGCCGTAGGCGTGACGGAGAGATTGTACGAAGGAAAGCCTGCCCGAGGACTCGGCCAATGACGGAGAGATTTACTCCTAAAAGATACAGTTTATACACAGATACTTCATTAGTATACCCAGAATCCATGATAAAGTAAAGAGGAAAAAATACCATTGTGCTGGAAATTTGAAGATTTTCGCCTTTTCTTTTCCGCATTTTAAGTGTATAATACTGATAAACTACCATATTCATTGGAGGATGTTATGCCAAAATACTATGGCTGTCCGTGTGAGGGCTGCGGCAAGCCCCTCACACTTCAGGATGACATCGTGGTCTGCCCCGACTGCGGCGCGCCTTATCACCGCGTCTGCTACGAGAAGCTGGGCCAGTGCATCCACCGCCCCGCCCACGCCGCCGGCTACGAGTGGAAGTTCCCCTACGAGGAGAGCCAGCTCCGCACCTGTCCGTCCTGCGGCGAGCGCACCCTGCGGGACGAGGAAACGTGCCGTTGCTGCGGTGCTGTGCTGCCCCCCGAGGGGCAGGAGCCTCCTTCTTCCCGTGGCAGCGGTGAAGAGACTTTCGACTACTCCCAGATGTACCGTCAGTTCGGCACTTCCGCTGACCCGGAGAAGGAGTTTTTTGAGGACGCCTTCGGCAAAGAGGCCAAGATGGACGGCATCGACCGTCAGGACTGGCTGGACTATATCGGCCCCGCCGCTCCCGCTTACCTCGCCGCTTACAGCCGGATGCAGCTCCAGAAGAGCAAAGTATCCATGAGCTTTTCGGCTCTGCTGTTCGGTCCCTTCTACTTCTTCTATCGCAAGGCGTGGAAGCCGGCCTTTGGCTTTCTGGCCGCTGAACTTCTGCTGGCAGCGCCCACCTTTATCGAGATGCTCCAGCTCTCCGGCAGCGCCCTCGCCCCGGCCATGAGCGCTTCAGCTCTGACGGTATTTGCCCGCGTCTGCTCTGTCCTCAGCTTCGTGCTGATGCTGGTGCGCGGTATGTACGGCAAGTGGCTCTACCGCAAGAGCGCCGCCGACCACATCCGCCGCATCCAGTCTGAGTTCCCCGATGCCCAGCAGCGTCAGGCCGTGCTCCGCGCCCAGGGCGGCGTCAGCTTCGGCGCGGTCTTTCTCTGTGTCCTGCTCCTGAGTGTCTGCGGCAGTGCGTTCACCCTGCTGCTCGGCCCGGATCTGCAGGCCATCCTCAACGCTTTCTATGGCTGATACACCCAGCCGTGACTCTATCGCAAGTCAAGAAATTAGTGCAACATCCAAACAGCCTATTTGCGATATGCAATTCAACGCTGTTGCTGTTGCATTAAAAAGTTGAATTGCT